>Ga0307513_10005362_pt1 | contig 16956 bp, 20 predicted proteins | sample 15_EM_MG_FD_202174 | JGI IMG/M metagenome (GOLD analysis project Ga0307513, IMG submission 202174) | Populus trichocarpa ectomycorrhiza microbial communities from riparian zone in the Pacific Northwest, United States - 15_EM | ecosystem: Host-associated > Plants > Roots > Unclassified | place... | reverse complement strand
CGAGGTTCCCCAACCTCGGCCGCCCGGCCCGGTGAGGCCGCGCCCGGTCAGATCGGGGCGGTCACCCGCATCGCCGCATCGGCGGACGTGACCTGCGCGGCCGTGGCCAGCACCGTCGCCCCGTAGATGAGGCTGAACAGTCCGAACACCGTTGCCAACGACAGCGCGCCGATGTCGGGCCGGAGGAACAGCGCGATCGCGAGCGTGATCGAGACGAGTCCGCCCAAGGCCCACATCGCCCGCTCACCGACGTGCTCGCCGCGCTGGAAGGCCATCACGACCTCGGTGATCCCGGTGACGAGCGCCCATGCCGCCACGAAGACCGTCAACACCAGCGCGGTGAGCGCGGGCGAGGCGAGCGCAAAGACACCCGCTGCCGCGGAGAGCACGGCGACGATGATGTAGCCGATGACCGGTCCGGCCCGATCGGCCCGGAACGCGAGTGCCAGGTCGGTGATCGTGGACAGGAACGCGTAGACGGCGAACAGGATGACGAATGCGCCGACCGTGATGCCCGGCCAGGCCACCGCGACCACCCCGATGACCACGGCGAGCACACCTCGCCAGATCAGTGCCGATCGAAGGGTTCTCATGGATCTGCTCCCTTCCTGGGGTCAGTAGATGACGCTCAGGTCGTCGATGACGTCGACCGTGCCCGGAGCGGCCCATGCGGCGCTCACAGCGGCGTCGCGCTCGGCCCAGGAGCGAACGGTGCCCTTGACCGTGACGATGCCCCGGTCGACGCTGACGATCACGTTCGCCGAGTCGAGCTTCGCGTCGCGCTGCATCGCCTGCGCGATGCCGGACTCGATGTCGTCGGGTTGGGGGCCGAGGCTGTTGAGGTAGATGCCCTCCTCGACAGCGACGACGCCCAGCACGTTGGCGGCCACGAACTCCGCCTCGGAACGCTGGTACTGCCAGTCGGCAGTGCCCGTCAGCGTGACCACACCGTTCTTGACGGAGGCGTCCACTGTCGACGGGATCACCGAGTCGAGCAGCAGCGCCTGCAGCACGTCGCCGCGCAGCTCTGCGTCCTCGCGTCGATGTTCGGTCAGCAGCCGCACCTCCAGCTGGTTGTCGACACTCGTGACCCGGCGGACCCGCTGTGCCGCCTTCGCCGCTTCCCGCTTCTGCCGGAAGCTTCCGACCGTCCCCCGCAACGTGACCGTGCCGTCCCCGGCGACCGCCACCGCCACCGCCTCGCCGTCGACCTTCGGATCCCAGAACAGCTCGTCGCGGACCTCGGCCTCCACCGTCGAGTTCGCCATGGTGTGTCCTCCTTCGTTCTGTCTGCGCTCGGTTGAGCAGGGACAACGCTAGGGAGGACGTGTCGGCATCGAATCACTGAAAACCCCAGTGTGGGAGTACCCGGAGCAACCGGATCCCGCAGTCCGGCGCATCCGGTTCGCCGGCGTGTCGTGGCTGTCGTTCCGCTGGGGCGAACGACCTCGCCGAGCACTACCGGGTCGGACGCGTCCAACTCGCCGGTGACGCCGCCCACACCCGAACCCGCCAGTCGGGCGACGGTCGTCGGAACGACGCTGTGACGATCGCTTGTTCGGTCGTCCGCGTGAGATCAGTCGTTGCAACAGCACCACCATCAGCTGGGCGACCGCGACGACGACCAGGACCAGCCAGCGCCGGTCCACAGGCGCGTCATCGTCGGCAGCACTCATCCGAGTTGTGCCTTCACGAACTCCGCTGCCCGGTCGAGCGCCGCTCCGGCCTCGTCGAGGAGTCCGGCATAGCCTTGGAACACGTGCGGGACGCCTGGTGTGACGTCGAGCGTGACGGCAACATCGCTCGTGGCTGCCCGCGCCGCGAGCCGGAGCGCGTCGCTGAGCAGGATCTCGTGCGACCCCACCTGGATCAGAAGCGGCGGCAGTCCGCTGAGATCGGCGAAGATCGGGCTGATCAGCGGGTCATCGCCGGCGGCCCCGGCTACATACTCCGGAGCCCGGACGCGAAGGCCCTCCTGGGTCAGGATCGGGTCGAGCGACTGCCTCTCGGTCAACGTCTCGCCGGACAGGGTCAGATCGGCATAGGGCGACATCAGGAATGCACATGACGGCATGGGCAGTCCGGCCTCCCTCGCGGCGAGGAGTGTGGCGACCGCCAGCCCGCCTCCCGCCGAGTCGCCGGCGAGAACGATCTGACCAGGGTTCATGCCCTGCGCGAGCAGTCCGCCATAGGCGGCCCGAGCGTCCTCAACTGCCGCCGGATAGGGGTGTTCAGGGGCGAGTCGATAGTCGAGGGTGATGGCCTTGACACCCGTTCTCCGAACGAGGTCACCCACCAGAGGGACCGAGGCCGCCGCCGAGCCGATGACGTAGACGCCGCCGTGAAAGTAAAGGATCACGCGCTCGGACTCGTCGCCCGGGATCGTGACCTCGATGCCATCGACGCCGCCGATCTCCATCGGCTTCTGCAGGACGTCCGCGGGCACCGGGACCTGCGCCATCAACGCGTTGAAGGCGGCTCGCACCGAGGCGACATCGGCAGCGGTGTCGAGCCCACCCTGACGCAAGATGGCGTCCAGCTGGCTCTGCTGTTCTTTGCTCATCGGCATGCTTCTCCTCAGGCGATCGTGGCCACCCACGATCGCCGTTGTCGCGGTGAGCTGCCCTCGCCGGAACTTGGCGATTCCCCGCCCGGCGTGGGCCCACAACGAGAGCAGGGCCGGGGTGGCGCGATTGTCCGTCCTATCTCCTGACCTGGTGCAGTTCGAGAAGCTCAAGGCCCAGAGCCTCGATCTGGGCAAGGACACCGAACATCGCGGATTGATCTTCAAGCACGCCGGTGAGCACGGTCTCTCCGTCGTTCAGCTCGGCCACCATCGCGGGGAAGGCGGACAGAGCAGTCGCACCGAGCCGACCCCGTATCCGGATCGTGTACAAACTCGGCAACGCGGCCACACCGTGATCGTGCAGCCCGACCTATGAATCGGCGACGCCGGAAACCAGTGATTGGGCACGCAGACCCATGGTTATCTCGGAGATGTCGACGAAAGCCGGTGTGCCAGGAGCCGCAACTGGCGGGCGCGTTGAACGGCAGAAGACCGGTCGCCCGCACCGAGTTTGGCATAGAGGTTGCGGATGTGAGTGTTGACCGTGTGGATCGAGACGTGGAGATCATGCGCGATCTCTGCCCGCGTCAGGTGTGTTGGGAGAAGTCCCAGGACGCGCAGTTCGCTGGGGGTGAGCTCACCCGGGTGGGGTAGCGGCTCTCGGTTGGTGCTCGGCGGCGACGCGCTCGTCAGTTGGTCAACGATGTCAGTGAGAAGTGCGCCATGGGCTGTCTCGTGGTGGCGGAGCACGCCGAGCAACTCCGCCGCTTCGGTCATGGCAAACGGGAAGACCAGCCGGTCGGGCTCGGCGGTCGCGAGGGCTGCCGCGGCAGCGGCTGCCGCGGCATCTCGATCGTCCAGGCGCAGGTAGGCGGTGCCGGCGAGCAGATGCGCTTCAACGAGTGTGAACGGTTCGACCGAGGGTGTGGCATCCCGAACGTGACGGAGTGCCTCCACGGCCATGCCGGGGTTCCCGTCCGCGAGACAGATCCATGCTCGTGCGTTGGAGATGGCGCCCGTTCGCCCGGGCTCGGGGGAAAATCCGGCGAGCGTTGCGCGCGCCTCAGCCGGCATTCCCAGGCGAGCTTGCGTGGTTGCGAGCCATCCGGTGATCTTTGGTGCGAGAGCGTGCACACCGGTGAGCAGCGACTGCGCTCGCGCTGCCGCCGTGAATGCTTCCAGCGCCGATCGCTGCTGCCCGCGGCCGGCGTGCAGCATGCCGCCCGCGAAATGCAAGAGCACCGCGGTGGCGGGTTCCACGTGTCTGGAGCCGACCTCCCAGGCGCGGTGCAGCCAGCGGTCCCCCTCGTCGAACTCGCCCATCCAGATGGCCAGGCCGGCGACCGCGCCCAGCGCGGGTGCGAGTATCGGTCGATCGTCCAAGCCATAGCGTTCGGCCAGGGCTACCGCTTGACGGCCGCGCTCACGAGCTGTGGCCACCGAGACCAGCTTGGAGGGAAAGCCTTGATGCGCTCGGCACGCGACTTCTAGATAGGGTCGGCCCGTCCTGTGGGCGAGTGCGGCTCCGTCGGAGAGATGCCGCTCGGCTTCGAGCAGTCGCCCTGTCCACGTCTCGACGATCCCGAGATTCAGCAGCGCGACGCCACGTAGCTCATCGCCCATCGCGAGCGGCCCGCTCGATGCGTCTGCCATCGAAGCATCGAGCATCTTCACTTGCTCGATAACTTCACTGAACTGGCCGCTATGCCTTGCCAGCGCCAGTCGAAGGGACGCGATCGCCACCGCCAGCCGGCTGCGGCGAGCCGGAGGCGCGCTCGGGAGGTGGGATTCGGCCAGCGCCAGCGCAGCAGCCGCCTCCTGCGTCCGGCCCTGGTTCAGCTCCGCGGCCGCGTGAGCAAGCGCGAGGTCGGGATGATCGACCGACGCCCCTTCTAGAAACGCTTGCAGGGCTGCGTGAATCGTGCCCGCTTGCCCGTCGAGCACCCACTTGAACGAGTTGTCGGCGACGAGTCGAGCGGCATCGGGCCAGTCGCCCGCGGCGACCCTGTGCCGCACCGCTTCGAGGACGTTCCCCTGGTCGACGAACCACCGAGCGGCCCGGCGGTGCAGGTCAGCAATCTCCTCGGCGGACGTTCGGCGCAGTTCCAGGCGCAAGAAGTCCGCCAAGAGGTGGTGGTAGCGAAACCAGGTGCGCTGAGCGTCGAGCGAGACGACGAACGCGTTGGCTTCCTCCAGTGCCAGCAGCATCTGCTCGGAGCCCGAGCGGTCAGCCAGCAGGTCGGCGAGTTCACCGTTGATCCGGTCGACCAGCGAGGTGCGCAACAGCATGCGTTGCACCTCGCTCGGTTGGCGCTCGAGCATCTCGGCCATCAGGTACTCCCCGATGGCGCGGTCGGTCCCCGAGAACTCGGCCACGAAGCGCTCTGGCTCCGGGTGACCGCTCAGCGAGATCACCGCCAGGCGCAGGCCGGCCGCCCACCCTTCGGTGCGTTGGTGCAGCGCGGCCACCCCTTCGCCGGACAGACTGATAGTGGAGCCAGCGAGCAGTTCGCGCGTCTCGTCCTCGGTGAATCGCAGATCGCCTGCGCGGATCTCGGCGAGCGCGTCGGCGAGCCTGAGCTGGTGCAGCCTGATCGGCGGATCCCGGCGAGAGGACAGCACCAGGCGTGCAGTGCTCGGCAGATTCGCGAGAAAGTATTCGAGCTGTGTGAGGGTGTCGGTCGACCTCAGCTCATGGAGGTCGTCGATGATCAGCACGACGGGCTCGGCGTGGTCGGCGAGCTCCGACAGAACGCTGTCGATGACCTGGTCCACGTCGGGTACAGCGATCGGCGCCGGCGGCGCCTCGGAAGCTGTCGAGGGTGCCGGGCCGCGGATCGCGTCGAGGACCGCGCACCAGAACCGCTGTTCGTTCTGTTGGCCGCGCTCGACGGAGACGAACGCGATCCGACGAAGCTTCCTCGAGTGGTCAGCCCACGCGCGCAACAGCGAGGTCTTCCCACTTCCCGGAGGCGCCGAGATGACCGTCAGACGTTTGGTCACGGCGCGGTCGAGCAGTTGCAGGAGATCTTTTCGGTCGAGCAGACCCCGGGTGCCCGAATCGTCTCCTGCGACCGGCGGCGGCACGTGTTCCCGCCGCCGCCTCGACACCAGGTTGGTCATGTTGGCCTTCCAGCCCCTGCCGAACGCGGGCCAGCGCTGCGGCCCGCTCCCGCGACAAGCAGCTTCCGCGAGCCCTGTCCGATATTACTGTCGAGCACCCCCTGCACAAGGCGCCCCGCGAGCTCGGCGTGAGGTCACCTGTGCGAGCAGCGCGGCCGGCGACGGCTGACCTCGGCATCACCGGAACCCGGCGATGCCGCCTCCCTCACTCACGTGCTGGCGACGATAGACGGATCGATCGTCCTCACCCAGCTGAGAGTGTTGGGCAACCTCAGCGCCGAGGCCGCCGACACCAGTCGAGAAAGATCCGTGACCATACGGCGCCGCCACAACAGGGGCGAGCAACGCCGACCGACTCACCAGACCGGCCATTACCCGTCAGGCTTGGCGACGCGACACCGAGAGGTTCCGCGTCGACCATCCGTGCGAAGGCATACTCCGGCGACGCCATCGCTGAGCTGGACGCACCCGATCCCAGCGCATACGTGGATCGTGAACGACAGGAGTTCGACATGAGCGATCCGCTCGATTGGAACGCGGAGACCATCGCGGAGTTCCGATGTGATCGCAGCCATTCCCTCGGTCACAACTCGAACCGGTCTTCACAGATCGGGCCGGGTCGCCAGCCATTGTTCGAAGGTCTTCGTACGCGGTGCTAACGCCCTGGTGGCTGCGAAATCGGCCTGAAACGCTGGCGGGTGGGCGAACCACTCGAACATCGCTCGCTGGTCGGCGTCGCCACCGAGAACGTCGATCGGCAGAGGGTCGTATCGGGCAGGGACGTCGTTACGGCGCTGGTAAGCTGCGGCGATCTGCTCGCCGGTCAGCTCGTCGCCAGCGATTTCGATCGACTCTCCGGCGACGCGGTCGGGGTCCAGCGCCGCAGCCGCAGCGACTGCACCGACGTCATCGACGGCGATCATCTGTAGCGGGATTCCGGGCGGCAGAGGTAACCGCACCACGAGCGTGCCGTCCTGCATGGTCGGTGTCATGAACTGTGCGAAGTTGTCCATGAAGAACACCGGTCGAACGAAGGTGGTGGACAGACCCCGCGCGATGAGGTATTCCTCGACGTCGCGTTTGCTGTCGAAATGGGGAATCCCGGTGTGGCGCTCCGCACCACCGACCGAACTATAGATCACGTGCGGGACGCCGGCTGCCGCTGCCGCGGCGGCGATCGCGTGGCCGTGCGCCACCTCGAGGTCGATACGCTGGTCGTATCCGGGTGTGGTCATGGCGAAGACTCCGTCCACGCCGGTGAAGGCCGCCCGGAGACCTTCGGGATCGTCGAGGTCAGCCGCGACGAGGTCGGCGCCGAGCTCGGTCAGGGCGCGCGCCGCATCGGAGTCGGTGCGGCGTACCAACGCCCGGACCGGCGCGTCCGCGCCCAGAAGTGCGCGGACGGTGGCCCCGCCCTGCAGGCCGGTCGCACCGACCACCGCGATCGGTCTCCGCGTCATCGCGTCGAGGTCTGTCACAGGTCTTCCTTCCGTCGCCTGCCGCGCTGCTGGGCTGGTAGCTGGTCAAGCGGTCGTGCAGCGCGCCTGCCCGACTGCGCTCCAACCCCTACGAATTGACACCGAGGACCACTTGGGCGGGCATGAGTCGGCATCTGGACGCCCGCCCCCTCCGTAATCCGGTCTGAAATGCGCGCCTGCTGAGCGGCCGCGCACTTGTCGTTCCCGTTACCGTTCAGGCACGGACGCCACGACTGCGGACGCGAAGTCCGGCAGTATGCCCATCTGCGCGAACATGGTGGTCGTACCGACATGGCAGTTGAACTCCTTGATCTTGCCGTCGCACACGTACCAGAAGTCGGCGGTCGGGATGTCGAGCTTGGCCCCGTCGGCTGGATCACACCGGTGGGCGTCTCGAACGGCCCGAGGAAAGTGCCCCGGATCGACAGCTCGATCGCGACGACATCCCCGAGCACGTTGACCCTGTGCAGGTCCCGGTGAACGTCGGGAAGCAGTTTGCCCATCCAGACGACCACGTCGCCCACCTGCTCACCCCGGTAGCTTTCCTGGCCAGACACGCCGCCGATGCCGTTGAACACAACCGTCCTCAGCGAACAGATCGATGAACCCCTGGATGTTCAGGACATCACCCTGCGCCATGTGGTAGGTGCGGCGCACGAGCCCTTCGGTGTCGGTTGTCACTGTCATCTCCCATTCGGGCATCGAGGAGGCGGATCAGGGTTCACCTCGGGACGGTGAGAGGTCATCGCCGGATTCCGGTGGTTGCCGACTCCGGCCGGCTCCGGCCGGCTCCAGCCGGCTCCGGCCGGCTCCGGCCGGCTCCGAAATGTTGACCGACAGGACATGAGCCGGCCACCGCGAACGGCAGGACCTGGCGGCCCGTGTCCAGCTGGGCGAGCCAGAACTGCTGCCTGTCCTGCTGGTCGCGTTGCCCTTGCAGCATGGCGAGCCGGTGCTCCGAGTGGCCGGCCCAGACGCGCAGCAGCGGCATCTTCCCGCCGCCGGCCGAGCCGAATTGATCATGGACTTCCGCGGCGCCGCCCGATCCAGGCTGCGAACAGGTCGCCCAGGTCGATCAGGCGGGAGTCACTGGAGCCACCGTCAAGATGCCTGGCTTGATGATCTCTTCGCAGGCTTCGCTTCCCTACTCGTCGCGATTACCCTGGTCGAATCGGTCGAATTATCGGATTCCGGCGATGACGTCTCACTTTCACTCACCGTCGGGCTGAATCCGTGCGTCGAATGGCCGAGATGACGACCGGTGAGTACTGAGCAACGGCGGCTGATGCACGATCTGATGTCGTGGCAGCCACTTCCCCCAGGCGCGACCGTGACCGAAGCCGGACTGGGTGGCGTGCGCACCGCGGAAATCGACGTCGAGGGAATCGAGACCCGGCACGTCGTGCTCAATTTCCACGGCGGCGTGTACGCATTGGGTGACGCCTTCGTCGCTGCCGACGAGGAACTCCTCCAGGTGGCAGTCGCCGGCTACTCGTCCGGGCATTACCTCGCACTCGGCGTGATAGGCCCGATCTTCGACGACTGTCCGGACTGCCGCCGCTGATCATCCAGGCCGGCGCCCGCGAAATGCTGCTCGACGACGCCGTCCACCTCGCACGGCACGTGGCCGCCGCCGAGGTCGAGGTCGAGGTCGAGGTCGCCCTAGACATCCCGGCTGGGGTGCCGCACATCTTCCCGAGCTTCACCCCGTGCTTGACGAAGCTGCCGCCGCGCTGAACCGGGCGGGCAGCGCCTGGCGCGCATATCTGAAGTGTTCCACCCGGACAAGTGAGGACATGACGGCACCCGCCGACAAGCTCAGCTTCGAGCAGGACATCAGGCCGCTGTTCCGGCAGAGGACCGCGACGCGATGCTCGCCGCCTTCGACCTGTTCGACTACGACGACGTCGTCGAGAAGGCCGACGCCATCGTGGGATCGCTGCGCAGCGGGCGGATGCCGTGCGACGGTGCGTGGCCCGCCGAGCAGGTGGACGCGCTGCAGCAGTGGATCGACGTGGGCACGCCCGCCTGACGAATCACCGGCATCCGGTGCTGACCAACGTGGAACGTCCCCCCACCCGCGCCCCCAGGAGATTCTCGTGAAGTTGAACGTGAACGGTGCCGATGTCGACGTTGACGACCGCTTCGCGGCCAGCCCGCTGTTGTGGGTGCTGCGTGACGTGCTGGGGTTGACGGGAACCAAGTACGGCTGCGGGATCGGGTTGTGCGCCGCGTGCACGGTGCTGATCGACGGGCGCAACACGAGGTCGTGCCAGACACCGGCCGAGACTGCCGTCGGCAAGACGATCACCACGGTCGAAGGCGTTTCGGGTCCGGTCGTGGAAGCCGTCCGGAACGCGTGGCACCGGGGCAACGTGGTGCAGTGGGGTACTGCCAGCCCGGCCAGACCCTGGCCGCGACGGAGCTACTGACGACCGACCCGTCACCGGACGACGCGGCGATCGGCAGCTGGATGGACGGAAACCTGTGCCGGTGCGGCACCTACCCACGGATCCGGATGGCAATCGGCGAGGCGTCCGAGGCACTGGCCGCCGGCCGCCCCTCGGAGGAGGTGGCCGCTGCCGGGGAGGTGGCGACGTCGCGGCTGAGGCCGGAGGAGCTGGCCGATCCGGTCCATCTGTACGTCCGCATCCGCGAGGGCGGGACCGTTGTCGCCTTCTCGGACCAGATCGAGATGGGGCAGGGCGCCCACACCGGGCTGGCGACGATCGTGGCCGAGGAACTGGACTGGAGTTCGCGTCGGTCCGGGTGGTCAACGCGACGAACGGCGCGACATCCGGGGGCGACGTGTAGGCGACTCCCGCCGGCGGCGGATTTCTCCAGCTCACCGGTGCGTCTACGTCGACCGTGGGTAACTGGGCCCTGTACCGCTTGGCTACCGCGCAGGCGCGGGCACGGCTGGTGGCGGCCGCGGTGCAGGCGTGGCAGGTGCCGGCGGACGAGGTCGAGATCACCTCGGTTGTGGTGACCCACAGGAGCGGGAACGCGCTGGCATCGGCGATCTGGCCGCAGGCGCCGAACAGGTGCCGATCCCGGACGACGTCGCCCGAAGGATCCGGCCCGATACACGCTGATCGGCGGCGAATGCCGGCTCCGGGTCGACGCTCCCGGGAAGATCCTCGGCACGACACGGTTCACCATCGACGGCACCCATCCCGGCATGGTGACCGCGGTGGTGCTGCATCCGCCGAAGTTCGGCGCCACCGTGGCCACGATCGACGACAGCGCGGCGCTGTCCTTGCCCGGCGTGAGCGCCGTGATCCCGATCGCCGAGGGAGTCGCGGTGGTCGGCGAGACGTTCGACGACGCGCAGCGGGGTGTACGTGCGTTGCGGTTGGATTGGGACGACCAGCACGCTGAGCGGCGCAGCACGGAGCAGCACCCCGCCGAGCATCAGAGACTCGTCGAGTCCGGCGAAAAAGCTGTCGTGGTCAAGGACGACGGCGACGTCGACGGCGCGCTCTCTCGTGCGACGCACGTCGTCGACGCGATCTACGAGCTGCCCATCTCGCGCACGCCCCGATGGAACAGAACAACGCCGTGTGCCGGATGGCCGACGACGGCGCTCTGGAGGTCTGGGCGGGCACCGAGGGACCCGAATATGTTCGCATGACGGCGTCGGCCGCGGCCGGCATCGACAAGGACCGCGTGCGGGTGCACGTGCCGTACGCTGGCGGTTCGTTCGGCTTGCAGAGCACGTCCGGCCGTGACCCGGTAAGCGAGGCCGTGCAGGTCGCGAAGGCACTGGCGTGGAAGTACCCGGTCAAGCTCCAGTCGCTGCGCGAGGAGGAGTTCAAGAGCGGCCGGTACCGCGCGATGGCCGTGCACCGGATTCGCGCGCTCGCACAGGGGTTGCGGAGGAGGCGCGCAGCCGGAGCCGCCACCGACGGTCGCGTGACAGCGTTCCACCAGCAGATCGCCGCCCAGCCGACCTCGGTCAACCTGCCGGTCGTGTCGAACTTCCTGTTCACCGACGGCGTCGACTACATGACCACGAGCGGCGCGGTGAACTCCCCGTACACGATGGCCGCCTTCAAGCTGTAGACCAGCGTCGTCGAGGCAGCCGTGCCGATCATGGTGTGGCGTTCGGTCGGCAACTCGCACACCGAGTTCGCCCGCGAGTCAGCGCTCGACGAGCTCGCCATCGCCATCGGTCGCGACCAGGTCGACCTGCGCCACGATCTGCTGGCCGACAACCCACGCACCTTGAAGGCCCTGGAGTGGCTGCCGGACTCGGCGGCTGGGGTACCCGCTGCCCGAAGGTCGAGCCCGGGGCATCGCCGCCAGCAGCTTCCTGTCGCACAGCGCCCAGGTCACCGAGGTCTCCGTCGACAGACGCAACCGCGTCCGCGTCGAGCGCGTCACGTTCGTGCTGGACTGCGGCATCATCGTCAACCCGGACCTGGTCCGCGCGCAGGTCGAAGGCGGCCTGATCTACGCGCTGAGCGCCGCCGCATGGGGTGAGGTCGTGCTCGACGAGGGCGGCGAGATCGTCACCCAGAACTTCGACCGCTACCCGGTCATGCGGATGCAGTCGGCGCCACGGATCGATGCGCACCTGATCGAGTCGAGCGAGCCGCCGACCGGCGTCGGCGAGGTCAGCGTCCCCACCGCCGCACCCGCCCTGACCAACGCCATCGCGGCCATCACCGGTACCCGCAGCCGCAGGCTGCCATCGCCAGGACCATGCGGGTCCTCTGACACAGGGAGGTCATTATGTCCGATCCAACCATCGCCGTGGTCATCGTCGGTGGTGGGTCAGCCGGTGCGGTCCTGGCGGCCTGAACCGTCCTCGGTCGCGGCGAGGCTCCTGATCTACCAAGGAGACCGGAGCCATGTCCGGTGCCGAACGTTCGCCGACGAGACGCTGGAGTCAGCGGCTGGACCGCGCCCAGGCGCCGGCTGGGTCAACGGTCGCGGTGATGGGGACGCGGCGCTCGACTGCCTCTTCAACCGACGGCTAGGCGCCGCCTATTGCGGTCCCGCGGATCGAGTATCCACGGGACGTCGAGATGGAGCACTCAAGCGGGGTTGCCGACGCTCACGGCGCATCTTGTCCGCCAGACGCATCCGCACGATCCGCCGAGCCTCGGAGGCAGACTCCTGGCAGCTCACAGGCCGCCGGCGCGGCGTCCATCACCTCAGCCATGGTCGTCCTGGGGCGAGGAAGGTGGAGACGAGCCCGCCGAGCTCGTCGGCGCTCGTGAGGATGCCGAGATGGCCCCCGTCGTAGACGTGCAGGTGCGCCGCCGGCAGCAGCCTGGCCATGATCCGGGCGTTGACGAGCGGGATGATCGGGTCGTCGGCTCCGGCGAGTACGAGCGTGGGTTGGCGGACCAGCGGCAGGAACGGCAGGCTCGTCCAGCCGAGCCCGGTCAGGAGCTGGTACAGGTAGCTGCGCCGCGACTCCGGCCGGTCGTGGGCCAGCATGAGCCGCTCGACGAGCTCGGGCCGGGTACGCAGGCTGCCGCCGTAGATCGAACCCGCCACCGCGCGTGCGAAGGCCGCGTCGCGGTGGCGGCGCGGGGTGGCCATCCTGAGCAGCACCCGCGGATGCGCCGGCACCATCAATGCCCCGGTGGCCGTCGCGACGAGCACCACGCGCCGGCAGCGCCGCGGGTTCTGGAGCGCCAGCTGCTGGGCGAGCGCGCCGCCCCAGGAGACGCCGAGCACGTCGAAGCGGTCGGTCGAGACCGGCAGGTCGAGCCCATCGAGCATGCGCCGGGCGAGCCGCGCCAGCGTCGGGAACCGATGGGGCAGCCGGGCCAGCGGCGAACCACCCACCCCCGGCACGTCGAACCGGACGACGGTGAGCGCCGGGTCCAGGGCCTCGACGACCGGCGTCCAGAGCTCCAGCGCCACCCCGATACCGCTGCACAGCAGCAGCGGCGGACCCGGACCGGTGCCCGGCCGGACGCCGACGCGCAGCCGTTGCCGTCCGACGGTCGTCATGCTCACGGTCTCGGTCATCGATCGAGCACATAACTGCCCGGAGCCGCCCCGAGCTCGTGGAACCGGGTGCTGCCGAGCGTCTCGGGCGCGGGCTTCTCGGGCCCGGAGCGGTCGGCGAGCCATGCCGCGTAGTGCGGCCACCAGGAGCCCTGCTCGGACTTCGCGGTCTGCAGCCACTCCTGCGGGTCGGTCGGGTTGTCGGCGCCCGCGGTCTGGAAGCTCGCCTTCGGGTTCTCCGGGGGGTTGACGAGCGCGGCGATGTGCCCGTTGGTGGAGAGGACGAACTGGTTCGATCCGCCGAGCATCTGCGTGCTGCGGTAGCAGGACTGCCACGGGCAGATGTGGTCGGCCACGCCGGCGACCACATAGCTGTCCACGTCGATCTTGGCGAGATCGACGTCGGTGCCGAGCACCGTCGCCCCACCGGGCTTAGTCAGCGCGTTCGTCATCGCCATGCGGACGAAGTCGTGGTGGAGCCGGGCGGTCATCCGGGTGGTGTCGGCGTTCCAGTACAGGATGTCGAACGCCGGCGGTGTCTTGCCCTGCAGGTAGTTGTTGACCCAGTAGTTCCAGATCAGGTCGCTGGGGCGCAGCCACGCGAACACCTCGGCGAGCTTGCGCCCGTCGAGGTAGCCACGGGCCCGGGACGCGGCGATGGCCGCCTCGGCCGTGGTCTCGTCGACGAGCGCGCCGACGGCACCTGCCGGCGCCTGGTCGAGCAGCGTGACCAGCAGGGTGAAGCCGGCGATGCGGTGCTGCTGCCCGGTCTGGGCGAGGTGCGCCAGCGCCAGGCTGGAGAGGATGCCGCCCGAGCAGGCGCCCAGCAGGTGCGCCGACTCGCTGCCGGTGATGTCGCGCGCGGCCGCCAACGCGTCGAGGATCGCCTGGCAGTAGACGTCGGCGCCCCACTTGCTGTGCCGGGCGTCGGGATTGCGCCACGACACGACGAACACCTGCTGGCCCTGCTGCACCAGGTACTCGACCATGCTCCGACCAGGGGCGATGTCGAGCACGTAGAACTTGTTGATCGTCGGCGGGACGATCACCAGCGGCGTGCTGCGCACCGCCGGTGTCTGCGGCGCGTACTGGATCACCTCGATCACCGGGGTGCGCAGCACCACCGATCCTGTTGTGCAGGCGAGATCGGTGCCGATCTCGTACGCGTCCGGCGCCACCATCGACGGGACCCGCGGCGAGCTGGCCACGTCGCGCAGCAGGTTGCCGAGCCCGGCGACCGCGCTCCCGCCGCCCGAGTCGATCATCGCCTTCCACGCGACGGGGCTGAGCAGCGGGTTGTTGCTCGGCGAGAGCGCCTCGACGAGGTTGCCGGCCACGAACCGGATCCGTTCCGCGTCGCGCCACTCCATCGGCAGGTCCGACACGATGCCCTCGGCCACGGCGCCGGCCGCCAGGTAGGCCTGCACGGCCCGGCGCAGCAGCGGGTTCTGCGTCCACGCGGGGTCGGCGAAGCGGCGGTCCCGCTTCGACGGCGCCACCGTCGACGTGCCCACCGCGACCCGGCCCAGCTCGCCGGCCAGCCCGGCCACGCGACTGGCCACCCGGCGCGGCCGGCTCGCGAGCGCGCGGGCGAATCGCAGCCCGGACAGGCCGGGGAAGAATCGGCGGCTCGGGCCGAGCGCGGCATCGGTGAGCAGCAGATCCAGCGCACCGGCCACGTCGCCGGCGTCGGCGGGCGACGTGGTCACGACGTCACCTTCGCGAAGATCTCCGCCGGCACCTCGACGGCCCGTTTGAGGATCTTGCCGGTCGGGCCGATCGGCAGCTCGGCGAACCAGACGTGCCGCGGATACTTGTAGGCGGCCACCCGCGCCTTGACCCACTCGCGCAGCTCGTCCGCAGTCGTGGCACCGCCCGCGCGCAACGTGACCGCGGCGCCGACCTCCTCGCCGTGCGTCGGGTGCCGCAACCCGATGACGGCCGCGTGCAGCACCGCGGGATGCTCGTAGAGCACCTCCTCGATCTCCCGCGGATAGACGTTGTAGCCGCCGCGGATGATCATGTCCTTCTTGCGGTCGACGATGACGTAGAAGCCGTCGGTGTCGCGGGTGGCCATGTCGCCGGTGCGGAACCAGCCGTCGCGCAGGACGTCGGCCGTGGCCTCAGGGCGGTTCCAGTAGCCCTTCATGACGTTGTGCCCGCGGATGGCGATCTCCCCCACCTCGCCGTCGGCGACGTCCGCACCGTCCTCCCCGAGCAGGCGCATCTCGACGCCGTCGATGGGCAGGCCGATCGATCCGGGCCGGTGGTTGTCCGCCCGGTTGAAGGAGGCGACCGGCGACGTCTCGGACAGGCCGTAGCCCTCGAGGATCGTGGCCCCGAACGTCTCCGCGAATCCCTTCAGCACCTCGACGGGCAACGCGGCGCCACCGGAGAGGCACAGGCGCAGCGACGACGTGTCGGCCACGCCCACGCCCTGGGCGAGCAGCCCGACGTACATGGTCGGGACGCCCTCGAAGACCGTGACGCCGTCGCGCTCGATCACCTTCAACGCGGCGGCGGCATCGAATCGGGACACCAGCGTCAGTGCGGCGCCGGTGGCGATGGCGCAGTTCAGCGCGCAGGTCTGGCCGAACGCGTGGAACAGCGGCAGGCAGCCCATCACGACGTCCTGCGGACCGACCCCGAACAGACCCGTGCTGACCTCGGCGTTGCGCCGCAGGTTGGCGTGGGTGAGCTCGGCGCCCTTCGGCGTGCCGGTGGTGCCGGACGTGTAGAGGATCACCGCCGTGTCGTCGTCGGCGCGCTCCGCGTAGCCCGCGCGGGCGGGCCACTGCGCCATGTCGCCGAGTGTCTCGGGGGTGACGGGCAGGACCTGTGCTCCGACGGCGTCGGCGCCCGTCCCGGCCTCGGCGACGGACGTCGTCCAGGCGAACACCAGCCGTGCCCCGGAGTCGCCGAGGTGGTGCTCGACCTCGCGGGCCTTGAGCAGCGGGTTCATCGGCACGACGACCCCGCCGGCCCGCAGCACGCCGTAGTAGACGGGGGCGAACGCCGCGACGTTGGGCAGCATCACCCCGACCCGGTCGCCGGGCTGCAGACCCAGCTCGCCGAGCCGCCCGGCCACGCGCGCGGTCAGGTCGTCGAGATGTGTGTAGGTCAGCACCGTGTCGTCGTGGCGGACGGCGGGTCGCTCGCCGTGTTCGGTGGCGGACCGCCTGAGCTGGTCAGCGAGGTTCGACAACGCGCTCTCCTCTCAACGAATGCGGCGGTGTCAGGCGAATGCCGACACGCCGGTGATGTCGCGCCCGACGATCAAGGTCTGCATCGCCTCGGTGCCTTCGAACGTGTGGATGGCCTCGATGTCGGCCATGTGCCGGACGACGTGGAAGTCGAGCAGGATGCCGTTGCCACCGAGCAGGTCACGGGCCTCGGCGAGCACCACGCGGGCGGTGCTGGTGTTGTGTGCCTTGGCCAGCCCGGCGAGCGTCGGCTCGACCCGTCCGACCAGCGCGAGGTCGGCCAGCCGTCGGCAGTAGAGCTGCATCGCGGTGACCTTCATGAGCATCTTGACCAGCCGGTCCTGGACGAGCTGGAAGCTCACGAGCGGCCTGCCGAACTGGGTGCGGCGCTTGGCGTAGGTGAGCGCGGCGTCGTAGCCGGCTACGGCATGTCCGAGCGCCGCCCACGCGCAGACCGCGCGGGTGGTGGCGAGCACGGCGCCGCAGTCGCGGAACGAGTTGGCGCCCGGCAGCTTGTTCTCCGCCGGCACTCGCAGGTCGGTCAGCTCGATCTCGGCCTGCCACACCGCGCGCAGCAGCCCCTTCCCCTCGATCACCTTCGCCTGGTAGCCGGGCG
>Ga0307513_10005361_pt1 | contig 16956 bp, 6 predicted proteins | sample 15_EM_MG_FD_202174 | JGI IMG/M metagenome (GOLD analysis project Ga0307513, IMG submission 202174) | Populus trichocarpa ectomycorrhiza microbial communities from riparian zone in the Pacific Northwest, United States - 15_EM | ecosystem: Host-associated > Plants > Roots > Unclassified | place... | reverse complement strand
GAAAGGGTTCAAGATTGTTTTGGAGTCTGATAAGGTTATTGTAACTAAGAGTGGGATGTTTGTGGGAAAGGGTTATTCCTGTGATGGCATGTTTAAGTTCAGTATTAATGAAATCAATGTTATTTCTACTTATATGGTTGAATCTACTTCTCTTCTTTGGCATGCAAGATTAAGACATCTAAATTATAGATATTTGAAATATATATGTAAGCATGGTTATATTTCATATCAACACAATAATAAAAACAAATGTGAAGTATGTATTCAAGCAAAGATGACAAAGAAGCCTTTTTCTAAAGTAGAAAGGAATTCTCAATTACTTAAGTTGGTCCATTCTGATATATGTGAAATAAATGGTATGTTAACAAGGGGTGAGAAAAGATATTTCATAACTTTCATTGATGATTATTCTCGTTTTACCTATGTTTACTTGTTAAGAACTAAAGATGAAGCTTTTGAAAAATTCAAGGAATTCAAGAAAATGGTAGAAAATCAAAAGGAAAGGCAAATTAAAGTTCTTAGAAGTGATAGAGGTGAAGAATACTTTTCTAAGGAGTTTTCTACATTTTGTGAGGAAAACGGAATAATCCATCAAATGACAGCACCCTATACACCACAACATAATGGACTTGCTGAAAGGAAAAATAGGACCTTAGTGGATATGGTCAATGCCATGCTTTTGAATGCTAAATTACCAAATAATTTATGGGGTGAAGCCTTACTTACTGTATGTCACATTCATAATAGAGTACTATCTAAAAAATCAAATGTTTCTCCCTATGAAGCATAGAACGGTAGAAAACCAAATCTGAATTATTTTAAAGTGTGGGGGTGTGTAGCTTTTTATAAAAGTTCTGATCCTCAAAGAATAAAATTAGGACCCAGAGGTCTTAAGAGTGTTTTTGTTGGTTATGCACAAAATTCAAAGGCTTATAGACTTTTGGATTTAGAAACTAATGTGATTGTTGAATCTATACATGTTGAATTTATCGAATATAAATTCATAAGTGATTCAAATGTGCAAGAACCAAATCTAAAAGTAATGACTCCTAGCTCAATGTTAAGTGAAAAACGTAAAAACCTAGAAGTAATAGGTTCAAGTGAACCTAGAAGAAGTCAAAGAGTTAGAAAGGAAAAACAAATAGATACAGATTTTATTTCTACTGATTCAATTGTATTTTTAGTGGAAGGTGATAAAAATACAATATTAAAAAAGACACTTATGATCCTAAATATAGAAGATGATCTAAAGACATTTGGTCAAGCTATGTCTTCTAGTGATGTTGCTTTTTGGAAAAAAGCGGTAAATGATGAAATGGATTCAATATTGTCTAACAATACTTGGATCCTAGTAGATTTACCTCTAGGTTCTAAGCCAATAGGATGTAAGTGGGTGTTTAAAAGAAAATACAATACCGATGGTTCTATACAAACCTTCAAGGCAAGATTGGTTACCAAAGGTTTTACTCAAAAGGAGGGTGTTGATTATTTTGACACTTATTCTCTAGTGGCAAGAATTACATCAATTAGAGTTTTATTTGCATTAGCATTAATTTATAAATTGTATGTTCATCAAATGGATGTAAAGACGACTTTTCTAAATGGAGATTTAAATGAAGAAGTGTATATGGAGCAACTTGAGGGTTTTATACTTCCTGGTAATGAAGAAAAAGTCTGTAAATTGGTAAAGTCCTTATATGGTTTAAAACAAGCTCCGAAACAATGGCATGAAAAGTTTGACAAAGCAATTTTGTTGAATGGTTTTCATCACAATGGTGCTGATAAGTGTATGTATTCTAAATTTACAAAAGATTCTGGTGTGATTATTTGTCTCTATGTAGATGACATGTTAATATTTAGTACCAATATGATTGGAATAGTTGAAACCAAAAGGTATCTCACTTCTATCTTTAAAATGAAAGATCTTGGTGAAGTAGATACAATTTTAGGTATCAAAGTTAAGAAACATAGTAATGGCTATGCACTTAATCAGTCACATTATATTGAGAAAATGCTCGATAAGTTTAAGCATCTCAATATAAAGGAGACTAATATCCCATTTGACTCTAGCATGAAGTTAAATGATTATTGTGATAAAGCGGTAACACAACTAGAATATGCTAGTGCCATTAGAAGTCTTATGTATGTTATGCATTGTACAAGACCATATATAACTTTTGCTATATGCAAGTTATCAAGATATACAAGCAAGCCGAATACAGATCATTGGAAGGCTATTGCAAGAGTCTTTGGTTACCTAAAAAGAACGATCGATTTAGGCTTGTTTTATTCTGATTTTCCAGCTGTGATGGAAGGATATAGTGATGCAAGTTGGATGACTAGTTCAAGTGATAATAATTCCACATCAGGATGGATTTTCTCACTTGAAGGAGGTGCAATATCTTGGGCATCTAAGAAACAAACATGCATCTCTCATTCTACCATGGAATCAGAATTTATTGATATAGCTGCTGCAGGTAAAGAAGCAGAATGACTAAGAAATATGTTGTTTGATATTAAGTTGTGGCCACAACCTATGTCAGCCATTTCTTTATACTGCGATAGTGAATCAACTATGTCTTGAGCTTATAGTAACATTTACAATGGTAAGTTAAGACATATAAGCATTCGACATAGATATATTCGAGAGTTGATTACAAATGGTGTAATCACCATTATCTATGTGAAGTCTGTGAATAATTTAGCGGATCCGCTCACAAAAGGACTATCTAAAGACATGGTACGAAAAACAACTAATGGAATGGGGTTGAAACCTGTTATTAAAGATACCAGTAATAGGAACCCAACTTTGGATTAGCAAAAAGCTTATCTCTTAGTTTAATGGGTAATAACAAGTTACTGTTTTGTATCTGTTGGACACTGATAATTAATTTGAGTCCCTATTCTAATAGTATTCAGTGTGTTCTATGACGAAAAGTAGGATGAGCGTGGGCTCTTAATGGAATTTAAAGTTCGTGTCTAATATAATAGAGACATGTATAATTCCACCTATATGAATATAAAAGTGGTGCCGCTTTTGACAAGTGTTAGGGTTTTCTCTTGTAAATATCCAAGAAAAAAAAATTATGATTTTAGCACATGGCCATAATAGTGCTAAACAGTTGTAAATCTCTTTAAGAGTTTGAATAGTATTATGTGTGTAGTATCTTTTATTCTACAACAAAAGTTTTGGTTTAATCTGCGGACACCAATAACTTTAGTAGGATTCAAGTTCTAACAGTAATTGAAGGTTTAAATTGCAAAATACCTTCTTGTAAGCATAATTCTATCAAGTGAAAAGACCTTCATTACAAACTAATGGGGGATTGTTGGTGTAGTTTGTAAATGAATAAAGAAAAGATGTTTATCCCACATTGGAAAGAAACACTCCCTCCTAATGTTTCTAAGTGTGGATTTTCTATTGTGTAGTAAATTAAGCCATGGTGGACAAACTCTCCTATTTGGCATCCTAATGTTATTATATGGATATTTATAATATCAAAAGATAGCATTTGGAACTTTGAACTTGGAATTTAATATGAACAATCATATTATTTCATCAACAATCATATTGTTAGATGAACAACCATAGTGTTTCATCAACAATTATATTGTTTGATGAACAATCATATTGTTTCATCAATAGTCATATTGTTTGATGAACAATCATACTGTTTCATCGTTATGTTTCAAGTCTATAAAAGCATGTTACTATATAGAAAAGAAATAACAACAAAAAGACATTCTTTTCTTGGTCTTATCTTCTCATTCTTTTAGAGGTTTAGAGGGCTTAGTTGTATCCTGGAGGTGTTGTCTCTGTGTGGGACAAATAAACATCTTAAAGATAGTGTTTTCACGCCTCTAAGCCAACTCCATATTTGTTTCCATCCTAAACTTTCCTAACACCGTCAACCACCAAACACCACCTTTAGTAACTAGCTAAGGTGCACCATCCCATCTCCACCAATTTTCCCAGCCACAACAAATCACCCATTAGCAATAATAGTATAGGTCCCTTGTAACTTTAGCATCATTTTCTTGCCTTTGTCATTTCTTTCAGACCAAAACCCAACTGCCAAAACTAAAGAAATCCTTCACTCTTTACTGTGACCACCACCCACGGGGCAATATTGACCATCTAGGCATTTATAGCCAACGTTCTCACCCTCCCTCTTTCAGTCACCATGCACCCACCATCATCAATCTAGTATCGGTTCCCTTTTCTCAACCATATAGTCGCAGCTCCCCCGCCAAAACCAAAGAACCACCACCTCAGCCTAGAGTCTAATCTCTCCTCCCCACAAACATACCTAAAAACTGAATTATTGTCATTTTTTCTTGCCAAAATAATAGTATATCTCATTATAGTCCAACCTCTTCGATTAACCACCAGCAGTCCTCATATTAATGACCACAACACCAGCCTCTCACCACCTCAAAAGATCCACTAGCTCTCCACAAAGTAAAAACAACAAACTTCTTTGCCAAATACCCTTGCTCATCATCTTCTCCACTCTCCCACTGTGGTAGTAGCACTGTTGACTAACAAAAAAGAATAGAGAAACATATTCATTTATAAGAATAATAAATAAACCAATTGTTTATGTAATTTTAAACTGTTGTAGGTGATAATGAGAGTCACTTGATCCACCTTATTTCTAGTTAACTAGCGACGACGTGTGGAACCACTCGTCATCTTTGTTCTTATACCTCTAGCAGTCTCTAAACTTGATTCTAGTAATTCCTGGACACATTAAACGTCTAGTAATGTTGATCTATAAAATCAAATCATTTGTGGACAAATTGTTAACAATTGCGAAATTTTGGGACAAAATATTTATTATTATGTATAATTTTGAAATGTTTGAATATTATTTGATTTGAATTGATGTTTTTTTTTATTTGATAATTTGTGTTAGTTTGTGCATTTATTTTTTAGAGTGTGGCTGCTAATTAAACTTTATTTCTTAATTAAAAACTAAAACAGACATAACTTCTTAATAATTTATATATTTAAAACGGTGAATTATTCATATATGTATCTCTTTGGTTTTGTATTTTAGAGTGTTAAAAAATGAACTAGGCCTGTGTTATTAGATGAGACCTTGACATCTCATTTGCTTGCTTCTCTTCTTCTGCGTCTATTTTCTTTTATTTTTTTTCTTTTTTATCCTTGCTTCCAATCTTAAACTTTGTTTCCTTTTCTTTTGACAAAGATGACAATCAATTGTTTACTTCTCTTTTCTTCCCTTTTGTCACACACACACACACACCATCTTTCTCACTCCTCTTTTCATCTTTCAAAAAACAAATCAAATTGAAAAATAACATAAAATTAACAAAAAGGCTAATAACATCAGATGACAAAAGGACTAGATTTTAAGAGGATTGTAAAATGTTGAGATAAAATTATTGTTTTAGAATTATAAGGATTGGTTAGTTAATTTTGTTACTCTGCACTAAGTTATATTTAATTAATTATTTCAATAATTTGTTATATTGTTATACAATATACTAAAAGAGAAAGAAATGGGGCTTACATTTCGGCTCCTTTCACAATCCATTATGTACTACATTGTTCGTTGTAAACAATGCAATTTTTTTTTGTTTTCAAGATTTAACATTTCTAATTTCATCTTTCTATTTTGCATTACCATGTTTTTTTAACATATTTTTTTTCATGCGAGTACATAATTTTAAATATCATTCCAAGATTTATTGACATCAATTTTACAAAATCATAGTATAATTATGGTTAAAAATAGCAATTCAAAGAAGAAGAGCAAACTTTGACAACAAGAAAAAAAAAAAGCCTTATTACTATTTTATCGCAAAAAACTTTAGTTTAATCCTTGAAGTTAAGGTTTCTTTATCATTTGGCCCCTATTGTTTTAGTAATTAATATTTTGGTACAAAACTTTGCCATAACTAGTTTTTTTATCCTATTTTTCTTATTTTTTAAAAAAACAAATCCAAAAATAAAAAAATATAAGAAAAAATCCAAAAACAATATATATTCAATGTATTTGTGTTGTTTTGGCATTTTGAACGTCTTTTCAAAATAAATAAAATTAAAAATTTGACTTTTGATGCGTTCGGTTTTTAACGCGCTCATTTCAAAATCATTAATCAATTTTATTGAGTCGACATTGACGTTGTCTTTTTTAAAATATCAAAATATATAAAAAAATTGGTCATAGGAACCAAAAGTGCAAAAATAAAAATAAAATATGAGTGACCAAAGTTTTTTTCTAGTTGTTTGGGGACCAAACAATTAGGAGGAAAATGACAAGTTTGTTTTGTTTATAAATATGTGGTTGTTCCACACAAAAAGAGGGGGAAATTTCATGGGGGAGGAGGAATTTTAAGGGAGTATTAGTTAGAACAAAAACCACTCATACACTAAAACACTCCCTCGCCTACCAACTCACACACTCATACAATACAAAAAAAAAAAAAAAAAACCTAGACCCATTAATGAAAGAAGACTAATTGTCTGGCATACCAAACACCACTTCTAGTAACCAGCCAAGATGCACCAGCCCATCTCCATCAATTTTCCCCGCCACAACAAATCACCCACTAGCAGCAATAGCACCATCTCCTTGTCTCTGCCATTTCTTTCAAACCAAAACCTAGTAGCCACCACCAAAGAAATCCTCTTCTCTCTCTCTATTGTGACCATCGTCCATATAACAACATTGACCATCTAGGCATCCACCGTCAACGTTCCCACCTTCTATCCTTCAACCGCCATTCGGCCACCATCATTAACCTAACGTCGGTTCCCTTTTCTCCACCACACAGTCGCAGCTCCCCCACCAAAACCAAAGAACCACCACCTCAGTCGAGAGTCCAATCTATCCTCCCCATAAGCATACTTAAAAACTGAACTACTGTCCTTTCCTCTCGCCAAAATAGTAGCATATCTTATCATAGTCCAACCTTTTCGATTAACTACCAGTAGTCCTCACATCAGCAACCACAACGTCAGCCTCTCTTCACCTCCACAGATCCGCTAGCTCCTCCACAAAGTAAAAACAAAAAACTCCTTTGCCAAATAACTCTTGCTCATCATCTTCTCCACCATCTCACTATGGTAGTAGCACCGATAACTCAACATATTCATTTATAAAAATAATAAATAAACTAATTGTTTATGTAATTTTGAACTGTTGTAGGTGACAATGAGTGTCACCCGATCCACCCTATTTCCAGTTAACCACGCATCGTCCCTGTTCCTATTCCTCTAACAGTCTTTAGACTTGATTCTAGTAATTCTTGGACACATTAAACGTTTTGGAAGGTTGATCTATAAACTCAAATCATTTTTGGATAAATTGCTAACAATTGCTATTAATTTGATAATTTGTGTTGATTTATGCATTTATTTTTGAGAGCGTGATTCCTGAATGAACTTTATTTTTGGAAAATTAAAATAGACATAACTTTTTATTAATTCATATATTTAAAATAATGAGTTATTTTGTATTTTATATATAGCGTTAAAAAATGACCTGCTACGTTACGATATCCATTCCATCGTGATATTAATTATGTTATCCTTCAAAAGGGGCAGACGACAAGATGGATTTGTGAGTGAAGAGTTAAAAGGAGCAGCCTGAGAGAGAACCTGTTTAACAGCAAGCCAAGTTTGAAACTACAAAAAGAGAGAACCTGGTCCCAAACGCATCCTAATCCGATACGACACTGACGTTTTGCAAGGATGTCACTCTCACGTGGAGCCTGCCCTCTTACGATGGAGAAAAAAACTTATTCCAGTGAGCGTTGACGAGAAATCAGAGCCGTAGACTATATAGTAGGAGCATCGTATCGTGTTTCTGTCGACGGAGCAAAACCTCTTAGACTTTTCCCACGCATGTGTTCCGGTGGCAGTTCTGTAAATGAATGGAGTCCACATTTCAACCATGAAACAAGAGCCAAAAGCAAAACAAACTTCGTGAATGAATATGTATCGTTCAGAGTGCAATTACTAACATCTGTCTTTTGACTAGAAATTCCAAGTTTATCCGTTTTCGGTTTTAACAAAATATCAAAATCTTAATACAAAGTTTTATTTATTTATTTTGTAGATTATATAAGTTTTGATGGCCTGAGAAGCCAAAATCTTAGTATTAGATTTTATCGGCAGCCCAACAGAGAGTAAACAAATAAAAAAAGGCCCTTTTCTTTTAAATTTCTTCGCCTAACGTTACTTTTGGTTCACCTTCGTTTCAGCAGAAGAATAAGTACATACTGAGTTGGACATAAGAAAATTCATTGAACCTGGACGGGTTTTGGGTTTGTCTTGCTTTTTAGGTTACAGACACAGTAGGTTTTAACTCCTTATTTAATTATAACGAACGTTTACGGATACCTGGAAAGATAAAGACCACCAAGTTTGGCGCACGTTATGGGAAGGTGCTTACTGTTTATAGGTATTCCTTACTTAATAAACTTGTAAATTTTTCTTCTTGTATAGTATCACACTGGCCTTTTCTTCTTTTTTATTTTTATTTGCAGAAAATGGTGAGGACTAGCTAGGGTGGTGCGTCTTCTTTTTTTGACAAGGGATAGAAGATCTTTTCGAGTGTGAGAGGTTAATCTTATTGCTCCACTATCAACGGTTTTCATTACAAGGTAAGTGAATGAGGAGGTGAGATACGACGGCTTTTTTCTTGAGCCCCTCCTTTATTCTATTCTAAAAAGACATGCAATTTGGAAGATGCTCTCCTGTTTCAAATCAAAGAAAAGATAAAAGGACCTTCTGAATTCTGGGTTTTGCTTCTCATCCTCATATATAGTATAGTATTTGTGCCTAAACATTGAAAGAAAACAGTAAAAGACTGAAAGTTTTAGATTCTTATCCTGTTTGCTTGCTGTGACAATTCTATTTAACAATGTAGGATGAGTATAGTGATGTACTTTGATTTGGGTTTTGGATCAAGATTAATTAACTAATTAAATCAACGCTTTTGACGTGCTTTAGTAGATACAGTCAAGTTGGCTTGTAGGGTTTTCAGAAAGCCCAAAACTTGATAAATATTGAGCTTTATGATCACGTATATGGTACTTCTTAATTAAATATAGCTCTGTTTTATTTTTATTTTATTTTTTCTTGGTTGGGGAGGGGCCTTAGCTTTTAACCTTGAATGCTGGTTGCTTTCATTAAATGCCCTTTCTTCCATAAAATAATCATGAATGTCGACGTTGAGACCAATGCCGCAGATAATTTTATTAGTTGTTTTTCTGGTCTATAAGAGCAATGGGAATCAATAACTTGGTCAGAAAAGAAAGTTAAAAGCTTTAAAAGAAAATGTTCTATTTTTCTAGTTAATGACTGGTTGTGGTTGGAGAGGAGTTGCGTTTCTAGCCCTTCCACTTTTCTGATACCATATTCTTCAGCAACAAGACATTAAAGCTCTTTTCCCTTTATTTTAGTTTATGAACTTTTTTTATGGCTTAAGAGGAACTCAAAAAAAAAAAAAAAAAAAAAAAAAAAAAAACAAGACATTAAAGCTCTATCTATATATGCTATCAGTTTCTTAGCTGCTGCCAGCGATGCTCCTAGGACAGTTTTTGGTAATGCGTTTACTCTCTTGTGTTTTGAAGTGTATTTGATTTGTAAAATGATTAATTCGATGCTTTTTAGTTGTTTTTGAATAGTTTTTATATGTCTGCATCAGAACATAAAAAATAATAATTAAAAAGCATCGAATTAATGGTTTTTTAATCCAAACAAAGCATTACCAAATACACAGTAAGTCAACACCTTTTCAAATTGCGTAGTTTTATTTCGAAAGCACCACAATTATGGAGGCGTTGAAGAGCTTCCTACATCTATCACCAAGTGTTGAATAATCCATGTCTAGGTCGGTCATAAATAAAAAATTACTGTCCACTTTGCTGAGTATCATGTATGTGACATGCATGAGATCCAGATTCATACCTTATTGCTAATCATAATTCCCTGTCTCTCTCTCTTAATTAGGAAGGTTTGGCTAGTGATCCTTTTTAAAACTTATATAAGCAGGTGCTTTTACGCTTCCATTCATGTTCAATAAGGCTTAGCATTCCCCTGCGCTGGATGTCCTAGCCTTCTCTCTCCCTACTGACTTCCGTTGTCGTGGTTAGCTTCAACTTCTTGACTATTGTCCACTGACTAAAGTTTCACTTTATTGGTTTATGCTAAGCTTTTCTTTGGAAGACTATACTGAAAATGCATGATGTTCTGTTCGTAAATTTCAGAGTTTGTATTTGCACGGGCTTATTGTGCATGTTAATAGAACACATCAATGGAAAGACTGAAAAGCAACATTTACCTTGGCTTGATTCAGTAGTTCAAGCATTTGCTTCATATTCTTTCTGAAAAGTTAAGATCAGCATTGCCCTCTTTATGATGATGATTATCTTATAAACTGTCCTGCATTACAGGTAAGTTAACTGTCTATGTCTTCCGCTGTTCATTCAACTGAAGAGTACGATATGGATATAAGGAGCCTGTCATCCTCTCACCGTCATCCTCAAGACGCGCCTTATGTTCACAAGGTTGGACTTCCCCCTAAGCAAAACCTCTTCAAGGAGTTCAAAGCCACTGTGAAAGAGACATTCTTTGCAGATGATCCTCTACGTTCCTTCAAGGACCAACCAAGGTCTAAAAAGTTCATCCTAGGTCTCCAAGCTATCTTCCCTATTCTTGAATGGGGAAGAAGTTACAGTTTTGCAAAATTTAGAGGTGACCTCATTGCTGGGCTGACAATTGCTAGTCTTTGCATTCCCCAGGTAGATTATCTGCTTAAAAGATGCATAAGAAACAGAAATATTATGTATTCACCACTTTGCACTGTTTCTAATAGTTTACATTTTGGAATAAAAATAGGATATTGGGTATGCAAAGCTTGCAAATTTGGATCCTCAGTATGGATTGTGTAAGTTTCCCTTATTCATGCACATCTTGCTGCCTTTGGCTCGTTCTTGAATTTGATGGAGTGATTTCTGTTGTTTCTGTTTGAAATATTTTTCAGACTCCAGCTTTGTTCCACCTTTGATATACGCCTTCATGGGTAGTTCAAGAGACATCGCAATAGGACCAGTGGCTGTGGTGTCTCTCTTGCTGGGGACTCTGCTTCAGAGTGAAATTGCTGATCCTGTAGCCAATGCTGCAGAATATCGGCGGCTGGCATTTACAGCTACATTTTTTGCCGGAATCACCCAAGTAACCCTTGGGTTTTTGAGGTAAATGTGAAAAGGAAATTAAACATGCAGTGTTTCTTTTTGTAGGTATTCATATTCATCATATTCATATTTCAGTTTTTCTCTATCTATCACTTCTTTCTGTTAACATCATACCGGTTTGGGCCAATTTATCAGGTTGGGGTTCCTAATCGACTTTCTATCCCATGCTGCTATTGTTGGTTTCATGGGTGGAGCTGCCATCACAATTGCCCTCCAACAGCTTAAGGGTTTTCTTGGAATAAAAAAATTTACTAAGAAAACTGATATTGTTTCTGTAATGCACTCAGTATTTGCCTCAGCTCATCATGGAGTAAGTTCTCTCTGCCTCGCTCTCTTTGAATTGTAGTTTTGGCTTATTCTTACCATTAAAATGTGATAAACAAACTGTCATATCTGCGGTCACTGATTTGTGTACAACAAATATTTTGCAGTGGAACTGGCAAACTATTGTTATGGGTGTGAGCCTTTTATCTTTCCTCCTTTTTGCCAAGTACATTGTAAGTCTCATCAGAATCTAATTATACTAATGCTTATGTAATGTATTACCTTCTTGCAAAGTTTCTCTAAATCTCACCGTTATTTGAGCAACAGGGAAAGAAGAACAAGAAATTATTCTGGGTGCCAGCAATTGCCCCATTGATATCTGTTATTCTGTCAACTTTTTTTGTGTATATAACCCGTGCAGATAAGGACGGAGTTCAAATTGTAAGCATTTCTTATTCTTTTCTTTATATATATTGTGATTACTTCTATTATTAAAAGAAATGAATCGAATTATGGTTGGAACATCAGAAGTAGTGATAGCTGCAATAGCTATGGAATTAATATTAATGGTTCTGATTTCTGAAGGTGAAACACATAGAGAAAGGAATAAATCCGTCCTCTGTGAATAAAATATATTTCAGTGGTGACCATATGCTAAAAGGTGTTAGGATTGGTATTGTGGCTGCAATGATTGCTTTGACGGTGAGACAACTTTGCAAACCATTGTCTATTTGTCCTCTTAAACTCCTATGAATATTTGAGGGACGTTTTATTTGGTCACCAATCAACTAACAGAGTTCTTATTCCTTAATTTTATCTTGGAACGGGATTTTCAGGAAGCCATAGCAATTGGAAGAACATTTGCCGCCATGAAGGACTATCAGCTGGATGGAAACAAAGAAATGGTAGCACTAGGAACTATGAATATTGTTGGTTCAATGACTTCTTGCTATGTGGCAACAGGTGAGACGGATGCACGTATGAATATTAGTATAGTATCTTACATTTTAATAATGATAACAAAGTGAGTCACCCGTTGTGGATGCTTAATCATATGTGGCAAAAATCAACTGTAGGAATTTCATCTTTCCGAGGAGCCATAAATCCATTCACTTAATGAAAAAGTAAACTAAACTTTCCAATCATACAGCTACTTACAGTCTTTGAAGCCTGAGTTAGAATAGATGGCATAGAATGGCGCCCAAGCAAATGTTTCACTACTGGATGGTTTTTATCTTCCCTTGGGGCTGAGTTTTGAAATTCTTAATAGTCATTTGATTATTATTTTTTTTTTTCTTGCTTGAAGGTTCATTTTCTCGATCAGCTGTGAATTTCATGTCTGGCTGCCAAACTGCTGTCTCCAACATTGTTATGTCGATTGTTGTATTTTTGACCTTGCAATTTATCACACCTCTTTTCAAGTACACCCCAAATGCTGTACTCTCAGCCATCATTATATCAGCTGTGATCGGCCTAGTTGATTATGATGCAGCATATTTGATATGGAAGATTGATAAATTTGATTTTGTTGCTTGCATGGGAGCATTCTTTGGTGTTGTTTTTGTCTCTGTTGAGATTGGCCTCTTGATTGCGGTAAGAATCACGACACCCACTGGTTAGATCCCCTACATCACTACATGTTTGTCAGGATTGATTAAATTGTGTTTTAATTGTGTCATGGAAGGTGTCCATATCCTTTTTCAAACTTCTCTTACAAGTTACCAGGCCCCGAACTGCAATTCTGGGAAAATTACCTAGGACAGCTGTATACAGAAACATTCTTCAATATCCTGAAGCAACTAAGGTTCCTGGTGTTTTGATTGTGAGAGTTGATTCTGCAATCTACTTTTCTAACTCCAATTACATTAAAGAAAGGTAAAGCCATTGTTTTTTGGCCTTTCAGCTATGCAATTCATGTGATATTCTATATTGTTTTGGTGGAGAAAGACAATCTACAACTTCAACTATAGGCGGTTCTTTTTTCCTATCTCATGCTTCTAATAAAGGACCTTTCGCTTTGAGGTTTTGGCTTTAACTAATGAAAGAACACAGCTGTAGCATGCGTAAGACTTGTTTTGATTGGAAAGGCTATATGAATAAAGTTGGAACTATAGGGCAATATTTATTTTCTCATTGAGTAATTATGATGAATAAAGTCAGTAACGTTACAGTCTGGTCCAACTTTTTTCCTGGCTCGCGGGAGGTTTTGAAGCTTTAAACTTGTGAAATTTGTGTTTGAAGCTTAAGAAATAACTGCATGTGATTTTATTATTTAGAGTTTCGCAAAATGTTGATGTTTCCAGTAGCTTTTGTGAGGCTAAAAAACAAAATTTTCTTGCAGGATATTGAGATGGTTGATAGATGAGGAAGAGTTGGTAAACAAATCCGGCCAACCAAAAATCCAGTTTTTGATAGTGGAGATGTCACGTAATCAGGCTACTCTCTACTGGATCTTCATTGTTCTCTACAAGCTAACTTACTACAATGGTGTTTCAAAACTCGTTTATGATCCTTTTGCTTTTGGTGCAGCCGTTACCGACATCGACACCAGTGGCATCCACGCCTTGGAAGAGTTATACAGAAGTCTCCAGAAAAGAGAGATTCAGGTAAACTCCTGTGCATCAATACTGCCACCTAGCTAGTATGCTATGAAATCTAACCCTAACTTACTTACAGCTGCTACATTACAGCATCATATAAATCTCAAGCAACACACAAACACATACCATTTACGATAATGTATATATATATGTGTGTGTGTGTGTGCTCTGATATTAGGAAAACTGCCTTACCAGAAGCTCCTTGTGTTCTTGCACAGCTTATCCTAGCAAATCCTGGCCCAGTCGTGATTGATAAGCTCCACGCCTCTGATTTTGCACAGCTGATTGGAGAGGACAAGATCTTCCTTACGGTTGCTAATGCTGTGGCAGCATGTTCTCCAAAATTAATGGTGGAAGTAGTTTGAGATGAGGTTTTTCTGTCTGAGAAAATGGGATTTCACTGCCTACGGTGTGGCATTAGAGAATGGGAGGGAGGGAGGGAGCTAATGTTGTGGGTCATTATAAGGGTGGTTTGTCTAGTGGGGTGTCGTCAGTGACTGCTACCTTAGCTCCCCCAATCACCATAAAGCAGGAAAGGCGCATTATGATATGCTCTCCAAATAAGGGATAAGATTCAAGGAGGGAAGGCAAAAAGGAGAAGAAAATGGGGTGATACCACGATAAGGATCTGTTCTCTCTTTTCTTTTCCTTTCTTTTCTCTCCATTTCCCCCCAGTTTTCATGTATCTCTATCCTATAAATCTCTTGAATTTTGCTCTTCATTTCCTTGCGCCCCTCTATTATCTCCGTTACATGTTGGAAAAAAGTATATAGACATGACTCCCTGTTCAAGCTTCTGGGTTGTGATGCTCGAGCCGACAAAAGTGTAAAACAAAGAGGAAAATAAAACTAAAAATCGGCATGCTAATTGTTGCGATTAAGTTAGTGAAGCCGAGGGAGGTTAATAATTGTTACCAACAACAGAAGAAAAAAAGTACGTATAGAATTGGTGGATTATTATAGAAAATACTACAAGAGAAAGATGTTAATAGTGATTTATTTGTTTTTAATTTGTTGAAAAATAACAAGATTAAAATTTAGAGAATCAAAGTGAAAAACATGAGAAAATATAAGTGGCAATTTCTGATTTGATGTAGAAAAGTGAACTTTAAACCTCCTACTTTTCATTTGATACAATTATAGTCCTTTAGTTTTTTTAAATTTACTTTTGGTTAAAACTTTGTTAGTTTACTTATTTTTTTAAATCTTATTTGGTGGTTTTCTTATGCATATAACTTTTATTTTCATATAGTTTGATAAAAATATTCTAAAAAGACAAGTTATTAAACTCGTACATGCCCATTAACTGACTTGCGTGTTTTATGAGTTAACTCAAATCAATAAAAAATATCATCTTATTTTATATATATATAAAAAAGATTTGGATGATAAGAGCTAGAAAATCTTTTTTATTAATATCAAATTAAATCTTAATTATATCACATTAAATTAATTCGGGTCTTGATTTAATTTAAAATCTCAACAAGAGCCCGAATTAGAAAGTTTCTTAACTTTTGAGCTTAATCTTTATATATTACTAACAATTTATTTTAATGTTTAGTAATACCTTTAATCCTCCTCTTGTTTTATTAAACCAATGCATAACATTTTTTACTCGGTATAAAAAAAAATTCTTCTTGCTCCAAAATATATTCGCAATGACTATTTTTTTTTAAAATAAATGATCTGACGTGTGGTGGCCCTTGAAACCAAGGCTATCAAGATATATTATTTTAATATTTTATTAGAACTTTATAAAGCAATATTTTATTTAAAAAAAATTATTTTGGTTATATCAAATGTAAAAAAAAGAAAAAAAAAGGTGTTGTTTAATTAGGTAAAGGATTTTAACTTGAAAAATAAAATAATTTTAACTTTATTTCAAATCATTTAGGTTTAATATTAATTGCAATTGCTTATCATATTTTTATAAGATTATAAAAATTTATTAAAAAAATTATTTAAATAAAATATATTAATTCATAATTTTTCTTAATTGTATTAAATGTTATGTATTTTTTACATAAAAAAATTATTTTAATGCACACATCACATACATTTAATCAGAAAAGATCTAAATAAGACTGTTTATTTTTTTTTGTTGGGTTGTATTTTTTATAATCTTTGAATTTTTTAGTTTTAAATTAATTACTTTTTATATTTTAAAATTATTTTCATGTATTAATATCAAAAATATTTTTTTAAAAAAAACTATTTTTTAATAAAAATATTTAAAATAATAATTTTCATCATATTTTTTTAAGTTACATATTAAAACCGCATAAAATTTTGTAGGGGTGGGGCCGGTAGGAGATGAATTGACATGAAACCACTAACCTTCCAAAGAGCAGGCTTTTGAATTAGGTCAGCAATCACAACGGGGTTTTTTTTTTTTTTTCTTTTCATTATTATTATTCTTTTGGTTTGCATGAAAATGGACGGGAGCCAGGGCCACATTCATTCAGACTTTTTTTTTCATTATTATTATTTTTGTTTTTCATATGATGTGAGATTCTCACCAGAGTACAGGTAGCAAGTTGAGTTAGTGGACACAATTCTCTGAATCCAACTTTTTTTTTAGTGCACCACTTGGTCTATTTAGTAATTTGCTAATCCAATATTTAGTTTGGTCTGAGTGTTTTTTGTAAAGCTTGGTGAAAGTTGATCAAATAAATTTGTTACTCAGTTAATTTAGTTAAAATTTGAGTAAAACCTGATTTAATTTTTTTTTAAAAAAAACGTAAAACTATATCATTTTTGAATTGATTTGAATCAAATTTAATTGAGCCTCCTAACATGTAATCAAAACCTTAAACTAGACGGTATGTCTTTTCAAAATTTATTAGGTTTTGAATTAT
>Ga0307513_10005360_pt1 | contig 16957 bp, 17 predicted proteins | sample 15_EM_MG_FD_202174 | JGI IMG/M metagenome (GOLD analysis project Ga0307513, IMG submission 202174) | Populus trichocarpa ectomycorrhiza microbial communities from riparian zone in the Pacific Northwest, United States - 15_EM | ecosystem: Host-associated > Plants > Roots > Unclassified | place... | reverse complement strand
GCATTGGTATGGTATCTATTTAGTGTAGCATCATGGGCTACTGAGGGATCAATGTGGTGGGAAGGCCTCCAGTTGCAGTATAAATTTGGGAGACATATGGTTAATCCTTGGTTCACTAGATGCAATACATTGTTCACTGAATGTGCATGGACCCCCACCTATAGCTATATTGGGAATTTCTGTGGACTTATCGGGACGATTTTGATGCGCTATCACAACAATCAATCAGCTATGATATTTTTGGAGGACACCTGGACATCACCGGGAACATGAACACCAAGCAAGTCATAACATTTGGCTGGAAATTACATCCATAGTAACTGGTCATCTTTTACAAGACTCTGGACTGGTCAAATAAATGAAAAATGTGGAGTTTGGGAGCCTATATAGTGTTCTAGCTAATAGTAGGTTCCGGGACCAGATATCCACTTGTGAAGAATACCGGAGCCCAAAAACCCGGTGAAGACATCCACAGTGACCGGTCATCTTGTACAAGGCTTTGGACCGGTCAAAAAAATAAATAAATGTGGAATTTAGAAGCCTATATAGTGTTCTATCTAATATTAATGTTCTGGAACCAGATATCCAATTTGTGAAGAACACCGGAGCCTAAAAACCCGGTGAAGGGTTGTTAATACATCCACAGTGACCGGTCATCTTGTACAGGGCTCTGGACTGGTCAAAAAAATAAATAAAATGTGGAGTTTAGGGGTGTGTTCTATCTAATATTAATGTTCCGGGACCGGATATCCAACTTGTGAAGAACACCGAAGCCCAAAAACCCGGTGAAGGGTTGTGAATACATCCACAGTGACTGGTCATCTTTTACAAGACTCTGGACCAGTCAAAAAAATGAAAAAATGTGGAGTTTAGAAGCCTATATAGTGTTCTATCTAATATTAATGTTCTGGGACTGGATATCCAATTTGTGAAGAACACTGGAGCCCAAAAACCCGGTGAAGGGTTGTGAATACATCCGCAGTGACCGGTCATCTTTTACAAGGCTCTGGACCAGTCAAAAAAATGAAAAAATGTGGGGTTTAGAAGCCTATATAGTGTTCTACCTAATAGTAGGTTCCGGGACTGGATATCCACTTGTGAAGAACGCCGGAGCCCAGAAAACCGGTGAAGGCTTGTTGATACATCCACAATGGCCGGTTAAATTTTACAATGCCCTGGACCGGTCAAAACAGTTAAAAATGCGAAATTTAGAGTATATGCAGTGTCCTGTCTAATATTAATGTTCTGGGATTGGATGTCCAAATTTTTTGCAGAATACCAGAGCTCACAAACCCGGCAAAGGCATATTAATGCACCCACAGTGACCGGTTATTTTTTACAAGGCTCCGGGCCAGTCAAAAACATAAAAAAATCTGGAGTTTACAGCCCATGTAGTATTCTACCTAATAGTAGGTGCCAGGACCGGATACCCAATTTTTTGAAGAAGACCGGACCTCAAAAACCAGTAAATGCTTGTTGAGACATCCACAGTGACCGGTCATTTTTTACAAGGCTTTTGACCAGTCAAAAAAATTAAAAAATGCTGATTTTACAGCCTATATAGTGTTCTACCTAATAGTAGGCTCCGGGACTGGATATCCAATTTTTTGAAGAAGACCGGACCTCAAAAACCGGTCAATGCTTGTTGAGACATCCAAAGTGACCGGTCATTTTTTACAAGGCTCTGGACTGGTCAAAAAATAAATATAATCACTAGTTTATAGCCTATATAGTGTCCCACCCACTGGTAACCTTCTGGCATTGGACATACAATGCTTTACACCATCCCAGAGGTCAAAAACCCGGAGGAGGTACATTTTAAGCCCGGAAATTCAAAATTACAATGCACTGGTGGACCGGCAGTGGTGGGGAAATTTTTCGCAGTGCACCAGGCATCACATTTGGTGTACCGGGGTCCAGCATTGATGCCAGCCACCACATTTTTGCCCCCACCCTGGGAATATCAATGCACCGGTGCCGGAGGGATTTTACAAGCACCAGTGCTGGTGCATTTTACAAGCACTAGGGCCCAGCAATATAGTGGTATTCTATTATCCGCTGCTCTGTCATAGACAGTACATGGCATGTGGTGTCCACTCATCAGTCAATAACAGTACATTGGGCCGATGTGCGTGCAGTCCGCTGGGCTGGTCTCACATGGAACATTGTCAACATCAACTACTTGGTCATATACAGTGCAGTTGGACTATCATATGTGAACATGCAAAAGTAATACCAGCAACACCTAGCATCCAGAGCATAATAAATGTCTACACATATAAGAAGATCCTGTCATAATGTGATACTATTTCAGCACCTCATACATACCTCCAAGAAGATGGCCAACCAACGGCCACCCCTTGAGAAGCTGTGGAAGGTTCATTGGGCAATGCCACGATCTGATAAAAAAAGTATGCTAAACTTTCAACTAGTGGTATTATGCAAGACCCTACAGTCCTAGGGAATTAATCTATGCCCGCTGTTGTCTGCAATGGCGAGCTCTGGGCCCTTGGCGGGGACATGTGCTGCAGTATTTGCCGCTGGTGTTTGATGGCATCGATCACTGCCAGTGTTTCCAATTCATGGATGCCCTCACAAATTTGGCTATCTGAGGCGAGTTTTGGCAGATATATCATATCTGTCCGAACATTTGGCTATTTGAGAGCTGATTTTTCCCAAGTTAGGAAAAATTAATGGAAGCAAGTAGTGTTTGGAAGTTAGGTTAGTTAACTGGAAAATAACCGAGACTGGACCAGACCCTAACTGATCAGGACCGCAAATTTACCTAACCGATCCTAACCGTAACCGCGGTCCGGTTACCGGTTAGTTCCATTTTTAGATATGTGACTAACCGACAATAACCGGTCCTGACCAGTCTTTCAACACTAAAGTTATACCAAAGTGTTCACCTATTTACAAGGTTTTTAATGACCCCAAAAACATAATTTTTGGTTCAGAATTAAAAATGTTATAGCTAATTTGATGTATCGTGACTTAAAGTAACCCTTGTCACCTGTGTGACGATACAGTTGGAAAGTTGTTATTGTTCCTCCCACCACCCGCAAGTTCCACCAGGGCCCACGACTGTCGAATACGGACTTCACATCAAGCCAACACCACCATCGTCACCTCAACTTTTAACTGCAGCCACCAAGAAAGTGCAACTGTCTCCCCTCTTCGCCTCTGGCCTACCCATGGTGAGTCACCTTATCAACCACCTAATGCGAGCTTGCCGCATCACTGCTAACACAACGCGAGCTCGCCTTATTCCCAGATCAATCTCATTTCTTGCCCCTCCCCTCCTTGAGGGATGTGGGCATCCACACTCTCTGCCACGTCATCTGCCACATCATCTGCAGCACCACGGCCCACAACAACAACAGTGAGTGCAGGTGTATCAATAGGGGCGCAGGTGTATCAATGGGAGGTGGGTGTGTCAACTCCAGGGCAGACGTAGAGACAGCAGGGTGGGTATATTGGCAGGAGGCGGGTGTATCAACCACAGGGTGGGCGTATCAACAACAGGGCGGGCGTATCGACAGGAGGTGGGTGTATCGACAGCAGGGCGGGCGTATCAATCACAGGGCGGGCGTATCGATGACAGGGCAGGCATATCAACAGGAGGCAGGTGTATCAACAGCAGGGCAGGTGTATCAACAGGGGGCGGGTGTATCAACAGCAGAGCAGGTGTCAGCAGGAGGGCGGGTGTATCGACAAGGGGCAGGTGTATCGACAACAGGGCGGGTGTATCAACAGGAGGTGGGTGTATCGACAGCAGGGCGGGTGTATCGACAGAGGGTAGTGTATGTATCAACAATAGGACATCTCTCTTCATTCTTCGTGCCCTATTTAGTCTCCTGTAGGTATGGATCTATGTACTTAAGTAGTTCTCTTAATGAACCAAAGCCCTCATGTTTTTATGAGGGTCCCTTTTCTCATATTCTACCCTTAATAACCGGTTACAACCAGTTACTAACTGGTTGTGACCGCGACTAACCTTGACCGGTTACAACTGGTTATATAACCGCAAATAACCACGACTAACCGCCCATAACCGGTCTGCATCAGTCCGGTTCGGTTATTTTGGGTTTCCGAGGAGACGCTAACCGGTCTCGGTCTCGGTTAGCGCCCATGGGGACCCAATAACCGGACCGGACCGGACTTTCAAACACTAGAAGCAAGATCCCCATGCTGAGAATTAATCATGATATGACACACAGGCTACAATAGAAGGCATGGCACTGAGAGCTTTCTGCTGGTTAAAAGAGTGATCAAACATTTTTGTGTCTCTCAGCGGAAAAAAATTACCATTTTAGGAAATCACGTGGTATCCTCCGAATTTGACTATTTGAGGCCTAGAAATTTGGAGGACATTCCGGTTTTCGAAAGTCCGCCCCTCCACACAGTCTGCCCCTCTGCCCCTCCAGACAGTAGTGGCATGTTGAATTCACAACCTGCTGCAGACACAGGCCACGCCTTGTGGCTATTTTGCTGGATTGACTAAATTGTAAATAAATCTTTATATATCTTATCGCCATGAAATCGCCGTGGCTGCCATTGGCCAAAGTGCACGGCTAACATTTAAACGTTTAAGTATTGATTATTCCTCACCAGACTGAAAAATTTTACCAAGGGTTGAAGCAGGCAGACTCCAGAGAGAAATATGAAACTATATTTATTTGGAAGATATTTTCGCAAGGCAAGATACTCAAAAGATACTTGTTCAAATTCCCCATTGTGAACGGACATTGGCAGGAAATCAATAAAATCAACTAGGGGGTGCTGGACAGTAAGTTTTATATAGTTTTAAACAAATTACTTTACAGAGAACCACTGCACTAAACGCGGGGCGACATTGTGGACGTGTTTTTGAATTATCCCTGTAATATGTTGGGACGCGTGCGGCGTTAGTCACGCGTTTCGGATTTGGGTCTCGTAGCCATACACGTGCCCCACAGAGCCATTTGTCAGCCCAGTGAACCGTCCGCCCCTTGCTGGAGGGGCGGAAATTCGAAATCCGGAACTTTCTGGAAATTTGACTATTTGAGGGCGATTTCGGGCGATTTCCCGGACACCAAACATCAGGAGCTTCCCGGGGCCTGACTCTCGCCGCAATAGAATGAACGAGAGATAGTTTTGAGATTTTTTAGACTTTCCTTCTTCGTCTGCTCTCTCTTCACTTTTTCTCCATCTCCTTCGATGGGGTTGAACCTTCCTCTCCTTTTGCCTACTCTTCTCGCTCGGACTTTGTTTTTCCCCTTCGCCTCGCATTACCCACCGGATTCAACTTCGATTTAATCAATGAACAGACAACACATGCACCCATAAAAAATTAATGTACTTTTACGGACTTGCATCATATCGGTCGTGTCTATGTTGTCTCCCATTCGTTCCTGTCATATAATATGCTTGATAACACAACTGTGTTCACGGTTGCGACTGGGAGTCGTGATCATGAACCGGACTTTGAAAATTTCCCGCGCCTTTTTTCCGTCTACCTACGAAAAACCTAGAGTGCTGCCGTTGTCAACGACTGGCTGAAATACCTTTCTTTCTACAATTCGCTGATACCTCCATTACACGTGCGTTGTCCCGAATTCGTGGACTGCCGTCACATCCACCATGCGGAGCAAAAATGTACTCAACCTCAAGAGATCACTCCCTTGCATGGTGCGTTTGTCAAAAACCCGTATTTCGCGTTTCGTTCAGGTGCTCTAACGCGTTTTTTTGGTTTGTTATTATAGAGCTGGTCACCAAAGAATTTGTACAACCTTTGGAAACGCACTGTCGGACCTAAATCCAGCGAGCTCACGTTCAAACTCACCACGGAAGAAACTCTGTTCCAGCAACGCTGGCGCTCCAAAGCCGCCGTGCGGGCTTACCATGGGGATTTTATCCCTGAAAAGTCGTTCAAGCGGTGGTATCTGCCCGACAACATCCCGGACGTACGTCCGCGCCGTGCGGTGTTTTCGGGAGGGGACAAACTGGATTTGGAGGAGTATGCGCGGCGGAAGCTGCGGGCGAGGCAGCAGGAGATGGAGCAGGAGGAGGAGATGGCCCAGAAGGGGATGGCGCCTGTGGGGAGTTTGATGTTTGTGGAGGTGGAGAGACGGTTGGATGTTTTTTTGTTTCGGTGTTGTTTTGTGCATAGTGTGTATGAGGCGAGGAGGTTGATTATACATGGGTATGTCAAGTTGAATGGGGTCAAGGTGTGTGTCCTTTGCTTTGGAGGTTCTTACGCTGATCATTGCGTTTTTTCTTTTTTTGCCATTGCCAGCATGGGCGGGCCTTCACTCGGTTAGCACCTGGAGATATGGTTTCTGTGGACCCTCGTGCCATGCGCTTCTTCAAACGTCCGACTGGTGTATTTGATGCTCCAAACGGAGGAGACTCTGCGAGGCAAAATCCGAATGAATATCTAGAAGAAATCTACGGCAATCCCGAAGCCACTCCCGAAGCAGAGGCCGAGTCTGCAGCACCAACTCCTGAAGTAGAGGCAGCATCTGAAGTATCATCCGAGACCAGCGAAGCTGGAGCCGAATCTACCGACGATACCAAGATGGTGCATAAACCCAAACCAAAAACAATCACCAACACCGAAGCATCCAAGGCTACCCCGTTTTTCCTCCCTCAATATGCTTCGCCGTGGTTATATATACCCGCGTACATCGAAGTGTCCTTCGCGACCTGCTCTGCGGTGTACGTGCGCCACCCGACCGCACGCCCTGGATATTCGGAGATTCCGACGCCGTACGACGCTGACGGGGCTGTTATCCGTTTCGCATGGGAGTGGTATGTGCAGCGCAAGCCGAGGATGAGGTCGCAGAGCCAGCTTGCGAGGGCGCCGGAGGATAGGGTAGTTGCCTTGATGCAGTCGTTGCATAAGGATAGGAGGAGACTGGGGGGTGGGTATGGTTTGGTGCAAAGACAGAAGAAGGTGAAGACTTTGAAGAAGGGTTCATCGGTACCTCCTGAGGTTCCTCCACACCTAGAAGCATCGGCTTCGCCTGCGTAAAAGTAGCCTTTTATTTATTTAATGCACCACGTACATATAATACACTACTCAATTGAGTACTTAGGGGTTTACTGGTTTTCTAACCGTGGGAAGGGGTGAATTTGTAATAGCAAATTGAAAGTCGGTTGATATTTGCTCCTTCATCAGCTCTATCATGTCCACGATTATGGCTCCTGCCTACCTGCCACCCGCAAAACCTGATCACGCCTTCACACGTCGTCCAAAGTCGAAGTTGGGTCAATTCTTCTGGCGAAGACGGATGTGGTTTGAGTCGACGTTTGTCCTCTCCATGCTCGAGCCCTGGGAGAAGATCCTCCTCTGTGAGTAGTACCTTTTCGCGGTCACTGCTCCAATTTTTTTCTGTGCTTCCTAACAACTTACGTTCATCCTTTTTTGTTTCTTATACCTCCACCTCCATTATGCAATGAACGACGCAACTGAACCTGTTTTTTTTTTCTTTTCTAGTAACGACATTCGCGCTGCTCTTCTTCCTTGTGCTCTCTGGTATTCTAAAATACATGCCGCATCACCTCGTTGTTATGCGCCGTCGCGCCGTGTATTACCTTTGGGGCCAAGAGGGTGATGAACGGCTGCTTTGGCAATGGCTGGGTCTTGGGGCCGGGGAGAATGCGAGTGCTGCGGCGGCGGTGATTGGGAAATTGGGGTTGCATAAGGAGCTTTGACGTGGTGGAGACTCAGTAGAGGAGCATGGACGACGACGAGTAGAGGGCTGGCTGCTGCTGGATGAGGATGATATACCGGCATGAATTGGAGGGATTGGATAAAGGATTTATACAACTGTTCGTTTGCTGTTCGTGTCGAATTTCTCCTTCCCTTCCTGGTACCGTCACTCACCCTATCACGCTACTTTTTTTTTTAGGTGGACTCTCTATGATAACCTTGCATTTCCTTGTTTCTGCTACTGCTTTCTACGTACGTTTCGGGTTTCGACATGCTTAGTATGACCACGTCGGACGGCGCTGCGCTGCTTACTTGACTTTGGCGCCTTCCGTCTTCAACAGCTCTTCGCTTCTTTTTTTTTTCGTCTTCACATATTCCAATCACTGCCACCACCACCTTCGATATCCTAATAGCGGAAATCTGCTTTATAGCCTCCCTTCCTTCCCTCTTTCTTTTTTATTTGATTATTTTCCTATTCCATGACGACATTGTCCATTACATATGAATATAGACCCCAAGTCAATTTAGAAACCCCCTTTCCAAGAGAAACCTGGGGGTTTCCGGCTGCTGTTATTGGACGCTGCACATGTCTCAAACTTGACCGCATCTTTCATTCCACCCCACCTCATTCTGCACGTTATATAATTGCGAACTATGCGTTTCTCCTGGTCTCTTCTGCGCACCCGATTGGGTGCAAAGAAATCTCCTGAGGTGAGCACCGATTGACGTTGTGCAATCTCACTTACACATAGCTGCTGGCAGAAACTGCCGGACATTTCACAGGCGAACGTCCAAACAACAATGTCAAGCAAAAGACAATTCAATATGAATCTGAAAACCGATGAGGTCAGGGGGTCTACTTATTCGTGTCCTGCAAAAGTCTCTGACGGACATCTGGATTCAGAAATTATCTGAAAACTCTCAGATGGCCGTTCCAGTAACGGAGTACAACACGGCCTCCGTGGAAGCGGTTCTAACCATGTCGCAATCTGTAGCTGGGTTCATGCCAGTTCCGTTAGCAATGCAAGATTCCAACAGAGTTGCACTGTCGATTATTCAATTATGCGAGGTTCGCTGAATTCCGCCTTGAACACTGCAACCCAACTGACGAAAACCCTTTCATTAGGACACATTGGTTTCTGAAAAAAAGGTGAAAGAGCTGCAAGAAAGAGTCGGCCATCTCATGATCAACACCTTCCACCATGTAATACCCGAGAATGAAGGAAGTAGCAGGGGGAGAATTGTGAAGGCTGTAAAGGGTCTCGAAGGAGACATAGAAAAACTGCTCAGGTAAGGTCTACGGATTGGGGTGCGAGATGGATGCTGATGATATTACAGCGCTCTCGAGACCATTAACAAAGATTTAGCAAAAATCTTCGCGGAGAATGGATGGGTTATATCGTTGTATAAAGAATTCAGCACTCTCGAAGACGGTATGAAACAACTTTTAACCGCCACGGTATGTATCTGGATAAGTGTTGCGCATGGCTTGGTCGACTGACGTTACCTATTTCCAGCTTGCTGACAACCTTCGTGACTCCACCGTCTTCCGGGGACTCTATACCCGCCTAGGCGGCATGGCTGACAAATTTGATGATATGCACAAAGATGTGAAGCGTGTGGTCAATGTGGCGGAAGACATTCTGGAATACATGCGGAAGAGCGAGCGATCGGCCACCTTCGTTGCATCTGGTAGACTACAGATGCCGCTGAAGCCCGGGGTCTTTCACGGGCGAGACGACTTTGTCAAACAAATTGCAGAGTTTTTCCTGCAAGAGGAAACTTCTCGCGTCTGTATTCTCGGCCCAGGTGGGATGGGCAAGACTTCAGCTTCGCTGGCCGTTGTCCAATCTTCGCTCCTCCAGCAACGATTTCCATCTCGCAACCGTGTTTGGGTGCCTTGTATTGAAGCAACATCAGCAGCTCGCCTCCTCGAAATCCTGTGCATTCAATTGCAGATGCCTGGAGATAGGCAAATTACGCTCGAAAAGATCATTTCTCAGCTTGATGCGTCAAAAGAGCCCCGTCTTATCCTGCTAGACAACTTTGAGACGCCCTGGAATAGCAGTACCCAGGAGCAGGTCGAGGTTATCCTTCTTCAGCTGGCTGAGCTACGCCACATTTCAATTTTAGTCACAATGCGTGAAACGTATCCCCCATGCAGCAATGCGATTAAATGGCGATCGAAGTATATCGAACCGATGAATGACGAAGCCTGCCTCCGTATTTTCCACGAGATCAATCCTAGTTCGAAGGACGACCCAGATGTTGGCCGCTTGCTAACGGCCTTGGGGTATATGCCTTTCGTGGTCACGCTTATGGCGAAACTGGGTATGAGAGCGAAGTCGACGGCCAAAGAATTGCTGGATGCATGGTTCGAGTCCGGCCCTGACATGCTTCCGAACACGAATCGAAGTATAAGTCTCCGTTGAGAGTGATCTCGTCAAGCGGAACCCCAATGCCATTGTCTTCCTCTCCATGCTCTCCTTACTACCAGCAGGAACCACCAAAGTGAATCTGCGTTGGTGGGCTCAAGACATCGATGATTCCCTCTTCCATTCCCACCTTATCATGTGCAGCATTACTGGTCGAGAATAGACGGGAAATTTCAACCACCTCTTTAGTCCTCTCCGTGTCCCCCGTTGTCCAGTCTTTTATGCATCGTGGAAGCATACCCAATCGAGTGGCAGTCAGAGCGATCAAATGCGGAACAATATCATGGTACTTTCGATCCCCGGTGCGAGAAGAATTGCAAAGAAAGCATGGCCAGGATCAAGCAGAAGCAGGGGAATCTTGACATGGCTGTTGGCTTTTACAGACATTACGTTGACGTTGACGAATCACTTTTCCCTTGTCCAGGCGTCTGCAGGCGACATACCCATTTCCAGTAGTTAGATTCATCTTCCCATCACCAGAATATTTACGTATGCACTTCTGTCATTGATAACCCCGATATCTCATATCGCCCGGTTCGTCGGCGCTCATGTCAGTGGAATCCAGTTGTTATTCCACTCAAACTTCTGGTGTCAAGGTAGCGGCGCACGTAACGGCCCTTGCAACACTTGGCGACGCAGTCAAATGATGATCGGTGTTAGTCGCTGTTTGATGACATTGATCGTGAATCAATTTGGAAATTTTTTCCTCTTTCTCTCTTGCTCAGAATTCCTCAGAAAGCTGTCACTGTTCCTCCGTTCGACTTTCAGCTGCCGCATCTTATGCATCACCCCTCTCTCTTCATTCTTCCTTTGTGGGTCTACGCTGTGTAGGTCCACGCTGTAGGCTCACGCCTGACCCCTCGAGCCTCCATTCGAATACTTACAGACTCGGAATTAATACTCGAGCTCCTCCCAGTAAGGTGAAGATTAGCCCGACCTCTCAGCATTACAATACTGGACTATTTACTTTAAGTGGCACGTTTCTGGATTTGTATTGTGCTGTCCGCAACAAATGATACAGATGGTACCTTTTCACCAAGTACCACTTGAATTGACTCTTCAATATTTCAGGGTTGCTACAAAGGAACGAACATACAGGTCCCAAATTGTGTTTTCCGATTGTAATCTGGAAAGGCGTTTGTGCCGCTGACCAGTTGCCTCCCCTGGTCTTCCCCTTCAAATGCGCCAACGATTCAATGATCTCAACTACTCTCACAGTCTTCCCTGATAATATATTGTATCAATTAATCCAGGAAAACCCATTAATTGATTCTGCAGTTGACATGACACAGACCAAGACTCTTAGTGTATCTGGCGGCCTATTAGTACTATAGGTGTTCCTGTTGTACATCATGGCTTTCTCGTTTTCCGTCATTCCAGACATGGTTTTTTGCTTCGCTTTTTTATTGCTTTATGTTTATTTTCGAGCGTCGAGATTACTTCGCTGAATCAATTCCTCACTTCGGAATTTCTATCCTGCAATTTCCTGTACTATTACTATCTCGCTATCTCAGAGGCTCTGTCATAATTCATTTATTAAGTACTTGTATTCTCAGCTCTGAAGGTCGTAAATTTATATGTAGACATTTGGAAAAAGTGCGAATCTCGTTAAATCATAACTTGAAATGGCCGTTCGTAATAAAAATCGCTTGTATTGTGGTATGTCTACGAAAGGCTCGTTCGTGCGAGCTTTCTGAGATGATTCATTCTCAGGGCCGGTAGTTGTTTGGCAGTATTGAATTTGGTAATTATTGCCTCTTTCTCTCTTGACCATCATGGCTTACGCTCCTCAGAACCCCGTCGATGTTCCCCCATTCCAGTTGCAACGCCTGATCCAAGACGTAGTGGACTCTTATAGTAGGCATCGTTTCCTTCTTTTCCAGCGTTTCTACTTCTTACATATAGGTTAGCTTTCGAAAATGAGGGTGGAAAGATTCAGCTTCGCTGTGCACAAGCCATAGGTAAGTCATGTCCAAGGAAGGAAACACAGAGCTGAGACTGGTATATTCATAGGCTCTGAGATCTATGCTGGATGCTCTAATGGGGAGCTTATTCGTTTCGCGTTACAGGCAGATGACCCAAGCAAGGTGCGCAGGGAGTTCGTTGCCGAGACAATGATGATAGAACTTGCCTAGCTGGAATCGTATACCATCATCTCGCGCCAGGCATTGCCAGGAGATAAACCTATCGATGAAATCGTGCTCATCCCAAGCCTCTCGCGCGCTCTCGTTTTATCCGGTACTTCAGTACATTCCCCTTCTTCCTGGATCTTTCCGCATATGCATCATCATCTTACCTGTGACGTTTTTTAGATCACCAAATTCACTTCTACATCATCCCGTCGCTGGACCCCTTTCCTATCAAACCTATTCGACATGTCGTGACTTTCGCGGTAGATGACCAACACCTGAGGAGGCCAGCACCAACAATGGCAGGTGTGGGGATCCAGCTCCCCGTGGAACCGGTAGATTTTTGTGTCGTAAAACGCAATGGGATTGCGATGTACACACTGAAGGATCGTTTGGTGTACCAAAAGGTGCGTTATTGTAATCTACCACCACGTTGCATCAAGAACTCCCTTACTTAGAATGTCCTCCAGGAAATCCCCCTCCCACAAGCAGGTGGCGTGACACTAGCACGGCGCACTGGCAGATCGCTGTGTATCGCTGACAAGGAACACTACAACATCGTGGACCTCGAAATGGCATCACTCTTCCCCATCCTGCCACTATCGCAGGCCTTTGAGCCGACCATGTTCATCGTCAAGCCCTCTATAACCGTAATCAGCGCAAATGAATTTTTAATTCTGTCGTGGACTGGCGCGAGCACTCTGGGGCTATTCATTACTAGCGATGGAGATCCGGTCAGGGGGACGTTGGAGTGGCCCAGTCATCCTGAAGCCTTATGTATGTCCATTTCCGTTCCCTTTTTCGTTTTCCATCTTCCCGCCATTTCTCTTGTATCCCCTTGAAACCATCTTGCTAATTTTAACACCCGTTTCATGCTAGGCCTTGACTACCCATACATCACCTCCCTTCTCCCAAACGGCACCATCGAGATCCACAGTGTCGAGACGCAGGCTATCGTTCAAGTCATTGGCGCGCCCGCGCCTCCGCCGTCTTCTTCAAGCTCGCCTGTGAAGACCTCTTCACCAAGAAAAGATTCAGCCCACCACCGCTCTTCGTCGACGGCATCTTCGAACTCGAGAGCTGGCGCTGTGGATCCCACGCGAAGGCTGAATTTGCTGGCGAGTGTGGGTGGGTATTTGGTGCCGTCTACTGAGGGCTCGGAGAAGATGAGGTCCGTTAGTGTGAAGTTGTTGAGGACTTGAAGTTTTTTGGCCGATTCGATATCGCGATGAAACTGCACTTTGGCGATGGGGTTTGGAGTTTGATTCTTGAAGGATCGGTAAATTTAACAGCTAATGCTTGGAAGATATGGTAACCAGTTTCACAAGGAAGTAAGTGGATGGGACTATCCGCTTTTGTGAAAGATGGAATGTCCGATGGTAGTGGTTCGCAGAATTGCCATTGCCACAAGTTTGGTCAAATACGGATACCCTCTCGCAATTATCCGTTACTACGTCTCGCCTGTGTAGGAGCTTTTTTTCTTCGAGGGTTCTTCATACTTCATACAAGGGATATCGGCACATGCACAGTCATACGGAGAGCAAATTTTACAAACCGTCGATCGTGAACGCAGGCAGGAGTCGCACAATGCCAGGCTCCGAACCTCTCCTAACGCAGAAATTCATGGTCGATTAACTCAACTAACGGTGGTCAAGCCACCCGCCGGCGGTCTTAGGCTAACAAGGTATTAAAACAAGTTGTCCGAGTTCACTGTCATTCTGCCAATTAGGAACTCATGAAGTGCATGCATATTGTCGAAACCATCACGTTCGGTAGGCTCCGATCCAGTTCTCTTTGACCGGAATTGTGTGAAGGAGGTAAGTGTTCTCTTTTACCTCCTTTCAACCAATCATAATTTAATCGAACATCAATAGGCATCCCTAGGTGATCCATATTCAACGTTCTCAAGCTTGTCATGGTTGCCTGTTGGATAACATTTGGACTCCTGGATGCCTCGTGCAGACGTCCAGCCCACCTGGATCAGCCTCGTTTACATCGCCTTGTTGGCAGTTTCTAAATCTGAATTGAAATCTTGCCTCGTGTCTGCCGCAGTGCACACTGCAGTCTATATCACATCGCCGACCTCTCCAGTGAAATAAAGTCAATCCCTCTCAATCAACTTTAACGAAGCACCTGCCCATTCGCGAAAAGTCGAACAATTCTTTTTGAATATCTCGAGGTCTGTGAATTCTATCACAATAGTACCCCGCCGCGGACTGTATTCTGATGCTCGGTCTCCTACTTTAGCGCTCGGTTCACACTACATTCTTCCATCCTCAGATCGAGATGCCAGGATTCAGAAAAGGCATCGCCAAAGCCATCCTCAACTACTTTTGGCCACCGGATCCGACTGATGGACTCTACAACCAAGCAACAACCGCTTACGCAGAGTACCAGGCGTCTGGAAAGCTTCAAGACCTCCAGCTTGCGCTCACCAAATTCGAAGCTGCCCTGAACGCTCGTCGTCCTGTAAATCACCCACAGCTCGCCGTGACACTTATAAACTACGCTGCCGCTCTCTGGGCCCACTATGAAGTCTCCGGGCGACCAGATACCGATCTGCGGCGGGTGATCGAATTCGAGGAAGAGGCGCTGGCGTTGTGGGCCGACGTCTTGCCTCACCCCTCCGGGTACCCAATCCTCCTCACCAACCTCGGCAATGCTTACTTTGACGCGTATCGCCGCGATCGCTCCCTGGAATCCTTTGACAAGGCAGTTTCACAATACAAAGCCGTGCAAGATGATGAAAGTTTTCCTTCCGATATACGCAATACGGCCCTCGCACGCACAGGAATCGCCCTTTGGACACAATGCGATCTTGACAAGACAAATTCGGAAGGGTTAGATGAGGGGATCGATAAACTCGAGGAAGCACTCAAGTTTGCCTCATCGGCCAACGACCTTTCGTTAAATTCGCTGTGCCTCCCAAGCCTCGCGAATGCGTACGATTTACGCTTCCAGCGATTCAAGCAGGAAGAGGACTTGTCGAGCGCCATCGAGTACAGTCACGCCGCCCGCAAGATCCTCCCGAAAGCGAGTCCCGAACGTGGAGCGTCTTTGTATAACCTCTCCCGCTTGCTTTGGGCGAGGCATCAGCAGAAGCAAGATAGGAAGGATTTGGATGAAGCGGAGAAGATTGCCAAGGAAGCACAGGAGGTGGTAAAGAGCGGAGAGCTCCGAGAGAAGATCGACGAAGTCCTGAAGGCTGTTGTGGTAAAGAAGGGAGAGTAGGAGGTACTCTCCAAGTGAGCATTGAGCTGCTTTTCCCTCTATTTTTACGACTTCGTTGAGGCGTTAGGAATATTTTAGGGAGATCTCAACTTGAATTCTTACGTCAAGTGCTTAATTTTGCAAGTCCGTTCCAAAACGTACCATTATGCCAATCTGTCCTTTACGTAGCGAGCACCTAAGTTTTTAAATACAATATACCTATTTATGTAAAAAAAATTGTAAGCTCCAGAGTCCATGAGATAGGGCCATACCATACGAGCTTTATCTAAATTTATTTATTTAGGCGCGCATGGATCAATAAACCGTTTAATCCTTCTATGTATTTCAATTCCATCATTTACTTATTCAATTGAAGTTAAAGAAATCAATAAATATCAGAGAATCATTTCGCTCAGGAAAGACTGCGATCCGGGTTACTACACGCGAGGTGGGGGCTGAGCGATCTCAGCACTCGGTTTGTACGATGATACTATATATCGAGGGATTCTTGAGAGTATTTTAAGGGGATCATATCAATATCAACACTCATTAATCATATGCTTTGGGGCGTCCCAGAGTTTCAGATTCTCGGCATTTGGTATTTATACCATTTGGTCCTCTAACACAAAGCCTGACGAGCGCTAATTTGCTACTCTTATATGAGCAATTTTTTCAAATCTTAAAACTATTTAAGCTTCCAAGCCAGACAAAAATGCACATTTGAAAGGTAAAATTAAGCACTCCTTGATGGTCGACTTCTCGCAGCCCTCTCTTCCTCCATGTACCCATCACAATAACTGAGGAATTAAGTTCCCTTTCGATTTATTTATTGTTTGGTGGCTTAAATGCCAATAATGGAATTGAAACAAGGCCTTAAATACTAGGCTTAATATTAACTGTAACCAAGGACAGTCCCACAAGGTACTTGTCGTCGAGGAGTACATGAGTATGTTACTGTAATATGCTGTCCATTTTCACATTCGTCCTTAAAACGAATCACAAGATGGACAGACCGCATCATCAGTTTTAAAACTACCCTTTGAGAGAATTTTTGGACAAGCGAAGGAGAAAGGCATTTTCAAAGAAATCAAGGAACATGTTTTCTACGCTGCTGGTCCTTGTTTTGCGTTTTGCGTCTTGATACAAAAGATACTCGGACATGACGGCGTTCTCCAGTGCTCTTTACACTCAAAAAAATTTTCGTGGACCTACGGGGGGTTCCAAAAGTTCCCGAGTTGCCTTGCACCCGGGGTCGAATCTTTTAGCCTGCCTTCTCACTCCGTGGGATAACACTCAAGCAATTTTCACTCTTCGTTCACATCTTGTCAATGCCTTAAAGCTCGGTGTAGTATATAGTTGAAATAGAATTGTCATTAGTGCTCAAAGAAGCTCCAGCGGGCAAAATTTCAATAAGTAAAGTCCTTTTTTGTGAGCCCCCAGCGGCAACCAACCAACCGGATTCCGATCCGACATTCTGATCTCCCGAG
>Ga0307513_10005359_pt1 | contig 16958 bp, 13 predicted proteins | sample 15_EM_MG_FD_202174 | JGI IMG/M metagenome (GOLD analysis project Ga0307513, IMG submission 202174) | Populus trichocarpa ectomycorrhiza microbial communities from riparian zone in the Pacific Northwest, United States - 15_EM | ecosystem: Host-associated > Plants > Roots > Unclassified | place... | reverse complement strand
GTGCGTGCAGCTGCAAGGCGGAGGAGGGCGTCGACGCGGAGCGTCGGCAACCGACGACAACGCCGCAGATGTGCGTGCCACACCCCGCGTCTGCGACCGGATCCGAACGGCAGGCCCTGCATCCGCACGTCCGATGCGGCGGCCGGACCTGACCACCCGGCTGCCCGAGCGAAAGCGAAACATGAGATATCGCACCAGACTGACGGCACCGGCGGCTGTTCTGCTCGGCACGGCCGCGGCGACGACCCTGGCTCCCTCGGCCCACGCGGCGTCCGGGGGGACCGCGAAGGGGGCTTCCGGGGGAAGCGCCGGCCAGGGCCCCGAGACCCTCGGTGACCCCGTCTACCCGAACCTGGGGAACGACGGCTACCGCGTCTCCTCCTACCACCTCGACCTCGCGTACGACGCCACGACCAAGCTGGTCGACGGCACCGCGACCCTGCGCATCCGCACCACCCAGGCCCTGACCCGCCTCTCCGTCGACTCCCTCGGCCTGGACATCCGCTCCGTCCGCGTCGACGGCCGCACGGCCACGTACGAGCAGGTCGACGAGAAGCTGAGGATCACCCCCGCCCGTACGCTCCGGGCGGGCACCTGGACGACGGTCTGCGTCGAGTACGGCGCCGACCCGCGCCGCGTCCTGAGCCACACCGCCTGGGTCGCCACGCCCGACGGCTTCGCGGTGTGCCCGCAGCCCAACTCCGCGCACACCGTCTTCCCGTGCAACGACCACCCGGTCGACAAGGCCGACTTCACGTTCCGGCTCACCGTCCCGGACAACCTGCGCGGAGTCGCCAGCGGCGCCCTCGTCCGTACGGAGAACCTGAGCGGCGGCCGGACGGCGTACACCTACCGTTCGCGCTCGCCGATCGCCACCGAGATCGTGCAGATCACCGTCGGCGAGTACGTGATCAAGGACCGGCAGGGGCCGCACGGGCTGCCGCTGCGGGACGTCGTCCCGGTCGCGCGCGCCGCGGCCCTCGAACCGGCGCTGGCGCTCACCCCGAACCTGGTGGCATGGATCGAACAGCGGCTCGGCGCCTACCCGTTCGAGACATACGGTCTGCTGCCGTGCAACTCCGACGACCCGGCCGCCTTCGACTTCACGGGCCTGGAGACGCAGACCCTCACGCTCTACAAGCCGAACTACCTTCTCCAGGAGGAGAGGTTCATCGGCTCGCACATGATGCACGAGCTGGTCCACTCCTACTTCGGCAACAGCGTCAGCCCCGGCACCTGGGCCGACCTCTGGATCAACGAGGGCCACGCCGACTTCTACGGGCTGCTCTACCGCTACGAGCGCGGCTGGGCCGACTCCATCGGCCTGACCACGATGGAAGCCCGGATGAAGAACACCTACGCGCGCGGCGACCAGTGGCGCCACGACTCCGGGCCGGTCGCGGCACCCAACGAGGCCAACCTCTTCGACAGCCAGCGCTACCTGGGCGGCGTCCTCGTCCTCTACGCGCTGCGCCAGCTCGTCGGCGAGACCACCTTCACCGCGATCGAGCGCACCTTCCTCGACCGCTACCGCAACGCCTCGGCGACGACCGAGAACTACATCTCGGTCGCCTCCGAGGTCGCCGGCCAGGACCTCTCGGGCTTCCTGCGGGACTGGCTGTACGGCACCACGACACCGCGGATGCCCGGTCACCCGGACTGGACGGTCACACCGGTGACGGCACGGCTCGCGCCGCAGAACCGTACGGCCGGTCATCACGACAACTCGGCGACCCTCTGACGCACCCTCAGTCGAGCCGGGCCGAGGACATCTCGCCCGGCTCGACCTCGGTGCCGCGCTGCTGCGGGATCACCACCGCACCGTGCTGCAACGCCACCGTGCGGGTGGGCGCCGGGATCCGGATGCCCTCCGCGCGGTAGCGCCGGTGCAGGCGCTTGATGAACTCGTGCTTGATCCGGAACTGGTCGCTGAACTCGCCGACGCCCAGGATGACGGTGAACCCGATCCGCGAGTCGCCGAAGGTGTGGAACCGGACGAGCGGCTCGTGGTCGGGGACGGCGCCGGTGATCTCGGTCATCACCTCGGCGACCACCTCGATGGTCACCGCCTCGACGTGCTCCAGGTCGCTGTCGTACGCCACCCCGACCTGGACCAGGATCGTCAGCATCTGCTCGGGACGCATGAAGTTGGTCATGTTGGTCTTGGCCAGCTCCCCGTTGGGGATGACGACCAGGTTGTTGGAGAGGGCGCGGACCGTCGTCTGCCGCCAGTTGATGTCCTCGACATACCCCTCCTCACCGCTGCTCAGCCGGATGTAGTCACCGGGCTGGACGGTCTTCGAGGCGAGGATGTGGATGCCCGCGAAGAGGTTGGCGAGGGTGTCCTGGAGGGCGAGCGCGACGGCCAGACCGCCGACTCCCAGGGCGGTGAGCATCGGCGCTATGGAGACGCCCAGCGTCTGGAGCACGACCAGGAAGCCCAGGGCCAGGATGACGACCCTGATGATGTTGACGAAGATCGTCGCCGATCCGGCGACCGCCGACCGGGATTGCGTGACCGTCCGCACCAGCGTGCTGACGACTCTCGCGATGGTCAGCGTCGTGACGCCGATCAGCAGCACGGTCAGCGTCTGGTTGACGTTGTGCCCGACCGTCTTCGTCAGCGGCAGCGCCGCCGCGGCGATCGCCACGCCGGCGGTGAACGCCGACCAGGGCACCACCGTACGCACCGCGTCCACGATGACGTCGTCCCCGCTCCAGCGGGTGCGGTCGGCGTGCCGGCCCAGCCAGCGCAGCAGCATCCGCAGCAGGAAGGCCGCCAGCAGTCCCACGGCCAGGGCGATGCCCGCGACGACCAGATCGTCCACGGTGAGGTCTCGCTTCACCGGTCACCTCCGAGGAGTGGATCCGCGGCGCCCAGCGCCACCGACGGCCGGATGTGAAGTCTCGTCACGTGCCACCTGTTCGAATCTTTGAAGCGTCTTGAATGTGCGATCAACGTCCGGACGTCAGTACGAAGTCCGGCGCGACCGCTCATCCTGCCGCATCCGGCGGACCGTTCGGCACCGAGCCGTGCGGAACCCGCCATCGAGCAGCTCAGACGGGGAGCGCATCGCAGACGTCCGCCGGGTGCACCTCCCATGCGGGGAAGGGGTCCTCGTACACCGTGTGTGCCAACTCACCTGCGTACGTGGCCAGTTCCGCCTCCGTCAAGAGGCAGCGCGAGAGTGCCAGCCGCAGCGACTGGCGGCGCAGCTCGGTGCCGATGAACACCAACTCCTGGCCTTGTACGGGGGATTCGCCGCCCGCGCCGTCAGTGGCGGCGATCGGCTCGAAGCGGGCCACCGAGCCCGCCTGTGACCACAGTCCCGTGGTGCCGGGACGGGAGGCGAGGGTGAAGAAGCCCTTGGAGCGCAGGACTTGGCCGTAGTCGCCCGCGTCGAGCGGGCCGGTGAGGAGGTCCCAGAGGCGGCCCGGATGGAAGGGGCGCGGGTCGCGCAGGACGAGCGAGGAGATGCCGTACTCCTCCGTCTCCGGGACGTGGTCGCCGTTCAACTCGGCCACCCAGCCCGGCGCTTGCTCGGCTTTCTCCAGGTCGAACAGGCCGGTGCCGAGGAGTTCGGCGGGGTCGATCGTGCCACGGACCGTACGGTGCACACGGGCGGCCGGGTTGAGGCGCCGCAGGGTCGCCTCCAGACGGTCGGCCGTCCCCTCGGGGACCAGGTCCGTCTTGTTGAGGAGGATGACGTCGGCGAACTCGATCTGGTCGACGAGGAGATCGCTCACCGTGCGTTCGTCACCCTCGACGGGGGTGATCCCGCGCTCCGACAGGTCGTCGCCGCGGTCCAGTTCGGGCAGGAAGTTCACCGCGTCCACGACCGTGACCATGGTGTCGAGACGGGACACGTCCAGCAGACTCGCGCCGTCGTCGCGGCCGAAGGCGAAGGTGGCCGCGACCGGCATGGGCTCCGAGATTCCGGACGACTCGATGAGCAGGTAGTCGAAGCGGCCCGCGCGGGCCAGCTTCTCGACCTCCTCCAGGAGATCGTCCCGGAGGGTGCAGCAGATGCAGCCGTTGGTCATCTCCACCAGCCGCTCCTCCGTACGGGAGAGGGCGCCGCCGTCCCGGACGAGGGACGCGTCGATGTTGATCTCGCTCATGTCGTTCACGATGACCGCGACCCGCAGGCCCTGACGGTTGCCGAGAAGGTGGTTGAGCAGCGTCGTCTTTCCGGCGCCGAGAAAGCCGGAGAGTACGGTCACGGGCAGACGGGGGTCAGCGGAAGTGGTGGGCATGCCTCCGCACACTAGCTTATTGGAAATCATTTTCACAAGCGGCCTTGGGGTTCGACCCCGGGGTGCCACCCCCGAAGTGACCCTCAGATCACCTTGAGCCGCACCAGCGCCCCCAGCGTCAACGCCCCCGGCAGCAGGGGCACCCAGACCGTGATGATCCGGAACGCCAGCACCACCGCCGTGGCTACGGTCACCGGCGCGCCCACCGCGACCAGGGCCACGATCAGCGCCGCCTCGACCGAGCCGATACCGCCGGGCGTCGGGATCAGTGCGACGGCGACCGTCGCGGCCAGATACGCGAGCGCCATGTGCCAGGGCGGCACCGGCAGCCCCAACGCCATGCCCACCGCGGCCAGTCCGGCGGCCTGCAACGCCGGGAACGCCAGCGAACCGCCCCACAGCGCCAGCGCCCTGGCCGGCCGCATGTGCACGGAGCGGGCCTCGCCGAGCGCCGTACGCAGGAAGGAGAGCGCGGTCGTGCGCAGCCGTCGTACGCAGGCCAGCGCGCCCGCCGCCGCCAACAGGACGACGCAGATGCCGACGAGCAGCGGGCCGAGCGCCGTGTCGGGGACGAGGCCGCCGAGTTTCAGGGCGTGCGGGAACGCGATCAGCAGGGCGGCCAGCAGGCCCAGCCGGCCGACGACCTCCGCGAGCAGATACAGGGCGAGCGCCGCCGAGGAACGGGCCAGCGGCAGGCCGCACACCGTCATGAACCGCAGATTGACCGCGCTCGCGCCGAGCCCCGTGGGCAGCAGATGGTTGGCCGAACCCGCTGCGAACTGCGTGGCCAGCAGCCGCAGTCGGGGCAGCCGCTCGACGACGGCACCCTGCCGGCTGACGGCGGCGGCCACCCAGGTCAGGCAGGTCGCGCCGGCCGCGGCCAGCAGCCAGGGCCACTTGGCCGTCGCCAGATGGCCGAAGCCCGCGCCGAGGACGTCCCGGTGGCGCACCGCGACCACGGCGACGAGAACGAGGGGGAGCAGGCAGAGGATCTGGCGCACCGGTACGCGCCGACGCCGGGGCGGAGCGGGGGCGGACGGGGGAGGGGAAACCGCTGTCACGTTGGGAGAGGCTTTCCGTACCGCACCAACACCGGGTTGCGGGCGCCCGGCCTCAGGCCGTCCACCCGGGCAACGACAGGCGAGGGCTGCCGCCGACGCTTGACCTCAACTTTACTTGAGGTCCTAGGGTCACCGGCATGAGCATGGAAACCACCGCCTGGACGCAGTTGCAGAGCGTCATGACCGCCCATCAGGAGCGGCGCCCCTTCGCCCGCGCGACCCTGCGCCGTATCGCGGAGTTCGCGCGCCCGCACCGCCGCCGTATCACCCGCTTCCTCGTCCTGAGTGTGCTGACCGCACTGCTCGCCGTCGCGACCCCCGTCCTCGCGGGCCGGGTCGTCGACACGATCGTGTCGGGCGGCGACGAGCGCACGGTCGTCCGGCTCGCGCTGCTGATCGCGCTCATCGCGGTCGCCGAGGCGGCCCTCGGGATTCTCGGCCGCTGGCTCTCCGCGAAGCTCGGGGAGGGGCTCATCCTCGATCTGCGGACGGCCGTGTTCGACCATGTGCAGCGCATGCCGGTCGCGTTCTTCACCCGCACCCGCACGGGAGCACTGGTCTCCCGGCTCAACAACGACGTCATCGGCGCGCAGCGCGCGTTCAGCAACACCCTGTCCGGGGTGGTGAGCAACCTGGTCACGCTGGTGCTCACGCTCGCCGTGATGTTCACCCTGTCCTGGCAGATCACCCTGCTCTCGCTGGTCCTGCTGCCGGTGTTCGTCGTCCCCGCCCGGCGGATGGGCAGCCGGATGGCCCGGCTCCAGCGCGAGGCCGCCGACCTCAACGCGTCGATGGGCACCCGGATGACCGAGCGCTTCTCGGCCCCCGGCGCCACCCTCGTCAAGCTCTTCGGCCGGCCCGACGAGGAGTCCGCCCAGTTCGCGGCCCGCGCCCGCCGGGTACGGGACATCGGCGTACGGATGGCCCTCGCGCAGTCGGCCTTCATCACCGCCCTCACCCTGGTGTCGGCCCTGGCGCTCGCCTTGGTGTACGGGCTCGGCGGCTGGTTCGCGCTGCGCGGCACCCTGGAACCCGGCGCGGTCGTCGCGCTCGCCCTCCTCCTCACCCGGATGTACGCGCCGCTCACGGCGCTCGCCGGGGCGCGCGTCGAGGTGATGAGCGCCCTGGTGAGTTTCGAGCGCGTCTTCGAGGTGCTCGACCTGAAGCCCCTCATCGCGGAGAAACCGGACGCCCGCGAGGTCCCCGAGGGCCCGGTCGCGGTGGAGTTCGACAACGTCCGCTTTGCCTACCCCGCCGCCGACCGGGTCTCCCTCGCCTCCCTGGAGGAGGTGGCCGCCCTGGACACCAGGGGCGGCACGGAGGTCCTGCACGGCGTCAGTTTCCGCGCCGAACCCGGCCAGACCATCGCCCTCGTCGGTTCCTCCGGTGCCGGAAAGTCGACCATCGGACAACTCCTGCCCCGCCTGTACGACACGGACGAGGGCGCCGTACGCATCGGCGGCGTCGACGTCCGCGACCTGAGCGCCGCCTCCCTGCGCTCCACTCTCGGCATGGTCACCCAGGACGGCCACCTCTTCCACGACACCGTGCGCGCCAACCTGGCGCTGGCCCGTCCCACCGCGACGGACGACGAGCTGTGGGAGGCCCTGACCAGGGCCCGCCTGGACGACCTGGTCCGGGCGCTGCCCGACGGCCTGGACACGGTGGTCGGCGAACGTGGCTACCGCCTCTCCGGCGGCGAACGCCAGCGCATGACCATCGCCCGGCTGCTGCTGGCCCGCCAGCGTGTCGTCGTCCTCGACGAGGCGACGGCCCACCTGGACAACACCTCGGAGGCCGCGGTCCAGGAGGCCCTGGCGGAAGCCCTGTCCGACCGCACGGCCATCGTGATCGCCCACCGCCTCTCGACGATCCGCGCGGCCGACCTGATCCTCGTGGTCGAGGCCGGCCACATCCTGGAACGCGGCACGCACGACGAACTCCTGGCCCTGGACGGGCGGTACGCGCAGCTGTACCGGACGCAGTTCGGCGCCCGGACGGAGACCGGCCCGCCCGTGGCGGACGTACCGGAAGCCGCGTCGGCATACCTGAGCAGCAGCTCGACTGCCGCCGCTGTACTGCCGTTTCGGTAGATGCTCCTCCAATTTCGGTAGGTCCAAGTGCCAGTACGGGGAGGACGACCAAGGGGCCCTTGCCGGGACAGCCTGTTCGGGTACGTGAAACCCGAGGTGAGGTTCCCTTCCGTGGCTACTTTTCTGTATCGACTGGGCCGTCTGGCCTTCCGACGGCGTGGTTACGTCGTCCTGGCATGGCTGGCCGTACTGACCGCCGTCGGGCTGGGCGCCCTACAGGCGCCGGGGGCCGCCGACGAGGAGTTCTCGATGCCCGGCATCGAGTCGCAGAAGGCGTTCGACCTGATGGGAGAGCGCTTCCCCGGCGCCGCCGCCGACGGCGCCGCCGCCCGGGTGGTGTTCGTCGCCCCGGACGGGCAGAAGGTCACCGCCACCGAGAACAGAGAGGCCGTCGAGGAGGCCGTGGACGCCCTGGGCGACGGCACCCAGGTCGCCGGTGTCACCGACCCGTTCGCGTCGCGGGCGGTCAGCGAGGACGCCTCGACGGCGTACGCGACCGTCACCTACAAGGTGAAGTCGTCCGAGGTCACCGACACCAGTCGGACGGCCGTCGAAAAGGCCGCCGACCAGGCCCGGGAGGCCGGTCTGACCGTCGAGGCGGGCGGCGACGCGATGGACAGCGGAGGCGGACCGGGCGGCGTGGCCGAGATCATCGGTGTCGCGATGGCCGCCGTCGTGCTGCTGATCACCTTCGGCTCGCTCGCGGCGGCCGGACTGCCCCTGCTGACGGCGGTCCTCGGCGTCGGCCTCACCATGTTCACGATCACGGTCCTGGCCGACGCCCTCGGCCTGTCCACCAACACCGGCACCCTCGCGATGATGCTGGGCCTCGCGGTCGGCATCGACTACGCCCTGTTCGTCGTCTCCCGCTACCGAGAGGAACGCGCCAAGGGGCACACCCCGGAGGAGGCGACCGGGCTGGCCGTGGGCACGGCCGGGTCGGCGGTCGTCTTCGCCGGCCTCACCGTGGTCATCGCGCTGGCCGGACTCGCGGTGGTCGGCATCCCGATGCTCACCAAGATGGGCCTTGCGGCGGCCGGCGCGGTCGTCGTCGCCGTCCTCATCGCCCTGACCGTCGTCCCGGCACTGCTGGGCTTCTGGCCGGGCGCCGTGCTGCCGAGGGCGGCCCGCAAGGAGACGAAGCGGAGGCCGGGGTGGCGGAAGGGGAAGGCCGCCTTCGGGAAGGCCGCCCCCTCCGAGAAGGGGGCCGAGTCCGAGAAGGGAGCCGGGTCCGGGCCGGAGCACGAGAGCAACCTCGGTACCCGGTGGGCCCGCTTCGTGCTGCGCCGTCCCATCCCCGTGCTGATCCTGGGCGTCCTGGGCCTCGGCGCCCTGGCGATACCGATGACGTCCCTGCAACTGGGCATGTGCGGCGACGAGGCCAAGTCCACGTCCACCACCGCGCGTCGCGCCTACGACGCCCTCGCCGACGGCTTCGGCCCCGGCTTCAACGGGCCCTTGACCATCGTCGTCGACGCCGAGGGCGCCGCCGACCCGAAGACGGCCGTGGCGAGCATCGGCGAGCGGATCGGCGCCACGAAGGGGATCGTCTCCGTCACGAACCCGCACTTCAACGACGCCGGGGACACGGCCGTGTTCACCGCGACCCCGTCCACCGGCCCCACCGACGAGCGGACCAAGACCCTCGTCACGACCATCCGCGACGCCCGTCCCGCGACCGAGGCGTCGGCCGGCGGAGCCACCTTCGAGGTCACCGGCACCACGGCCCTGAACATCGACATCTCCGCGAAGGTCCAGGCGGCGCTGGTCCCGTACCTGATCACCGTGGTCGGGCTGGCGATCGTCCTTCTGCTGGTGGTCTTCCGGTCCCTGCTCGTCCCGCTGAAGGCGGCCCTCGGCTTCCTCCTCTCGGTCCTCGCCGCCCTCGGCGCGGTCGTCGTGGTCTTCCAACAGGGCCACGGGGCAGGCCTGTTCGGCGTCGAGCAGACCGGACCGATCATGAGCCTGATGCCGATCTTCCTCGTCGGCATCGTCTTCGGTCTCGCCATGGACTACGAGGTCTTCCTCGTGTCACGGATGCGGGAGGCGTACGTCCACGGCGAGTCGGCCGAGCAGGCGGTCGTCTCGGGGTTCCGGCACAGCGCCCGGGTCGTCGTGGCCGCCGCGCTGATCATGATCGCCGTCTTCGCGGGCTTCATCGGCGAGCACGACTCCATGATCAAGATGATCGGGTTCGGCCTGGCCACCGCCGTACTCCTCGACGCCTTCGTCGTCCGGATGGCACTCGTGCCCGCCGTCCTCGCCCTCCTCGGCGACAAGGCCTGGTGGCTGCCCCGCCGACTCGACCGGCTGCTGCCCCGCGTCGACGTCGAGGGCGAGGCCCTCACCCGCCGCCCGGCCGACACCACGGACCGCGCCCCCGACCCGGACCCGACCCCGGACGAGCCGGTCGAGGCCCACGTCTGACCGGGCCGGCCCCGGCCCGTCCCAGGGCCGCCCGTGGCGAAGGCCCCGGGCGGCCCGCGCGGCATTCCCTGCCGCATCGTCCACCATGGGCTCAGACCTTTCCCCCGGAGAGACAGATGACCACCAGCCTGGAGCGCTACCCACGGCGCCGGATCACGGCCACGGACGTGATCATGGTCCTGGGCCTGCTCGGCACCGTGACCCTCGGTGCCTCGATCGCCATCCCCGGGGTCACCCAGCCGCGCGAGAACTGGCCTGCCGAAGCCCTCGCAGTCGTCTCCTGTCTCGCCCAGCTGAAGTCACGCACCCACCCGCGCAGCGCGCTCGTCGTGGCCACGGTCTGCACGGTCATCACCGTGGCCCTCGGCTTTCTGGTGACACCCCTGCTGCTCGCCCCTCTGATGATCGCCCTGTACCGGCTGGCCGCCGGCACCGATCCCAGAACCACGCGTTTGTACGGTGCCGTGACCATTGCCGTGGTGGTCATCACCTCTGCGGCCGACCAGCCCGCGGACGAAATACTCCTGCTGCGCACCGTCGGCCCCGTGCTGTGGCTGATGCTGCCCCTGGTCGGCGGGGGCCGGGACCGACTGCGCCGGGACTACACGGACTCCGTGCAGGCGCGGGCCTCGTACGCCGAGCGCACCCGTGAGGAGGAGGCCCGGCTGCGGGTCGCCGAGGAGCGGCTGCGGATCGCCCGCGAACTCCACGACGTCGTCGCCCACCACATGGCCGTCGCCAACGCCCAGGCCGGCACCGCCCGTCACCTCGCACCCACCCACCCCGAGCAGGCACAGAAGCTGCTCGACGAGCTGAGCGCCACCACGTCCTCCGCCCTGCTCGAACTCCGGGCCACGGTAGGCGTGTTGCGCCAGAGCGGCGATTCCGAGGCCGACTCCCTGGAACCGGCCCCCGGCCTGGACCGCCTGCCCGAGCTGATCGCGACCTGCGAGACCGCCGGCATCGAGGTCACCGTCACGACCGACGGGGAACCCCGGCCCCTGTCACCGGGCGTGGACCTGACGGCGTTCCGGATCATCCAGGAGGCCCTCACCAACGTCACCAAGCACGGCGCCGGCAAAGGGGCCCGCGTCCGGCTCGCGTACTCCGAATCCCGGCTGCTGATCTCGGTCACCAACGAAGCAGCCGCCACCACTCCGTCGGTACCGGGAGGCGGCTACGGCCTGATGGGCATGCGTGAGCGTGCCCACTCCGTCGGCGGCGACCTGCGCGCCGGACCCCGGCCCGGGGGCGGCTTCGAAGTCGCCACCGCGCTCCCGCTGCACTCGCAGACCCCGGAAGAAGCCCTGGCGGAAGCCCCGGAGAATGTCCGGGAAGCAGCCCCCGGGGATCCCCGGGAAGCAGTCGCACCCCGTACAGAAGACGAGGCCATCGCGTGACCATCCGTGTCCTGCTCGCCGACGACCAGGCCCTGCTGCGGGGCACGTTCCGGCTGCTGATCGACTCCTGCGCCGACATGGAGGTGGTCGGCGAGGCGGCCAACGGTGACGAGGCGGCGGACCTCGCCCGCACCCACCACCCCGACGTCGTCCTCATGGACATCCGGATGCCGGGCTCGGACGGTCTCGCCGCCACCGCCGCGATCTGTGCCGATCCCGAACTGGCCGGCACCCGCGTCCTCATCCTCACCATGTTCGAGACCGACGAGTACGTCGCCAAGGCCCTGCGCGTCGGCGCCAGCGGCTTCCTCGGCAAGTACGTCACCACGGACGCCCTCCTCACCGGCATCCGCACGGTCGCCTCCGGCGAGGCCCTGCTCTCGCCCGGCGCCACCCGCGCCCTCATCACCCGCTTCCTCACCACCCCCGCCCCCGGCGGCCTCCTCGCGCCCCCGGAACGCCTCGCCGACCTCACACCCCGCGAACGCGAGGTCACCGCCCTCGCCGCGCAGGGCAAGTCGAACGCCGAGATCGCCGCGGACCTGGTCCTGAGTGTGCTGACCGTCCGCACCCACATCCAGCGCTCCCTGACCAAACTCGGAGCCCGCGACCGGGCCCAGCTCGTGGTCATCGCCTACCAGACCGGACTCGTACGGGCGGCCGTGCGCGACCTCTGACGTCAGAGGTCCAGCAGATCCCGGGTCCGCACCGGAAGCCCCGTCTCGAAGGAGCGGTTCGCGGCCAGGCCGGTCACCAGGGAGTGGGCGCCGTCGGCCGCGTCCGCCGCGCGGTGCAGGGGGTCCTCGACCCGGGTGCCGAACACGTCCTGGAGCATGCGTACGTCGCCGCCCCCGTGCCCGCCCTCCCCGGTGGCGATCTTGATCTCGCGCGGCTCCTCCCAGAAGCGGCGCAGCATCAGCTCGGTACGCCCGGCGGTGTCGGCCACCTCGGCCCCGTGCAGCACGGGGCCGGAGCCGCTCACCGCGCTCCGGGGACGCGTCCACGTCGACTCCTCGACGAGCAACTCCAGCCGCCCTTCACTGCCGTTGAAGGCGATGCGGTAACCCTCCCAGGGGGCGTACGCCGTCAGGTGGTACGTCAGCGTCGCGCCGGTCGCGTACCGCACGAGGACCGCCATGTCGTCCTCGATGGTCACACCGGGGCCGAACACGTTCTGGTCGCGGTGGTAGCCGTCCTCCGCCTCCGCGTCCAGGTACAGCGCGCTGAGCACGGGCGAGTCCCTGAGGTGTAGGGCGAAGGGGTCGTCCTGGGCGGCGGGGGAGCCGTGGGCGCGGGTGTAGTCCCGGGCGAGGCCGCGGCGCCGGCCGGCCTCGTCGCCGTAGAAGAAGAGACCGCCCTGCGCGAAGACGCTCTCCGGGCGGGTGCCGAGCCACCAGTTGACCAGGTCGAAGTGGTGGGTGGCCTTGTGGACCATCAGGCCACCGGAGTCGGCCTTCTCGCGGTGCCAGCGGCGGAAGTAGTCGGCGCCGTGGCGCAGGTCGAGCAGCCACTCGAAGTGCACCGACCCGACCTCGCCGATCTCCCCGCCCGCGATCAGTTCCCGTACGGCCGAATGCGCCGGGTTGTAGCGGTAGTTGAACGCGACCCGCACCTCGCGGCCGGTGCGTTCGACGGCGTCCAGGATGCGGCGGGCCCTGCCGGCGTCGGTCGTCATCGGCTTCTCGGTGACCACGTCGCAGCCCGCCTCCAGGGCGCGCACGATGTAGTCGTCGTGGGTACGGTCCACGGAACAGACCACGACGAGTCCGATCCGCTCACGGCGCAGCATCTCGTCGAAGTCCTCGGCGGCGTACGCGGGTACGGGCGCCCGGCCCGGGTCGGCGTCCGCGAGCCAGCCGTTGTGGACCGCCATCCGGTGGGAGTTGACATCGCAGAAACCGGCCAGTTCGAACCGGTCCGCGTAGGGACCGGCCAGCGCCTCGGTGAACAGCCGGGCACGGGCACCCAGCCCGACCACGGCGGCGCGGCGGCGTGCGGTGTCGGACGTCATGCGGGACTCCATTCGGTGGGGCGAACGAGGCTTGCCTCAGGCTAGGCCGAGGGTGCGGAGCAGTGGCACGGATCACGCGGGCCGACGGCGGCCGGTGCGTAGGCTGGTCGCACTCGGCCCACGAGTCCTCAGCGGGATGAGTAAACAGCCCTTGACCTGCATTGACGCAGGCAGGGAGCCTAGCTCAGGGAGTACCTTCATGCTGCGCACCATGTTCCGGTCCAAGATCCACCGAGCCACCGTCACTCAGGCCGACCTGCACTACGTCGGCTCCGTGACCATCGACGCCGACCTCCTCGACGCCGCCGACCTGCTGCCCGGCGAACTCGTGCACATCGTCGACATCACCAACGGCGCCCGGCTGGAGACGTACGTCATCGAGGGCGAGCGCGGGTCCGGTGTCGTCGGGATCAACGGGGCGGCGGCCCACCTCGTCCATCCCGGAGATCTGGTGATCATCATCGGATACGCTCAGGTGACCGACGCCGAGGCGCGGGCGCTGCGGCCGAAGGTGGTCCACGTGGACCACGGCAACCGCGTCGTGGCGCTGGGCGCCGACCCGGCCGAGCCGGTGCCGGGCTCGGACCAGAAGCGCAGCCCGCAGGCGGTCACCGTCTGACGGCGGCCCGACGATCCGACAGATCGACGAATCGACGAGGAGTGTCCATGAGTGACATCGAGATCCGGGACGACCGGGCGGCGGGCCGCCTGGAAGCGGTGGCCGCCGGCGAAGTCGTGGGCCGCATCGAGTACTTCGTGCTGGCCGCGCGTGGACGCGCGCTGGTCCCCGTCCACACGATCGTCGAGCCCGCGCACGAGGGAAAGGGCATCGCGGGCTCGCTCGCCCGCGAACTGTACGCCATGGCCGCCCGCGAGGGCATCGTCGTGGCCCCCCTCTGCCCGTACGTCGTGAAGTGGGCGGAGCGTCACCCCGACGAGGCCCCGGCGGCCGACCCCGGGCTTCTCCAGGCCGCCCAGGAGTGGCTCGTGGCGAACCCCGACCGCTTCTGACGCCAAACAGCCCGCCTGTCCGGCTGTCCGACAAGAGGATTGGCCTCGCCGTGCTCGCGCTTCTGCACACCTCACCCGTGCACGTCCCGGTGTTCGACGCCCTGCGCGACGAGGACCACCAGGGCCTGGAGCTGGCCCACTTGATCCACGAGAACCTGCTGACCAGGGCGCGGGCGGAAGGGCCCGAGGCCGTGGCGGGTGAGGTACGGGCGGTCCTGGACCAGGCGGTCGCCGACGGTGCCGTTGCCGTCCTCTGCACCTGCTCGTCCATCGGCGGTGTCGCGGAGGCGTTCGCCGAGGAGGTCGGGGTGCCCGTGCTGCGGGTCGACCGTCCGATGGCCGCCGCCGCAGTGGCCATCGGCCCGAGGGTGGTCGTCGTCGCGACCTCGGAGAGCACGTTCGGGCCGACGGTGGCCCTCGTCGAGGAGGAGGCGCGCCGCGCAGGACTCCCCGCCGACGTACGGACACTGCTCGTCGACGGAGCCTGGGCCCTCTTCCAGGCGGGTGACACGGAGGGCTACGTCCGGACGGTGGCCGACGCGGTGGACTCGATCCCCGGCGACAGCACCGACGCGATCGTCCTGGCCCAGGCCTCCATGACCCCGGCCCAGCTACGGACGACGACCGCACTGCCGGTGCTGTCCAGCCCCCGCCTGGGCCTGGCGGCGGCCGTGACCCACCTGGAGTGAGTGAGGGGCGCGTGTGCCGGGTACGCGGGGGAGAAGTCCAGAGCCGAAGCATGCGACTGGCTGGAGGACCCCATGACCCACCCGGACCCGCACCCCGGACCCCCGGGCCCCACTCCTGGCCCCTTCCCGGACCCGACTCCGACGCCCCCGGCCCCCGGACCGCCCCCGACACCCCCGGACCCCATCCCACACCCCCCGGGCCCCGAACCGACCCCCGACCCAGAACCGGGCCCACCGCTGTCCTGAACCGAGGCAAGCCGAAAACACAGGATGGGCGGCCAGATAAATCCGACCGCCCACCACGACGCGCCCCTCAAGGGGCGCGGGGAACTGCGCGACCAGCCCCCACGGGCCGACAGCCAAAGAACCACCGACCCCGCGGAGCAACCAACCCTTAGCCAGTAACCTCGGACCGATCCCCACCCCACAGCGTGTGGAACGCCCCTTCACGGTCCGTACGCCGATAGGTGTGCGCGCCAAAGAAGTCCCGCTGCCCCTGCGTAAGCGCCGCAGGCAACCGCTCCGCACGCAGCGCGTCGTAGTACGCGAGGGCCGCCCCGAACCCCGGCGTCGGCACACCCTGCCGCGTCGCCGCGACCAGCACCTCGCGCCAGTCGTCCTGCGCCCCCGCGATCTCCCGCGCGAACGTCTCGTCGGACAGCAGGCTCGGCAGGTCCGCCCGCGTGTCGTACGCGGCGCGGATCCGGTCCAGGAAGGCCGCCCGGATGATGCAGCCGCCGCGCCAGAGCGCGGAGACGGCACCGAGGTCGATGTTCCAGTCGTACTCGTCGCTGCCCGCCGCGATCTCGTGGAAGCCCTGCGTGTACGACACGATCTTCGAGGCGTACAGCGCCTGCTCGACACGGTCGGCGAAGGCCGCCGCCTCCGACTCGCTCAGCGGGGTCGCCTTCGGGCCGGCCAGGCCCCGCGAGGCCTCGCGCAGGGCCGCGTGGCCGGACAGCGAGCGGGCGAAGACCGCCTCGGCGATGCCCGACACCGGTACGCCCAGGTCGAGGGCGATCTGCACGGTCCAGCGGCCGGTGCCCTTCTGCTCGGCCTGGTCCACGACGACGTCCACGAACGGCTTGCCCGTCGCCGCGTCCACGTGCGACAGCACCTCGGCGGTGATCTCGATCAGGTAGGAGTCGAGACGGCCCGTGTTCCAGGTGCGGAAGATGTCGGCGATCTGTGCGGGGGAGTACCCGGCGACATCGCGCAGCAGCTGGTACGCCTCGCCGATCAGCTGCATGTCGGCGTACTCGATGCCGTTGTGGACCATCTTCACGAAGTGTCCGGCGCCGTCGGGGCCCACGTGCGTGACACAGGGCGCCTCGTCCGCCGCCTTCGCCGAGATCTTCTCCAGCATCGGGCCGAGCGAGTCGTAGGACTCCTTCGGGCCGCCCGGCATGATGCTCGGTCCGTGCAGCGCGCCCTCCTCGCCGCCGGAGACGCCCATGCCGACGAAGTGGATGCCCTGCTCGCGCAGATCGTGCTCGCGGCGCCGGGTGTCCGCGAAGTGCGCGTTGCCGCCGTCGATGATCATGTCGCCGGGCTCCAGGAGCGGGGCGAACTCCTGGATCACCGCGTCCGTCGGATCGCCGGCCTTGACCATGATGACCAGCCGCCGCGGCCGCTCCAGCGCGGCGACGAACTCCTTGGCGGTGTCGGCCGCGATGAAGTCGCCCTCGTTCCCGAACTCCTCGACCAGGGCGTGCGTGCGCGCCGCCGTCCGGTTGTGCAGCGCGACCGTATAGCCGTTGCGGGCGAAGTTACGGGCGAGATTGCGGCCCATGACCGCGAGACCCGTGACGCCGATCTGGGCTGAAGTGCTCATTCGGTTGGCTCCTAGAGGATCCGATATCGGTGGTGCCGGTCGTGCCCGTCAGTATCGCCCCACCGACCATCCTGACGTGCCGGTACGTGAGGCGCACGTCCGGAGTGCGTGACATGCCGTACGCAGATACGTACAGCCAACCCCACCCGCCTCAGCCGAAACACAACGGGGGGTG
>Ga0307513_10005358_pt1 | contig 16959 bp, 13 predicted proteins | sample 15_EM_MG_FD_202174 | JGI IMG/M metagenome (GOLD analysis project Ga0307513, IMG submission 202174) | Populus trichocarpa ectomycorrhiza microbial communities from riparian zone in the Pacific Northwest, United States - 15_EM | ecosystem: Host-associated > Plants > Roots > Unclassified | place... | reverse complement strand
TAATAGAGAATAATATTATACTTTTAGTTTATATTTGGTTTTTTTTCACACAATAACCCAATGGGTTCGTTGGGTTGGGTTGGGTTGGGTCGACCCTTCCTTGGGCTTGGAGTGGGTTGGGTCAGCCCTTTTTCGACCCGGGTCAACCCATTGGATGGCTTGCTCCTCTGTACTGTCAACGGAACATGTACACATGTTACAGGCCTGGTACCACAACCTGATATATGTGTCTGATTCCACTCGCTAAGGAAGTACCAAGGTGAATGAGCCAAACGTGCATCAGGCAGGCTGCAATTTTGCCACACTACAGAATGAATTTGCCTTATGTTAAAGAAATGAAGAAAATCAATTTAACATCCAATCCAACTCATATGACAACTTACAGTACTCGGGTATAAAATGTAGAGAGGGGTAGTTGCTAAGGCAGAAAGGCTTGTGCCAGTGGTCGGTGCAATAATGATTGTTTGAGGGGTTGTTAGGATAAAGGAATATTCTTGCGAGGTCAGGAGAGAAGAAGTTTATATAGATAAAGATTTAGTTCAACTCTGTGCACCGAACTGAGAAGAGGGCAGTGCTTGTGTTGAGAAAAACGGAAAAGAGTTGACAGTAATCCACACACTAACCTAAAGTGAACACAAAATGGATCATACTCAGTATAGTCGATGATCCACTATACGCGATCGTGCTAGAGCAATGTCCATGATTGATCACTCGATCAGGGTCCCAAGTTTCATCGATCATTCGATCATGGGGTCCCCTCGATCCGATCATGATCGAGCATGCCCCCCATTATATGCTCGATCATGATCGTGTCTATGACTAGTAGTATGATACGATGTGTGGAGGGGAGAGAAGGCCTGGAGCTAATTTTTTTTGTTTAAGGTATCGTACAGGACACCAGCGCCTACAGTCCGCCCGGGCATTCAACTGTGAGGGGCATAGTGTTCCTCCTCATTCAAAAATGCTAGAAAATATCCCAGAGCCCATCTGATCCGGACCTCCCGAATGCGAAGACTGGGTCCTTGGCAACACCGGATGTGTCAGGGTTCCGAGCGGTCTGGCGCCCCAGGCCGAAGGTGAGGGACTACGAAGTGAATTTCATTGCAAGGCCTAGTTGGGCGCCGTCCTTGGCAGTGCAAGTCGCTTAGCCCTCACAAGCGCTCCAATATGCCTAGTCGCCACACAGCAATATATGCCACTATTGGGTACGGAACAAGGGGGTGGATATTCAACACTATAAGGTTATGCGCAGCGAATATAAATTCCAGTGATCTGGCGATGCCGAACTTTTATTGGTACGAACAATTTGGATAGAGAAACGTTATCAAAGAAACAAAAAGAGATAATGGAATCGTGTAAGGTAATGAATAACTTCGACAAAAAAGTAGAGAGACCAAGTGAATAAATAATGAATGCGATGATGAACTGAAAACAAACGAACAAAGGGAAGAACAGGCTTTCTTATATCCTCCGTGAGACAAGACCTTTCCTCCACAGCACACTTCCTGCGCATGCCATATCTTTGATCAGTTTCTTCAGTATTGGGGCTCTTTCTTACTTCTCAGCCGAATACCATCCGAGGTGAGAACCAAAGCACCGAGGTTGTGGTTAACCGGTTTGCTGAATACTAAGTGTATAACGCGGATGTCATGTTTGTTGGGCTATTGATGATAGTTCGTGTTTCATTGTCAATGGATAGAGGTTTTGATGCTGTTGCACTAGATATGCAGGGTTGATGTCGGAGATCGGTATAAAGCTAATGCTGGTGAGACATCTTTCGAAGGTTTAGCGTGTAACAGGTCGTAGCGAGAAGGTTCCTAATCCAACGCGCATGGGAATATATGAAAATGGTGAGCAGTACAGAACGTTCCACGTTCAACAGTGGAAAGCTATAGTGAAGAGTGGAAGACCCGTGTATCAATGGAATTGACCAAGGGGCATAGGGGATGAGGTGAGGAAATAATCTTCGATTGGTACTACACTGGATGATTATGTAGAACGATAGGAGTAGTGATAAAAAAAAAGGAGAGCAGAGGAGGGAACTACAAGAAAACAGTACACATGATCAACCATGCAGGACGTATGTTACGTCGTTACCTGTTGTGCTTCTAATCATACGCTCGACTCCACATGTATAGGATAAAAATAGATACAGCTGACGGTCCGATCATGCTCGGAAGATGGACACACTAGATACTTTGGAACATCGGGTTTCAGGTGCTACTATGATGGAAAAGAATGGGGTCTTGTGCTCTGTGAGGTAGTCACTTGATTGGAGCGACCCCACAAAACAGGGCAGCTTGTTTGACATTTATCTTGATTCACTTGAATGAGTTTTGGTCTAGGTTGTGATGTGAAGTTTTATTGGATGGTTCTAGTAACCCCATACTTTAGATGGGACCATAGACTCTAGATTGAGCTAAGTGTCGACAGCAAATACAGGCTTACATATCCAGAGTTCTATAAACCTCTCAAAGCGTACGGCAACAACTATGCACCTTGTCCATCGACTCTGGCAGCGAACCCATCTGCCTCATTGGAAATGGGTAGCAATCCCCTCAACTCTCTGATTTCCTGATCGAGACAACGGATCTTGCGCTCAAGGTACTCGATCTCCGGATGCATCCCCGCTTCGTGGAGGTCATCGATCCGGTCCTCCACATCGTCCATGCGTTCATTGAGCCCCTCCATTTCGGATTGGAGTTTGTCGAGTTTAGTCCCAAAGAGCTTGATAGAGTCTTCAATTTCAACCAGGTCAGGGAGAGATCTCATGACTCTGTCAATCTCTTGACGGACTTTTTTGAGCGTGTCGCGAGTGGCTTTTCGAGTGACAAGCTGTGTATGTCAGGATTAATGAGTTTGTGCTCTAAGAAAATGAAAAGGGTGTGCTAACCTTGTGCTTACTAGTAGTCTTACTAGTAGAGATAGCTTTCTTTGGTTTTGGAGACATGGCTGGTAAATTGGACAATTATGCCTGGTGCGCGGGAGATTTTTTTGTGTAGCGAGGGAGAGGTTGCTTGATGCGTGGTGGCGGTGTGATGAAAGAGAAGGAAGAGGGAGATTTATAGAAAAAGTGGAGAGGTACCTATTTCCGATTGCAGATTGGGGTAAGTTTTGGTGAGTCACCTGATTGAAGTGATAGGGTTATGGTAACTGAAGGAATATCCTACTTGCGCACACAGCCCACATTCAGGAACCTAGGATCTCCTTCAATCGCGTTTACAACAGGGTAGTCCGTCTAGTCCTGGCAATAATTTTCCCCAAATCACATTTTAGAGGATGGGGGAGACCACCAGCCCCTCTGTAGCTCATTCGAAGGCTATCGGATGCTACACTCCGCTGAGGCTCTGGAGAAGCCTTCCTGGCTTGTACCCTACACAGGACGTGTAAGGTCCGGGCCGTGGCTGGTAGATAACCTAAACGGGGGTTTAACATTTTGAAGCTGCCAGGCGGTTTAAAAACCCCAGTGCAACAAGAGTAAAGTATTATATATACAAACGACCTTTTTGCCTATACCGGTATAGGAGAGCGCTGTATACGATAAAAAATTGGATGATTGGACGGTGTGCTATGAAGTCCAGAATTCCCCTTTCTGAAAAGAGGGCGAAAGGCACAGCAAAAACACACCCCCAGAGACGGAAAAAAAACTAACCCAGCCACGAATTGGGCTTAGAATTGGGCTAGACGGGGAAACGCAGAATTCAAAAATCGTAAGTGTCTGGAATTCCCAATTGCGGTTGAGGGTAGGGAGAGGGGGGTACAAAAAAGTAGGATAGCGGATATACCGGCACTATGATACGTTAGGTTTTCCCCGTTTCGAGCCGAATTCTGACGTTTGATTATCCTTTTCGGAAAATCCCCAGAAAAGTCTCCAGCGAGGATCTGAACAACATTCACATATAGGGTGGTTTAGTTTTACCCCCCTTTGCCGGTCGAAGTTGTCAAGTACTTCAATCCCCCGACTTCATGAAAGCCCCGCTCCAAACAACCCATGCGGCGTCCAGCGCTTAAACCCATTCGTCCACCGCTATTATCCTCTACCATATCTCAACTTACCTGGGTATGGCGCCAGACCCCAGAAATCAACCAACGCCAATGTGTTTCAACTTGCTTACATAATACAGTGAAAAAAAGTGGGGCTGGTTTCGAAGAGCTTCGAAACGCGCGTCGATGGGTAATTCGAGATTCTATCTGCATGAGGATTGTTCTTATTGGAACCAAAAAAAACAGATGATTAGAGAGGAGTGTCTTCCGAGCACCTCTACCAAGTCACATCATCCTAGAGATGTGGTTGTGGTTGGAGATTTTCGAGGGCCCTTCATGAGTCAGTTTTTCGCGGTTTCAAGTGCTCGGCATCTACCATAGGATAGCAGTGCTCCACCAGTACTAGCGAGGTTTGCCCTGAAATTCCTAATCCGGAACAGAGCCGTATTCGGCAAGCCTACATGGATCATGTGACTGCGGAACCCCCGGTGGTCATCACTTTGTGCTGGCAGGGCTGCGGGAGTAAGGTGTTGTGTGTTGGCCCCCGCCTTATTTATTGTATGTTATTATACCACGTATCATACTGATAGCTCAATTGCATCGAAGTGGAGAGTGGGGAAAGGGATGGGGCAGTATATCGTAGGCGTCGTGAGGTGTGATATGGTGGATTGTTTGCCTTGCGGTGGGGGACTATGAAAGCTAAGTTTGAGATTTTTTGATAGAGGGAAGTGGGGTTATGATGCTGTGTTGGATGCACCGCAGCCTGGTCGGTGGGGCTGTCGGAATTTTGCGGTGAAGGAGGTCCGTTGGTGGGGTAGCCCCGGGGGGTTCTGGCGTGATTAGAGCAAGGTTGAGGCGCTCCGTGGTGCTAGGAAAGATTATTAGTTTTAAGGCCGATACGATTTAACCAGGGGCTGGGTGGTAAATGCAATTGTTATAAGCAGAGAGGACGATAATTACTTCGTTCACCACAGTGTTCTTGTAGCGAGAGGGGTAAAGAAAAGTTTAATGAGAGGAATAAAAAACATACGCCAAGATACCGTGTTGAAAACCAAATGATCTCGCAAACACAGTACCCTTTGGAGAAGAGGTGCCTATGAAATCCAGAGCGGAGGTTTTTTTCTTTAAAAATAAATAAAAGCAAAACAAAAGAAGGAGCCCAATTCATTCTCTTTCTCCCCACCATTCCTAATAATTGATTCCCTCAAACCGCGATGGATTCGCCAATCCATTCCTGCCCCAGGCTCGAACCTCCCTCATGGTCGGATGGGCTCATAGTCCTCTCCGTCCGGGGGGATGAAATATTCCTCCTCCCCACCACCATCCGCCGACATCAACCCCCCATCACTCCCTCCACCTCCATCTCCCTCCCGGCCAGGAACCCTCCCATTAGTCCTCCTCCTCCTCTTATCCCCCAAATCCCTCTCGGGATGGCGCACCTTATAATGCCGCCTAACGGCAACAACAGCCGAATTCCTAGTCTTGTATGTACCGCAATTCTCACAGAACGGGCAAGACCGCCTCCAAACCCCATCCCTTTCCTCCCTAACTTCCGGAGAGGTCTCAGCCCCCTGCCTCTCACAGGCGCCGCTCTTCTGATGCCTCTTCAGCTTCTGTGCCCCGGCGAACGTGCTGCCGCAGCGGGAACACTCTGTACGCTTCACGTTCTGTGGCTTTTCCTGAGTCGCGATAAAGAAGGATGGGCTATCGCCGACCTTCACGGCGACCTTGGCTGGGGACTCGGTTGGATGCGCTGCCGTGATCTCCACCCCCGGAACGCGTGTTGGGAGCGGTTGTGGAGCCCAGTCTGTCGGGGTCTGCGGAGGGGTCGTCGGCGCAAAGGTAACGTTGATAAATACCATTGATGCGGGGTCACTTTGGCGGGAGTTCTGGTCTGGCAGTGGTTCATGCGGGGACTGTCCTTGACTCCTGTTTAGCGTTGTTGATACCGTGGTGGGCGGGTTTCCCGAATAACGGACACATGGAGACATTTCGCAAGAATGCAGATCGCTTTAGTGGGGTTTTGGGGACTTTGTGAATATTTCCTTCGCAGCGGAATAGGTGGAGATCAAGGTGAGAGGAGGTGAGGTGGAGGAGATAGAGGGGATGATTTATCGGGGTCTGGTTGGCTGACTTAGCATAAGATTGTTCCAAAGGATCCGCCTGCGGTCCCTTTTTTTTTTGTTTTTTTCGCAGGTTTTTTCAACGGGGAGGTTTTCGACCAGCCTTGACCATTGATGCTTCTGTTCGATTGAGTCTTTTTTCCCTGGGAATTGGGGGGAGGGAGGAAAACTGGGGAAGACACCTCTACCGGCAAAGGCTCCGAACAAGGCGTGAGCACGCAATGGCTGTAATTTGTTGTTAAGTGGCGCGCCTGCAAAGTTTTTGATACGTACCGTTAAGTAGTCCGACCCCCTTAAACACCAGGTGGCAGACCACTTGCTGAACCTCCGCATCGCAGTTGGGCAAGTTAAACGGCCGGTATGCCGGGCAGCACTCGAGTACATGACCGCCACTAGAAGTGTGGAAGATAAAGGATATCTACTACCGGTGGACAGCCCTGTGAGCACCCCGAAAACAGGGCTTTCCGATGTAGCTCCTGGGATCAGGCTAGGTCCCTGTAAGAAACACTACACCCGGGGATAAAATAAAGTATCTTTAAAATAAAGGCCGGCATACCCCAAGCCAGGTTGTGCGAACAATCTCACAGAATGCCGTACAGTTCAAGATTAACCGGATGCCCGGAATCCGGGGCTATGGTACCAAAGCGGGAACGATGCAGGGTCATGAATGAATTGGAATTTATTTCTATTCCGCTTAGAATGCTTATAACCCTAACCCACTAGGAGGGTTTACCGAGATCCAACTTTGTGAGAGTGCCCCGGGAATTTTATAAGTAACTTAAGGCTGTGATGCTATTTAACGGGAGTGTCAATGTGCACTGATCCTCAGGCTTTGGACCATCCACCAAACCTCAGCACAACTTTGGGGAGTCAATCTTGGTGTTCGAGCTCTTTTTTAGGGAGCCATCTTTACCACGGCCGCAAACGGAACCCCCCGTCACCAGAGCAACGAGACCCCCCCTCTTATGTGTGTTAGTGCTCCGGGGGCTCGACAGGGCACACTCTCAAGAATATCTCTCGGGTAAGCCTGTTTTAGCGGGGTCTTTGTTTCCACATTTGTTTACCGAATATTGGTATCGTTTGCGTTGGCAGTGAGGGTAAAATTTGTTACACAAGTAACTAGTCACAAAATGACGTAAGGGGCGGACAACGAACACAACACCAAGGAATCCAGCGGCAAGCGTCATATTTAGTGGGCTATCCTCGCAATTCAGGTTAACGACATCGCACAAAACCTCTATAATGACGGTTGAAACATCCCTTAAGACTCAGACTCTAGGGCACACGCCAGCACAAGCCAGGAAGCACACTCCGACCTAGACCAATCGCTGCAGTCTAGCTAATGTTGTGGTGGTGATTTGTGAGTCCCCGAGTCTAGTTTAGTGATCAGCAGGCTACCGAGTGTGCGTTGTAGTTTACTCTTGCCCGAGTGCTTTGTGTACTGTACCCGGTTCGGAACACTAAGTTTGGGTGGTCTAGCTTCCCCGGGACTAGGCTTCAACCCCGGCACACAAGCAGCCTGTGCATAGTCAATTGGCTGCTGTTCTTTCATCCAAGTTTGAAATAGTTCAATGGAGGTGATAACAGGATGTAAAGCGTGTAACAGACTTCTTCGCCATCCAGGGGTCTTGGGTGCTTTATCTGTCAGACTGAAGAAGGCCGGGGGAGTCTTATGATGTAATTTCATCCCCAACCACCTATACCATAAAAGCTTGAATAATTGAACCATGTGCTGTATCACTAGGCTTTCCTCCCTCACAAAATTCTAACGATTGGATTTTTTTGGATTTTTTCTGTCTCGGAAGGGGGGTATGTTTTGGGCCCACCTCCCTGGAGAAATCGAATTTATAACACATAGCATAGGGTTCAATTATTCAATTCTCTGCGGCAGCTCAAACCGCCCCCTGATGCTTCAGAATAGTTGGGTCTTTGTTCTATCACTTTTGTTTCCCAACCGAAGGTTAGATAGGAGGTTATTCCGAATAAAATCTGGAATATATATGGAATATAGAAAGGGGTTCACAATAACTTTAGGAGAACCTTTAATCTACTTCACGTGTAAAGACACATCTTCCCTAGCTCCGCCGGACGGATGTGCAGATGGTTCGGATACAGGAGGTTGTTTAAAGGGAGATTACTAGTATACTAGCATATCTTTCCTTTGTTATCACGGGAGTGTACGGAGGAATAATGACATGTGGGGATGACAGAGGTGTAGTGATCCATGGAAGGATTAGGACATGATATTCATGTTTTACTTATAAACCTGTCCCCACAATACCCAGTTTATTTTTAATGATAGCGAACAAGCGAGCAAGCGAATGAAGGAATTTCGAGCGGTGAAAGTCATATTTCATATCCTTCCTACAAAGTGCCTAAGTTCCATGCGAATTCTCTTAGTCAATCGTCTATTTCCGCGCGACCCTCATATCCGCCATATTGACAAATTCATCTAGGGTGCCTTTCATGAATCTCCCCTTAGTGGATAAACGTGGAGTGAAAAGATTGAGCAATTACACGAGCAGGACCCAGTGGCAATCAAGAACGGATAAAGGAGAGGGGAGTATTGTATTTATTTTAGCAAGCCTTGAGGACTCGGGGACTGAATATATGATACCGGGAGAGTATAAAATTCCAATCCCCGTGGATTCCCAACCCTTGGTGTTGGGGTATCTCGTTGAGAGCTACCACTGAAGCTCCCAGACTTAAGCCCGCTAGGTTGATATATCACCATTTACCTATGCCGTATTTCACCAACGCTGTGGTGGGTTATCACAACGGGGGAAGTGAACTCAAAAGCGCACAAACTAGCGAAAGCCGGAGTTCCGTAGGTGATACGATGGCATAATTGGTAATGTCAAGAGACATCAAACTCACGTCTGGGTGGAGAGCAGGGTACGGAAGGTGCTAGTCAAATTAAAGTTACGATATAAAGCAAAACAGTTGTAGTAACCGATCCTCTAGTCACTGATCTCTATATCCCAGCACCGCTTCGGGCAACGTCGCCACCAACACCCCCACTCTAGTCTAAAGAAACTTAAAAAGTATATCTAACGCCCGTCCGCCGGAGAAAATGAAGAAAGTGTAGGAAACACAACACCACGAAAGAAGAGCGTAGAAAGCAAAAACAAATGCCAGGATAACAACTATTACAAGCACAACCCACAAGCTAAATCCACGGTAAATCTAGGTCAATGTATCCACCCATCATATTTCCTCGAACGCCACAATTATGCACTCACCAACCCCCGCTCAGCCGCTCTCGCGAATACTGATGGGGATCTGAACGCGCGAATGCACATACTTTCGGTTCCGGCTTCCTTCATAAACTGAGGGACAGCGTAGTCCTTAAGTTCAATTGGCACTGTAGAGCGGGAAAAGAAGAGGGGGATGTCTGCCGGACCGGATCATGCAACCCATGAGGGGGGTTGTGTGGAATTCAGAAGATCGCCCGGGGCTGAGAGGGCCTTGTGAAAAGAGCACGAAGTTCATGTCTAGGCAAGTTTAGACAACGACGGAGTTGTGGTTTTCCAGGTTTGTAGCCACTATCTACTCCTTACGCTCTCGGGCCACCGGCAAGAGTGCTGTTCCGCCCCCGTTATCGCTTGTGGGAACTGACGCCCCCCGTCCGTGCAATCACCTCACCACTTACTCCCGTTCAATCGACGTGGCCAGCGAGACCGGTATTTTTCCATCATTACCTGACTTGCTAGCTTGACGTGTTCCATTCCGGGTAGTAGCTTCACTACTTCCGTATGCCCATTTTTGATAGCAAGAAAAAGGGGTGTTTGGTCCATGCAATCTGGCTTGTTAGGATCGACATCTCTATGCCCCAACAGTAGCTTCGCCGCTCCATAGTGCCCATTCTTGGCGGCCCTCAAGAGCGGTGTTCGGCCACCATAGTCTGTCCTATCGGGGCTAACGTCTTCTCGTCCCAACAGCAGCTTAACTACTCCATCACGCCCTTTCTCCGCGGCGAACGAGAGCGGTGTTTGACCAGAATTGTCTGGCCTATCGGGGATAACATCTTCCTGTCCCAACAGCAGCTTCACTACTCCATCATGCCCATTCTCTGCGGCCCACAAGAGCGGTGTTTGGCCATAATTGTTTGGTTTATCGGGGCTAACTTCTTCCCGCCCCAGCAGCAGCTTCACTACTCCATCATGCCCATTCCTGGCGGCCCGCGAGAGCGGCGTTTGGCCATAATTGTCTGGTTTATCGGGGCTAACTTCTTCCCGCCCCAGCAGCAGATTTACTACTCCACCATACCCATTCCTGGCGGCCCACGAGAGCGGCGTTTGGCCACTATTGTCTGGCCTATCGGGGTTAACGCCTTCCCGCCCCAGCAGCAGATTCACTACTCCACCATACCCATTCCTGGCGGCCCAAAAAAGCGGCGTTTGGCCACTATTGTCTGGCATATCGGGGTTAACGTCTTCTCGTCCCAACAGTAGCTTCACTACTCCATCATGCCCACTAATGGCGGCCCAAAAGAGCGGCGTTTGGCCACCATTTTCTGGCATATCGGGGTTAACGTCTTCTCGTCCCAACAGGAGCTTCACTACTCCATCATTTCCATTACGGGCGGCCAGCGAGAGCGGTGTTCGGCCCCATTGGTCTTGCCTGTCGGGATTGACATGTTTCCGTTCCAGCAGCAGTCTCATCACCCCCTCATGCCCGCCCCGAGCAGCCCACAAGAGCGGTGTTTGGCCGGCATTATTTGCCCTGTCGGGGTCGACATCTTCCCGTTTTAGCAGTAGCTTCGCCGTCTCCTCATGGCCGCTTTCGGCGGCCTTCGACAGAGGTGTTTGGCCCCACCTGTCTGGCTTGTCGGCGTTAACATCTTTCCGGCCCAGCATCAGCTTCACCACGCCCTCATACCCGTTTCCAGCAGCCCAAGACAGTGCCGTCCGGCCGCACTCGGTGTCTGAAATATCGGAATTGATGTCTTGACGGTCCAACAATAGCTCCACCACTTCCTCTTTCCCAGATATAGCCGCCCATATGAGTGGTGTAATACCCGCGCAATCCTTTTGGTTGATGTCACAGCCTTCCATCTTCATAAAATCAACCGCGGTGTCGACAATGCCGAAAAAGGATGCACAGTGTAAGCCAGTGAAGCCCACAGGAAGGGCATTGAGGTATTTCAGGCTAGGAAATTTGGTGGGAGTACTGTGCGTATCGTAAGCGATCCTAAGCAAGATGCTCCGAAAAAGCAATCCGGTAGAAAAGAGGTTGTCACGCTCATTAAAAAGCTTGAGCACAAGCAATCTTGCGTCACTTGAGATCTCTCTTTGGGCATGAACACCCCAATACAAAGAGCAATACTCGAGAAATGGAGCAGTTTGTGGGGGGGCATCTAGTGCGGGCGGAAGTTCTCGGAAGTGCTGAAAGTTAAGGTATGTCAAGCATGTTTCCGCGATTGTCGTGTGAGCTCCACCAAAGCTCGGGATTTGAGTGGAAAGATACTCTTGTAGAGTAAAATGGACTAGGCGTACAGTCGAAGCCTCTTTGTCCACTGCGACAAGCCCTTGACAGCAGCCGAGCACTGTCCATATTGATGGAATATTCTGGGTATTGAGGTGCAAGGCCCCGTTCTCGACCGCGAGAGCGTGACATAGTTCATCCGCGCGCAATGGGCGTTCCGAATGGGACACCCACATCAGAGTAGCCATGCCGAGTCTCGCTCTCTCCCTACCTTGCGCCCCGATCCGTTCCAGTGTTGAGCCGTATGCATCACCCAACCCCTGGGTATTGGACATTGCGCTGAGCCTTTCCCGCCGACGATAGACGGTGGTTTCTTGTAGGATTGATTCAATATTGAGAAAGACTAGAAGGAATCTAGATGTGCATTGGTTAGCGGACGCTTGAAGATAGGTTTACGGAGTCACTTCTCCTACGTACATTTCTGAAACGAATTCGGGAATCTGCCTTAATATGTCCGTCTCAAGATTGCTGTCCATCGCACCAAGAGTAGTGTCTTTATCCAGCCTAGCACGGAGGTACCCAACGATATCATCCCTACTGGGTGCTATAGATATGATGGCTGTTCTTCCATCGAGCCGCCTCTCTATTTCGCCCCAGATTTGGGGTCTTCCAGTCAGGAATACTCGGGTGTTAGGCGACCTCTCGAGAACCTGTCTTAGCGAATCAAGAATTTCTGGCCTATGCTCTTCCGTGCATTCGTCAAGGGCGTCAAGGCATAGAAATGTCCGCTGTGAAGATGTGATAGCCTGTAACATTTTGACAATCTCGGAGAGCTGCAGCCCCCGACCACCGATAACCCTCTTCTGGTCTTCAAAGGCCTGTGCTATTTCTGCGGGAATATCTCTCAAACCGCTAAGAATCTGCCTCAGGAGGGAACCAAGCACTCTCGTGGGAGACTGCTCTTTCCGGGAGGCAAAGTCGAAATAGAAACATGCAACGGTGGCATTTGTTCCTCTAGCACGATCGCACAACGTGTCGATTACGAGAGAACTAAATTCACTGCTTGTCAGGGATGTCTTCCTCTGGTTTCTTCTACGGGGGGTCTTCAATTACCTGATATACGTCTTACCGGCCCCCGGATCTCCGTAGCCGAACAATATTGCCTTATCGGATTCGCCCCCGGGGGCGCGGCCGCACCAGCTGCGAAACTCCCCGGTTCGCAGGAGCCAGTCTCCCACATTCGCGACCCGACAGGTACGGATGTCCTGATGCCTTATGCTCGGCTCAAGCGGGGAAAGCCAGTGTAAGATATCGGACCGATCGTTGGCAACGGTAAAGTGGTTAGACACATTAGCCACGTTAAAAGAGTTGATGTTGTTGCTGTAGGCTTTGGACATTTTATCATCGATTGAGTTTTGTAGGGAAGAGGGGTGGAGAGGGTTGATTGAAGAAATCACTTGGGGGCTGAAGGAACGCGGGGTTCGGGATAGTGCAACCCTGTGTGACCATCACATTCTCTTTTTCTTTGACGTTGCCAGCGGAACACTAAATTTATCGGTACAGTACAGTACTGGTACAAGGGTAGATCATGAATTCATGGTACAGAGCTGGGATCAGAGGTTAGAGAGCAGTGGTACCGCTCTTGCAAGAGTGTACCATAATTTTGTCCAAATCAGAGCTATTGAATTCAACAAAGTAAGAACTAAAGAACCGAATAGCATATGGTACCCGTTGCAGTTGACCCTTGGTTGAAACCCAAACTTTTTCTAGTGTTCCAAAGTTGCCTTCGCAAGGGAGAGTGACCCCCTGCTCTGTACAGCCTCGTTCGCAAAGTTCTCGCGGATCAAGAGGTACCAGGGAAAAATATTGGCAGTAACAAATGTACTGGTACAAGTGTCTGCAGAAAATCTGAAGTGCAAATTTTTGTACCGGTACATGAGTTATCCCCAGACTTTTGCTAAGATACCTACCGATCAGCGAGAACTTTGCGAACGAGGCTGTGCCAGGAATTCTTGATCTACACTTGTATACAGCGTAAAGTGTATTACTCGAGCAGAGTATGTAAATTCTGGGTAAACTCGACCCGCCGCCATACTTCTTAAGGTAAGTTAGCCACTATTCCCCTTAACGGGTAACCCCCTGGCGAATTCGCCTTTCCGGGAGATATTAACTACCATACAGGTAATAGCTGAGGGCCGAATTTTCAGAGCCTACGGCACGTATCTGAAAATTGGACAAGTTTTTTTTTTCCACTGGTTGGACGGCTGTATGCTGCGGCAGCCGCATTTTAAGATACTCGTAGCTATTAATAAATATTATGATACAAACATAGTACCTATGCAAGAGTCAGGAATGAAAAAGTGGCACTATACAGTACTTGTGTAATTGAGTTGTGTCCGCAAGTCCCCGTGTCCTAAGTGCTAGGAGCGCTTCAAAATGCCTTGTTACCCCTCCCTACCCCTTATTCAGGAAGAAATTAATTTCGATAAAATTTTACTATGTCCCTAGGTGTATATCCGGAAGTGGTTATCAAGCGGGGTATGACTCTTTTGCGAATTGGCATTATGCTTATGGTATCATACAACAAATGGTACGGGCTTTACGGGCAAAGCCGTGCAGAGCAGGAGCATTGACATTGATTGATCAAAATTATTAATTTTAACATACCCGTTGTACTCGGGGGGAGCGTTAAGTCGGGCGACAACCGGATGTGGTAACCTATCTAATGTGTAGTCAACAGGGGTATGCCCAACGCTAGGACAAAAGTAGACACTTATCTGTAATTAGTAAGCACTTTTTTGTATGGAGGAAAAAAGTCTGGCGACACCCAGAATATTGCCTACGGGAAATTCAACTTTCAGATTTTTAACTTACAATTTAATCAGGAGTAGAGAAAGAAAAGGAAGAAGGAGCTATATGCTTAGAGTAGTTGAGGCACAGTATCTAGAATACAAGTGTTGAGCCAGAGTGCCTGGTCTCAATTCGCCCGGAGGAGTACTACCTAGTAAGGTGTTGATTCACCTCCGGCAGTGATTACAGCACGCAAGCGATCTGGCATGCTGTAGATAAGCCCAACTAGTCTATCTGCTCCAATCTGCCCCCAAATAGTCTTTAAACACATTTGTAAAGTAGGAATGTCACCAATCTGCCCCCATGTCTCACCTAACTAGAGTTCGTTACGGGGCGGACGGGGCCCCGGAAAACGCGGGCCCCCGGCCCTTTTCCCCGCCCTGCCCCGCTCAACGGCCTGGGGCGGGGTGTCTTTTTCGGCATTCCCTGCCCCTGTCCCCGCTCAGGCCCCCGCCCCACCCATAGCCTGGACGGGTCCCCGCTAAAAATGGGTGGTAACAAACGGGGCCCCGTCCAGGGAATGAGTGCGGGTAGGCCCCGGGCGGGGGCGGGGCGGGGATTACCCTAAAAATACCCCCCCGGCCCCGTGTAAGGGCGGGGCCTGCCGAGTGAAAACCCGCCCCGCCCCGCCCCGTAACGAACACTACACCTAACTCTGTCTCCAAATCCATCAAGAGTGCTTCAATTAAATTCAAATCAGGCGATTGAGCAGGCCATGGCACTGCATCTATCTCATTCTTTTGTCTATATATCCTTGCATACTTCTGGTGGCCTGGGGCCCCATTTTCAATCACGCGTGTCCACCCATATTCTTCACAGCATTGATGCCAGAACGGTACCAAATATGGCTCCATTACAGTCTCTACATACATAGCAGAGTCCAACTTTGCCTTTCCTGGTATGAAAACTAATTCTGACTTTGTAGTGCCGCAAAAGCCACCCCAGGCCATGGTAGATTCACTTCCTTGCTCAAAGGTTTGATCTATACAATCGATGTGAAATTCTTCATCAGGTTTTCGAATAACCTAAGGCCGGTGCCCAAAACCTGAGGTCGAAAAAGTCGATTCGTCTGTCCAAATCATTCTACTCCATTCTTTGAAAGTCCACCCTAGTCTCTCCTGACACCATTGGACACGTTTGGGCTTATTAGCAGGTCGAATACTAAATTTGCGGCATGGCACACGCTTGTGATATCCAAGCTTCTCCATTACAGCTTTTACTGTCTTTGCTGAACAGGCATAGCCCATTTCAATGACAATAGCATCCCAAGAGAGTCGCCAGGTAAGGGCATCTCTAGTAACAAAGGCCACAAGACGAGCGGTTTTAGCCGCATTGAAGATGGGTGGGCGGCCATGTCACAAATCGTGACTAAGCAAGGCAGATTTCACATGACTCATAGTTATGAGTCATAAGGTATGTTGGATTTTACACTATGACGTCACTTGACTCATAGTTCTCACATGACTACGCACTCGCGAGTTATTGTTTTATTATGATTGGTTAATTGTTTTATGACTCACGATTGTGATGTCACACGATGTAATGACTTTCAGACATGACTCATATTATGAGTCATGGGTTTCACGCATGTGGCTCATTCGAGCACATGACTTGGTTTATGAGTTAAGATTGGGTAACGGAATGTGGCGCGATGACTCATGTGAGTCATCGATGGGTTTCGCGCTATGACTCACTATGAGTCATAGAGATTTATGTAGCGCAAGGTGATGAGTCACCTGGGTTAGGGTTGTGGGAAGATTCCTAAAAAAGGGACTTGGGATTGCCCCAGGAGATAGCACGAACCATTGCAACAACACCTCCAGCGTTTGAAATCTCAACACCACGAGAAATCATCGTCACCGTCCCCCACCCACCTCTCTTCCCCCACGATGGCTTCTGCCTAGGGGTTGACGTTAAGCCGTCTTCCCTCCTCTCCTGGGGCACGCCTGCCTCCCCTCCTTGGGGTTCTTGTTCCCGTTCATCGTTGACACCCGCTCATGAAGTTCGGTACTCCCCCTTACCCCGCACTTGCTTTGCACCTCGCTTAGCACTTTGCACGGTCGGAAAGCTTCTCGCTTCATTCACGGTCGCCGTTACGGTGCCGGACTCTCGGTCGAAGTAGGCCTCGGCTTGCTGGGCTTGTACCTCTGATGGGGAAAGCCTCGGTTAGTAACATCAAGGTCCCGCTCGGTTTCGTCGTCGTCCCAAAAGCCCTTGCTATGGCCCGTTTGTCGGCCGCGGCTAGCTTGCTCGCGATCCTTCCTCTCTCCTCCTCCCGGTTCTGTCCGCTTGCACCGTACTGCTACCATCCTCCCCCCGGCTGGCACCCTACTGCTCATCACCGGCTGGCACCCTACTGCTACTCACCGGCTGGCACCCTACTGCTACTCACCGGCTGGCACCCTACTGCTCATCGTCGTTGGCTGGCACCCCCTCTGCCCGGTGGCCCCGCTCGCCCACCTACCTCTCTCCCTCCTGCGATTTACTCTACGGTCGCAAACCTCGCTTAGGTTACGGTTGATCATGGTATTGCACTGCCTCCTTGGTCTCTCCTAAACGCCGACGCGTCGCCACC
>Ga0307513_10005357_pt1 | contig 16961 bp, 12 predicted proteins | sample 15_EM_MG_FD_202174 | JGI IMG/M metagenome (GOLD analysis project Ga0307513, IMG submission 202174) | Populus trichocarpa ectomycorrhiza microbial communities from riparian zone in the Pacific Northwest, United States - 15_EM | ecosystem: Host-associated > Plants > Roots > Unclassified | place... | reverse complement strand
CTGGGTGCGGTCGCAACCGAGTGACAACGCCAGGCTCTCCATGCTGAACAGGAAGCCGAGCATCGCGCCGACCTGCCGCCCGCTGGCCTCGTCGTCGACGAACGCGGTCGGTAGCAGGGTGCAGTAGTGCGCGTAACCCTCGGTGACAAAGCGTTCGCACCAACCGGGCAGGGCCGGTGCCGTGCTGCGGTAGTGGGCCAGCAGCCGGCGGATGCGGCGCAGCACGACCGGGGCGTCGTCGACCGTGCGCTCGGCGGCCAGCAGCTCGACCGCCCGGGCGCCCAGCTCGTCGGTCAGGCGGGGACTGGCCAGGAAGAGCAGAGAGTCCTCGACCGCTTTGAGCGCCACGGCGGCTGTCGCCTTCGGGTCCCAGGCGGCTCGGCGCAGGCGCTGTTCCAGGACCTGTTCGACGGTCACGCCCTCGTAGCCGAGCTCGATCACGGCGCGCTGGTGGCGGCCGAGGTCGAGGTCCCAGCTCTCCTGGAAATGCTTCTCGCCCAGCCGGCGGGAGCCGATCACCGGGCGTACGGCGTGGTCGGGCAGCAGGTAGCGCAGCATCCAGAGCAGCTGGGAGCAGGCGGCCAGCTCCGGTTTCGCGGCCAGGTCGAGCAGGGCACGCTGGATGGTGCGCTGTTCCAGGTTGAGCCCGAGCGGGGCGAGCCGGTCGTAGACGTCGCGGGCCAGGGGTGGCAGCGCGTCGTAGCCGACCTGGCCGACCCGGTCGCCGCCGAGCAGGATCTCGCAGAGCCGGCGCATGTCACGGCGGCCGGGGACAACGTCCTTCTCGACGCAGGTGACCGCGGCGTCGGAGAAGTCATAGGGCGTGGGCCGGGCACGGCCGCGCAGGCCGGCCAGCAGGACCGACGTCTCGAAGATCGCGATCGCGTCGGCCGTGCTCGCCAGGTAGCCGCTGCGGCGGGCCAGCCGGACGATGTCCACGCACCAGCCGCGCAGTTCCTCCTCGTCCAGCCCGCCGAGCGCCGGCGGGCCGGACAGGTAGCCGGTGAGCTGGTCGGTCGGCGCCGCCTCGGCGGTGGGCGGGGGCAGCGCCTTGCGGGTTTTCTTCCGGCTGCCCTTCTGCCCGGCCAGCTCGAAGGGCGTGAGCCGGGTCTTGGTGAGCGACTTCTGCCAGGTGGCGGCGGCGATCGAGACCGAGCCGGGCGCGAGTCCGAACTGCGCCTCGATCGCGGAGTGACTGCTCGGGATGAGGCCGTACAGCCACTTCGTGTCCGTGCGCGGGGTGATCTCGAAGTCGGGGGTGCCGTCTGCCGAACCCACCTCGGCGAGCCGGCTCGCGGCGTGAAAAGCCCCGCAGATGTACAGGCAGTCGGCCCGATCGGTGCCGGTCGCGGCCAGGTGTTCGCGGATGCGCGTCCACATGTACCGTTCGCGGTCCTCGTCGCTGTCCCACCGCGCGGTGTCGTGCGGCGCCAGCCGTCGGAACAAGCTTCCGATCAAAACCATCACCTGCCGGTACGTGTCATGGTCGGCGCCCGCGAGCGGCTGTTCCACGTACTGGTCCCACCACTCCGACCAGTGCCGGACCCGCCCGTGGTGCAGCAGGTGCTCCTCCAGTTCGGCGAAGCGCGGCCGCAGGTCGCCGATCTCGAGGCCGACCGCGTCGCCGTGCAGATCTTCCTCGGGTGTTTCGGCCTCGGGAGCCTTGACGTCGGGCTGCCATTGGAAGACGTGATCGGTGGACCGGTCGACGAGCACCAGTTCCACGCCGGGGGTCTCCAACGCGTACGCGATGGCTTGGTATTCGGCGGAGCCCTCGGTGATCGGGGCGATGACGCTGAGCGGGGCCGACTCGACCGGGAATCCATCCAGTTCGGACGCGAAGGCCTGCAGCGCGACCGGCAGCCGGCAGTTGCGCAGCTCGGTCAGCAACGGCGCCATGTCTTCGCACAGCTCCAGGTAGATGACCTTCGGCTGTTTCTCGCGGAGCCGGCGGACCATGGCCAGCGCGGAGGCCGGCGAGTGGTGGCAGACCGGGAAGATCTCCAGCGGCTCGCGCAGCGCGTTGTCGACGTCGTCCACCATGCCCGCGAGGATCTGCGGCAGTGCGGCCGGGCCATCGCTGAGCGCTTCGGCGGCTCCGAGCAACTGGTCGCGTAGAGCGTCGAACGGGCCGCTCATGACAGGGTGGCGATCGCCTGGCGGCCGCCCTCCAGGAAACCGGTCCACTCGCCGCCGTTCTCTTTGCTGCGCGGCTCGACCACGCCGTGCCAGTACTTGTTCAGGATGGCCAGGTCCTCCGGGCTGCGCCGGGCGAGCGAGCCGACCAGCGAACCGGCCAGCGTCTCGGCGTTCAGCGCGGTGGCGCCGAAGAAGTTGCTGTGCAGGATCGCGTCCTCGAGCACGCCGATCTGCTCCGCGGTGGACAGCGCCGACTCGAGCTTCTCGTCGTCGCTGGTGGCCGCGCCGGCCGCGGCGCGCAGGTCGGCGAAGCTCTGCAGCAGCACGTCCAGCAGCGTGGGCGGCACCTCGAGCTCGATGTTGTGGCGGCGCAGCAGCTCCTCGGTGCGGAACCGGACGATCTCCGCCTCGCTCTTCTTGTTGGTCACCACCGGGATACGGACGAAGTTGAACCGCCGCTTGAGCGCCGAGGACAGATCATTGACCCCGCGATCGCGGCTGTTCGCGGTCGCGATGATCGAGAAGCCGGGCTTGGCGAAGACGATGTTGTCCGCGTCGAGCTCGGGGATCGAGACGTACTTCTCGGAGAGGATGGAGATCAGCGCGTCCTGGACGTCGCTGGTGGAGCGGGTCAGTTCCTCGAAGCGGCCGATGACGCCGCCCTCCATCGCGGTCATGATCGGCGACGGGATCATCGAGGCGCGGGACTGGCCATTGGCGATCACCATCGAGACGTTCCACGAGTACTTGATGTGGTCCTCGGTGGTGCCGGCGGTGCCCTGCACCACGAGCGTCGAGTTGCGGCTGATCGCGGCGGCCAGCAGCTCGGCCAGCCAGCTCTTGCCGGTGCCCGGGTCGCCGATCAGCAGCAGCCCCCGATCGGAGGCGAGGGTGACGATGGACCGCTCGACGAAGCTGCGGTCGCCGTACCACTTCTGCTCGATGTCGCGGTCCAGGCCGTCGGCGCGCTCGGAGCCGAGGATGAACAGGCGCACCATCTTGGGGCTCAGGCGCCAGGAGAACGGCTTCGGCCCGTCGTCGATCGACTCGAGCCAGTTCAGCTCGTCGGCGTACTTGGTCTCGGCGGGGGCGCGCAGCATGTCGCTCATTCGGGTGTTTCTCCCTGCTGTTCAGGCTGTTCAGGCGATGAAGTTCTTGAGCTCGACGACGAGCTTGCGGATGTGACCTGAGATCACCGGGGTGCCCAGGTCCTTGAAGCGCTGGCGGAACCACGGGTTGACGCTCTGGGTGCCGGAGCTGTTGACCGAGCCGACCGGGATGAAGCGGACGCCGGAGCGGTGCACTGCCTCGACGCCGTCGAACAGCGGCTGCGACCGGTCGAACTCGTAGAAGTCGGAGATCCACACCATGACGGTGTTCCTCGGGTCGGCGATCTTGGGGCGGGCCAGGGCCATCGCGACCGGCCCGTCGTTGCCGCCGCCGAGGTTTGTACGCAGCAACACCTCGAACGGGTCGTGCACCCACGGCGTGAGGTCGAGCGCGCGCGTGTCGTACGCGATCAGATGCACGTCCACCTTGGGCAGTCCCGCGAAGATCGACGCGAGGATGGTGCAGTTGACCATCGAGTCGACCATCGACCCGGACTGGTCGACCACCACGATCAGCCGGGCCGGGGTGACCCGTTTCGCGGTCTGGCGGTAGAAGAGCCGGTCGACATAGAGGCGCTCGTCCTCGGGGTTCCAGTTGGGCAGGTTCTTCCAGATCGTGCGGTCGATGTCGAGGTTGCGGAACACCCGCTTCGGCGGGATCGACCGGTCGATCGTGCCGGCGCTCGCCTGCGCGACCTGGGTGCGCAGCACCTCGGCGACCTCGTCGACGAACCGGCGGATCAGCCGCTTGGCGTTGGCGAGCGCGATGCCGTCCAGATTGTTTTTGTCCCGCAGCAGCTGCTCGATCAGCGACATGCTGGGGGTGAGCTGCTTGGCGAGCTTGGGATCGGCGAGCACCTCGCGCAGGTGCATCCGCTTGACCAGGTCGCCCTCGAGACCGGCCAGCACCTGCCCCTCGGGACGGCTGCGCAGCTGACCCGGCTCGTGGCCGAGCGCGCGCTCGAACCAGCCGGCGTCGGCCTGCCACCGGGCCAGCTGGCCGGCGCTGACCTCGCCGGAGCCGGTGCCGAAGACGTTGAGCAGCAGTTTCGAGGCGAGCGCGGCCCGGCGAACTTCGCCCTCGCGATCGTCGTCGCCCGGCGTCATCAGACCATCGAACTCGGCGGCCAGCTGCGGGAACCGCTGCACCACGTTGTCGATCGAGATGGTCGGGTCGAGCAGCGCCGCGGGCAGCCGTAGGTCGTCGACGATCGCGACGCTCGCCGACTCGAGCGCGGCCTGCTCCTCGGGATCGAAGAGCCGGGCCAGCAACCGCCAGTAGAGAACCTGTCGCCGGTTTTCCCCAGTGGTCATTCGCGCAGCAACCTTCCCGCGCGCTCGCGCAACACATCGACGGCGGTGCCGGCGGCCGCCTCCGCCTTGGCGGCCTTGGCCTCGGTGGGGCCGAGCGCCCAGTCGCCGGTGTGCGTGGCGACCGCCTTTTTGCGAACGGTGGCCTGCACCGCGATCGGCTGGACCGCCCAGCGGCCGCCATCGAAACGCAGCAGCCCGATACAGGCGGTGGAGGCGGCGACCAGCTCGGGGGTGAGCGGGCCGGCCGCGGGCAGCCGATCGACATCCAGGCCGGCTGTGACGCCGCCGAGATCGAAAGCCTCGGCGGTCGCGGTGTAGCCCTCCAGCAGCACGGGCTCGGCGATCGCGGCCGGGTGCCGGTCGAGCGGGGCGGTGGACGCTGCGATCGCACCGGCGAGCAGCACCCGGGCGCTCGCGAACGGATCGGCCGGCTCGCCTGCCGAGGCCCGCGCCTCGTCCCAGATCAGATTGCCGCCGACGGTCAGCGTCATCTGTGCCACGTCGATGCAGCGATGCCCGGCCAGGCCGGCCAGCAGGATCGGGAACGCGGAGAGCATGCGCCAGGCGGACGCGCCGCTGATCGTGTCGACCTTGGCCGCGGCCACGCTGGTGCGCACCAGGCGGACCCCGCCGGCCGTTTCGAGCAGGCCGTGCACCTCGCAACGGAACACGGTCGGGTGTTCGTGCAGATCGGCGCCGAGGATCAGGAACCGGCCGTCGACCGGAGCGGATGGATCGGCGGGCAGGCCGTCCTGGGAGAGGATCAGCGCGCGGGCCCAGAGGTCGGCCCAGCGGCGGACCGGCACCCGCGGCAGGGTGGCGACCGGGGCGGTCGCCCGTAGCTCAGCCGCGAAGCCGTCGAGCAGCACCGCGAGGCGGCGCCGGGACGGCTCGGCGAGCAGCGCCTGCACCACTTGGGAACCACCGGCGGCCAGCTCGTGGTCGACGCCACGCCAGCCGGCGATCGCCAGCTCGCGCAGCCAGGACCGGCTGCCCGCGGTAAGGTGGCCGGCCTCGATCGAGGCCGCTGCGGCAGGATACGGCTCGCGGGTGCGGCCGAGCGCGGTGTCGAGGTCGGTGAGCAGCGCGTCGTGGGCGGCGCCGAGCAGGGCCACCCGGCAACCGGCGAGCACGGCAAGGTGCTCATCGGTCACCGTACCGGAAATGATCTTGCCAATCGCATCGGTGACCCGCTCTGCGAGCGGGGCCGCCGAGAAGGCCGCGACCAGCGAGTCGAGGGCGGCGGCGCGATCGTCGTCGAGCCGGGCCAGGCCGTGCACGAGAGCCTCATCGAGGCCGTCGACCAGGGCGAACGCCTCGTCGAGGCCGGCCCGATCCGCGCGGAGCGCATCAGCGAGCATCAGCGCACCACCGCGCCGGCGGCCGGGAACCACTGCAACTCGGGCAGCGGATCGGTGCTCGGCGGCAACTCGAGATAGGCGAGGTGGCGCAGGAAGCTGCTGAACACCTCGGGCGTCCGGTTGGGTGCGGCGATCGGGTGCAGCACCGACCAGACGTCGGTCTCGTCCTCGGGCGGCTCGACCTTGAGGTAGCGGGCGACGCGGTCGGCGCCGTACTGCGCGACGGCGGCCTCGACCAGCGCGCGCAGGTGGTTGCAGGGGTGGGCGCCGCTGAGCCCGCCGCACGGGCGGTTGTTGTTGGTGTTGCAGCTCAGGCCGTGTTCGCCCGCGGTGATCGACGAAACGTAGACCCGCGAGACGTCCGACCCGCTCGACACCACCCCCTGCAACCGGCCCTCGGCGAGCTCCACGAACGGCACCTTGGCCAGCTTGCGTGGCCGCACGGACGCGATGACAGGGGCTGCGCTGCGCCGCTCGTAGGCGACGCCCTCGCTTGTCACAACCGATCCTCCTCATGAACAGGTGTGCGTAGTTGTATCGGATGGGTCCGACAAAACTTGCGCCGAGGCTCAACTCGGCTGGTCAGCGGCCGATCTGAGCTTTCCCTGACCGTGGAGGCCGGCTTGAGGTCGCACCCTCTCGGTGTGCACGCAGAGCCAAGACGGTTGGGCACTGTCCGCTAACGACACTTCGGCGCTGGCTGGGCAGCCTGATACATGTCCTTCGGATCCGGATCCTGCCCCTTTAGTCGGCGCGACATCCGATCCCACTCGTACGTTTCCGTTCCAGGAGGAATGATGAAGATCAGCAGACTGGCTGCCGCGGTTGCTCTCGGCGGGGCGGTGGTGGCCGTGTTCGCCGGTCCGGCTTCCGCTGCGGCGCCGGACCAGTGGTTTCCCAAGGTTGGCCCCGGTCAGCAGTCGGCCGCTGCGGCGCCGGACCAGTGGTTTCCCAAGGTCGGCCCCGGTCAGCAGCCGGCCGCCGAGACGCCGGATCAGTGGTTTCCCAAAGTTGACCCCAGTTACTAGCTGGCCGTCAACGCGCCGGACAACTGGATCCCGTAACCGCGCCAACCTATGAACCGCGCGCCCCGGTTTCGCCAGGCACCCCTGGTCGGCCGGGGCGCGTCGGGCATGCCGTCACGTCCGTGCCGCGTGGCGGTGCTCCGAGGGCGGAACGCCGTACGCCGAACGGAACGCGCGAGTGAACTCCGCGGCGCGCGGGAAACCCCAGCGGGCAGCCACCACATAGACGGGCGTGCCCTCGAAAGCCGGGTCTGCGAGGTCCCGATGTGCACCTTCCAGGCGCTTGCGACGGACGTAGGAGGCTACGGTCTCGCCCCCGTTCCGAAAGAGACGGTGCAGATAGCCGGGTGAAATGTGGTTTTGGGCCGCGATCCGAGACGGCGTCAGCTCCGGATCGTGCAGGTTCTGCCGGATGAACTCCTTGACGTGCAGCGTCAGCACGCGGGTTCGGGTCTCCGGCAGTTGCTCGTTCTCCGCCTCCACGGCGTTCGCCAGCATCGCGGCCACCAGGTCGACCAGCACGGTGGCCAGCCGGCGCGCGTCGCAGGGCCCGTAGGGGTTGGTGTCGGCGGCGAGTTGGGTCAGAAAATGCGACAGCAGCGCCCCCGGGCCCACCCGATTCGACAGGTGCCGACCGACGGCCCGGTCGACGGTGCGCTGCGGCAGGGGCAGCAGCGCTTTGGGGATCTCGACGCCGACGGACGAAGTCCAGCCGCGCCCGGTCCAGATCTCGTACGACCGGGACGAGTCGTTGAGGTGGAAGTCACCTGCCCGGTAGGCGTTCCCCTGCCTGCCCCAGGACACCTTGGCCGCCCCGTCGCACAGGAGCGAGAGGTGGTAGACCTCGGGGTCGGACTGTCGGATCAGCCTCGGTGTCCGCAGAAAGACCAACTGCTCGAAGCGGGCCGGCCACATCGACACCGCGCCCAGAGAGATCAGCCGCTGGTGCGCGTGAAAGTCGGCGGCGCGCTCGCTCTCCAGCCGCAGCGGCGCGTGCGTACTGTTCATCCGCTCGCGCCAGGCGTCGAACCGGTCCTCGGCCGGCAGATCATCGCTGCTGAACACCGACTCGCGCAGCATGTCTCTCACCCGTTCCGCTGCCGTTCCGCCCCCGCGTACCTGCAGGTCCCCGCATCTATCGCCGCTAATTTTTCCACGGCGAGCGGCTGCGGACGGTGGCAGAGGAGCCGATCCGCGGATCGATATCGTGTCCTTGGCCACCAGGCGCACGGTTTCGGCCGATCATGGCGGCCAGCGCGGTCACCTCCGCCCGCGCCGCGGCCAGTGAGCTTGCCGCCGAGGCAGATCGTGTTAGGACCGTTTCACGAGAACGGGTCGTAGCCGTCGTTGTTGCAGGTTCGGCGCTGGGCGATGCAGCCCTTCGAGCCGCGGGAGCGCGCTGACCGCCCGGCCCGCGCCCAACCCGCCGTCATGTCTGTTCGGGGCTGTCGCCGGTGGCGGTGAGCCGGGCGTGGATCTGGTCGGCGTCGGGTGTGCCGAGCTCGGTGTAGAGGGTCAGGGCGTGCCGGTAGTGCCGCCGGGCATGGGCCGGGTTGGCGGTGGCTTGGTGGGCGTGGCCGAGGCCGGCGTGGGCGCGGGCTTGCTGGCGGCGGTCGCTGATGTCGGTGGCGATGGTGAGGGCGGCGGCGTGCTGGGTGCGGGCGTCGGTGGGGTGACCGGCGGTGTGGGCGGCTTCGCCGGCTCCGTTGAGCGCCCAGACTTGGCCGGCTCTGTCGCCGGTTTCCCGGTGAATGGCTAGGGCCTGCTTGTTGTGCTGGGTGGCTTGGCTGGGCTGGCCGAGGTGTGTGTGGAGGGTGCCGAGGTTGACAAGCGTCCAGGCTTCACCGGCGCGGCTGCGGATCCGCCGGAACAGGGTCAGGGCGTGGTGGAGATGCTCGGCGGCCGGCCCGAGCCGGCCCAGCCGTGCTTCGGCATCGCCGAGATTGTTCAGGGTCCACGCTTCACCGGTGCGGTCGCCGGTGTCCCGGAACAGGGCCAGGGCATGCTTGTGATGGTCGATGGCCAGCCGGTAGCGGCCGAGCCGTTCCTCGATACAGCCGAGGTTGCCCAGCGTGCGTGCCTGGCCGGTGCGGTTGCCGGCCTGCCGGTACAGCGCCAACGCCTGCTGGAAGTGGTTTTTGGCGGGCCGATAGTGGCCCAGCCGCTGCGCGACGTTGCCGAGTTTGTTGAGGACGCGGGCCTGGCCGACGGCGTCGTCGACCTGTCGGAAGAGGCGCAGGGCCTGCTGGAGGTATGTTTCGGCTGAACCGTTCCGGCCGAGCCAGAAGTGAATGACGCCGAGGCTGGTCAGTGTATGGGCCTCGCCGGCCTGGTCACCGATGTGGTGGGCGGCGTGGCGGGCGTGGCCGTGGATGGACAGGGCGTCGGTGAAATATCCGCCGTTGAGGTAGCGGAGCAGGACGGACGACAACCGGATGGTGTGGGTGGGCCAGCCGTGGGTGGCGGTGTGCGCGGCGACGGCGACCAGGGTGGGACGTTCGGTGTCCAGCCAGGCAAGGGCTGTTTCCGGGTCGGTCAGGTCCGGCGTGGCAGCGCCGGGTGGGCGGACGCCGGGCCGGTAGTGGGTATGGCTTGAGTGCAGGGTGTTCATCGCGGTGGTGACGGTTGCCAGGTAGTAGTCGAACAGCCGGGTCAATGCGGCGCGGCGTTCGGATGGGGCGTCTTCATCGCTGCCGCGGCTCGTGGCGTGGGCGCGTACGAGGTCATGGAGGGTGTACCGACCGGGAATGCCCTGTTGGAGCAGGTGATCGACGCACAGGTGGCGGAGGTGGGTCTCGGTCGTGGAGAGGTCACAGCCCGTGAGGGCCGCGGCGGTGGGGGCGTCGAGGTCCTGGCCGGGGTGCAGCGCGATCAGTCGCAGCAGACGTTGCCGATCGGTGGGCAGGTGCTGGTAGGACAGGTCGAGGGCGAGTTCCACACCGGCGTCCAGCCGTCGGTTGTGGTGGCGTTCGTCGAGCCGGTCGGCGTGGTCGGTCAACGTCCAGCCTGATGCGGCGCGAATGTGCCCGGCGACGAGTCCGAGGGCCAGCGGCAGGTAGCCGCAGCGGTGGGCGATCCGGGCCGGCGCCTCGGGGTCGTCGCCGACGGGAATCCCGGGTGCGGCCTGCACGAGGAAGGCGAGGGCCTCGTCGGGCGTGAAAACGTCCACCGTCAGGTGGGTGGCGGGCTGCAGAGCGGTGAGGCTGCGTCTACTAGTGACCAGCACGGTGCAGCCCGGCACTTCGGGCAACAGCGGCCGGACCTGGTCGGCGTCGGCGGCGTTGTCCAGCACCACGAGGGTGCGGCGGCCGGCGAGCCGATCGCGATAGGCCGCGACGCGCGCGGGCAACGCGTGGGGAATCTGGTGGCCGGGGACACCCAGCAGGCGCAGGAAACCGTCCAGCACGGCGGCCGGGTCGGCCGCGGGTTGGGCGGCGGGGTCGGGATGGAATCCGCGCAGGTTGACGAACAGGATCCGATCGAACGGCTTCTCCTGGGCGAGCAGATGCCCGGCGTTGACGGCGAGTTGGGTTTTGCCGACCCCGGCCATCCCGGCGATCGCGGAGATGACCACCGTGCCGCCATTGACGGTGCTGTGGTGCAGGGCCACCATCCCGCGGAGCTGGTCCAGTTCTGCGGCACGGCCGGTGAACCCGGCCAGCTTCTCGGGAAGTGTGTCCTGGACCCGGACCTGGGATGCCGCCTGGGCTTTCCCGGCGACGACCCGCAGGGCCTGACGCCATTGCGTCACGTACCCCACATCGGGTTGCAGCGCCTGTACGACCGCGATCACGAGGTCGGTGTTCAACCGCCGTCGCCCGGGCCGGAAACAGTCCATCACGGTGGTCCTACCTGCCAGTTCACCAGCCGGCCGGCCCGCCGCGGTCCAGGCCTCGTTGACCCGCTCTCTGATCCACTCGAACGACGGGTTACCGGCCCACACCTTCAACAACCGCAACCGCCCGACCAAATCGTCAACGGTGTCGGCCTGCCCCGGGTCGGGTAGCACCACGAACGCCTCGCCGGGCGGGCCGGCCGTTCGCTGCGTGGGCGACATCGCTCAACTCCCCGACCGTGGTCGATGTCCCGGACGCCTCCATCCTGGCCGACCCCGCTGCCGCCGGCTGTCAGAACCAGGACAGGCCATCCCCGGACCGGCGCGGCCGGATTCGGCCGGAATCCTCTGCGCCGCGCTGCCGACACCGCACAGTCGACGGCAGACCGGGAACCACCTGCACCGCGACGCGGGGCTCACGGAATTCGAGGGGAAAGCATGCAAGCACGTTGGAGAAAGATCTGGGCGGCCGCGCTGGCGACCAGCCTGACCGTCCTCGGTGCCCAAGCGGTCGGTGCCTCGCCGGCCACGGCGGCGACGCTGCCGCCCGGCAGCGTCAAGCAGTTCAACACCCAGTCCCCGTTCACCACGGAGGCCGTCAAGTCGTTCAGCGCCAGCTGCCTAGCCGGTCAACGGGTACTCGGCGGCGGTGCGTTCACCGTCGGCGGTGTGCACGCCGTGATCACCGAGATGCAACCGATCCACCCGGCCACGGGTGTCGACAGCTTCAAAGTCACTGCCGCCGCCGACCAGTTCGGCATCGCCTTTGCCTGGAGCTTCCAAGTGTTCGTGTTCTGCGCCACCGTACCGAGCAGCATGCAGCTGGAGATCGTCAACCACACCGACCCGCCGACGTCGGCCATACTCCATGACACGCCGGTGCGCTGTCCCGCAGGCAAGATCGTCGTCGGTACCGGCGGAAAGATCGACAACGGCGGCGGCCAAGTCGACCTGGGAACGGGTCCGAACGGATTGACCGGGATGGGCGCTTTGGCCAAAGAGGATGCCGACGGGTTCGCCGGCAACTACACCGTCACCGCGTACGCGGTGTGCGCAACGTCAAGCATCATCGCTGACGTCAGTAGGGTCCTTGCGTCCATTGCCGACGCCGAGCCGAGCCAGAAGGTGGTCCTCGGCTGCCCGACCGGGATGGAGCTGACCGGCCTCGCCGCGGAGACGAGCCTGCCCGGTACGCACCTACAGCAGATCAGGCCGACGCAGGCGAATCTCGCGACCTTCGGCACCCAGAGCTCGACACCACAGAACCAGGTATCGAACCTCACATACGCGGTCTACTGCATTAAATGACCATTATCTCCACGCGGTGCGTCGGCCCGGCACGCCGGCGTACCGCGTTAGGACCCTTTTTTAGTAGGAGAACGGATCGTAGCCGTAGTTGTTGCAGGTTCGGCGCTGGGCGATGCAGTTCCTGACGCGTTGGTTCATCGCGTTCGGGTCCCACATGAGGAACGCGTCGCCGTGCATTGACGAGGCGCTTTTGCCTGCCGGGTCGGACGACAGGTAGTAGCCGGCTTTCGAACCCTTCGCGCCGTACGCGATGTCGAAGGTCAGTGCTGGGATCCGCACGGGGTGGTCGGCCGGACAGCCCTTGTTCGTACCGAATGCCACGTGATCCTTGTGGTTGGGGCTGTCCAGGTGCTTGCCGTCCCAACAGTCCGGGAACTGCAGGATGAAGTGCAGGCTTGCCGGGTTGCCGCAGATCGGCCAGTTGCCGTTGGTGCTGCGCGCGTAGCCGTCGATGTCGCCCGGGCCGTAGAAAGCGCAGTAGAACTGGCCCTGCGCGCCACGCGGGGTCGGCACCTTCTTTTTGGCGTCGCCGGCGATCATGCGTAGGCCGTTCGGTATGGGCATGATGCCGGTCGAATTGGTGCGGATCGAGCGGTAGTAGACCCGGAAACCCGTGGTTTCGACCGGCCGCTTGGTTGCGGCCTCGTAGAGCGTCGGCACCCAGTAGGCGGAGTGGTCCACGGCCGGCTTGCAGGTGGAAGCCGTGAACTTCATCAGATCGCCGGCCGTTGTGTCGGCGTCGACGGCTTTGTTTCCGACGAACGAGTGCATGTGCGAGGCGCCCGGCAGGCCCGGGAAGACGATCGGGTCGTCCGCTTTCCGGTGGCTGTACTTGCAGTCGGCCCGGAACTCCGGCAGGTTGCCCGCGCCGCCCGCAGGTTCGGCTTTCGTGGCCTTGTACTTGGCGACCTGCGCGTTCCAGGCGGCTTGGTCGATGGGAATCCAGCCGGGTGCGGAGACTTTCTGCTTGGCGGTGGCAGGCGGCTTAGCGGAGGCGGGCGCGGAGACGGAGTTGGACGGCGACGCGCTGGAGGACGGCGACGCGCCGGCCGGTGGCGTGCTCGACGGCGCCGGCAAGGGCTGGCCCGCGCTCGCGGTGTGCGGCTGCTGACCAGCGAAGACATCGGCCCGGCTCGCCCACCCGGCCGCCCCGCCGATCAGGACGACGGCGACACCGGCGGCGACGGCCGAAACCCGCAGGCGCCGGGCATGTCGGCCGGGACGCGACTCACGGAACGCGGAAGACGGCACAGCTCACTCCCAACAGGCACTTCACGACAACATGACCGGACCCCGCGGCCGCCGGAATGGTAGGCAGGCTCCGCGCGTACCCGATAGGCGCTTAAATCAAAGAAAAGAAAAGCTGCCCACTAGTACGAATTTCACGGCGCATCCTAAAAAGCGTTATCCGGGCCTGGCCCCTTGCCACATACTAAGATGATCTATATATTGACCGGATGGCCACATCGATGCGTGAACCCACCTTCTGGATCCTCACCGCCCTGGCATCGGAGCCCCGGCACGGGTACGGGGTGATCCGCGAGGCCGCCGCGCTGTCCGGCGGCCGGGTCACCTTGCAGCCGGGCACCCTCTACGCCGCGCTCGACCGGCTGGACGACGAAGGGCTGATCGAGGTCGACCGGGAGGAGGTCGTCGACGGCCGGACCCGGCGCTACTACCGGCTCACCCAGCCGGGTGCGACGGCTCTGGGCGCCGAGACCAAACGCCTGCGTGCCAGCGCCGATGCCGCGACCGCCCAGCTCAAACGCTTCGGACCCGGCCCGGCCACCGCCCATTTTCGAGCCGGGCGCCTGGCGTGGTGACCGCCGATCGGCGGCTGGTCCGCGCCTACCGCCGGCTGACCAGGTGCTATCCGCCCGGACCGCGGCGCGACGAGCTGCTCGACACGCTGATCGAGTGCGCGCCGGCGGGCCGGCGCCGCCCCACCCCGTACGAAATCATCAATCTCGTCTCGCACGGCAGCCGGGCCCGGCTCGGCCGGCCCCGGAGCAAGGGCATCGTCGTGCTGGCGCTGCTCATCGCGCTGGCCGCCGGCTTCGTCGGGGCCAGCGCGGCCAGCCGGCTGGGCCTCGAGGCCGTCGGGTCGCTGCCGGTGGGAGCCGAGGCGGCCGAGATCAACGAGACCGTCTTCCCCGGCTTGACGGTGTGGGGCGGCGGTGATGCCGAGAAAATCGTCACCCAGGGCGACGGCGAGGGCATCGAGTACGGGTACGCCGTCTCCTGGGTCAAATCCACGCCGGCCACCCGGGACGTCGCCGGATACACCGCCGCCACCCGGGCCCGGCTCGAGGCGGCCGGCTGGACGATCACGAGCGTCGACCCGCCACTGGACGAGACGGACATGGTCGGGGCGAACCCGGCCGACCGGGCCGAGGGTTTCACCGCCGAACGCGGCGGCCTGGCCCTGCACTTCAACGACTACCTCTATCCAGGCGCCCCGTGGTACGACGGGGACGGCAACGCGACGTACTCGATCTGGCATCGACAGCCGTGGTGGCTGACCGGCCTCGCCTGGCTCGGCGGGCTGCTCGCCGCGGCGCTGGCCTGGCTGCTCACCGGTTGGATGAGCCGGCGCGTGCACTCCGCATCGGCCGCCGGGCTGGGCGTGGCCGGCGCGGTCTGCTGCCTGATCGGCGTGCTGCCCGCGGCACTGCTCGCGCTGCCGGGCGCCGGCTCGGCGGACGAGACCGCCTCGCCCTACTGGCAGGGGCTCGTCTACCTCGGCGCCGGGCCGGCCATTCTCGCCGGCATCGTGGCGGCCCTGATGGTCGCGGTGATGACCCTGGTGAAGCCGCCGGCGCCGCTGACCCGAGGGCTGCGGCACGCGGCGACCTGGCCGGGGCAGGTGCGGCGCCGGCCCCGGCTGCTCGCCGCGCTGATCGCCGGCGGGACGATCGTGGCTGGCCTGGGCCTGTACCGGGTGGAGACCCGGCATCTGGCCGCCGGCTCATGCACGCCGGTGGTGCCCTCCGGGGTCGTGGACCCGCCGAGCGCACGGCTGAGCTACCGGTCGCGGATCTTCATCGACCCGGCCACCCCGGCCGAGGACCGCAACCTGATCGAGGCGGCGTTCCGGCGCGGGTTCGGCGGCGCCTACAACTTCAACGGGGCGCCGACCCCCGGCTTCACGGACGCGTTCTGCGGCCACGGCCGGATCGCCGCCGGCGTGCTGGACACGCTGCCGTGGTACTGGAGCATCGACCTGGCCAGCCCCGGCCTGTTCACCGGCATGGCCAACGAGGTCGGGAACATGCCGGGCATCGTCGCCGTCCAGCACCTCCCGTCCAACGCCTAAAGCGCGGGCCATCGGTCCTGGTGAATGCGGTGCCGAAACATCACCGAAACCCCGATCGGCAGGGTGTGGCCGGGGCAGCGGGAATCGCCCGTGCCGTTACGCCGGAACTGGGGAGCTTATGAAGACACGTCTACGCCGCTTAGCGTCCGTACTCGCCGCGCTCGTGGTTGTCGTCAGCACACAGGGCATTGCGCAACTCGCCACCGTCGATGCGGCCAGCGCCCTGCCCGGCCGGGTGCGCGTGTTCTCCGAAACCACAGCGTTCGACACCGCGACCACCAAGTCGGCGTTCGCCGTCTGCCCGTCCGGGACCCGCGTCGTCGGCGGTGGTGGCTGGGCCTTCGACAATGACGCCGGGAAGGTCCACTTCACCCGGCTGGAGCCGTTCCACAGCTCCGCGATCGACACGTACGCCGTCGAGGCCGCCTCCGAGCCGGGCTTCACCGGCAACTGGTGGCTGCAGGCGTACGCGATCTGCGTCAACCCGCCCGCCGGTTACCAGGTCGTGTCCCTCACCAGCACGGCCGGGACCGGCACGTTCGTCACCAAGTTCGTCGACTGCCCGGCCGGCCTGAAGCTGCTCGGCACCGGCGCCAAGATCACGAGTGGTGGACGCGAGGTCGGGATCCAGCGCACCGCCTCCGACAGCGGCCTGACCCGCGCGCTGTCCACCGCCCGCGAGGACGCCACCGGCTTCTCCGGGAACTGGACGCTGACCTCGTTCGGCGTCTGCGCCAACCCGGTGGCCGGGGCCAGCTCCGCCGTCACCCAGACCAGCGGCAGTGTGGCCATCGGCAACTGCCCCTCGGGCACGGCTGCCCACTCCGTGGGCGGCGGCGGCCCGTTCTTCGACGCGGGAGCGGTCTTCCTCACCGTGCTCTTCCCGATGAGCAGCGCCGGCCAGGTCGAGGTAGCGATGAGCGGAACGCCTTCGCACGGCATCACCGAAGCAGACTCGGTCTGCGCACCCTGATGATCCCGGGCTCCGGCCGTGCCCTTTCAGGATGGCGCGGGCGCGGTCGGAGCCCTTTCAGGTAGGCACGGGCGCGCGGCGGTCGAGCCGCGCGCGTACATCGCCGGCCGGGATGCCTAGCTCGTCCAGGAGGGCGACCGCCTGTTCCCAGGCCGCCCAGGCCCGGGCGTGGTCGCCCGCCGCGGTGTACGCGTCGCCGAGCAGGGCGAGGCTGCGGGCCTCCTGCGGGCGGTCGTGCGCCCGGCGGTAGAGCCGCACCGCCTCGGCGACGTACCGGATCGCCGGCTCCCGTTCGCCGAGCCGTTCGTGGACGTCGGCGAGGTTCAGCCGCGCGTTGGCCTCGCCGTGGGCGTTGCCGAGCTCGCGGCACAGCTCCAGCGAGGTCCGGCAGGCGGCCAGCGCCTCGGCGTGCCGGCCCTGGCGGGCGAGCCCGCTGCCGATGTTGTTGAGCGCCCGGGCCTGCCCGGCCCGGCTGCCCAGCTCCCGGTAGAGGCGCAGCGCCGCCTGGTCGTGGGACAGCGCCCCGTCGTCGGCGCCCTGCCGCAGGCACATGCGGGCCAGGTTGATGTGCGTCTGCGCCG
>Ga0307513_10005356_pt1 | contig 16961 bp, 9 predicted proteins | sample 15_EM_MG_FD_202174 | JGI IMG/M metagenome (GOLD analysis project Ga0307513, IMG submission 202174) | Populus trichocarpa ectomycorrhiza microbial communities from riparian zone in the Pacific Northwest, United States - 15_EM | ecosystem: Host-associated > Plants > Roots > Unclassified | place... | reverse complement strand
TATTGTGCCCGCACTTTACTATAGAGCTCAACTATTTTTTTTATGTAAAAAAGATGTTCAGATTATAAAATGGGATAAAAATAAATAAAAAATCAGTCATAATAAATTTATATCCACATTAATTAAATTTGAGTCAATCTAGAATATTACGTCAACCCTGCAACTTAGATCATATGATTGGAATAACATAATAAAAATAAAAAGAATTATAAAGTTTTTTTCTATAAAAAAAAACTAGTATTAACTTTTCAAACATGTAACCCGAGTCATTAGATCCAAAACACTCAATCCGCAAAAAAAACATGAAGTACAACTCCTAACAAATCATATATTGAATGATAAAATTTAAAAAAAAAATTCAATTATTCAAAAGAACTTAAAAACTAGCAATTAAAAGAATGAGAACCAAAATTAAAATATAAAATAAAAGTTATATTTAATTGAAGAGTGAAATTGAAAAAAAAATCAATTTAGTAAAAGGATAAAAATAAATTTTAAAAATGAGGCTCAAAATTGACATAAAAATAAAAATAATGTTGTAATTAAAATGTGAAATTATAAAGAATAATAAATTTTACAAAAGAGCAAAGAAAAAAATTAGAAATCAAAACAATGATGACCAAATTAGAAAACATAGCACCATCAATTTGGATTAAAAGATAAAATTGAAAACCATTAAAACTTTTACAAAAAGATTAAGGAAAGAAACTAGAAATATAAAGAATGAGGGCTAAATTAGAGAATATAATATTTGATAAATTGGAATTCAAATATTAAATTGAAAACAAATAAAACTTTTACAAAATAATTAAGACCAAAAATAAAAAAAAATCAAAAGAATAGATATTGAAGTTGAAATATCAACAACCAAGAAGGTAAAGCTCTAATTTTCAGGGGTGGAGAAAGAGAAGAAAGAAAAAAAAAAGGTTCACTTGCAACACATGTTATACCAATAGAAAAAGAACACGGTGGCGCTTCTAACAACTTGGTGGAAGGGTATTTTCGGACGTCGCATAGGAACATCCCACTCACTCCTGGGTGTGCCACACATGCACATTCTTTTTTGTTTTTTTAAGAGTATTTTCATTGTTTTGTACTGTACATTTTAATTGTTTATTATTTTTTATGTTTAGTAAAATACCAAACTTCCTCCCAGCTTAATGATGAAAAAATCATTGTGAAAATACAAAAATATCCCTTGATGTCAAGCTTTTATTTGCTTCCAATGATATTTTGGGTTTTATTTGATCGTTTTAATATGCAATTAAAATGAAAAAATAATTATTTATCTCGGATCAATTTATAAATAACAAATAAACAATGTTAAAAGACTTCAATAATCTTAAAATTCAGTATAAAATTTTAAAAATATACTTATATTATTTCAATAAACGATGCTAATAGAAATAGAGTTACAATTGTTTTTTTTTTTAGGGGTTTTGGGTTCTTTTAAGTTGTCACCATAAATTGTTTCTGGTTTCCTCTATGTGCAGAGATGACACCCTGCTATCAACAAATGTTCACATCACAAATAGCTTCACTTTTTTTTTTTTAATATTTCATGGGAAAGCCAATTCTAAGGGGTCCAAAGCACATGGGAACCTATAAACAGCACAATCATTGTACTTGGGCGAGGCAATGGTTCCAGAAGCTAATTAAAATAATTCTATACAAGTGAGATGTCATTTCATTAAAAAAAAAAAAAAAAGCTAAAAGGGTGATGTTGACACGCTACTATCAACAAATGAATTCACTGTTTCTCTAAGCAAGTTCCACCGTGGACGATAGCAATAAATTTATCTTCTTGCCATAAAAAAAAAAAAAAAAAAACTTTAGGATATGGTTGTCTTAAAATGAGGGTATTTTAATATTTGTAGATTGTTGAAGGTTAATACAGGCTTTTGTCTTTTAAATTGCATAATAAAATATCATAAATATCCTTAAAATTTATATGTTGTTGGGTGTCATTCAAGAATAGATTTATGCTTAGTAAAATAACTAATTTATTCTTTTTATTTGTACAATCAAAATATCTCATCACTTTTAGAGTTTAATTTTCTATGCGCTAAATTTAAGGGCATTTTTGTTACTCCATTATTGATTTTTTTGGATGATGCATGCAATTGATTCTGGCAAACTAAAATGCTATTATGAAGAGTTTTTAGATTTGCCATGATGTCTCTTCCATGTAACGGCAGCGCGTATAAAGAACAGAACTCTTGTATGACTCTAGCAGCCATATCCCCCCCCCATTTTTTTGCACCCTACCTTGCTATTTTTCAAATCAACCACTTAACTTCTCTTTGTTTTTTATTTTGTCCCTAATCTTTTAGATGATATTTGTTTTATTTCAAGTAACTTATGAAAATCAAAATTTATTTAATTTCATCATTATTCGATTTTTTTATGTCTCTATGTTTTCAATTCAGTCCTTAATCTTTCGGTTGATGTTTGTTTTATTTGAAATAAATTATGAAAATCAAAATTTATTTCAATTTCATCCTCATTTGATTTTCTAAATTTGTCTTATTTGATCCTCATTCTTTTAATTTCTATTCATGTCATATGAGATAATTTTTATAATGTAATATTTTTGGTGATTTCACCCTCGATTATTTTTTTCCATTTAGAATTCCCCTCATTTTTTTATTTTTATTTTTTACTTTGCCAAAAAAATTAACTTGGTATTTTGTTACACTTAATCTCATCATTCAACATTGAGTTGATTTGTATTTAAGCTTTTTGGTTAAGCCCACTTTGAAATTTCATAGGTTGCAATTTGAAAAATTAATCCAACTTAAGGATGTTCTCTAGTAACCATGTTCTCTAGTGGTTACTTTAGGTTTTTTTTAATCATTCTTTTAAGCTAATATTTTTTCAATATTATCCTTAGATATTTATTTTATTGGAGATTAGGCTCTGTGTTTTTTATATGCTATATACTTCCTTTGTTTATTTATTTAGTTGGGTTATTTGGGGTCTTTTATTTTTTGTTCTTTGTTAAATGTATTTTATCAAAATAAATTTTTTTCTTGAATTAAATAGAATTGATTAGTTAAATATAGATGGATACTCACTTCATTGTGTTTTGTTCAATTAGCTTTTTCAGGGCATTGCTCTAACAAACCATGCAGCTTCTTTTAATGTTATTTTGCATCTTTTTGTAGTGAAGCTTGAACCATTTCAACAATTTTTTTTTTGTTATGGGCAATGTTCATAGTGGAGTGGCAGCGAATCTCTAATGATTTTTTTTTTTCTCCTCACATGTATAATATAGATAACATAACTTTTTTAGCTGATTATTGTCGAGTTTTTTTATATAGTTCATTTGTTTTTATTATTTTTTATTTAAATCAGATGATTGAATTAATTGATTTTATTCCAAAAATTTTTTACTTTTTGGAAAACACTATTGATACCTAACTATTTTTTTATATTAAAAAAAAATTAAATCAATCAGCGGCATAGCACGGTTCCATTCTAGTTAAATCTAAATGACATTTCGTCAACAACCGCTGTTCATAACGACACTTTGATTAGCTTTACCTCTATTTATGTGCCGTGCTATGTGAGCTAATAATAAAAATACTCAAGATTCTACCAAGCAGAATACAGCGAGCACATGTTTTCTTTTTATTTTTAGAGATTTTTTTTTGGGATTTGTTAATTAGATTTATAGGATTTGTTACATTTAAGAATATTCATTTATACTTAAATGTGTTTTCTTGGTGTTGAAAACATGAGTTCTTTAGAGAGACCAAATTTTTTTCATTTGATTCTCTCAACTGTGATGGTTATTATTTGTATTTCTCTTTCTCTCTCACACATATACAGATACATATATTGAAATTATATAATTCAAATATAATTTCAAGTATATAAATATAATTTTAAAATTTAAACATTTCAATTTAGTAATTATTAGATTATTAGTTCATACTATATTACATGTTAAATCAATTTTTTTAACTTAAAAAGAAATATTTAAGCGTAGCTAATGTTTTTCTAGTTGAAAAAATTTAAACCGTGTGGAAGTTGATTTGACATGACCTGATAAACTTGACTAGTCTAAACGCAACTTAAAAAACTTAACTTAAAGGAATTGAAGACACCTTTTTTTTAAAAAAAAATATTGAGATGATAATATATTGGATCGACATGGATTAATCTTGCAAATCCATGACGTAAGTCATGAGACCATAATAACCCTATATAAAGCATATCAAAACAAATTATAAATTTTAGTTCCCAATTAACTCAATATTAAAAGATAAAATTTAAAAAGTGACAAAAAAAATACTCAAATTAACCTATCAAATTCATGACCCGGGTTATGAGATAAAAATAACCATATTAAAATAAATTATGAAGCTTAATTCTCAATCAACTCAATGTTGAAGATGAAATTGAAGAAAAAAAATCAAATTTAAAAAAAGATACAAAAAAGACCCGAGCCAGCCTGTTTTAACCCATTAAATCCATAATATGGTTTATGAGATTGGGATAACCTAAAAAAAAATAAACTAAAAAATGATCTCAGTCAACTCGGGTTAACCTGTCAAGCCCACAACTCGGGTTATAAGACTATGATAACCCCATAGATAAAAAGCAAATTGAACAAATGATGAAACCTAATTTATAATAAACTCATTGTTAAATAATGAAATTGAAAAAAAAAATCAAACTAAAAAATAAACACAATAAAACAACCTAAGTCTACCTAAATTAACTCGCAAAACTCATAACTAAAGTTAGGAGACCATGATAATTGGATATTTCATTAGTTTTCAACAAATTATTTTTCAAAAAATTGAAACAAATATGTTTATTTAGCATAATTCATAATCAACCAAATATTTAAGATATCAAATGATAAAATTGAAAAAAAAATAATAAAAAAACCTGAGTCAACCAGATTAACCCGTCATACTCGTGTAGGGGTCATGAGACTAAGATAATTATAAAGAATGCAAACTATAATAAATTATGAAGTTTAATCTCTAATAAATCAGGTGTTGAAGAATGAAATTACAGGAAAAAAAAATATAGAATTTTTTTTAAAATGAAAAACAAATTGAAAAAAAAAAAATTTTTGCTGGAACAAAATGAATGAAATGAAACGACCGGAATTTGATTGAGAAATTCAGAATGAATTGAGATTTAGAGCAAGATAAAACTTGTTTCAGTTTGTTTTGTTTTTTACATGGCATGAGATATACTGGTCATTAACGTAATGGAATAGAACTGACAAACTTGGCATAAATAACTTGAGAATTGGATGGAGAGGGAGAAATACGAGTGGCATGCTATATAAGAAAGAGGATTTATAAGAGTAGTAATTTTAAAACTGAGATTTGATGGGACTAGAAACTCGATGAAGCTGTCCCAAATCCAAGGGTAGTTTCATGATTCATTCAAAATGAAGATTTTATTTCTTGAACACAACTGGGCATCACCGGCATGGAAGAAACCAAAGCTGGGCTCTAGCCCCCGAGTAACAAAATCGTCGGAAGAAAGAAAAATTTGTAAAGCCCACCTATTATGGCTTAAAGATTTGTAAATCAGAGTGTAAAATCTCCTTGATATAGGACTTGAGTACTCGGGACAAAATACAGAACTCGTGATTCTCCCCCAAAATCAAATCTTTAAGCCTGAGGTGAGATTTCCAGAGGCCAAGCTTTGCTTTGGGAGTCAAATTATAAGAAAAGAACTCAAACTAGAAAATGGGCCATTCAAGTTTTGCCTCAAAAGAAAAGGTAAAAGAAAAAAAAGCAATCTCAATCTCAAAAAGTTGCCTCTTTAAACACTCTCTTTGTTTCTTGCTTCTTCTTCTTTTAGATGCTGCTCTCTTCACTTCTTCTTTTCAATCTCATTCCTAGATATTTATTTTAATGAAGATTAGGCTCTGTGTTTTTTATATACTTTCTATTTTTTTTTATTTAGTTGGGTTATTTGAGATTTTTTATTTTTTATTCTTTGTTTAATATATTTAATCAAAATAATTTTTTTTCTTGAATTAAATAAAATTAATTAATTAAATATAGATGAATACTCACTTCATTGTGTTTTGTTCATTTAACTTTCCCAGGGTATTGCTCTAACAAACCATGCAGTTTCTTTTAATATTATTTTTCATCATTTTGTTGTGAAGTTTGAACCATTTCAGCAAACTTTCTGATTGTGGGCAATGCCCACGGTGAAGTGGCAACGAGTCTTCAATTATTATTTTTCCTTCTCCTTATATATATATATATATAACTTAATTTTTTTAGTTATTTATTTCCATTGTAGTTAAATCTAAATGACATTTCGTGAACAACCCCAATTCATAAGGACACTTTGATTAGCTTTACCTTTATTTCTGTGCCCTGCTATGTGAGCTAATAACAGAAACACTCAAGATTCTACCAAGCAGAATACAGCGAGCCTACGTTTTGTTACATTTAAGAATATTCGTTGATACTTTAATGTGTTTTTTTCTTTTTGTGTTGAAAACATGAGTTGCTTAGAAAAACTAAAATTTTTTCATTTGATTCTCTCAAATGTGATGGTTATTGTTTTTATTTCTCTTCTTCTTTTTTTTTCTCTTACACACACACATATATATAAAATGAAATTATACCATTCAAATATAATTTCAAATATTTAAATATAATTTTAAAATTTAGACATTTTAATTTAGTAACTACTAAATTGTTAGTTTATACTATATTGCAGGTCAGATTAAAATTTTTAATATAAAAAAAATATTTAAGCATATCTAATATTTTTCTAGTAGAAAAAATTTAAACTATATCTTAATTTAAAAAATTCAGAATGAATTAAGATTTAGAGGAAGATAAAACTTGTTTAAGTTTGTTTTATTTTTTAAAAGGCATGAGATATACTAGCTAATTGAGGCATAATGAAATAGAATCGACAAACTTAGCATAAATAACATGAGAATTTTGGATGGAGAGGGCAGGTGAGGGAGAAATATGAGTGTCATACTATATAAGAAAGAGGATTTATTAGAGTAGTAATTTTAAAACTGAGATTTGATGGGACTAGAAACTCGATGAAGCTGTCCCAAATCTAAGTGTAGTTTCATGATTCATACAAAATGAAGATTTTATTTCTTGAACACAACTGGGCATCACCGGCATGGAAGAAACCAAAGCTGGGCTCTAGCCCCCGAGTAACAAAATCGTCGGAAGAAAGAAAAAATTGTAAAGCCCACCTATTATGGCTTAAAGATTTGTAAAGCAGATTGTAAAATCTCCTTGATTAGGACTTGAGTACTCGGGACAAAATACAGAACTCGTGATTCTCCTCCAAAATCAAATCTTTAAGCCTGAGGTGAGATTTCCAGAGGCCAAGCTTTGCTTTGGGAGTCAAATTACAAGAAAAGAACTCAAACTAGAAAATGGGCCATTCAAGTTTTGCCTCAAAAGAAAAGGTAAAAGAAAAAAAGCAATCTCAATCTCAAAAAGTTGCCTCTTTAAACACTCTCTTTGTTTCTTGCTTCTTCTTCTTTTAGATGCTGCTCTCTTCACTTCTTCGTTTACACAAATCAAGAAACAGAAGGTTCTAGATTTCAAGAATTTGAAAAACATGGCATTAAAAAAGATCAGGTTTCGTTTTTCCTTTCCGGATTTGCGATTAAACAGTCAAGAATTTTGGCTTCCGTTCTAAATCTCAAGAAAATACCACTTCAAAGATTTTGTTTTTCCCTCCTGGATTTTCGATTGTAAACTATTCTGTAGAGGCGGTTCCGTTTTTTCATTCATATTTCGTTGATGGTTCATTTGTACTATATATTATTATTTTCTCACTTTAGTCCTCAAACTTTTATTTTTGACAATTTGACCCTAAATTGCAGGTCAATTGCTTATAATTTCTTAAGCAAAGTCAACATAGAAAGAAGGAGGTTCTAAATGAAAAAAGCGGTCAAAATGGGTGACGAGTCCAAATTTTTTAAATAAAATACACTTTAATCCTTTATCTTTACAAATAATACAATTTAGATCCATTTGAATGTCTAAGATTTAACTTTGATAAAAAAAAACTTAGATCTTTGCCAAATTTTTTCATTCTCAATAAGAAAAGCTGCAAATAAGAATTTTAAAGAGAACTGTGAAATTTTGATCATTTAGCTGAAGCAACAACATCTTTATTGAATGTCAGATTACAATACGAGATGATTCAAGTTTGCTGGACTTAACTGGCACGAAAGGGATACAGCATACCAATAATCTAAGACGGTCAAAGCAGGCCAACAATTGCTAGAAAGCAGGAATAAGAGGAATACTCTTATTATCTATACAGCCTTTTGCATGTGCTAATCAAGAGGAATAAGAGGTCATCGTCTTCCGACCGAATTTGGCACAAAAAACATATGGATTGGTCCCTACATTTTTTTTTATAAAAAAAAGCCACTATGCTTTTATTGTCAAAATAATGTCAATTGAAACAATGTTTTGACTTCTTCACAAAACTAATAATAGTTGCTTTCATGGGTATTTTTATTTTTTTCAGGAGTTCATTAGGCATTGCTGAATTAATTGGGGATAGAATTGTTTACCCACGTTTATTTTTGCACAATATGATAATTTTTTTACTTTTAAAAACAAAATGACATATAAATATTAGTTGGGTAATAATTGCACATTGAATTATTGAACTTATCCTTGGAAGACAAAAAAAAAAAATAGGTGTACAAGTGTATTCGTGTATTTTCCTTTTGGTTTTTAGATAATGATTGAATGAAGAGAGGAGCTAATGCCTCTTTTACCATACAGACAATATTATTTAAATAATTAATAGGGTTATGTGTGGGGGCTCCAGCAAATTTGTGGTGATGTGTGCGGCTAATTTACATGGTCAAATGCTGGCTTCTAAGAACCTGTTTAGTTACGTGGGAGCGTCCACGTTTCCTGTGGTTTTATTGTTTCAAGCTGTTTGGTTAACAGCTACCCACGTTTTCAAACTCCATGAGGCCCACACAAATTGCGTTCCAAACGCAGGATAAGCAAAAGCAACTCGTTGTTGCTTTTGCCGTGGCTGCTGTTCAGAAAACGCTGCAACCTTTACCAAGAAATTAATTAGCCCTATCTGTCCTCAACATCACGGTCGTTTTTCTTGTGTTTGTACTTTATATGCTTGTAAATAGTCTTTGTTCACAGGTCTCATAGTGACATATAAGCTTTCTTGTGTAGAATATAAACTGAAGGTTTTCTTTGTCTAAACTTCTGCCAACTGTAATGCTCTATACATCACATATTAATATATTAGCATTATCTTCATTGGCATTAAAACTGAAGAAATATTTGTAATACTAGGCAATGCAAACATTGGTCTGCATTCGTGATGGCATTAAGGTTGTTGCATTCAACAAGTTTGATAACTATCCTGATTTCGTTCTTTCAGATACTTTTCTCGATGTCGTTCCACAATCACAAACAACTGGACACCAGAGGGCGTCGCGTATGGATTATATTCGTGATAGCATTGCTAATAGTTTGATGGGACAATAATATTTAATTGTAATAACAAATCACGCTTTTATTATTTTGCCGGTATTTATGTGGACAAAATGTTTTATTTTCTCTTAACACAGAATTATTTTATTTATGTCCTTTTTCATCATTTTGGATACAAAAGCAACCATAACCACATGTTTAACCAAACATGTTTTTAACAACAATAAAGTCAAACCACACTTTTAACCAAACACTCAAAATATATACACAAACTACAGAAAAAGTACTTTTTTAAAAAATCACTTTTTTCCAACCGCAATCACAACAATTACAGCAAAAATAAACACACTCTAAGTCGGCAATGGAATTCTCTCAATAGTTCCTACCTGACCAGATAGCGAGTGTGTCTTCTTCACCTCGGTTCTCCATCAACGACTATTTCTTTTTTTTTTTCTTTTTTCCCTTATCCTCAAGAAGCGCACTGACTCTAAAAAAACATAACGCAACCCTTCAATTAATTTTTTATTTAGTTTTGGTCTCTGGTCTTTTAATTAATATTTTTTATTTGAAATAATTTATAAAATTAAAATATATTTTCAATTTCAACCCCAATGGATTTTTTTTTATTTTTTAAATTTGGTCCTTCAAAAAATTCAATGCACCCCTTCATTTAGTCTTTTCTCTAGATTTGGTCCCCGACTTTTTTATTAATATTTGTTTTATTTAAAATAATTTATAAAACTAAAATTTGTTTTTAATTTCATCCCTATGGATTCTATAAGTTTGGTCATCATTTTTTTAATTGCTATTTATTTTATTTAAAATGGTTTATAGAATTTTTTTTTTCAATTTTATCCTTTTAGAGTTTTTTTCCTATTGAATTTTATCCTCAATTTTTTATTGCTATTTTTCTACCTTTGAAGTTTTGAATCAGATTAAATCAATGGATTGAATATAAGCATCAAGTGCTTGGTGTTTTTGCCTTTTGCTTTTCAGGTTGCTATTTTGACAACACAAGCAATCTCTTTCAATTACCGGAATAATATTTTTTTCTATATGTCGCATTAATATCTTTTTTATGTCTCTTTTAATTGTTGAAAAAATTGTTTAATAAAAAAACTGATACTGACAAACCATCAACCAAATCTTTCTATTTTGAAAAAAAAAATAACATCATTTTGAAAAAAAATTAAGGAAAATAGTCAACAAGTTTTGACTAGATTTGTCCTGGATTCATCAGGACATGGGTCAATCCAAGTTTTTGATTGTTTTACATTGGATCAATTCTCCCCTAATTTCTTTTGAAACCCAGACCAATCTAAGCCTTGGGTCATGAGTCAACCTATCGAGTTGAGCTGAGTTTTAAAATAATAGTTTTCCAGATGAGGTGCTTCCAGTTTAGTTATTGACTAAGATCATAGGTTTGAAAAGTTAACACGAGTTGACATCATTTCCCCCCTAATTACATCCTTTAAAGTTATTTGTTTTGAAAAATAAACTCTTTTATTTTCTTTGGTTTTCTTTCAATTAGGTTATCATCATTTTATAATCTAGATAGGAGGTTTGGCTGGGTGACCTAGATTTTTTTTGTTGCTTTTTTCTTTTATCTTTTTTCGATTTTATCCTTTAAAATTCAATTCTCTTTAAAATTAAGCTTCATATTTTTTTTATTTTACCTTCTATTATGCTATCACATTCATATGATCCTGGCTGTGACTTTTGACGGGTAATTCCAAGGTTTGCTGATGCATTGTTTTTTTAAGCTTTTTTTTCACTAATTTTTTTTCTTGATTTTATCCTTCTATATTTGGATATTATGAATCTTTATTTTTAACAATTTTTATTTTTTCCAATTTTTTTTTATTTTTTCAAGTTGTGATTTTTTTTTAAAAATATGCTGACAACATTTAAACATTGCTTTTTAACACTACAGAAAAATTAGCTCAACTCAGTATGTGACAAAGCGCGAGCCACCTAGTTTGGTGTTGTGGTAGCTTTTGTGGTTGTGGTTTTAAAAAAATTATTTTATAAAAAGTACTTTTGGTTGAGGTTGGTTTGATATTTATATATGTTTGGTTAAAACTATGGTTGAAATTGAGGTTGAACAAAAAGTATTTTAATGTGTTTGGTTGAGGTTTTACTTTTCAAATTGAGGTTATAAAATAACTAAAAAAGATATATATTAATATTGATGGTTTTTTATTTAAATATTGTAGATTTTACTATTGCTATTACATCATGAAATAAATAATACTTTATACAAATTCATCCGACAAGGACTACAGTTTTCATGGTTTTAGAGCATGCAACAAAATCAGGCAAAATATCATCAGGAACAAAATTGAGATTATGATCAAATTATGTAAATGCTACGCCATCATGTGATCTCCTTCTAATTTATATAGTGTCATTGAATAATGTTAAACACTAATTTTTCAAATAAAAAAGAATTATAAATTAAAAAAAAAATTGGTTTTTTTACTAGGTCGGACCCGGTCTAATACATTTAGATTTGGTTCGGATCCGGTCCAACCATGAACAGTGGATTCAACCGAACTGTGCATAATGATTTAAATTCACATCGCATTGTTCATTTTTATAAAGTAAACAGTGCAGAGTAAATTAATTCACTTTGCACATATGACAATGGGAAGTAAGCGGTGTGGAACGCAGAGAATGAAAAACAGTAATTTTTTGTTTTAGCAAAACCGATAGTATGACCTCAATTTTTAATGGGATCCATCTCTAAATCAAAACTTAAAAATTTTAACCAAATAATTATAAATTATGGTTGGGATGAAATCCAATCCCAATACCAATCACGACTTGGTTGGAATTGGAAAAAACGTTTTGAAATGATAGCATGCAAGACTTGTATTATTTTATTTTTTTTAATCGAAAATGCTTTCATTATTGTACGTGATTTAAAACTTTTGGTGAGCTCATTCAGTTATCATTTAAGAAGGAGGCTCTAAATAAAAAGGTGGTCAAAATGGGTGATGTGTCCAAAAATTTTTAAGAAAATAAACTTTAATATTCCTTAAGCTTTACAAATAATATAATTTACATCTGTTTGAATGTTTAATATTTAATTTTAGTTAAAAAATTTATATTTTTTATATTTTAGTTCATGGTTAGAGCGAGTAGAGAGAAATTTAGATCAAATCCCACTAAAATAGATCTTGGCTGAATTTTTTCATTCCCAATAAGAAAAGCTCCAAATAGGAATTTTAAAGAGAACTGTGAAATTTTGATAATTTAGCTGAAGCAACAACATCTTTATTGAATATCAGATTACAATACGAGATGATTCCAGTTTGCTGGACTCAACTAGCACAAAAGGGATATAGCAAGCCAATAATCTAAGACGGTCAAAGCAGGCCAACAATTGCCAGAAAGCAACATACGAAATACAAATTCCTGAACTCCTCCACTTCTACAAGGAGTTGTTCATTTATTAATATCTTAGAGAGGCATAGAACCCTTATTAAGTTTTATTATTTGATGCTTGGCTTATTGCCAACTTACTGCTATTAGGAAATTGCCATAATTTTGAATAAGATCAGTATCATGCTGGCGACAGAATACTGTTTTCCAGTTAGAGGATGATCCCCTCAACATCATCTTCAGTAGGAGGATCCGGCACATAATCATTCAACTTCCAGAATCCGTTGTCTGTTTGGATCATACCATTGTTCTTCACATTCCACCAATTAGGTGGTATTTTATACTTGTCCGGCAATAAGTCGAGACCTTTGTTTAGCAGTGCTATATCACGATCGACCACTAACTTGAATTCTTCTTCTTTCCCTTGGTAACCTGCTATTGTATGTAGATAAAGCTCTAAATCATGGGGTTTGGTGGGATCCTTGGGGTACGGGGACTTGATACTGTCAATTTCCAGTTCTTTACCTACATCTTGGTACAAAAGTACTGGATGACGAGGAACAGGATCTTTCGAGTTTTTTATACGTAACACATGAAGATCGTTGGTAAGACCATTGAATACATCTTGGAAGCCTTGATCTCCTACGCGGGGACATGCATATGCAAAGACTGTGACAGGAAATCCTATGTCCGACCCAGATGGCTTGTTGTAACCGTTGGCAACTATGTCCATGGCATTCAATGTTGCAAGTGCTGCACCTAAGCTATGGCCTGCCACGGTTATGCTCACTTCCTCTCCATTGAGAGCATACCTGTCCACAAGTCTCCTGACCTCAGCAAGAACCTGGCCAGTACGAACGTAGTAAAATAAATAAGAATATTACATGATTATATATTTTGAGGCAATGACAAAACATGGATTTAAGAATCGATTTTATTTATTTATTTTTACCTGCTCCCTAGCACTGGTCTTATTGTATTTGGACTTCGAACTTTTGGCCACGTACACATTGTGAAAACCACTGTGCACCTTGGGATTGTTGGTTGCTCCAAAAATATCAGAAGCTGGTATTAAAACGAATAGAAAATCCTTTAACCATTCCGCGGGCAAGATTGTTCCTCTCCAGCAAACCAAAATATCCCTTCTCCCTAATACTCTCTGGCCTTCATCGGTTGTTACAGCCACGTAACCGATCCAAGCAGACCCTTCGAGATCCAATTCGAGCACCTCTGCAATGTCTTCTGATTTCAAATAGAAGTACTTAGTTACTTGGTATTTGAATGGATTTCCATTCTGTAGATTCACGTTCATGAATAATTCTTCTGGTGGATGACGGGAAAGCGCATATGAATCCGATGCCTTCACGTAATTGAAGGCATCGCCGATAGCTCCAACCCTTTCACCATAGTGAATAAGATAACGGCGGAAATCAGTGTTGATAGGGTGGTCCAAAAGACCCTCCCAGTTCTTTGCACCACTGAAATCCTTCCAGTTATCTGCTATGCTTGCCATATCAATGAGTCTCACTATGTTAAAACTTGAATGCCTTCTCTTTTTTGCAAGTTATTTACGAGATGTGCGTATATTTCATGGTTTTGCATGCTTTATATAGAGTATCACTACTGTCTGCTCCATTATTTGAAGCTCAAATGGAAACACATGGAAAAAGTTAAAACACGTGTAAAAAAAAAATTAAGATGATATTTTATTCGTAAGAGAATTTTAAATAGATATTGTACTTAATTATATCTTTTAATAAAATTAAATTTTTATACATTTATATTTACTTGACAATATATCGAAATTATATTTAACAACCTAAAATAAATTTCACTGGCTGCCTTGCGTTAGCACTGAAAATTTAGAAAACACGTGGAAAATCAAATGGTAATTGTGGTCTAGAATCTAGATTTGATTGAGGACATGGATATTGGAAAGATCCTTTTGCATGTCCTAATCACAAGAGGAATAAGAGGTCATCGTCTTCCGACCGAATTTGGCACAAAAAAACATATGGATTGGTCCCCAGGTTAAAAACAAAAAAACAAAAAAGCCATTATACCTTCATTGTCAAAATAATGTCAATTGAAATTTGAAACAATGTTTTGACATGTTGTTCTTCTTGACAAAATTAATAATAGTTGCTTTCATAGGTATTTTTATTTTTTTCAGGAGTTCATTAGGCATTGCTGAATTAACTGGGGTCAGAATGGTTTACCCACATTTTTTTTTGCACAATATAATAATTTTTTTATTTTAAAAAGTAAAATGACACATGCATATTACTTGGATAATAATTGCACATTGAATTATTGAACTTACTCTTGGAAGACAAAAAAAACTAGGTGTATAAGTGTATTTGTGTATTTTCCTTTTGTTTTTTAGATAATAAGAATGAAGAGAGGAGCTAATGCCTCTTTTACCATATACATAATATTATTTAAATAATTAATAGGGTTCTGTGTGAGGACTCCAGTAAATTTATGGCGGCGTGTGCGGCTAATTTATATGGTCAAATGGTGGCTTCTAAATCGGCAATGAAATCCTCTCAATAGTCCCTACCTGACCAGATAGCGAGTTTGTATTCTTTGTCTTGATTTTTCGTTAACTTCTCTCATTCTTGAAAAGCGCACTGACCTTATAAAAACTCAATTCAACCCTTCAATTAAATATTTTTTTTTTTTGTTTTGGCCTCTGGTCTTTTGATTGATATTTTTTATTTGAAATAATCTATAAAATTAGAATATATTTTCAATTTCATCCCGAATGAATTTTTTTTATCTTTTAAATTAGGTTCTTTAAAAAATTCAATGCACCCCTTCATTTAATCTTTTCTCTAGATTTGGTCCCTGATATTTTGATTAATATTTATTTTATTTAAAATAATTTATAAAATCTGAATTTGTTTTCAATTTCATCCCCATGAGTTTTTTTCTATAAGTTTGGTCCTCGTTCTTTCATTTACTATTTATTTTCATTTAAAATGGTTTATAGATATTTTTTTCAAATTTCATCCTTTTGAGTTTTTTTTCTATTGAATTTTATCCTCAATTTTTTATTGCTATTTTTCTACCCTTAAAGTTTTGAATTAGATTAAATCAATGGATTGAATATAAGCATGAATTGCTTGGTGTTTTTGCTTTTCAGGTTGCCATTTTGACATCACAAGCGATCTCTTTTAATTACTGGAATAATATTTTTTTATGTCACATTAATATCTTTTTTATATCTCTGTCAATTGTTGAAAAAATTGTTTAATAAAAAAATTGATACCGACAAACCATCAACCAAATTTTTTTATTTTATATGAAAAGCTAAAATAACATCATTTAAAAAAAATAAAGAAAAATAGTCAACGAGTTTTGACTAGATTTTCCTTGGATTCATCGAGACATGGGTTAACCCGAGTTTTTTATATTGGATCAATTCTCTTCTAATTTCTTTTGAAACCTAGATCGGTCTAAGTCTCAGGTCACGAGTCAACCTGTCGAGTTGAGCCGAGTTTTAAAATAGTGGTTTTTTAGATGGAGTGCTTCTAGTTTAGTCACTGACTAAGGTCATGGGTTTGAAAAGTTAACACGAGTTGACAACCCCCTCCCCTCAATTACATCCTTCAAAGTTATTTGTTTTGAAAAATGAATGCTTTTATTTTCTTTGGTTTCTTTTCAATTAGGTTATCCTCATCTTATAATCTAGGCACAAGGTTTAACTGGGTGATCTAAGTTTTTTGTTGTTTTCTTTTTATTTTGTCTTTTAAGATTCGATTCCCTTTAAAATTAAGCTTTCTATTTTTTTATTTTACTTTTTATTATATTATCTTGTTTACATGATCCTCCATGTGATTTTTGATGGGTAATTCCCAAGTTTGCTGATGCATTGTTTTTTTTATTATATTTTTTTCTTGATTTTATCCTTCTATATTCAGATATTTAGAAATTAACTATCTTTAATTTTTCCAATTTGTTTTTATTATTTCAAGTTGTGAAATTTTTTTTTTTAATTATGCTGAAAGCGTTAAACATTGCTTTTTAACACTGCATAAAAATTAGCTCAGCTCAGTATGTGGCGAAACGCGGGCCACCTACATCTAGTGGTGTTCGAAAAGCCGTTTT
>Ga0307513_10005355_pt1 | contig 16962 bp, 12 predicted proteins | sample 15_EM_MG_FD_202174 | JGI IMG/M metagenome (GOLD analysis project Ga0307513, IMG submission 202174) | Populus trichocarpa ectomycorrhiza microbial communities from riparian zone in the Pacific Northwest, United States - 15_EM | ecosystem: Host-associated > Plants > Roots > Unclassified | place... | reverse complement strand
ACGGTCAATGTGGCAAGTTGCGTCAACCAACTTGAGTTGGAGAGCGAAGCATAATAGTTTGCCTCGATTAGTGGTGCGCGTGCTCGTTGGCGGTGAATGTTGCCGCACTTTGGCCGGTATGCTCTTCGTTCTGTCTCGTCCTTAAACTAGTCCCTCTAGCGACCATAGCTTCTGCCGTGAACCCCCGAAACTATCGACACGCGTCCCTTGGCGTGGGCTTCGCACTACAGGTGCAAGCATGACGACCCACGTCCTCTGGGTGATCGTCCACTCGCTGGCCGTGGTGGTGTTCGTCAACCGCTACATCGCCGGCATCATCCTGCGGCTCGTCCGCGGCAAACGCTGGGACGAGGCCCGCGACGACTACGAACCGACCATCACCGCTGTGATCCCGATGTTCAACGAGGGCGCGGCGATCAAGGAGACGCTGCAGAGCCTGCTCGACTCGAGCTACCCGCACGCCAAGCTCAAGGTGATCTGCGTGGACGACTGCTCGAGCGACGACAGCTACGAGCACGCTCGCGAGATCGCGAAGAAGTCGGGCGGCCGGCTGCGCGTCATCCGCAACCGCGCCAACCTTGGCAAGCGCCGCTCGATCATCCGCGCCACGCGCGAGGCCGACAGCGAGATCATCGTCTCGGTCGACTCCGACGTCGTCGTCGACGCCGACGCCATCCACCAGCTGATCCGCCGGTTCACCGAGGACCGCATCGCCGCGGTCGGCGGCTGGGTCGATGTCCGCAACAAGCAGGACAACTGGCTGACCCGGATGCAGGTCGTGAAGTACTGGTACTCGTACTTCTTCATGAAGAACCTCGAGTGGGGGTTCCGCCGCGTGATGTGCCTGTCGGGCTGCCTCACCGCGTACCGCCGCTCGGTGCTCGTCGAGCTCGAGCCGGTGCTCGAGCAGCGCTCGGTGCTCGGCGTGCCGATCAAGTACGGCGAGGATCGCTTCCTGACCCGCCAGATCGTCAAGGCCGGCTACCTGACCACGATGACGCTCGACGCGCGCTGCCGGACGTTCGTGCCCAACACGCTGAGCGGGTACTTCTCGCAGCAGCTGCGCTGGCGGCGCTCGAACATCGTCGACTACGCCGGCGGATTCAGCCACGTGTGGCGGCTCAACCCGGTGCTCGCGATCCACTTCTTCTCGCTGTTCGCGCTGCTGCTGGTCTATCCGATCGCGGTCGTGCGCATGCTCGCCGCGCACAAGTTCTTCCCCGCGCTGGTGCTGCACACCGAGGCGGTCGTGTTCTTCGGCCTGATGTACCGCTGGCGGGTCCGCCGGCTGCCCAAGGCGGAGCGCGTCGGCGCGCTGGCGTTCATCCCGCTGTCGCTGCTGATGCCGGTGACGTACGCCTTGCTCACCCCGCTCGCGCTGTTCACGCTGGACACCGGGAGCTGGGAGACCCGCAACCACGAAGAGGCCGTCCCGGAGCCGGCAGAGCCGATCCGTGACATTTCGCCCAGCGACCTCCGGAGTACCGACTCGGTCCCGGCTGTGGCCCACGCACGATCTCACGCGCAGTTGCCCGCTGCTTAGTGTGGTAAGGACCATGGAAATGCAGCCTCGACCGACCCGGCCACGGTTTTGGACCGCACTCCAACCGTCCATCGTCCGCCTGTACAAGGCGGCCGGGCTGGTCGCGTTGACCGCGATCCTCGTCGGGCTGGTCGGCTTCCTGGTCATCAACATCTTCTACTTCTTCGACCACACCTGGGTCCGCCCGGTGGTGCTGTCGCCGACCTACCAGCGCGTGGTCGAGGCCTCGACCCAGCTGTCCGACGCCAAGCTGCGCGCGAGCCAGCTCAGCAGCGAGCGGCTCGAACTCGAAGGCCAGCTCGCCGAGATCGAGCGCGTCGTGGCGTCCGACGACAAGTTCCTCACCGAGGTCGGCACCACGGCCGACGCGCCCAAGACGCCCGAGCAGTGGCTGATGCGGCGCGAGGTAGAGAAGATCAAGCTCGAGCGCGAGAACATGGCGGGCCGGCGCGTGCCGATCGGCCAGCGCGTCGAGAGCCTCAAGCTCCGGATCAAGGATCAGGACGCGGTGGTCGGCCGGCTCTCGCAGTCGCCATACCTCAAGGCGATCGAGAACAAGGTCACGCTCGCGTTCGTGCCCAACCAGAACCTCAAGAACGTCAAGATCGGCACGCCGCTGTACGGCTGCATGTGGGGCCTCGTGTGGTGCCGCAAGGTCGGCACCGTCAAGGCAGTCCTCGACGGCGAAGTCCAGGACGTCCATCCGCACGACGAGAGCATCCAGCGCGGCCTCATGCTCGAGGTCAGCGTCAGCGACTGGGGCGCGAGCGAGACCGTGCTGTTCGCCGGCGGCAAGCCGCTCTGGTTTCTGTAGTCGCGCGTTCGGCGACGCGGACTGGCCAAGGCGTGCGCAGGTGTGTGTGTGCACGGCTGGTGCGTAGTCGAGCTAACAAGCGGAGACCACCTCTGCCGCTTCGCCGCTATGTAATGTTCCGTAAGCGCAAAAAAACAGTGTCGTCGACGCGCGAGGGTCCGCGCCACCGACCGGCGCGGCGGCCTCCCGGATCATCGTTAAGATTCGCGTTGTTACGAAGCGAAAACGGCGTGCGATAAACGCCTGGATCGCGGCGGCGCGGACGCGCGCGTGCGCCGATCGACGCCGCGGCACAATGTGGGTTTGACGATCGTACGGTCGCCTCATGTACTATGGGCGGTAGTTTGGGGACTAGACATCGCGTCGTTGCGTCGTCTGTGGGCAGTGCGGTTGCTCCGCGGAGGCTATCGGTATGAGTGACCAGGACAAGACCCGCGCGGGCGTGATGCCCGGCGGCCGAGACGGCGGCAACCCTGCTCCGTCCACCGTCGCGGCGACCCTGAGCGGCGCCGCGCCCGAGAGCGGCCCGATCCGCTCGCCCCAGGACTCGACGGTCGTGATCCCCTCGGGCCTCGCGACGCCGTCGCCGCGCCGCACGATGGTCGGCGTCGCCGCGACCCGGGGCACCGACGCGACGTTCTCCCTCGCCGGCTCCAACGCGCGCGACGCACGCGATCCGCGGCCGCCGTCCACGCTCGCCGGCGGGACGCCGCCGCCCGGCACCGCGCCCGCGGTCGCGCCGCCGCAGGGCCACACGCTGCAGGCCCACCCGCGCGCCAAGCGCTCGTCGGAGGCGCCGTCGGGGTTCAGCAAGTCGGCGTGGGACACGTTCGACGGCAACCAGACCGGCGTGCACGCGACCAGCGCCGCGCCCCACCCCGGGGTGCGGATCAACCAGTACGAGATGATCAAGATGATCGGCGAGGGCGGGATGGGGACCGTGTTCCTCGCCCGCGATCTCCGGCTCGGCCGCCGCGTCGCGATCAAGTTCTTACAGTCCAACCAGCCCGAGCTGACCCAGCGCTTCCTCGTCGAGGCGCGCACCACGGCGCGCTGCCAGCACGACAACATCGTCGTGATCTACGAGGTCGGCGAGCACAACGGCTCGCCGTACATCGTCCTCGAGTTCCTCAACGGCAAGCCGCTCACCCACCTGACCGAGAACGGCCAGAAGCTGCCGTACGCGCGCGCGGTCGAGGTCATGTGCTCGATCCTGCGCGCGCTGCAGTGCGCGCACGAGCAGGGCATCGTCCACCGCGATCTCAAGCCCGACAACATCTTCATCACCGAGTCGGGGACGATCAAGGTCCTCGACTTCGGCATCGCCAAGGTGCTGCAGCAGGCGGCCGGCGCCCAGGTCGAGAAGTCGGCCGGCGCGATCCGGATGCCGAGCCCGCTCGAGCTCGCGACCGGCACCAACAACAGCCTCACCCGGGTCGGCACGATCATGGGGACGCTGAAGTACATGTCCCCCGAGCAGTGGGGCATCGGCATCGAGATCGATCACCTGACCGACATCTGGGCGGTCGGCATCCTGCTCCACCGCATGATCTGCGGCCGCCACCCGCTGCACCCGCTCGACGGCAACCAGCTCGTGGTCACCGCGATGCTCGAGCTGCCGATGCCGTCGATGGCCGAGGCCGCGCCGACCGACGTGCCGCGCGAGCTGATCCAGGTCATCGATCGCTGCCTGCTCAAGATCAAGGAGCAGCGCTGGCAGTCCGCGGCGGAGCTGCTGACCGCGCTCGAGGCGTTCCTGCCCGGCCGGCGGACGCAGATGCTGCAGATCGACGAGAGCCCGTACGCCGGGCTGTCGTCGTTCCAGGAGAACGACGCCGGCAAGTTCTTCGGCCGCAGCCGCGAGGTCGCGGCGATGGTCACCCGGATCCGCGACCGCCCGCTGATGGCGGTGGTCGGCAGCTCCGGCGTCGGCAAGTCGTCGTTCGTGCGCGCCGGCCTGGTGCCCGCGCTCAAGCGCTCGGGCGAGGTCTGGGAGACCCTGGTGATCCGGCCGGGCCGCAAGCCGCTCGAGGCGCTCGCCGGCATCATCGCGCCGATGGTCGCGACCGCCGCGAACCTGGCCGACGACGTCGACGAGCACAAGAAGCTGGTCGCGACGCTGCGCAAGGAGCCCGGCCACCTCGGCCACGTGCTGCGGCTGCGCGCGCGGCGCGACAACCGCCGGCTGCTGCTGTTCGTCGATCAGTTCGAGGAGCTCTACACCCAGGTCGCCGACGCCGAGGAGCGCGCCGCGTTCACCGCGTGCCTGTCGGCGGTCGCCGACGACGCGACCAGCCCGCTGCGCGTCGTGCTGTCGGTGCGCTCGGACTTCCTCGACCGCGTCGCCGAGGATCCCCAGTTCGTCGCCGAGCTGACCCAGGGCCTGTTCTTCCTCGGCCCGCCCGGCCGCGATGGCCTGCGCGACGCGATCACCCAGCCCGCGGAGATGGCCGGGTTCCAGTTCGAGCTGCCGGCGACCGTCGAGGACATGCTCGACCACCTCGAGACCACGCCGGGCGCGCTGCCGCTCCTGCAGTTCGCCGCGGCCAAGCTGTGGGAGTCGCGCGACACCGCGCGCCGCCTGCTCACCCACCACAGCTACGCCCAGATGGGCGGCGTGGCCGGCGCGCTCGCCAGCCACGCCGACCGCTTCGTCACCGACCTCGGCGCGCAGAAGGCTGGCCTGGTCCGCGCGCTGCTGCTCCGCCTGGTCACGCCCGAGCGCACCCGCGCGATCATGCCGATCAACGAGCTGCGCGAGCTGTCGCGCGAGGTCGGCGAGATCCAGCGGCTGATCGACCAGATGGTCGACGCCCGCCTGCTGGTCGTCCAGACCCAGGAGGGCGGCAAGGGCTCGACCGTCGAGATCGTCCACGAGTCGCTGGTCCAAGGCTGGCCCACGCTGCGGCGCTGGCTCGACGAGAACCAGGACGACGCGGCGCTGGTCGATCAGCTGCGCGTCGCGGCGCGCCAGTGGCAGCACAAGAACTTCGACGCCGGCGTGCTGTGGCGCGGCGAGGCCGCCGGCGAGGCCAAGAAGTTCCAGAAGCGCTACAAGGGCCCGCTGTCCGACGTCGAGCGCGGCTTCCTCGACGCCGTCGTCAACTTCGAGACCCAGCAGGCGCGGCGCCGGCGCGCGGCGATCATCGGCGGGTTCACCGCGCTGTCGCTGGTCGTCATCGCGACCATGGTGCTGCTCGTGATCATCCAGAAGTCGCGCACCGAGGCGCGCGACAACCTCGCGCAGGCCGAGATCTCGGAGCGCGCGGCGCAGCAGAACCTCGAGGGCATGCAGAAGAAAGAGACCGAGCGCCTCGCCGAGGAGAAGGCCAAGAAGGACGCGCTCGCCGCCAAGGGCGTGGTCGACGTCCAGCTCGACCAGTCCAAGGAGAAGCTCGCCGAGACCAACGCCGAGCTGGTCAAGGCGCTCGACGAGGCGACCGCCAACGAGGCGCACGCCAAGGTCGCGCAGCGCCGCGCCGAGGACAGCGCGCGGATCGCCGAGAAGGCACAGAACGAAGCCGTGTCGTCCAAGGACGAGACCGCGAAGGCCAACCAGAACCTGCAGCGCGCACTCAAGGCCGAGCAGGATCGCGTGAAGCGCCTGCAAGACGAGATCGGCAAGATGATCAACGAGCTCAAGTAGGGATCGCCATGACCAACGCTCTCGCCGTCGTGCTCGGCCTCGTGCTGAGCTCCGGAGCCGTGTACGCGCAAGCCGCGCCGGCCGCCCCGACCACGCCCAAGCGGGCCCCGCGCGCCAAGAAGCCGCCGGCGCACAAGCCCGCGCCACCCGTCACGCCGACGCCCGACGCGGCACCGGCGGCGCCGACCGCCACGCCGGTCCCGGTGACCCGCGACAAGCCCGGCACCGACGAGAAGGCCGGGGTCAACGAGTCACTGCAGGGCGCCGCCACCGAGAAGTGGAAAGAGGGCGTGCCGCTGAGCGAGCAGGAGGCGGCGCTCGTGCTGTTCCGCGAGGGCAACGCCCTGCTCAACGACGGCCTGTTCGTGCCGTCGGTCAACAAGTACCGCGCGGCGCTCAAGCACTGGAACCACCCCGCGATCCACTACAACCTCGCGCTCGCGCTGCTCAACCTCGACCAGCCGATCGAGGTCTACGAGCAGCTCAACCAGGCGATCATCTACGGCGCCGCGCCGCTCGCGACCGACAAGTTCGAGCACGCCAAGGAGTACCTGCTGCTCGTCGAGAAGCAGCTCGCCGACATCGAGGTCTCGTGCGACAAGATCGGCGCGAAGGTCTCGGTCGACGGCAAGGAGGTCTTCATCGCGCCCGGCCGGTTCGCGCAGAAGGTCCGCGTCGGCAAGCACACGTTCTACGCCGACAAGCAGGGCTACAACGCGCGGATCACGGCGCCGTACATCGGCCCGGGCGAGAAGTTCCGCATCGAGCTCAAGCTGTACACCGCCGAGGAGCTCACCCGGTACCGCCGCAAGTGGGACCGGACCTGGGTCCCGTACGCGGTGATGGGCGCGGGCGTGGTCGCCGGCATCGCGGGCGGCGCGCTCGAGCTGTCGGCCAACGCGAGCTTCAAGGACTACGACAAGGCGGTCGCGGCGTGCAACGCCAACAACGACATGCCCAACGGCGGGTGTAACGTCGACGCGCCCGGCCTGCAGGCCAAGCGCGACAGCGGCAACAGCAAGCGCACCGCCGGCTTCGTGATGTACGGCGTCGCCGGCGGCGCGCTGATCACCGGCGCGGTGCTCGCGTGGATCAACCGGCGCGAGTCCTATCAGATCCAGGCCGAGCAGCTGTCCGAGGAGCATGTCTCGGTGACCCCCGTGATCGCGCCCGGCCTGGCCGGCGCGATGGTGCAAGGAAGGTTCTAGGAGCCCTATGCAGTCGATTCGTCTATTTGGAATCGTGGTCGTGTGGGCGGTGCTCGTCGCCTCGGGCTGTGCGAACCAGCCGCTCGCGCGGACCTGTCAGAACGGCATCGTGTGTCCCGACGGTACGACGTGCGCCGCGGTCCAGGCGGTGTGCATCGTCGGCAACTGCGGCAACGGCCTGACCGATTCGGGCGAGACCTGCGACGACGGCAACATCCTCGACGGCGACGGCTGCTCGCACAACTGCAAGAACGAGCAGTGCGGCAACGGCGACATGGATCCAGGTGAGAAGTGCGACGACGGCAACCTCGAGAACGGCGACGGCTGCGCGGCCGACTGCAAGTCGGTCGAGGTCTGCGGCAACTTCATCAAGGACGTCGAGGAGGAGTGCGACGACGGCAACACGCTGAGCGGCGACGGCTGCTCGGCCGACTGCAAGTCCGCCGAGGTCTGCGGCAACGGCATCAAGGACTTCCACGAGCTGTGCGACGACGGCAGCGCGGCCGGCGGCTGCAGCGATGACTGCCAGGGCGGCACCGGGTGCGGCGACGGCGCGATCGACAAGAACGAGCTCGGCCAGCCGATCGAGGAGTGCGACGACGGCAACGCCAACGACGCCGACGACTGCCATGGCTGTCACCTCAACGTCTGCGGCGATCACGTGGTGCAGACCACCGGCGTGCGCCACGAGGACTGCGACCCCGGCACGCTGGGCGCGGCGCTGCAGACCGCCGACTGCAACATCGACTGCTCGTCGGCGCGCTGCGGCGACGGCAAGGTCAACCCGCTCAACAAGTCGGCCGGCGCGACCGCGGCCGGCGAGCAGTGCGACGACGGCAACACGACCAACGGCGACGGCTGCGACAACAACTGCATGGCGACGACGTGCGGCAACGGCGTCCGCACCGGCAGCGAGGCCTGCGACGACGGCAACGCGACCAACGGCGACGGCTGCGACATCAACTGCACGGCGTCGGGCTGCGGCAACGGCATCAAGGTCGCCAGCGAGGCCTGCGACGACGGCAACAACGCGCCCAACGACGGCTGCTCGGCGACGTGCGTCGTCGAGTTCTGCGGCGACAGCGTCAAGAACAACGGCGAGGCGTGCGACACCAACGGCAACTCGCAGCAGTGCAACGCCGACTGCACCGCGGCGGCGTGCGGCGACGGCAAGATCAACCAGGCGTTCACGCCGTCCGGCGCCGGCCACGGCGAGCAGTGCGACGATCACAACGTCGCCAGCAACGACGGCTGCTCGTCGAAGTGCCAGTTCGAGTTCTGCGGCGACGGCGTCCCGAACAACGGCGAGGTCTGCGACGAGGGCGGCGACACCGCGAGTTGCAACGCGAACTGCAAGGTGCCGGAGTGCGGCGACGGCGAGCTCAACCCGCAGTTCGAGCCCGACGGCGTCAACGCCGAGGAGTGCGACGACGACAACGTGGCGAACAACGACGGCTGCTCGTCGACCTGCCGGTTCGAGCGCTGCGGCAACGGCGTGATCGATCCGGGCGAGCAGTGCGACGGCGCGCCGAACAACGGCTTCGCGTGCTCCAACTGCCACCAGGTCAAGTGCGGCGACGGCATCGTCGACACCGGCGAGCAGTGCGACGACCACAACGCGTCGGCCAACGACGACTGCGTCAGCAACAACACCGATCCGACGACGTGCAAGATCGCGACGTGCGGCGACGGCGTCCGCAACACCGCGCGCGAGGACTGCGACAATGGCGCGGCCAACGGCACGGTCGGCAACTTGTGCTCGGCGACCTGCCGCACGGTGGCGTGCGGCAACGGGATCCTCGATCCGGGCGAGGAGTGCGACGACAACAACGCGGTCAACACCGACGACTGCCTGAGCAGCAACACGTCGGCCGCGACCAAGTGCAAGCTCGCGCGCTGCGGCGATACCTTCATCCAGGGCGGCGTCGAGCAATGCGACAACGGCAGCTCCAACGGCCCGGGCAACGGGTGCTCGGACCTGTGCCAGACCCAGGGCTGCGGCAACGGCGTGATCGATATCGGCGAGCTCTGCGACGATGGCAACAACTCGACCTGCGGCGCGTGCAACGCGTGCGCGGTGGTCGCGCCGGCCGAGGCCGCGACCGGCCTCCTCATCTCAGCGCCCGGCAGCGCCTACGTCGCGGGCGATTCGTTCACGCTCAACGATGGCCTGGGCGGGGCCAACTCGGTCAAGGTGTTCCAGTTCGTCACCGGGAGCCCGACGGGCACCCAGATCCGCATCGATCCCGTGGCGACGAACCTCGCGATGGCCGACGACATCTTCAACAAGATCGGCGGCGGCCTCGAGATCACCGCCGCCCGCGTCCCGGGCACGGCGCTGATCACGCTCACGCACAAGCGCCTCGGCAAGCCCGGCAACATCGGCATCACCAACGCGGTCGCGACCACCAGCTTCGCCACGACCGGCATGACGGGTGGCCAGAGCGGCGACTGCGGCTTGACCATCGGCTGCACCGTCGACTCGGACTGCGCGTCGAACCGCTGCCAGGCCGGGGTCTGCGCGGCGTGCAACGCCAACGCCGAATGCGACTCCAACGTGTGCCGGGCCGACCACACCTGCCAGTAGACAGCCCGGCGGCGGCGCGGCAGTGGTAAACCCGCCGCCATGCAGCTCTCGTCGTTCAAGATCATCATCACCGGTGGCGCCCAGGGCATGGGCGCGCACTTCGCCCGCCGGCTCGCCGAGGCCGGCGCTCAGGTCGCCGCCGGCGACGTCAAGGAGGACGGGCTCGCCGAGCTCGCCGCCTCGACCAAGGACCTGCCGGGCAAGGTCCACACCCGCAAGCTCGACGTCAGCAACGAGGCCGACGTCGGCGCGTTCGTCGACTGGGCGGCCGAGGCGATGGGCGGGCTCAACGGCCTGATCAACAACGCCGGCATCCTGCGCGACGGCCTGCTGGTCAAGAAGGACCGCACGACCGGCGCGGTGGTCAAGCTGACCAAGGACCAGTGGGACGCGGTGATCGGCGTCAACCTGACCGGCGCGACGCTCATGGTGCGCGACACGGTCGCCAAGATGGTCGCGACCGAGCAGAAGCCCGGCGTGATCGTCAACATGTCGTCGATCGCGCGCCACGGCAACCGCGGCCAGTCGAACTACGTGTCGGCCAAGGCGGCGCTCGCGGCCAACACGGTGACCTGGGCGCGCGAGTTCGCGCCGTTCGGGATCCGCGTCGGCGCGGTGGCGCCCGGCATGATCGAGACGCCGATGACGCAGGGCATGAACCAGAAGGCGCGCGACGCGCTGGTCGCCAACATTCCGGTCGGCCGGATCGGCGTGCCCGAGGACATCTGGCTCGCCGTCAAGTTCGTGCTCGAGTGTGACTACTACAACGGCCACGTGCTCGACGTGCACGGCGGCCTCGCGTTTTAGGACCGCGGGCTACTGCACGGTGAACGACACCGTGCCGAGCGACGCGCCGGCCTCGGTCTGGACGTCGACCTCCCAGCTGCCCGGCTTGGGGATCGCGCGACGCGTCTGCGTCGACCACTTCTTCGAGCCGACCGCCAACGTCGCGGTCCAGACCTCCTTGCCGTCGCGCTTCCACACGTGCTTGACGTTGCCCTCGGCGTTGGTCAGCCGCGACCACACCCACACGGTCGTGCCGGCCGGGAACGTCGCCGCCTCGCCGGCGATCTCGTGCTTGTCGACGCCGGTGCCGACCTTGACCTCGGCGGACGCGCCGCCGGTGTCCTTGGCGGGCTCGGCGGGCTTGGTCTCCGCCGGCTTGGCGTCGGCCGCCGGCTTGGGGTCGTCGGCGGATGCCGTGCCTGCCGCGAGCGCGATCACCAGTGCAAACAGTCCAGTCGCTTTCATCATCCTTGCTCCCTCTTCCATACCTGCAACGCCGAGCTCGCGCGCGGTCATCCATCGACGTGCCGCAAGCACCGCGGCTCGGCATGCGCACAGTAGCAAACCGCGGGGTTATTCCCGAGCGATCAACCGCGCCAGCGTGCGCATGCCCTCGGCGATGCGCTCGGACCACGGCGTGCCGGCCGAGATCCGGATGAAGTTCGCGAAGCGCTGGCGGGCCGAGAACAGCGGGCCGGGCGCGACGACGATCCGCCGGCGCAGCGCCTGCTCATGGAGCTGCAGCGCGTCGACGCCCGTCGGCAGCTCGACCCACAACACGAAGCCGCCGCGCGGCGCCGAGACCCGCGTGCCCTCGGGGAACGCGGTCGCGATCGCCTCGCGGTAGCGCTCGACGTTGCCGGCGAGCGCCGCGCGCAGCCGCCGCAGGTGGCGATCGTAGCCTCCGCTGGCGAGGAACTCGGCGACCGCCATCGCGGGCAGCGAGGGGCAAGCCAGCGTGTGGCTGCACTTGAGCCGGACGATCTGATCGTGCCAGCGCCCACCGGCGACCCAGCCGACGCGATAGCCCGGCGCGAGCGTCTTGGACACCGAGCCGACCAGCAGCACGTGGCTGTCCTCGCTCGGCCCGGCGAACGCGCGCAGCGGGCGCGGCCGCGAGCCGTCGAACACCAGCTCGGCGTAGACGTCGTCCTCGATGATCGGCACGTCGTAGCGCTTGGTGATCCGGACCAGACGCTCGCGCTCGTCGTCGGGCATGATCGAGCCAAGCGGGTTGGAGATCGTCGGCGTGACCACCAGCGCGCGGATCGGCTGGCTGCGCAGCGTCTCCTCGAACGCCGAGACGTCGAGGCCGGTGCGCGGGTTGGCCGGGATCTCCATCGCGCGCAGCCCCAGGCTCTCGATCGTCTGCAAGAAGCCGAAGTACGCCGGCGACTCGACCGCGATGACGTCGCCGGGCTTGGCGACCGCGCGCAGCGCCAGCGAGAGCGCCTCGGTCGCGCCGATCGTCGTGCATAGATCGTGCTCGGTGAGCGCCACGCCAGACTCCACCGCGCGCCGCGCGATCTGCCGGCGCAAGGTCAACAGCCCCGGCACCGCCTCGTAGCGCGCGCCGACCGTGGTCATCTCGCGCGTGACCTGGATGATCAGCCGGTTCAGCGCCTGGATCGGCAGATACGCCTGATCGACGGTGGCGCAGCCGAGCGGCAGCATCTCGGGATCGCGCATCGCGGTGAGGATCTTGGTGTACGCGTCCGACACAGTCACGCGCGACGGCGTCGTGCACACACGCGGCGTGCGCGGCTCGGCGGTCAGCGCGCTGCGCCGGCGTACGAAGTGTCCCGACTTGGGACGAACTTCGATCAGCCCGGCGTTCTCGAGTCGCATGTACGCTTCGAGCACAGTCGCGACGCTGACGCTGCGCTCCTGCGCGAGGCGACGCACCGACGGCAGCCGATCCCCGGCGCGCAGGGCGCCGCGATCGATCGCCTGGCCGAGCTCGTCGGCGAGATGCTCGTATAGAAACCCGCTGGAGGTTGCCACCACGCGACAAGTGTACTCGTCCGCTCGAAGCTCGACCAACACAGTTGCTAGACCCCCGAGCGGCACAGCGCGCACTGTACTGGTGGCACTACCAATTCTGTGTCTCTGTGCCGTTCGGCGCGAAGCGCTACCATGGCGCTAACTCCCGTGTTGACGCAGTCCCCTTCGCTCGCCTCGTCGCTCACCTCCACTGTCGGCCCCACCACCCAGCTCGTCACGACCTCGCTCGATCCGGTCGCGGGCGGCGGCGCGAAGCGCGTCGCGATGAACGGCGCGGCGCGGCCGGACCGGAGCGGGGCCGGAGGTCCGATGTCGATGCCCCGACGGTCGATCGACCCGCGCCTGATCGGCAGCCTGGCCGCGGTCTATCTGATCTGGAGCTCGACGTACCTGGCGATGCGCGTCGTGGTCAGCGAGCTGCCGCCGCTGTTCATGGCGAGCGCGCGGTTCGCCGTCGCCGGCCTGGTGATGCTGGTGATCGCCAAGCAGCGCGGCGTGGCGTGGCCGACGGCGCGCCAGTGGCTGCGCGTCGCGCCGGTCGGCGCGCTGCTGTTCCTCGGCGGCAACGGCTTCGTCGCGATCGCCGAGCTGAGCGTCTCGTCGGGCGGCGCCGCGGTGGTGTGCGCGATGATGCCGCTGTGGACCGGCGTGCTCGGCGTGGTCAGCGGCGATCGGCCGAGCCGGCGCGAGTGGCTGTCGCTCATCGTCGGCTTCGTCGGCGTGCTCGTGCTGATGGGCGGGCCGTCGCTGGCCGGCGAGCCGCTGCACATCGCGCTGATCCTGCTCGCGCCGGTGAGCTGGTCGCTCGGCTCGGTGCTCGGGCGCCGGCTCGGCAAGACCCAGCAGCTCGACACGTTCATGTCGTCGGCGATGCAGATGATCACCGGCGGCGCCGCGCTCGCGATCGGCTCGCTCGCGCGCGGCGAGCACCTCCCCGCGCACGCCAGCGCCAAGGCCTGGCTGTCGCTCGCGTACTTGCTGGTGTTCGGCTCGCTGATCGCGTTCACCGCGTACAACTGGCTGCTCCGCAACACGCGCTCGGTGGTCGCGACCAGCTACGCGTACGTCAACCCGATCCTCGCCGTGATGTTCGGCGCGGTGCTGTCGGGCGAGACGATCGGCGCGACCACGGTGATCGCGAACGTGATGATCGTCGGCGCGGTCGCGCTCGCGCTGGCCAAGCCGCGGGCGCACTGACGCGCCCCTGGCGCGGGCCCCGCGCGCGCAATCGCGGCGAATCGCCCGTCGGGCGGCGACGTAAGTGGCGTGACTGTCGCGGTTTCGCTACGCTTCGCGGCATGTTCAGGGTCATGTTCCGGCTCGCGCTCGCGGGGTCGCTGCTCGTCGCCATTCCCAGCTGCGGCGGCGGCGCCGCGGTCACCAAGATCGTCAAGCCAGACCCTCGCAAGAAGGACGCGCAGCGCCTGCGCGGCGAGGCGCGCGCCGCCGACGCTGCCGGCAAGCTCGACGACGCCGACCGCGCCTACGGCGAGGCCTACGCGTCGGCCAACGAGGATCCCGCGCTCGCGTGGGGCATCCTCGAGGAGTGGGTCAACTTCCTGTCGCGCGTCGGCCGCGGCGGGCGCGCGCGCGACGTCGCAAAGCAGTACTACGACGCCAACGCCGCCGACACCAAGGGCTACCAGATCTACGCCGAGGTCTTGATCCAGGGCAACAAGGGCAAGGAGGCGCTCGACGTCACCAACCAGCTCGTGCAGCTCGCGTCCGAGGACGCCGGCGCGCACGACAAGCGCGGCCGCGCCCTGCTCCTGCTCGACAAGGTCGACGAGGCGACCGACGAGCTGCGCAAGGCGGTGCAGCTCGACCCGAACAACCCCAAGCTGCACATGTCGCTCGGCACCGCGCTGCACCGCGCCGGCGAGTTCAACAAGGCGGCGCTCGAGTTCCGCGCCGCGCTCAAGAACGCGCCCGAGGACGCCGAGGCCCACGTGCTGCTCGGCATGGCGCTGCGCGATCAGAGCGAGCTCGACGAGTCGAAGACGTACCTCGACAAGGCGATCGAGCTCAACCCCAAGAGCGGCCGCGCGTACTTCGAGCTCGGCGTGCTCTACAACCGGCAGCTCAAGCAGTCCGAGGCCGAGGCGGCGTTCGGCAAGGCGGTGACGTTCTCGCCGAACGAGTCGCGGTTCTGGTACGCGTACGGTGAGATCTATCGCGTGCAGGAGCGGCTCGATGAGGCGATCGCGGCGTACCGCAAGGCGGTCGATCTCGACCCGCCGTATCCCAAGGCGATCGGCAAGCTGGGCGGGATGCTCGTCGACAAGAAGCAGTACGACGAGGCGGAGTCGTACTTGATCCAGGCGGTCCGCAAGGATGACAAGAACGCGTCGAACTACTGGTACCTCGGCAGGCTGTACGCGGCGCGCAAGCAGAACAAGCAGGCGATCGGAAACTACGAGCTGTTTCTCAAGTACGCGGCCAAGGATGACGGCAACCGCGACAAGGCGAAGGATCAGATCAACAAGCTCCGCCGGTAGCGCGCACTTCGTTCGTCGGGCGCACGTATGCTGACGTTGACGTTGGGGGTCGACGCGCGGGCACCTTGGCGAGGTGAGGCCGGGCTCACGAGCCCGGATCTGGCTGATCGGTCAGGATTGGTCGGATCACAACACTCTGGAATCGCTTCATTATCTTTGAGGTGCCACCGCATCCGTTATCGTTGACATCTCGTCCGTCCAGGGTATAGACCTGTATCCGTTATGGCGGACGCATGAGCATCATCGACGTCGTCACCGCGGCCCGCGAGCTCGAAGGCGAGACCGCTCCCGAGATCCTCCGCTGGGCCAGCCGCTACATCGGCGACAAGCTGACCTTCGCGACCGGCTTTGGCGCCGAAGGCTGCGTGATCATCGACCTGATCGCGCGCCACGACTTGCCGATCGACATCTTCACGCTCGATACCGGCTTGCTGTTCCCCGAGACCTACGCGCTGTGGCGCCGGCTCGAGACCAAGTACGGCATCACGATCCGCGCGGTGCGCCCGAGCGCCAGCGTCGAGCAGCAGGCCGTCGAGCACGGCCCCGCGCTGTGGGAGCGCGATCCGGATCGCTGCTGCGAGCTGCGCAAGGTGCTGCCGCTCAACCAGGCGCTCGTCGGCTTCGAGGCCTGGATCACCGCGATCCGGCGCGACCAGACCGCGGAGCGCGCCTACGCCCGCGTGGTCGAGAACGATCGCAAGTTCGGCCTGATCAAGGTCAACCCGCTGGTGACCTGGTCGCACGACGACGTGTGGGGCCACATCTACGCCAACGACGTCCCGTTCAATCCGCTGCACGAGCAAGGCTATCCGTCGATCGGCTGCCATCCGTGCACCGCCGCGGTGCAGCCCGGCGAGGACGCCCGCGCGGGTCGCTGGCGCGGCAAGTCGAAGAAGGAATGCGGCCTCCACGTCATCCAACCCGATCGGCAACCCGATCGCACCGAGCGGATCGCGCGCAAGGCCACCGATGCAGCCTGAGCTCTACCCCGTGTTCTTGAAGCTCGCCGGCCTGCCGGTCGTCGTCGTCGGTGGCGGCCCGGTCGCCGCGAGCAAGCTCGCCGGCCTGATCGCCGCGGGCGCGCGCGTCACCGTGGTCGCGCCCCAGATCTGCGACGCGATCCGCGCGCTCGACGTGGCGCGGGTCGAGCGCGGCTTCGTCGCGGCCGACCTCGACGGCGCGCGCTGGGTCGTCGCCGCGGCGCCGCCCGAGGTCAACCGCGAGGTCGCCCACGCGGCGACCGCGCGCGGCGTGTTCGTCAACGCCGCCGACGACGTCGCGTCGGCGAGCGCCTACCTCGGCGGCGTCGTTCGCCGTGGCTCGATCCTGGTCGCGATCTCGACCAACGGCCTGGCCCCCGCGCTCGCGGGCCTCCTGCGCGAGGCGCTCGAGGCCGTGCTGCCCGAGGAGCTCGAGCGCTGGATCGACGTCGCCCGCGCCGCCCGCGCCGACTGGAAGCGCGCCGGGGTGGCGATGGCGGAGCGCCGTCCACTGCTGCTGCGCGCGCTCGATCGCATCTACGCCGCGGCGCCGATCGCGGCCGCGCCGACCGCGCCTCTCGCCGGCCGCGCCCCGGGAGCCGTGTCGTGACCGGCTTCGTGTCGCTGGTCGGCGCCGGGCCCGGCGATCCCGAGCTGCTCACCGTGCGCGCGCTGCGCCGGCTGCGCGACGCCGACCTCGTGCTCAACGACGCGCTGGTCCAGACCGAGCTGCTCGAGCTCGCGCCGAACGCGCAGCGCTTCTACGTCGGCAAGCGCGCCGGCCGCCACTCGATCGATCAGGAGGGCATCCATCTCCTGATGATCCGTGCCGCCAAGCGCGGCCTGCGCGTGGTCCGGCTCAAGGCCGGCGACCCGTTCGTGCTCGGCCGCGGCGG
>Ga0307513_10005354_pt1 | contig 16968 bp, 19 predicted proteins | sample 15_EM_MG_FD_202174 | JGI IMG/M metagenome (GOLD analysis project Ga0307513, IMG submission 202174) | Populus trichocarpa ectomycorrhiza microbial communities from riparian zone in the Pacific Northwest, United States - 15_EM | ecosystem: Host-associated > Plants > Roots > Unclassified | place... | reverse complement strand
CATCCTCGATACCGGCCGTCCCTCCTTCTCACGCGGCGGCCATCGCGGTCGCGACATAGAATTCGTTCACCCCTGTCTCAAACGCGTTGACACGTTCCGCCACGGCCCTTTCCACAACCGGCCGGGATCGATCGCGAGTGCGTTGAGCGCGACGACGAGCGAGCCGAGGCCGCAGAAGGCCGGCTCCGATTGCGTGTGAAACTGTTCGGCGAGCGGAAAGTAGCCGTCGAGGCCGCCAGCCGCGAGGGCCTCGGCAAACAGCTGTCGACCTGCCTGCGACGAGAACGCGGTGGCGCCGGCGGGAAGCGCTCGCCGGTAAACGGTCTGGTTCATTCGATCGCACTCTAACCCGGCTCGGGCACACACCGACACCGCGGCACGACGATTGCGCTTTGTCTCGCGCGGCTCACCTCCGCGCGACCCTTGCTCGATCTCAGCACCCGCGTTCGCGCAATCCGTGCACGGTTCGCACCGCGGTACGCAAAGAGTACGCGACCGACGTGCAGCTGACGCTCTAAGTCACCCAATCGGGCGTGACCGCTACAGTTACACTATTTGGTCCACTCATTGCTGTCTTACGAGGTTGCGATGATTCACGAGCCGACTTGGCTTGTGCGCTCACCAGCTCTTCACGAAAGAACCGAAACATGACTATTCGAAGCGTTGTAATGTCTTGTGTGTTTGCGGCCAGCGGCTGTGCGAGCGGCCACGCTGTGATGCGCGGCTCCGTCACGATGAAGATCGATCCGACGACAGCGCACGTCTGCCTCGGCAACGGTGAGGTCGCAGTGAACGATCCCGTCCATCTCTACAGGAACGTCTGCACGCAGGCCGACAGGCGGCCCACCTGCAAGAAGGAGACGATCGCTGATGGCAGGGTGACGGAGTTGATCGATGAGCACTACTCGATCGTGACGTTCCCGTCTGGAACGACGTTCGAGGAGGGCAATACCGTGGAGAGAGCGAATCGCTGACGCTGGCAGCGGACGTCAAAGCTGCTCGAACAGCGCCTATGATATCCGCTTCGACCGAAGGCGCAAAGCATTCGAGATCACCGAGACCGAGCTCAGGCTCATCGCGGCGCTCGCGAGCATCGGGCTGAGCAACCATCCGAATACTGGATAGAGCGCGCCGGCGGCGATCGGCACGCCGAGTAGGTTGTAGGCGAATGCGAAGGCGAGGTTCTGTCGAATGTTCCGCAGCGTGGCCCGGCTCAGCTGCCGGGCGCGGACAATGCCACGCAGGTCCCCCTTGACCAGGGTGATCCCGGCGCTCTGGATCGCGACATCGGTTCCCGTACCCATCGCGATACCCACGTCGGCGCGCGCGAGCGCGGGGGCGTCGTTCACACCGTCGCCTGCCATCGCGACGATCTTGCCTTCACGTTGCAGTTGCGCGATGGCATCGCGCTTTTGGTCGGGAGCCACGTCGGCGATCACGTGGTCGAGTCCCAGTGTCCTCGCGACCGCCGAGGCCGTGATCTTGCTGTCGCCGGTCAGCATGACGATCTGGAGCCCCTCCGCATGGAGCGACCGGATCGCCTCGGCGGTGGTCGGCTTGATCGGATCGGACACGCCGATCGAGGCGACTGCGACGCCGTCGACGGCGAGGTACACCACGGTCTGTCCCGCGGTCCGTTGTTCATCTGCGCTGCGTTCGAGCTCCCCGATCGCGATGCCCGCAGTCCCGATGAACCGCGCGTTTCCCAGCGCGACCTGCTTTCCATCGACGACCCCGCGCACGCCGCCCCCGGTCGTGGACTTGAAATCGCTGGCCGCACCAATCTCGATCCGTCGCTCCTTCGCGGCATCGAGGATCGCGGCGGCGAGCGGGTGCTCGCTTCCTCGTTCGAGCGCCGCGGCCAAGGCGAGCGCCGCCTCCTCGCTGGTTCCCGGGAGGGTTGCGATGGCGGCGAGCCGCGGCTTGCCCTCCGTCAGGGTGCCGGTCTTGTCCACCACGAGTGTGTCGACGCGTTGTAGCGTCTCCAGCGCCTCGGCCTTGCGGATCAGGATCCCGAGGCTCGCCCCGCGCCCCGTCGCCACCATGATCGACATCGGCGTCGCGAGACCGAGCGCGCACGGGCACGCGATGATCAACACCGCCACGGCGTTGACCAGCGCATGCGCGAGGCGTGGCTCGGGACCAGCGACCCCCCACGCGATCGCGGTCACAGCGGCGACGAGCAAGACCACGGGAACAAACCAGGCCGCGACGCGATCCGCGAGGCGCTGGATCGGTGCACGGCTGCGTTGCGCGTCCGCCACCATCTTGACGATCTGGGCGAGCAATGTGTCACCGCCGACCCGCTGCGCGGTGATCACGAAGCCCCCGGTGCCGTTGAGGGTGCCGCCGGTGACCAACGCGCCGGGTGTCTTCTCGACCGGAATTGCCTCGCCGGTGACCATCGACTCGTCCACGCTGCTGGCCCCCTCGGCCACGACACCGTCGACCGGCACCCGCTCGCCTGGTCGGACGCGCAGCCGATCTCCGACCCGCACTTGATCGATCGCGATGTCCTCGTCGTGGCCTGCGGTCGACACCCGGCGCGCGGTCTTGGGAGCCAGTCGCAGGAGCGATCGGATCGCCCCCGAGGTCGCACTGCGTGCGCGGAGCTCGAGGATCTGCCCCAGCAGAACGAGCGCGATGATCACCGCCGCCGCCTCGAAGTAGACCGGGACGATACCGTCGTGCCCGCGCATCGTGGAGGGCACGATCGACGGGTACAAGGTCGCCAGCAGGCTGTAGCCGAACGCAGTGCCAGTGCCGATCGCGATCAGCGTGAACATGTTCAGGCTGCGCTCGCGCAGCGAATCCCAACCGCGGCGGAAGAACGGCCATCCGCCCCAGAGCACCACGGGGCTTGCGAGCACCAGCTCCGCCCAGCCTCGGATCCGCGGCGCCAGCGGCGCAAAGCCAACCATCTCGCCCATTGCCAGCACGAGCAGGGGTACCGTGACGATCGTGCTGATCCAGAATCGTCGCGTCATGTCGACGAGCTCGGCGCTCGGTCCCTCGTCTACGGTCGGAACCTCGGGCTCGAGCGCCATGCCGCACTTGGGGCAGGTTCCCGGACCGCGCTGGCGGATCTCCGGGTGCATCGGACACGTGTAGATCACGTCGGCCGCCTCGGCGCTCACCGGCCTCGCCGCCGGCGCGCCATACTTCGCCGGCTCCGCAACGAACTTGTCTCGGCACCGCGGACTGCAGAACCAGTAGTCGCGCGCCTCGTGGGTCGCGGTTCCGCCCTTCGCCGAGCCGGGGATGACGTTCATGCCGCACACCGGGTCTTTCGCCATCGCGGCGCCCGCCCGAGGCGCCATGTCATGCGCTCCGTGGTCGTGTGGTCGCTGGCTACCGTGATCCATGCTCGCTCCGCTGCTGAGATGCATGCCGATACGACGCGCCCGCCTCGTGGGCATTACACGGGGCTCGCCGTCCGCCGCCGCCTGCCTGCGTGCGACCTGGACCTGCCGAGGCTCTACCCTAACTTTGCCCGGTGTCTGTGACCCGCAGGGTTACGTCGGCGGTGGCCGCGCTGCGCTCGCTGATCCTGCGGCGCTCGTGACCGCGACCGGTAGTGCACTGGCGGGAAGACGTGACACCCGAACGGTCTGCGCACGTGGGTCGGTCCAACAAAACACCAGGTCATGGCCGACCTTCACCATGCGAGGAAACCCGACGTCCGGCGCTGCAGGGAGCGACGCGAGCTGCACCGGCGAACCGCGCCGCCGATCCCGAGCAACCCGGCGGGCGAGGAGGTGGACCCCGGCGCGACCGGACACCAGCCAGCTGACGACCGCTTCGCCGCCGCCTTCCATGACTACGTCGACGCGTCCCATCGGCGAGCTCGTTGGGCGCGGCGCATCGATCTCGATCGGCGGCTCGAACGTTGCCCCGTCGTCCGTCGAGAAGGCGACCTGGACGCGGGACCCTGGCGCGGCCGCGGTGTACCAGGCAGCGACGATCTCCTTGCCCGCGGCATCGACGGCCGGCCCGTTTACCGGGCACCCCGTCACGCGCCAGCCGTCGACGTGGACAGGTACAGGTGCCGACCACACGCCAGCTACGCGCCGGACGGCCCACGGGTCACGAAGCTCATCGCCGGTGCGGTCGCGGTACACCACCACCGGTCCGTCTGCCGTCGCCGCCGCTGACGTTGCGCAGCAATCACAGACCCGATCGTCGACCACGAAATCGGGTTCGACAATCTCGGCGACGCGCGCGGCGCGTAGCGAGGTCGCGCCGCCTTCCTTCGCGGTTGCACGACCATCGAGCCAGAGCGCAAGCGTCGCCTCGCCATCGGCCACGAGCGAGACAAAGCCGTGCTCGGAGTCCGTGCTGTCGCGGTTCGCGAGCCCGACCTTGGTCCACGTCGCCCCGCCGTCGGTCGATCGCCCGAGGACGACATCGTATCCGCGGGGCGCGGGAACCGACGTCTTCTCCGACCAGTGCGCGACGAGCACGCCGTCGGCCTGGCGCACCACGGAAGGCACGTCGGCCCAGTTGGCGACGATCGCGCCGCCCTCGGTGATCGTGGTGGGCGTGCTCCAGCCGGTAGTGCCCAGCTTCGAAAACCGAAGCCGGTGCGCTGATGAAGCCGCATTCGCGGGCTCGATCCACGTCAACATCGCACCGTCCGACGTCGCAACCAGATTCGGGGAAGCCGCTCCGCGTTCCGCAGGCGGATCGACCGCGATGGCGGTCACAACAGCGACCTCGTCGCTGATGTTCGACGGCGGTGACGAGGAGCGGTCACACGCTGCAACGAGGCAGCACGCCAAGAACCGCAGGACGCGGAGCCTGGACGGTCGCGGACGCCGCTGTTCGGGGCACGTCAGGGTGGGGGCGGTGGCGATCGTCATCGCTACATCGTCATCGGCGCAGCGGATGTTTGGGTCGCGAGCAACACGCAGTCGAACTGGAGGGCCAAGGGCGTCTTGACCGAGCTCACCGCGTGCATCGTGCCGTGGCCAAACAGCCGGCTGTTCTCTGGCGAACCAGCGGAGGACCGAGGCTCGGTCGGTACAGGCTGCTCGTTCCCGTCGAAGATCGAATGCTCGATCAAGGCCCAGCACCCCAGCTCCTGACCCTTTGCCGCCGCTCTCGCGGAGGCCTCGCTACCACTGACTTCGATGATTCCGACCGAGCGCAGCGCCACCTGCGGCACCGAGTCGCGGCGACGATACACATCGGGAGCGGACGACCGCGGCCGGGGACGGAAGCTCGAGTCCGTCGACTGGAACGCGATGTGGCCACTGTGCGCGCACCCCATGAAGCCGAGCAGCACCATGACGTTGATCGCGAGAGCGGAGGTTGACCCGGGGACCTTCATACGCGCCGCATCATAGCGGCAACGAGTCGCACTGAGAATTGTGCCTCGCCACGCTACAGCGTAACGCCACGGGTTACAGCGTCGTAGGAACGGTCGACGTCGTTGGCAGCGCCCTCGAGCCGTTCTACGACACCGACACGCCAGTTGGCGTATTGTTGTTCGTGCGGTTGCAGGCACCGGTCGGAAGATGGCGATGGATATGACCGGCATGCACGCAGGCCACGCGATGTGAACGGAGCGGAAGCTCATCGGTTCACCGGCCGCAGGTGCAATCGAAGCAGCCGTGGGCTTGATCCACTCCCGTGGACGGTTTGTCTACGTCGCCATCACTTGGTCTCCCGACGCGTGCGACGGCGCGCCGGTTGGGTTTCTACGGCTACTCGCTGCTTCTTGATGGCCTCCTGTTTTGATAGACGGTCCGCAGCGTCCCACTCATCGAGGCAGCGCCGCAACGCCTCCGACAGCCCGGTGTCCTCGCGATGCGATCGTCGCTCGAGGATCTGAACCTGTCGACCTGAGAGACGAACCGCAACGAGTGTTCCCTTCGGATCGTTCGTCGGTCGGCCGCCCGACGTGGGTTTTGTTATACGTGGCCGCGATCGTGCTGCCGGCGTCGCGACCACCGAGGTTTTGTTATACACGGCGGTCGCCGTCATGCGGTCGCCTCGTGCGGCCGTGGCATTGGGCGCATCGCGCATCTTGCTGTCGTCGTCGACGCGTGAGCGACCATTGGGGTTTTGTTATACACGCGCTCGCCGACGGCCACCATCGAGGTGGTCGAGGTTTTGTTATACATCCGCGCGAGCATCACGATCACGCTGCCGCCGCGAGTTGCTGGTCGCGAAATCGCCGCTCGTGATCTGCCGGCGTCCGGTAACCGATCGACGAGTGCCGGCGCTGCTGGTTGTAGAACACCTCGATGTAGTCGAACGCGAGGTCCTTGGCGCGACGGATGGACTCGAAGCTCTCCCCGAGCTCGAACTTGAAGGTCGAGAACCAGCTCTCCATCGCCGCGTTGTCGTGGCAGTTGCCTCGTCGGCTCATGCTGCAGGTGATGCCGTGCTCGCGGAGCACCTTCTGGTAGTCCTCGCTCGCGTACGTGCTTCCTTGGTCGGAGTGATGGAGCAGTCCGGCCGCCGGACATCGCCGGCGTAGCGCTTGGTCGAGCGCCGCGATGGTGAGGTGCCGGTCGTTGACGGCGCTGATCGCCCACCCGACGACGACCCGCGCGTAGAGGTCGACGATCGCGGAGAGGTAGAACTTGCCGGTCGAGTGCAGCAGCTCGGTCGTGTCGCCCACCCAGCGTTGGTTCGGCGCCGTGGCCTCGAACTCGCGGTTGAGTAGGTTGGCGGCGACCGGCTGCTCATGGTCGCTCATCGTCGTCGAGCGGTACCGGCGGCGAACGCGAGCGACCAGCTGCCCGCCCTGCATGAGCCGGATCACCCGATTGCGGCCGACATGTTCGCCTGCGAGGTCCGCGTGCACGCGCGGGCTACCGTAGGTCTGCCGGCTTCGCGTGAACGACTCACCGATCAGCACTTTCAGCCGCTCGTCCTTCTTGTCGCGCGTCGACGGTGAGCTCCGGAGCCAGGCGTAGAAGCCCGACGCCGACACCTTGAGCACGGCGCACATCACCACCACCGGCCAGCAGGCCCTCTCCGCCAGGATGAACGCGAACCTCATGCGTTCTCCTTCGCGAAGAAGGCCACGGCTTTTCCCAAGATGTCACGCTCCATCTTCACCACGCGGAGCTCTTTGCGAAGCGCGGCCAGCTCGGCGCGCTCCTCGGACGTGACCCCGGTCTTGCCGCCGCTGCGGTCGGCGCGCGCCTGCTTGACCCATCCACTCAACGCCGACGGCGTCAGGTCGAGCTCTCGCGCGACTTGGGCCACCGTCTTGCTCTCGTCGAGCACGAGCCGCACCGCCCCGGCCTTGAACTCATCGGTGAACTGCCGGCGCTTGCCCTGCCGACCCGGCCCGCTGCCGCGCTTGGTTTCCATCTTGGACACAGTATCCGCCTCTCGGAAGGTGTCCACGGGAGTGGATCAAGCCCACCCGAGCAGCGGCTGGCCCAATGGCGCGGGCTCGTCACTCTCTACGAGCAGAAACGGGCACGCGCCATCGGCGTGAGCAATTTCGGCATCCAGCACATCGATGCACTCAAGGCCGCGGGCTTGCTCCTTCCTCACGCGAACCAGATCGAGCTTCATCCATGGTCGCAGAAGTCGGAGCTGGTCGCGTACCTGAAGCAAAACGGGATCGTCCCGATCGCCTACAGCAGCCTCGTGCCGCTTGCCACCTGGCGAGGCGCGCCTGGGCACGACAGCGCAAAGACGGACGCGATGAAGGCCGACGGCCAACGAGCGGATTCACCGTTCAAGGTGCTCGCTGTCAAGTACGGAGTAACGGAAGCCCAGGTGCTGCTGCGATGGGCAGTCCAGAATGGCTATCCCGTGTTGCCCAAGAGCACGAAACTCGAACGAATGAAGGAGAACGCGGCTCTCTTCTCTTTTGCCCTGTCTGAAGGTGACCTTGCCGCAATGGCCAGCATGGATCGGGGTGATGGCGTCGCGTGGTCTATCGGAGATCCAACGAGGCAGCCGTGAGGGCTATGTATGCATAAAGGCAGTTGTCTCTGTGGTGCAGTGAAATACGAGGTTCGCGGCGAGCTTGGTGCGGCGATCTATTGCCACTGTTCGCTCTGTCGCAAGGCGACCGCTACCGCATTTGCGACCAATGCGTCCGTCGCGGCCAGTGACTTCGTCGTCATCGAGGGCGAGTCGGCGCTGAAGGCATTCGATTCGTCGCCAGGCGTTCATCGCCTCTTCTGTTCCAACTGCGGTTCGCCGATCATCAGTCGCCGCGATGCGATGCCGGATGTCGTGCGCTTGCGGCTGGGGACGCTCGATACGCCGCTGCCGGCGCGGCCAACCGCGCATTATTTCGTCGCGTCGAAGGCCGAGTGGTACGAGATACACGACGACTTGCCACAGTTCGCGGAACGCTAGGCCGAGGCGTCGTCCACGCGTGAAAATCGACCTGGCGATGTCCGGACCGACCGACGCCGGACGTCGTTCGGGCAAAGGAGACGTCATGACCGAGCGAAAAGCACACCCTGGAAAGTTCGTATGGTTCGAGCTGGTCTCGCGCGATGCCAGGCAGGCGCAGGCGTTCTATGCCGAGGTCCTCGGCTGGAAGATCCGTGCGTTTCCGATGGGCAACGCGAGCTATGACATGATCTTCACGGGCGATGCGCTCGACACGATGATCGGTGGCTTCGGCGCGCCGCCGCCGGCCGGCGAGGCCTCGCGCTGGGTCTCGTATGTCTCGATCGATGACGTGGACGTCGCCGTGAGCGCCGCGGTCGCGAACGGCGGCAGGGTGCTCGATCCGCCGAGTGACCTGCCCGGCATCGCGCGTCGTGCGCGGATCCACGACGCACAGGGCGCGGAGCTGTGCCTGTTCAAGCGCACGGCCGGTGATCCCGCGGACGTCGCGCTCGCTCCCGAAGGCGCGTTCTTCTGGAACGAGCTCCACTCGCCGGATCCGCAGGCGGCTGTCGCGTTCTACGAGCAGGTGGTCGGCTACACGCATCGCGCGATGGGCGGCGCTGGCGCCGAGGCGTACTTCGCGCTGTCCCGCGACGGCGTGGCACGCGGTGGCGTCACCGGGCACCTGCCGCCGGGTGTCGCTCCACACTGGCTGCCGTACGTCCATACAGCGGATCCCGACGCGGCGCTCGCCCGCGCGAAGCAGCGCGGGGCCACGATCCCGGTCAGCGCGACCGACATCCCGGGGATCGGGCGGTTCGGCGTGATCGCCGATCCGACGGGAGCCGTCCTCGCCGTGATGAAGCCGTTCCCGATGGAAAAGCCGCGTAGTTGACGCCGCGCTCACGCCGCGAGCGATGCCGGCTCGCGGCGATCACTCGTCGATCATTCGTCGTTGCAGCGCTCGATCCGGTTCTGGAGGAAGCGTCGCTCGGCCTCATTGCGCGCGAGGCCGAGCGCCGCGCGGAAGTGTTGTCGTGCAGCGTCGCGATCGCCGCGCTCGAGCTCGAGCTCGCCGAACGCCGCCGGATAGAACGGATAGCTCGCGAGTCGCTCGGCATCGCCGATCGCATGGAGCGCGGCGAGGCCGTGCTCGGCACCGTCGCGCTGCCCGATGGCGATCGCGCGGCTGAGCGCGACCACCGGCGAGGGCGCCACGACCATCAGGCGCTCGTACAGCGCGACGATGGCCGTCCAGTCTGTGTCGGCCGTCGCGCGTGCGCTCGCATGCACGGCGGCGATCGCGGCCTCCACATGATAGGCCGTCAGCTGTTCGCCCGCGGCGCACTGCTCGAGCAAGGCGAGACCGTCCGCGACGAGCCGCGCGTCCCAGCGCACGCGATCCTGGTCCGCGAGCGCGCTGAGATCACCCGCGGGATCGATCCGCGCGGGGAGCCGAGCCGCGTGCAGACACATCAGGGCCGCGAGCGCGTGCGTGGCCGGCGTCGCGGCGGGCGGATACGCGCGCAACAGCGCGGTCAGGCGGATCGCCTCCTCGCACAGCTCGGCGCGCGCCGGGGTCTCCGCCGAGGCACCGTGATAGCCCTCGTTGAACAGCAGGTAGAGCGCCCGCTGCACGGTCGCCAGCCGCTCCGCGAACTCCGCATCACCGAGGTCGAACAGCCGTGGCGAGCTCGCGAGCGCCTTCTTGCCGCGCGAGATCCGCTTCTCGATCGCCGCGAGGCCGGTCAGGAACGCGTTCGCGATCTCGTGGGCACCGAACCCACACAGCACGTTGAGCACGAGCGCGATCTGCACCTCCTCGGGCAGGTGTGGCTGGCAGCACGAGAACATCATGCGGAGCTGCTCGTCGCGGATCGTTCCCGGGGCGAACGCCTCGTCGATCACCGGCGCGAGCGTCCATTCGGTGTCGAGCAGCCGACCGAGCTCCGGCGCGAACGTGCGCGCGGTGCGCTCGCGGCGCACGATGTCGAGCGCGCGGTTCTTCGCCGTGGTCATCAGCCACGCGCCCGGGTTGTCCGGAAGCCCGCGCAGTCGCCAGACCTCGAGCGCCCGACAGAACGCGTCCTGCGCGACGTCCTCGGCCAGCGCGAGGTTGTGGACGCCAAAGATGCGGGTCAGCGCGACGACGATGCGGCCGGCTTCGTGCCGGAAGAAGTGGGCCTGCAGCTCGCCCGGGGTCGCGTTCGGCTCGGTCATCAGCCCGCTCCGTGGATCACACCAGGCCGGTCTGCACCGGCCGGACCTCGACCGACCCCTCGCCGTCGAGCATGGGGCAGCCGCGCGCCAGCTCGACCGCCTGCGCGAGATCGCGCGCCTCGATGATGATGAAGCCCAGGACGAGATCCTTGACCTCGATGAACGGCCCGTCGGTCACGACCCGGGTCTTTCCGGAGACGACCTTGCCACCGCGATCGAGCGGCTGGCCCGGATGCTTCAGGTGCCCGTTTGCTTCCAGGTCCCGCATCCAGCTCAGCCACACGGCCATGCTGCGCTGCGCGCGCTCCGGCGTGCCCATCGCCTCGCGCTGGTCCTCTTCGCTGGTTCGAAACAGATAGACGAACTCGCTCATCTGGAATCTCCTCGCCTGTGCGACGTTCGAACGGTCGCACGCCGGACAACTTTTGTGCGTCTGCCCTCGAAGCGGCGATCGTCGACGCCGGCGCGGCCGGCGGCTGGCGGTCAGCTGACCATGCGAGCGGACTTCCCGTAGCGCGCCGGGGTCGTGCCAACGAGCCGACGGAAGTGGCGCGTGAGCTGCGCTTGATCGTAGAGGCCGACAAGAGGCGCCACGTCGGAGGCGCGCACGCCGCGCTGGAGCAGCACCTTGGCGTGGGCGATCCGGAGGTGCGTCAGGTATGCGTGCGGCGGCATGCCGATCTGCGCGCGAAACGCGCGGCACAGGTGGAACTTGTCGAGGTCTGCGTGGGCCGCGAGATCGGCGAGCGTGATCGAGTCACACAGTCGCGCGCGGATGTACTCCATCGCGCGGCGGACGGGCCGCGAGTAGTCGGGCTGCGCGCGGCTGATCAGCGCGAGCGCGCTGATCGCTTCGGCGACCGCGACCTCGAGCGACAGCCGATCGACACCCGCGCACGCGGCGTTGATCAGGCGGTGAAACGGGGCGGCGCGCTCGTCGGCGATCTCGAGCTGCGCGATCGTCACAGCTCGGCTCACACCCTGGACGTGCGCGACGTCGGCGATCGGCAGCGTGACGGCCGTGTACGTCGTGGGTCCGCGGTGGGCGAGGTGGCGGACCACGTCGCCGGGCTGCTTGATCAGGATGCATCCAGACACGGAGCGCCAGACCTTGCCGCTGCCCCACCACTCGGTATCGCCGCGGTCGATGCGCCCGACACCGTAGTGCTCCTTCACGCCCGCGTGCAGGGACGCCGTGGTCGCGCGCACCACGCGGAGCCCGGGCATCGCGACGGGGAGCTCGACGGAGCGCTCCATCATCGGTCGAGCTTACTGCGGCGGGCCGGGCGGCGCTTGTGCATTCTTGGCGAAGAGATCGCGCCAAGAACCGACAAGCGCACGCGGGGCGCGCCGTCCTAGAACGGATACATGAGAATCGCACTCGGCTGCATGGGACTGTCCGGCGCGTACGGCAAGACCGACGACGCGCAAAGCATTGCTGTCATTCACGCCGCGATCGAGCGCGGCGTGACCTTCCTCGACACCGGCGACCATTACGGCTCGGGCCACAACGAGCTGCTCATCGCCAAGGCGATCACCGGCCGCCGCGACCAGGTCCAGCTCTCGGTCAAGTTCGGCGCGCTGCAGGGTCCTGGTGGCGGCTGGGGTGGCATCGACGCGCGACCGGCGGCAGTGAGGAACTTCCTCGCGTACTCGCTGGTCCGGCTCGGCACGGACCACGTCGACGTGTATCGCCCGGCGCGCCTGGATCCGGCGGTGCCGATCGAAGACACGATCGGCGCGATCGCCGATCTGGTGAAGGCTGGCTACGTGCGATCGATCGGGCTGTCGGAGGTCGGGCCCGAGACGATCCGGCGCGCGGCGAAGGTCCATCCGATCGCCGATCTCCAGATCGAGTACTCGATCGCGAGCCGCGATCCGGAGGACGCGATCTTGCCGGTGCTCGCCGAGCTCGGCATCGGCGCGACCCTCTACGGTGTGCTGTCGCGCGGGCTACTTTCGGCGAGCCCGATCGGCGCTGGCGACGCGCGGGCGCACCTGCCGCGGTTCACCGGCGCGAACGGGCAAGCGAACGCCCAGCTCGTCGCCGGCCTGCAGGGCCTCGCGCGGCGCTGGGGCATCACCTCGAGTCAGCTCGCGATCGGCTGGGTGCTCGGCAAGCAACCGCGGCTCGTGCCGACGCTGGGCATGCGCACGATCCAGCAGCTCGACGAAGCGCTCGCGGCGAAGCCACTGAGCGCCGAGCAACTCGCCGAGGTCGAGGCGATCGCGCCGCGCGGTGCGATCGCTGGCACGCGCTACCCGGCGGCGGCGATGACCGCGCTCGACAGCGAGCAGCGTTGACGACGACGTGACGGCGTGGCTCGCCCCGCACGTGTGAACGCGATCGTCAGCGGGGGGCGGGCTACCAGTCGCGCCATGATTCGGTCAGGTCGCCCGCAACCTTGACGCCGCTGGCCCGGACCACCTTGAACGTCGTGTCGCCACTCGCCATGCGCCGTTGCCAGCGCACCGTCGGGAGCTTGGCACCGGCCGCCCGGATCGCCGTCATCGAGGCGAGCCGGAGCTTGGGCGCGGGCCGGGACGGCCGTTGCTTGGGGCCATGCTTCGCCCGCTCCGCGGTGGTCAACCGTACCATCCGCAGCCAGAGCAACCGGAGCCGCGCGTCGAGCGCCGCGAGCACACGGTAGTCGTCGAACCGGAACCACCACGCGTGGCCGTAGTCGACGCTCGCGTCCTTCTCATAGGGGCGCTTGCCGAGCTTCGCGACGAGCTTGGCGGCCGGCTCTCGGCGCTCGAGCCCGAACGGCCACGCGATCCGCTCGGACAACAGCTCGATCTCCACGAGGACGAGCTCGTCCTTCGTCGGATCCGCGATCGAAGCCGGCTTGCCATACGCGCGCCGGTAGCGGCGGTAACCATCGAACGTCAGGGTGATGCCACGCTTCGTCGCCCTGGCCTCATAGGCCTCGCCGGCCGCGTCGAGCTCGGCGCACGGGCTCGTGGTCAGACCGAGCGCTCTCATCAGCGCGCGGAGCTGCTTCGACTTGATCGAGTGACCGAGGAGCGCGGCGAGCTCGTCGGCAGACGGAGTACGTGTGGGCGCCATCGGCTGGGTGACAGGATGCATCACGTGGTCAGCTACGACCACGCTGCTGAGCGACACCTTGCTCAGCTGGCGCGGATCGAGCGGATCACCGCAGCGATCTCGTCGGCGTTGCGGGTGCCGGCGAGCCGGAGCCAGGTGACGAGCGTGGGCTCGTCATCGGTGTTTTCCACGGTCGCGCGAAGATCTTCGGGCATCGCGCCAAAGCGCGCCTCGTAGACCTCCACGAGGGCGTGCTGGACGCCCTGCTGGATGCCTTGCTGGACGCCCTCCTGAATCGCTTCGCGGCGCCAGGTCTCGACGATGTCTTGCGTGTCCATGAGAAACTCCTGGTCGTCGGTCGTCTGCTTGGCTGGATCGCTCGGCACGGTCAACCGCAAGCGTAGCAGAATGGGGAGTGCCAGCGTGCGTTCCGGCGCTTCTGCCGGTTGCGCCTTGAGCTCAGCGATCGCCTGCTTGAGCACCGAGCCAGCTCCGAGCAGCCGCACAAGCAGGGTGTCCCGCACCGGCGGGAGCTCGTTCACCACCACGAGGCGCGTCCAGAGCAACGGCGGGCCTTCATAGACGCCTGGCGGCCAGCCAATCATCGGGCGCAACCACAAGCCGTCGATGCCGCCGTCGGGCCGGCCTGACGAGATGACCCATTGGATCGGGACCGGCGGTGGCGTCCTGCGTAGCGACAGGAAATGGCGGAACTCGCCGTGCTTGATCAGGCAGGCGGCGAGCTCGTCACCGCTGGGCGTGTTGTGAAAGAACTCGAGCGTACTCGGGCCACCCGCGATGCGTCCGAGCAAACCGAGGTGACCAGGCCTCGGCTCGCGCGCCGGATCCGGCATGAACCAGAGATCGATCCTGCGAGTATCGGCAGGGACCTCCGCGTCGGTCTCGACGGGGCCGCGCGACTCGAGCGCGCTGCGGACCATTTGCTTGCCGAACTGATCGAACCGGGTGCGCATCGGCGCGACGACCATGGCATGCCGCGGCGTGAAGACGAAGTGATTGGCACGAATACGACTGGCAATGTTGTGCGTGGCTTTGAGTCTGGATCGAAGCCGATGCTTCACAAGCGCCGCCTCGGTGATGGGGCTGGGAGCGTTGAGCGCGCGGGTCGTGGAGCGCGCCAAGGCCCGCCGCTGACGCGCAGTCCGCGAGACATCTCGGCCGGGTGACGCCCGTGCTTGACGAACCCGGATGCACGCGCTAGTTGTTATCCGCAACCAAACGAGCTGCCGTGGTTTCTCCTCTGTCCAGACGCGCAACGTCCGCCGCGACCATCGCCGAGAACGCCGAGGCGTTGAACGCGGCGCTGTCGAGCCTGATCCGCGTCTACCAGTTTCGCGATCGCGATACGATCTGCTGTCACGATATCTCGGTGACGCAGTGGTACGCGCTCGAAGCCCTGGTCGATCGGGGCGTGGTGCGCAGTCAAGTGCTGGCGGATGCGCTGCGGCTCGACAAGAGCACGACGACGCGCGTCGTGGACTCGCTGGTTCGCAAAGGGTATGTCGAGCGCACGCCCGAGGCCGAGGATCGCCGTGCGGTCGCCTTGAAGGTGACCCGATCCGGCCGGGGGCTGTACGAGCGAATCAACCGCGAGCTCGTCGCGCAGCAGGTCGAGCTCCTGCGCGACCTCGATCCCAGCATGTGGGCCGCGGCGACCGAGGTGATCCAGCGCCTGGCGCGCGCGGCCTCGGCGCGCTTTGGAGCGGCCGGCCGGATCGACGCCTGTGGGCCGGCGGGCCCCGCTTGCTGCCCGGAGCCGTAGTCCTCTTTTTTTGTCTCGATGGTTGTAACCAACAACCTAATGTTTCCCAGGAGTCCATCGATGCAATCTGCTTTCTTTCCGGTCGTCGTCATTGGTGCAGGGCCGGTGGGCCTCGCCGCCGCCGCTCACTTGCTCGCGCGAGGACGCACGCCGCTGGTGCTCGAGGCCGGGCCGCACGTCGGCGCCGGGATGCGGCGCTGGGGACACGTCCGCATGTTCTCGCCGTGGCGCTACAACATCGACCCGGCCAGCGCCGAGTTGCTCGCCCGACACGGCTGGACGCCGCCGGATCCCGCCCGGCTTCCGACCGGGCGCGAGATGGTCGAAGCGTACCTGGCACCGCTCGCCGCGACGTCAGAGCTTGCCCCTCACATTCGCCTCGACGCGCGCGTCGTCGCGGTCAGCAAGCAGCGGCTCGATCGCATGAAGAGCGGCCAGCGAGATACTGCGCCGTTCCTGGTCCGCTACCGACAGGGTGACGAGGAACACGACATCGTCGCCGCTGCGGTGATCGATGCGTCGGGGACGATCGATACGCCGAGCCCGCTGGGTGCCTCCGGGCTGGCTGCACGAGGCGAGCGGGCGGCCTCCGCGCACATCTTCTATGGCATCCCGGACGTGCGCGGCGCCGACCGTGCGCGATACGAAGGCAAGCGCGTGCTCGTCGTCGGCAGCGGACACTCCGCGTTCAACGTGCTGCTGGACCTCGCCGCGGTCGCCCGCGAAGCGGCCGGGACATCGGTGCACTGGGCGATCCGTCGAGCCTCGGTGGCGTCGGTGTTCGGCGGAGGCAACCGCGACCAGCTCGCGGAGCGCGGGCGCCTGGGCCTTCGACTCGCGAGGCTCGTCGACGACGGCGCTGCGCAGGCGCATACCGGTGTGCACCTCGATCGGATCGAGCGTCGCGGCGATGGGCTGGTCGCCTGGAGCGGCGAGACACCGTTGCCGGCGGTCGACGAGATCATCGCGACCACCGGGTTCAGGCCCGATCTGACGATCCTCGGTGAGCTGCGGCTGGGGCTCGATCCCGCGATCGAGGCGCCGACCGCGCTCGCGCCGCTGATCGATCCGAACGTTCACAGCTGCGGCAGCGTTCCTCCGCATGGCGCCGAGGAGCTGCGGCACCCGGACGCCGACTTCTATGTCGTCGGCATGAAGAGCTATGGGCGAGCGCCGACGTTTCTGCTACGTACTGGCTACGAGCAAGTGCGCTCGGTCGTCGCGGCGATCGCAGGCGACTGGGACGCGGCGCGTCGGGTCGAGCTCGTCCTGCCCGAGACCGGCGTATGCAGCACCGAGCCCGTGGGGTGTGGACCCAGTGCTGCGACCGACTGCGCGCTACCGCGAGCAGAAGGAGCGTCGCCGGCTGAAGCCGGCCCTCGGCGTGGAGGCGAAGGAATGCCGGGCTGCTGCGGCGTGACCACCGGCGGTCCCCGGACGCCACGCTCGCCGGATTAGACTCCCCATGATGGTGCGTCGTGACGACGTCGGAGACCCCCACGCCGAAGGCGTGGAGAAACCGGCGTCAAGCTGTGAAGGTCCAGCGGGTGAGAGTCCCGCCTCGGTAAGCGCCGGAGCGCCGAGTAGCAGACCC
>Ga0307513_10005353_pt1 | contig 16970 bp, 13 predicted proteins | sample 15_EM_MG_FD_202174 | JGI IMG/M metagenome (GOLD analysis project Ga0307513, IMG submission 202174) | Populus trichocarpa ectomycorrhiza microbial communities from riparian zone in the Pacific Northwest, United States - 15_EM | ecosystem: Host-associated > Plants > Roots > Unclassified | place... | reverse complement strand
TTAAAATAAAAAAAATCAAAATAAAAAAAAAAAAAAAAAAAAAAAAAAAAAAAAAAAAAAAAAAAAAAAAAAAAAAAAAAAAAAAAAAAAAAAAAAAAAAGGCCATGTCGCCCCCTCATCTTTCTCGTCCGCTCCACCTCCAGCGATTGAAATCTCAACACCGTGAGATATCATCGCGAGAGTGTCCTTTGCCTCTGGGCTCCCCTGATGGCTTCTGCCTAGGAGTGCCACGCACGCGTCTATCCCTTTCCCCTCTCTGGGGTCTCTGGCCTCCCCTCCCTCGGGGTTCTTGATCCTGTCTTCGTTTGTTCGCTTGCGTTGATGTTTCTCACCATTACCCCCCACTTCGCGACGCATCTCGCTCAGCGATTTGCACGGTCGGCAAGCCTCCCTCCATCGTCAATACACGGTCGCAGCTTCGAGTTATCGGTGAAGTAGTAGCCCTGGTGGCCCTGCTCTCTGGTATTGCACTCTCTCCTGAGATGCACGGTCGTTACGGTCGGTTTTCGAAAAATCGTGACCTCGCCTCGGTCCTCCGTGTTCGTACTTCTTGGTCCACGGCGAGCCTTCCCTCTCCCGCTTCCCACGCGTTAGATCCGCTTGCACCGTACTGCTGCACATAGCTGGCATCTTACTGCCCCCTCCTCCCTTCCCCCGCCTTTGGTCTCCCCCTCGTCCGGGATCCCCTCCGGTAGTGACGCTCTCTATCTTGTAACAAGGGACCACGTGAGAGCAGCGGTAATTTCGTCCGGTCGGCCTTTGGTCTATCCGCTGTGGCTGGCATCCCCTCTGCTGAGTGGCTCTACTCGCCGGGTGGCTCCCCTCGCCTTCTTCACACGCTACGCGATTTACTTCACGGTCGCAACTCGTGCTGGTTACGGTATTCCATGGTATTGCACCATCTCCTTGGAAGTTCCTAAAGTCTGGTGCGCGCCGATTTCCCGGCAATCCGCCCGTGTCACGTTTTGCCCCTAAGCCGTTAGGTTCGGGGAATTCCCCTAGGCAACAGGCAACAGTAGTTTTATCCTTTCCGCCCCGTCGGCCCTGGGCCGTAAGATCCTTTCTTTTGTTTTGGGGGGCCTGCTGAAGGGTTTCTTTGCTCCTGTACATCTTTATGTTGGATTTCTTCGTGTTTGGCTTTCCTATGCTTTCCTCCCCATTGGTCTAGGCTGGTGGCTGGTGTGCGGTTAGGCCCATACCACAGGGTCTTGGGAGTACGGTTCTGGTCTTCATGTTTGATTTCTTTCCTACGGGTGGGGGGTATTTGTTTGTCCCATGACGAGGTGAAGCGGGCCGTTGGATTGTTTCATGGTTTTGTTTCTGCCATAGCTAGCGCTCCATGTAGTTTCTTGTACCTTAACAACAAATACTTGACTAAAAACAGAAAAAAGAAAAAAGAAAAAAAGAAAAAAAGAAAAAAAAGGCCATGTCGCCCCCAGGTGCCCCGCTGCCGGTCCCGTCTGCCCCATTTGTTCCCTCAACCACACCCGTGCAATGCACCGATGCCCCAACCCCACGTGCCCGGGAGGTGGCAACCTTAAGGCTACTCCTGGCTGTTGCTCTTCCTCACACCCGCAGTGCACCAACTGCGGAGGGCCCCACACTGAGACTCACACGGATTGTGACTCCCGCCCGTCTCCTCCCACTCTCAGGCGTTCCGCCGCTGCCGAAACGATTGTTCTCCCGCCACCCGGTGGTGACGAGATGGACACGGCCACCGACGAAGATGACCTCTTGTCCCCCGCTTCACCCACCCGCTCTCTCCAGTGGGCGTTCGAGATGGCTACTCCAAGAGCCAGAAGCACAACGATTCTTCCGGCCCCTTTAGGGCCCGGACAAGGGGACCGACCTCTCCCTCCTCCGGAGCCCCTTAGCCCCTCTCCTATGAGCAGAAACGAATCGGGCCTGGCCCGCTAATGCAAAACAATCATACGTCTTGTGTCGGGGAGCAGGCCTCCCCCCCCCTCCGAAACCCTTCACACTCGTTCAACACGACTGCCTCGGGAGCTGGGATGTGTTTCTTTCGCTTTTTGGGTCGTTCACGCAACTGTCCCACCCTCCGTCCATTGTCGCCCTGCAAGACCCCCCAGTCTACATGGGCAAGCTTTCTTCCTTTAATTTATTTACACTTTTCTCCCCCCCCACCGGTAATGGCTGCAAGCCTCGCGTTGCTTTCTACGTTTACAGTTTATTTTTGGCTACTGTTTCCCTCCGGCCCCATTTGTTCGGACAGGGTGATGTTATGGCTTTGGACCTCTTCACCCCGGACGGGTTCTTTAACCCTTCGACGACTGCTTTTACGATCATCAACTCCTACAGTACGAAAGGTCGTCTCAACTACACCCGCTCTCTTCCCCCGCCTATTATCATTGCGGCGTCTCCCCTCCCCACACTCACGCTGGGTGACCTCAACATTCACCACCCCACGGCAGACCATCTTATGGTCTTCAAAGTGGACGAGATTGCCACCTCGACCCCCTACTTTGACAGAGCCACGGAACTGGGGTTTTCTCCCCTTAACGTCCCAGGTGTTTTCACTCGGTTCATGATGTCCCTCATTGGGCGCCCCGGCATCCTGGACCTTGCCTTTGCGTGCCCCCTCCTCACCCCCTATTTTTCGGAATGGTCCGACCCCCTCCCCTCCATCGGCTCTGACCATATCCGAATCCTCCTCCGCTTTGAAGCCCCTCTTTTTGGCTCACCCCCCCCTGCCCCCAACTGTGCTCTGACAGACTGGCCTACGCTCAAATCCTCACTCAAGGCAGCGCGTATCTCCCCTGCCCCTCCCATCCCGACCACCCGGTCGATGGACATTTGGTTCCAAAGAAACCTGGATAGGATAACGGCCGAATTGGCCCTCCACACGCCCGTCAAACGGGTTACTTTCCGGTCGAAACCCTGATGGTCCGGCCTCCTCTCCCAGCTCAGAAAAGCTTATAATTCGGCCCTCCGTTCCTCGAAGGCCGACTGGTTTGATGCGGCACTCCTTGCCTCGGCAAGAGCTGCTAGAACAGCCTACTTCAAAGCAATTAAGATTGCCAAGAGGGACCACGGGTCCGCTTTCCTGGCCTCAGCAATGCCGCAGACCGTATGGATGGCGAAGAGGTTTGCCGTAGGCCGCCCCCCCCCTCTTTTCCCGGAATTACCGGGTGCTACGACGCCCCTGGAGCTCAACAATGCCCTCCTCACCCACCTTTTCCCTGGCGGCCCAGCCACGCCTTTCGACTCCATCCAGCTCCCGTTTAGAGACTGCCCGGCGCTGGCAGTGGACGAGGTTGGCAGAGCCCTGGCCAGGTCATCACCGTCGTCAGCCCCTGGCCCCGACATGACCCATAATTCGGTATGGAAGAGGATATATCGGGTCGCTCCGCACCTGATCCTGGACCTCCTCGCCCCACTGGCAGCTCCCGGTTTCCACCCCCCCGCCCTCAAGATGGCTGACGGCATTGTACTCGACAAGCCGGGGAAGCCCTTCTACGAGTCGCCCTCCTCTTTCCGCGTCATTGTGCTGCTGGAAACCTTCTCAAAGATCCTGGAGAGGATCATGAACTCAAGACCCTCTTGTGTGGCCCGCGTTGCAGGCCTCCTCGACCCCCACCAATGCGGCTCCCTGGCTGGTCTATCGGCCTCGGATGCGACCACCACACTGACTCACGAAGTAATGACACTCCAGATGGCCGGTAGGAAAGTTTCAACGCTCTTCCTAGACATCAAAGGGGGTTTCGACAACGTGAACCCCTCAATTCTGTGCAGCATGCTTAGGGCAAAGGTTGTAAACCCGTACCTCGTCTGCGGGACCAGGGCCTTCCTTACTGGTAGGACGTGCCGACTGCGTTACCAAGGATCACGGAAGGTTTTCGTCTCCAGTCGCCGTGGGCACACCGCAAGGCTCCCCCGTCTCTCCGCTTCTTTTCGTTATTTATGTTTCCCGGCTCCATCATGAGATCCCCCAGGGCCTCACCCTTTCATACGTCGACAACTTTGGTCTGACGGTTTCCTCAACGTCCTACAGGCATAACATCAAATCCCTACAGAGGCGGTACGCGGTGCTGAAGGCCAGAGGGGCCCGGCTGGGCGTTGGCTTCTCCGTCCCGAAGACCGAACTTATCCACTGGAGCACGAATAGGGACAGAGGCCCTATCTCACTCTCCCCAATACACCTAGATGGTTTAATCTTTCCCCCCAAAGACGAGGTCCGATGGCTGGGGTACTGGTTCACGCCCTCATTCTCGACCACCCCACACTTTACCAAGAGACTGGCCAAAGCCCAAGCTGCTTTTGTGGCCATCAAGAGGCTCTCCCCTCCGGTGATCGGCCTGCCCCCATTTCTGTGCCATCGGTTGGCATCCTCGCTTCTATTCCCCATCCTCAGCTATGGCGCGGATACCCTCAAACCCACCGCCCTCATGACGAGGAAACTCTCAGCCTTCTGGCACAAGGTCCAGAGGTGGACCACGAACTGTTTTGCGTGCACCCCCACCGACATCCTCGCTGTTGAAGCCTGCCTCCCCCCACTCGAGCGCCTCCTCGCGTACAAACACCGCCTGGCCTGCCTGAGGGTGATGTGCTCACCCCCGGAGATCAACCCAGCCGCAGCAAGGCTCCCAGCCTCCCTTCAGACCCCATCACTGAGCCGCCATACCCCCGATCACAGGGACCTCTCCCGTAAGAATGCGGGCAGCCGCCTACCACTGCCGTGGCTTCAACCTAGACCGCCCTCGAAGAATAGGGCCCACCTACCCTTCGACGCCCTCCCCCACTGGATGCTTTTCCTCCTCGGCCCAGACGGCCTCACCCCCCTGCCTGTCACCTCCCAACACCTGTTGGGTGAGACATACCCCGACCCCCCCCCGGGCCGCACCTACCCGCAGCTTAAGCTCCTATGCAAGAAACTCCTCATGGAGGAGTGGGAGAAAGCCGCGCCAGATCCTGCAAGATACGCCTACCGCCCCTCGCTGAAGCCCGATCCATTTATGGGGCTCTCCAAGTTCGACACGGGTCGCCTTCACGGGATGAGGTCTGGGCAAAGCTACCGCGGCGCCCACCCGTCCTGGGACGATCACGCCCCGACAACCTGCCCCAGCTGCGAAGAAACACGCGAGCGCTTCGAGCACGCCGTCCTCCATTGCTCAGGGAAGGAGCCTCCCAGGACCCGCCACCTTCAGGGGGTCACTGGGCTTGGACCCGACGCCACCGTATTGTCCTCTGGAGCCCTCCTGGGTGCCCTCACCCGCTACATCAGGTCTACTGCCACAGCCTTCCCCCCGGGCATGTTTTCCTGCCCGTCTTCCTCTATTGGTTCAGTTTCCTCCCGCACGTCAAATGTCGTTTCTTTTGGTTACTTTATGTCGTCTCAGCAAAGCTAGGTTTATGTTTTTGTTTTTCATGCTGTCCGCTGGTTATAGGGAGGGTTTTCCTTGACTCACTTGGTTTAATTTCGCGCCCGTATGTGGGCCTGGGACCGGTACCGACCCCAGTTGAAGAGTAGTGCTCCGGATATTTCCTTTGTTAGTTCGTCTTGGATTTTGGTTTTTGTTTTCGCCATAGCTAGCGCTCCATGCGATTTCTTGTACCTTAACAACGAATATATGATATATAAAAAAAAGAAAGAAAAAAAAGAAAAAAAAGCCCTCTATGTCCTTCATCTGTCTCGTCCGCTCCACCTCCAGCGATTGAAATCTCAACACCATGCGAAATCATCGTGGGAGTGTCCTCCGCCTCTGATCTACCCCGCCCGTGGCAACTGCTCGGGGGTTTATCAGGCCTTCATCTCTTTACTTTCTCTGAGGCCTTTGGCCTCCCCTCCCGGGGGTTATGGATTCCTTTCTGGTTCCGTTCGTCTTCGTTGAGCACGCTGGCGCTGATGTTCCTACCTTTTACCACGCACTTCGCGACGCGTCTCGCTTAGCGATTGGCACGGTCGGCAACCCTCCTTCCTCCGTCAACACACAGTTGCTAGTTTCGGACTATCGTTGAAGTAGTTGCCCTGGTGGCCCTGCGCTCTGGTATTGCACTCTCTCCTGAGTTGCAGGATCGGTACGGTCGGCATTCGAAAAACTGTGACTCCGTCTCCGTCCTCTGTTTTCGTACTTCTCGGTTGTTTAGTGAGCCTTCCTCCTCCCGCTTCCCACGCGTCAGATCCGCTTGCACTGTACTGCTACACCCTCTTTGCTGGCACCTTACTGCCGTCCAGCTCGCACCTTACTGCCCCGTCCCCATTGCTGGCACGAATACTGCTAAGTGGCTCTCCTCGCTGGGTGGCTCCCCTCGCCCTCCTCATCCGCTCCTGCGATTTACTCTACAGTCGCAAACCTCGCACTAGCTTACGCTGTGTCATGGTATAGCACTACCTCCTTGGCCCGTGCTAAAGTCCAAAGCGTCGCCGATTACTGGGGACAGTCCATCCCCGACCTGCCTGCCCCTGTAGCCCCTTGGGTTTGGGGTTTAGTGCGTTTTCGCTAAGGCGTCTGGCAACACTAGTTTTATCCATCCTCTGCGTAGGCACTTGGTGCCATAAGTATCCTTTCTTTTGTTTTGGTGGGCCCACCGAAGGGTTTGCGTCTTTCTCTGGTTTTGTTCCTATTCATGTCTTTCCTTACGTGTCTAGAGGAGGGTATTGCTGTGTCTTGCTCTCCTCTTAGGTGGTACTAGGGGGGAGGATGTGATCTGGGTTCGAGGGGTTGGATTTTTCCCATGAGGGGGTGAAGCGGGCGGTTGTTGGGATTAAGGTTTTGTTCACGCCATAGCTAGCGCTCCACGCGGTTCCTTGTACCTTAACCACGAATACTTAATATAAAAAATAAAAAATAAAATAAAAAAGGCCCCGATTTTCTTGATTCTTTACGCTACCTGGTATTTCTTTCACGACTCTTGAACTTTAGAATATAACGTCTTCTATTCTGATATCCAAGTTCCACGCCAAGAACCCACGAACCCTGACCCTGATCTACCATTATGCGATCAGCCTTGACCTGAGATTGTCATCTCCGAACCCTCACACTAAACGAGTGTTATCCTTTAGGACCTTCCTGTCGTTGTGCACCTTGGACTAACGTCCCGTGCCAAGACCCCGTTACACCCCGTGGTCCAAGAATTCTCTTAGGATCTTGTTCATCATTGCCTGAAATATTGCAGGGGCATTAACCAACCCGAATGGCATGACCTTGTACTCGTAATGTCGATACCGTGTTCTGAACGCCGTTTTCCATTCGTCTCCAGCCCGTATGCGGATGAGATGATAGCCGTCTTTTAAGTCGATCTTGCTGAAAATTTTGGCTCCGGCTACCCTGTCTCTGAGTTCGCTCACGAGGGGTAAGGGATATTTATTCAGGATTGTTAGTTTGTTCAACTGGCGGTAATCGACACATAGTCGAAGTCGACCATCTAGCATCGGGACGAACAGGATCGGGGCTCTGGCTGGAGATTGGCTGTGTACAATCTTTCCTTGATTAAGCATTTCAGCAAGGTATTCGGCCAGAACATCTAACTGGTATTGGGACATTGGGTAAATGGGTCCCCATGGCGCTTCGGCCCCTTCTTTCAACTCGATTGCATGGTCAAAGGTCCTACGAGGAGGTATTCTTTCCGCCATTTCTGGTAGAAACAATTTTTTGTACCGTAGGTATTCTCTCGGTAATCAGTCTAGGGTAATCTCCTTTTCCCCTTTTTCGTACCCAAATCTTGCTATATATTGGGCTTGAGGGTCATATGCGACCGTCACATCGTATTCGTATAGGTCTAACACGGCCTCGTCTTCGACATGGGCATGGCAGTCATCGTGTTTGAATTCCCATTTCTCTGGGTTTTCTAAGTTGGATAGAGGTTGTTCCTTATACCACCATCCAAACGGTATGACCAAGTCATACCCTCCTGCAGCTGCGATTTCTGCAGACCCAGTGGACCTATGTCCATTTCCAATTTCCAAAGTGATCGGGTGAGAGTACCTTTGTCCTCCCGAGGATGCCACGACGCCGTCAACAGCTACGATATCAATCGCTTTCTGGCGTACTTCGTAAGGTATTTTAAACTGGTTAACCAGTTTTTCGTTTCGTTGGAAGATGTTTGAACCGGAGTCTAATAACACCCGAATCCGAATTCTGCTTCCTCCCGTTTCCAGGTAAGCCCAACCTTGTGGGCATATGTAGTGTTTACGTATCGGAGGTCTTGGACGTCCTTTACCATGAAGTAATTCTGCCTTGCGTTTGAAATTCATTTTTGTCTCGTTAACAGTGACTGTTTATTGCCGCACCAGCACCGTTTCGACCAGATGGGTCTCCTCAGATAAACTAAATCTCTTTTCTTGGTATACTGGGCAGCCCACTACTAGCGGTCTTTACCTCCTGCCGTGGAGTTCCCAAATACCCAGGCATGGTGTGGTGCGCCTTGGTCAGTGATTTGCGACAAGGTCCTTGCGCAAAACCCTATCATCGACCTATTGGTTCCTGCCTAGGCGGGCTTATATTCGGGTTCCATGACACCTTCGCCTCCTCCGGTATCTACCCGAGAAACCTGTTGGGCCGTGCGACGCGTAGGGCCTCGCCGAGTAGGGTGCACCCCGACTCCTAGGTACAGCTCGGGTAGACTACTAAGTCCATGATTCGAAGATATGTTTCTGTGCGCCGCCAAGCTCCGGTTTCTAACGTACCTTTACCAGGCTTTGTAGAGTTAAGTCTGAAATTATTGAGCTCTTTAACCCCCAGCCCCCCAGTTCCAGTTCCGCCGCTAAACCTTTGCTCCGATACGCTTGACCTTTTCTCGGTTGCCACAATATCTCTGCCGGCGATAACCTAGGTTATGTCACAGTTTGATATTACCTCCGGCTTCCAGATCCTAGTGTTTTTCGATTCTCGAGCAGGTGTTCGAACTACCCACGTCCCGTTGCCACTGGTGCCATTGGGACATCCTAGGCCTCGTCCATATCCGTATGCCAGGCCCTGGGCCGCTCAATCCTATTCACTTGGTGTGAATTTCTTTCCTGGCGTCGATCAGCCACGGCGGCGACCTGTGGTCTTCGTGGTTGGAACTTGGGACGAAGTTTCCCTGAGTTGCGCGGGTCGACCTTTCGTTGGCCGATAGTTGATACCTGAATGTGTTTGCGACAGTTCTTCCATCCATGACCTGGAATGCCGCAACGGGTGCAACCATCGTTCTTCCGCCGCTTGTCGATTTCGTCTTCGTCGATACCCGAGTGAGCGCCTTTGAAGTTCGATTGTTCCACTTGTTGTCCCTCAGGTGCCGCCTTTCCCACTTTTCTTCATGCCCTTTTTGCTTTATAGCCGGCTTTCTCCGATGGAGAGTACTTTTTGTGAGAAGGTTTTTCTCCTGCATCCTTTTCGCGCTTGCGTTTTCCCGACGAATCCGGCTTCATGGACCGTTCATGCCGGAGGCCCCGCTCCTCTTTAGAAGCTTCCTCTGCTTTTGGGCCTTTTCGGATGGCCGCAAGCCATTCTGGGTCACTACTGTATTCCTGGTTCGAGCGGCGGCGGAGTGCCTTCAATGGCAACCATTTCGCGACCATATATCGCCACACGATACCAGTAACCTGCGCCTGAATGTTAAGGTTTTCCAGTTCCCGGAGAGACTTCTCTATGTCCCCTTGGTACTTAATCAGTTCCATTCTTCTCAGCGCCCTTTCCGCCTCATGGGAAACAGTGAATCGCAGAATGACTTGTGCTTTCAATATGTGCCAATATTCATAGCCTTCTTGTTTTTGGAAACCTAATTTGCCAGTTATTTGTTTCCTATACGCCAGAGCAAATGGGGCTACTTCCTTTCCTTCCATTCTGCCTATGGCGTATATAATCTTATCCTCCTCTTTCATCCAGTATGTAGGATTTCGTGCAAGGTAATCTTCACATGCGAGGAGCCAAACCTTTACATCTTCGTAATCCAGATGCTTATAAACGCAAGGGGGGTCTTCTGGTTTGCGTTTAGATCCCCCGAGTGCCATACTCAGGACCTTTACCAGTTTGTCCAGTCGTGGGTCGTCATCTTCCGGAGTGGCAGGTCTCCTGGGCCCTTTTTCTTCACAGATCTTGCGGCGGTTCTTGCCATCCGAATCGTGATCGCTTGGATCGGGGTCTGCCCCGATTCCTCCTAGTGGTTGGGGCATCCTCCCCCCGTTTCCTCTGCTTGGTGGTGTTGGGTCTGATCGTTTGTGAACCCAAACTTCCTCTTCTTCTGCTTCTGCTACACTTGGCTGAAGGGCTCCTCTCATTCTGTAGGAAGGTCCTTCGCCATCGTCGGTAACAAGCAATGTTGGTCCTGCCGACTGTCTTTGCGCCAACTCTCGAATGTCCTCTCTTGACCATTTCATTTTGTCTAGCACTGTGGCGAGTTCATTACGGTGGGCTTGTTGTTGCTTGAGGTATTTCGAATCTGCTTTTTCCAACAGTCTTTCTAGAGCCACGACTCGGTCTCTAAGTTTCTCGTCCTGTGCTTGTAACCGCGTGCTAACCTCAGCTTGGCGGTGTTGCTGCGCCGTATGGGCCTCTAATTCATGCCCTACTCGTGCAATCACCTCGGCCTACATGTTGGTTGATTGCGTTGTGACTTGGTCCAACGCACTTTTTAGGGTATCTAATTCTTCTCCAACGATCTGTTCCCCCTTTTCTAACCTTCGAGCCTGTGCTTCGAGATAGGCCGCATGGGTTTGGTTGGCCTCTGAAAGCTCAAAGAAAGCTAGATGCTGGGCATCTCTAGTGGCAGCCAACGTTCGATCGAATTGCCCCCTGACAGTGCCTATTCGAGCGGCTGGTCGCCTAAGTTCAAGATTTGAACTGGGCTGTGGGGATGGTCCCCCGCTTCCTCCACTGCGTCCTTTCTGAACTCTCTTCGAATCCCAACGGCTCGGTCCCAGACCCACAAACGGTGAGCCAGGCCGGTTGATTTCTCACGGGGAATAGACCGCTGTATCCCCTCCTAAGGCCAGTGATCCCAAAGTGGATACTGCTCCTACTTCTTCTTCCGTATCCATGGGATCCGCTGTCATACGTAGTTGAGCCATCGTATCTGGCGGGTAGAAGCTTCTTCACTGGGTCTTGCTGAAGTGTTCTATCTTCGTCTGCCTAACCAAGCGGCAGGTATTGCTTCTTCTTTTCAAGAAGGGGGGTATTCTGTGAACCACATTTCTGAACAGGCTAATTCTGATTCCGCGGGTTCTCAATCTATTGCGGGTATCTCAAAATGCGCGTAAATGTATCGAAATTGTTCTTCGTTTAGAACCAAACAGGGTCACGTGAACCAGGACGGTCCGTGTGTCCTGCTTTCAAGGAGGGTAACTATTGGTAGGTTTGAAGATATCTGACAAGGTCTTTGTTGTTCAGATGGTGGATATTGCTTATTAAAGAATAATGCGCTTATAGCGGGTGTGTTTCACGAACCATCTCTCCTCCACCTCCGGCGATTGAAATCTCAACACCACGGGAAATCATCGTCACTTTCCCCCACCCACCTCTCTTCTCCCACGATGGCTACTGCCTAGGAGTTGACGTTAAGCCAGCCTTCCTCCTCTTCTGAGGCCTGTCGGCCTCCCCTCCTTGGGGTTCTCGTTCTCGTTCGTCGTTGATCCACTCATGATGTTCAGTTCTCCCCCTTACCCCGCACTTGCTTTGCACCTCGCTTAGCATTTTGCAAGGTCGGAAAGCTTCTCGCTTCGTTCACGGTCGGCATTACGGTGTCGGACTCTCGGTCGAAGTAGGCCTCGGCTTGCTGGGCTTGTACCTCTGGTGGGGAAAGCCTCGGTTAGTAACATCACGGTCTCGTCCCGGTCTCGTCGTCGTCCCAAAAGCCCTTGCTATGGCCCGTTTGTCGGTTGTGGCTAGCCTGTTGGCGATCCTTCCTTCTCCCACCTCCCGGTTCTGTCCCCTTGCACCGTTAATGCTACAGCGCTGGCAGCTTACTACCTCCTCATCCTCCCCGATCGTTCGTCCACTCCTCGGTTACGCCCAGTCGTGGTATTGCACTACCTCCCTGCCTGGTGTCCAACGCCTTGGATCGATGTAATTTCCGGCGCGACGCTACCTTTATGGTTACAAATGTCGGCCCACAAGTTCAGTGGTTTTCTCTCGTCACGGCGGTCACTCATACTTCCCCTCGGGCCCTGTCGGGCCTTCGCGATCAATCCTTTCTTTTGTTTTTGGGGAGCCTGCCGAAGGGTTTGGGTCTCTCTCCTGTACCTCTCTATGAATTGTTTCCTTACGTGTCTGAGGTATTATTGTCTTAGGTGCTAGGCGAGGGGGATTTTTCCTATGGATTGGGGGTGTTTGATTTTTCCCATGAGGAGGTGAAGCGGGCGGTTGTTTGGGATTAAGGTTTTCTTTACGCCATATCTCACGATGCATGCGAGTTCTTGTACCTTAACAAGTAATACATGATATAAAAAAAAAGAAGAAAAAGAAAATTATAGCGGGTGTGTTTAAGACTTTTTCAAAAGGTGAAGCTATGTCTTGAGGTAGGTAAGGTTCGAAAATACCGCTTGTATCTAGTGTGTGCATTTATTGAGCCTTGATAACCAGGAGAATGACAATATACTGTTAGGTGGTACTAGATCTCTAAGAACAAGCGTGATGGGTAAGACCAGGGTACTTTATCGTAGACGGAGATGTGTCTAGGAAGGCTCAATATAAACGTGTGTAAAAATAATCATAAAGATTTTTCTTGTAGTAACTTATTATATTGATAAGGTCTCTTCTCCATAGCGTGATGATTTCAGTAAAGCTCAGGAGGCACTTCGATATTTATATCCCGCGTCAATAGAGTGCGCGGCCTACCAGGAACTATCATACTAACTAAGTACCTGCTAACTATTCCCAACATTTCTTCTAGTGTGAACACCTTTTGACCCTGAATCATATCGCCCCACTATTGACTTCCGGACTGGCAAGCTCCTGATTTCTCTGGTGTGGCACCATGTTCCTGTCAGAGTTCACCATCCTTCTTCCGTCAGGAAGAACAGAAACTTGTCTGCATGCTAGAAAGTGTCCTCATCATCGGAGGAACGAAGTGGCCAACTTCCTAATCGGACCTATCGCCGTAGCAGATATCATTCTTGCTTCCTGCGCTGAGGCTTCGGTCAGACTGTCATGCGGGATCGTGCCAGTGGCACAATTCTCTCATCGTCTTTCCCTACCGAATGATCTTATATGGTACTCTACCATTGGTGTGGGTGCGGTCATACTCTTTTGTTCATTCTAGAGTTGACATGACGAAAACATCCCGTTACCTTAGTGCCATTGTTTCCTGTGCCATTCCGCTATGTCTGTAACCTTGTGCGACGTCGCCCGACTTCGCCCGTAACACTTGCATAAGCTCGGCAAAGGTCCCCTCTCATATATCCTGCGAACAGCATCCGGTCGGACGGACGGCCACGACGTATATGGTGTTATGAGATAGGTTCCAATGATAGTGCCCTTTGGTGTTGGGACGCAACTGGGACGCTGTCCGCTGTTGTCGCGCCGTCCCAACGCCGGGGCCAGAGGGGGGTGTTAGCTTCACAGGGTGAAGGTGGGGTAACCCCAGGGTACACAAAAATAGGTGGAAAAGCTACGCTTTTCTCATCTGCCTAACAGGTAAGTTCGGTTCAGTTATTTTATCTAATAGACTTTCAGGAAACTCCAAATGTGCTAACAAGTGAAGACTTCATTATTGACAACGTTCCATGCGGTATTAATTGATGTTCAAATATGCTTGGTATCCTGCTCATGAGACATCTGCTCGTAATGGGTTTTGCTTGCTTCTAAATGATCTAATAGTTAATCCATAGGAGAGAAGATTTCGTGTATTTGTCTGTAGTGTTGAGGCTTTTGAAGGCAAATCTGCCACTTATGAATCGGCTGGAGAAGGTCTATTATATTACAAAGCATATACCAATCGGCAGGACAAAGGGCATTATGTTTTAGCGCTTGAGGAATGTTATCCTTTTCATTATTCTCATTATGTCGAATGGCTGACGAAACAAAGTCTTTAATAGTTTCATAAACTGTAACAGCACGGGTTAGAGATAGATAGTCCACACTCCAGCAGGTTAAATTTTCTCATATTAGGGTAATGCCTTGGAGTTCTGTAAAAGTTGTCTAACCTTAACTTCAAATTTCTCAGCACCCTGCGGTGTTCGTGTAATACCAACTAGAATGTTATATAGCTTTCCAAGGGTCCCCTTGCGTCTCCAGGGCTTGAACTCTTGGCTTTCCTGATTTAACTCTTCATAGGAGATAATTTCAGAGTCAAAGGTCCCCAGATTCTCCGCCCGGAGGAATCCTCTCAATTCAAGGTATCGAATGTGCCCAAACCATTGAAGATGTCCATCTATTGGATTAAATGAGAGATTCATTCTGGGTAGGTAGGAGCATATCTGTTGCAGTCCTGGTTCATTATTTGACGCATTATCTAAGGTAAAGTAGTTAATCTTCTGCTTCATCAGATACCTTAAAATAATATGTCAAAAATCTTTCGCTGCATTTTCCCCAGTATGTGGTCCCCAGAATATCCTCATACCTAAAACTGTACTTCTCAAATTCTTATCAGAGTTGAGCCAATTGGCAACAACACCAAAAAAGGCAGTATAACTTGTATTGTAGAAGCGACAAGGAAATGGTTAATCTAACATCAACCATAGAGTCGCATCTCGCTATCCTGGAAGGCCAAAATTCAAGGAATCTGTCTGGGACTGCGAATTATCGAGGACAGGGGGGGTCAGGCTTTGGTGCAAAAAAATTCAGAATTCAGGAAACTTCATCTGGGACAGCTGGGGATGCAGGGCAGAGTGATACGGGAAAGTGAGGTGTAACCTTATTTTCATTCATGCTACCTACGAGTAACTAAATAGTATGTGAGGCGTCCCAGGACACCCCCCCGTGCCTGGGCCCCCTGATATAAGAAATCCACCACCCCGCCTAATGCCTATCCAGAAACCCCCTACCCACCGGTGCCTGCGGTACCGACACCAACCACGCACCAAAATCAATGCACCCAGGGCCTTGACGACGATCCCAAGTCGCGTCCCCCATGAAATCTCAAGACCCCGAAGGGAAACGATTACATGAAAAGGAAATAAATGCAGCAAACGCCGGAACACAAGAAACCAACAAGGGCGGGAGACAACCCTTCTGAGCTCGGCACTAAACATCACGGGACACAGCTACCCCACACAATCCAAAACAATAATCACTACCGCAGCCTAACAGCCACCTCGCGTACCCTCCACCACACAAGAATCCCACCCGGGAAAGGAGAGCCCGATCGGGAAGAGGAAGACACAGTTGCAATGGCTGCATGCGCCCCCACCAGACCGGGGATCGAACCAATCCCACCGGGCCGCCGCACACTACACCAAAATCACCCCCAAGGCCGAAGTAGAGGGCGTGCGATTCGAAGTCTCTGGCCTGCCCCACCCTCTGGGGTAGCGAAGGGGTCGGGGGGGGTTGTTGTGGACTTAGCGGGGACCAGACTCCAAACGGGCTCGACTATCCGTATCCTGTTCGCGTCTGACAAGCTAGGGTCGAGTGAACAAAACCCACAGGGACGATGAGGGGGTCGACCACCAGGGCCTAAAGGTGTCCTCCCCTACTGCAAACTGTTATCCTAGCCGTCTGAAGAGCGCAAGAGAAAGGAAGTAAAGTCCAGAGTTAAAGACATGAAGCCATCCGGACACAGACCCCTACGTCCTGTGCGTCCTGACTGCGTCTGGTGCTCCGCCATTACCTCATGACTCCCCCTGATCTACCACTCTTCCGTTCCGACTGCTTCGGGTCCTCCGCTATTGAGTTCTGACTGCGTCAGATCTATGACTCTCCGGCCCTGATGCCAGTTCCTTCTCAGCGAACGTCAGGGCTTCGCTCATCTTCAGATCTCGCGTCCAAATGTTTTCGCACCCTGGCAACCTCGTCCGGATCCCACGATCCGCATCTCTCCCTTCCTGACGCCTGCTCACTTGTTCCTGATCTTACGCCCTATATGTGCCGCGTCCTGATCCGATCGTGACTCTACCTACCGCTGCGTTTTTATCCCCACGCATCGTGTACTTAGTCTAATGCCATGCTGATCCTACGCCTAGGCACTTCTCTTCTTTCAAACGCTGTCACAATGTGTTTTACTATCCTGATCGCCAAGATGCACCTGTTAAGCGTTGTGTAACAATCCTATTGTTAGGTAGTTAGGCAACAGGCAACGACAGTTGTTTCCTATAGTGAGCAAGTCCTCTTCTTTATAACGGGTGTAGGGAAATACTATCTCTTCAGATAGTACGGAACTGGCTTGCTAGTCTGATCGATCCGTCGAGGGATACTATCTCGTTAGATAGTAAGATGCGTGGATTGTCGTGCTTGATAGAACTATCACAATAGTCCTATGTCGGATCGGCCCGTCGAGACTATCACAATAGTCTCCGGGTTCTTGAAGGGTAGGCTTTGGTAGAGCAGAAGTGTATGGAAAGAGAGTAAAAGTAATCGTATTGCAATATCTTAAGTATAGAAAAGTACTTAGATGGTTGCGTGAAGATCCTATCTCTTGGTCGTTTTTTTTTTTTTTTTTTTTTTTTGGTAATCAATTCGTTATTATGTTTAAAGGTACAAAAGACTCATGCAGCGCTAGCTATGGAGATACAAAACCTATAAGCAAACGTCATCCCGCCCGCTTCACCTCGTCATGGGAAAAATGAAACACCCCGAATCCATAGGAAAGGTCCCCCTCGCCTAGCACCTAAGATAATATACTCCAGACACGTAAGGAAACAATACATAGAAACCTACAGGTAGAGAGACCCAAACCCTTCAGCAGGCTCCCCAAAACAAAAGAAACGACGGCCGTTCTAAGGCCCTTTCGGGGCCCGGGGGAGAGGATAGATGATCGTCGACACCGGAAAACTCATAGGTTGAGGGCCCACCAAAAACCATGATGTACGGTCGGGCAGGTCATTACATCGATCCCAAGCGTTGGACAAAGCCACGGAGGCAGTGCTATACCACGACTAGGCG
>Ga0307513_10005352_pt1 | contig 16971 bp, 17 predicted proteins | sample 15_EM_MG_FD_202174 | JGI IMG/M metagenome (GOLD analysis project Ga0307513, IMG submission 202174) | Populus trichocarpa ectomycorrhiza microbial communities from riparian zone in the Pacific Northwest, United States - 15_EM | ecosystem: Host-associated > Plants > Roots > Unclassified | place... | reverse complement strand
TTTTGCCCACTTCCTCCTTCCTCAGATATTGCATGGTATGAGCCTCCACATTGGCCATTTTCTCCCATTCAGAGAGCTTTATGCCTTGCATTCCCTGTTCAACATTTATTCGAAAATAGATGTTTGGGGAATTCTCAAAAAGAAGAGACATCTCTTCATGTGTTGCCTCACAGTCAATTGAAATTGCTTTAAGGGCATTAACAATATCTGTTGGCACAATCTGCTGAAAAAATCCAGAAGCTCTGATGCTGATTACTTCAGCTTGCCCTGTTCCAATGCTCACTAAACACCCAATTTGATGGGCAGGGAACACCACTTTGGCCTCCTTCAGTAAAAGCTTACTAGGATTATTACAACCTAGACCACCATCAATAAATGGCTGTTGGTTACCAATTTCAATGCGCTTGAAAAAGGTAGGAGCGGCAGATGTTGCCCGAGCTGCTTCCCAGATCTTGCAACCTGAATGTGTTTCTTGTGATGGATAACTCCTAAAAAGAACAGGAATATTGGCATTCATATTAAGTGCATTCCTGGTGCAAACAAAACTAGAAAGTTTTCTTATTTACAATTCAGATGTATAACAAAAAATGTAAAACTCACGTTCGGCAGACTGACGCATCACTGACTTCCAACAATGGTTCTTCAGGATCACCTGTTATGTCTCGCACAATAGATTTGATCACTTCTTCGAGTTTTGTTGCTTTGAACTTGCCATCTCCAGGCCATCGCTTCTGATCGGAGAAAACTTGCTGAGATAGGCTATTGTAGGCATCGATTGCAGTGTCGACACCCATCCTAAGGCGTCCCAGCATTAAAGCTATGATTCTACATAAACAAGTAGAGTGTTTGGGTATCATGACGATGGGATATGGTACAAAGGAGCTCACCCCCCAGTACTGGTGCCACCAATAAGATCAAAGTAATCGCAGGGCTTGGGAAGACTGGTGAGGAGTGGCTGACCCTCGCTTTCACGCTTCACGTTCTCCTCGACCATCAGCCTGTGCATAATTTCCCTGATGATAAGCAACTCGGAAAGCCCGCGGATACCACCTCCATCTGTCACGGGTAGTTAGAGACAGGCATCGTGGAAAGGGAAGACTAAGACACATTTACCTAGCGCAAGTAACTTCAATGGTTGTTTCGCTCCAGAGGAAGACATGATGGTTAAGACGAGAAGAATCGATGGCTTGCGGGATGGCTTACGGGTCCAAACAGGTAATTTCTCACGCCATCGCCTTCGTGCTCGGGGTCAGAGTGCGATGATGGGACTGTTGTACTACTGTTGTCCCTCCCTTTCTCCTTCATCTCCCTCTTCGTTAACAATCGAGTGCGGCATGAAGCCAGGATCAAGTCCCAAGTACTATAGCCATGCACCTGGGTCCAGACGACAAATGTTTCTTCCCACCCTTCACATCTCTGGCCACGGGGAGGAGGAACATTTAACCGACTGTCATCCCTAAAATTCCTCAAATTCCGGACGGTTGTAGATTACCTCGCAGATTCTTACAAGTGTTGCCACAAGATATTGATCTTACCTCGACTCGACATTCAGACGTCTGCCGCAGGGATTCTTTTTGCAACATTGTCCACACTCGTATCGCCTTTCTGGGATGATTTTGAACCCCAGATGCCCCAATTTTTGGACCCCACAACAAACGACGCAACCTCTCAGATAGTAATTAATCGGGTTTTGAGGACCAAAGTGGTTCTCTGACTGTCTGGTATGTATCGATTAGATCATGACATCTATTATGTTAATTTCTGACGTATTCTCAAAATACTCTAGGAGGTCGAACCCCTTTCTTCGAATGCTTCCCACATCGACCCTCATCTTCACTGTTATACCAAATGGGCTCATTTCGGTAGATGCGGAGCCAACCACAGATATAGAGGTGCATATTCATGTTGTGAGTGCATATCTTGTGCTTATTCAGAATTTCCTGAAGCTCTGGTTAGGTACACTTATTCGGCGCCTCCTTGAGAGAGCGATGAAGGAACGGGGCTTATTTCCTGGAGACGTAAACTTCAACACAACGGGGGAAGAAAGTTATATATCGTATGCTATAGTCAGTTATTCTCGACGTCAATGGATTCTCATTATTCTGCGGGTCAATCAGCTGCCGAACCCACTGACTATATGCAACATCACACAGGATAACAACGTAATAGCCATGGCCGTTGCGCCTTGCCTGCACCGACCACCTGCCTTCAGCATAGGAATCGATGGGATGAAATTCAAAGTTCCCAGAAACGTTCAAGTCTTTCGTCGAAGTTTTAGTTCAGCAATTCGCCCTTGAAATTTTTCTTGACAACCTTCTGGGTGTGGAACCTGAAGGGAGGATACACGAAAACTCTCTGTCTTGGGCTGGTATTCGAGGTTCGGGTTTGGCGTTATCAGGGGAATGGGGCAGGTCGATGGAAACGTACCAGATGGCTGGCGATTCGATATGTTCGTCATCGACGATGATGTGGACCAATACCAGAGGTAATAGCGAAATTTACACCCATTAAAAATGCGAATTGTTGACCGTGTCCCTTTCGACCTGCTAGGCAGATTATCAGCTATGTTTACCCTCTCGCTGTCAAATTGGACTGCAGGCAGCCACCTCGCCGAAAGTAAACCATCGATCGAAACCGAAACCAAGCATGACCATATTTCCCCACCAACCGTTTCCACTCCCACTTTATGACTGGTTGTAGATGGCGACTGCCTTCGGTTACAGAACCACCCGTCGCATCGTATGTTAGCCTCCTCTTCTCTCTCCTTGCTAATATAATCTTTTCCTCTAGCTCTCTTGAACCGAGTCCATTCTCGGAGCGAGTGTTCAAGTTGTCGTTCACCTTGGGCGACCCAAGTTCCAACCTATCGAGATAGGCAGGGGCTGAGAGACTATTGGCTAGAAGAGTACGTCACCTCCTCTCAACCCCATTTCGTCCATGTTTAACCACGCTACTCAGCGATCTCCCCTTCGACCACGATTTGGCCACAGTCTCCGCTAGCCGTTGTCATTACTATGCAACTAGCATCAAACTCTCATCGACGTGTTTTGCATTCGGCCGTTTTGGATATCGCCTAATCGCACGTCCTTTTTTTTAACGTCGTGTGGTTCTATATTCACGACTCCCCAGGCCGATGTCTCAATATCCCTACCATATCTTCGAACGCGGCGAGCACCCTGACATTCGTCCTCCTTTGCTCGGAACCCGCAAACACACTTCCAACGCCAAGGCACCAACCCAAGCCCACAAATCTCGAAAAGCCGGTCGTGTGCAACCGGTGTGAAACGATGCAAGCGTCAGGTGTATCTTCCAGATTTTGTCGCGCAAGTTTCACAGTTCGAGCCTCTGCCCATCTCCGCTGCGCCGAGTCAAAAAAAAAGAAAAAGTGGGCATGCTCGACTGAACTTCGTCACATCTTCATAGACAATCGTTCAGCTGTCCTTCTTCATCACACCACTGCCACGGCTTGCCTCGCGATGGAATGCCAAACGACTCAGCGCTCATATCTTGAACGTAATGACCGGAATCCGGACGACTCGGCGCTGTCTGCAGCAGCGTCGTCAGTTGGGAGTACCGCCCGGTCGATTGTTCAGTTTGCGCGGTAGTCTTCTTTGCGCCTCTTCCATCCTTGGATAAAGGAAATTACCTCAAAGCGTCCGTCTTATAAAGCCTGAATATACCGAAACAAGTAGAAGGGGCCGTAATAAAGAGGCGTCTGGGGACGGGACATATTGAACAGATAGTTTCATCCGGTTGTACACCACATGCTGGAACTTTTTTCTAATAAAACTACTCGTTGCGACGCGCCCAGGGTAAATAAGTTCGTCCTTTTTAAGAGTTCATAAGTCATTTAATTTCAGAACCACCATTGTTTCCTTGTGGTTCTCTCCTCGACTCTGCCACATTCACAGTGAATCTCATCTGGCAACGTTGTACCACAACACAGAATCTTTCGTAGCTATTTTACGTTCCCTATTCTTGGCAAATTTACTTGTTACACATCCCAGACCGTCCTTTGATATCGCCGACTAGAACTTCGGTGGGTAAGTTTCCCACCCAATTTCCTCGAGCGTCCACCCAAACGCCTGTCCAGTGGTAGGGTCGGCGTCGAGACCAAGCCGCTGCCTGTGATCCAATCCCCAGATCTTGCCTAGATCTTCTTCTGACAACGTTGGATCTAGAATAATGCGATATGTCATTGAAAAAAACAAACAGGTGACTCGGACGGTTGGTACGACGCACTGTGGTATTCTCCATCGGTCTCTCCGAATTTTTGCTTATGGGAGGATAATGGTATTCCGAGAGAGATGCCATGCGAATGACTTGCGTGGGTGTGACTTTGTATTTTTCGGCGATGGATACGATTAGTGGGCTGTCGCGGACGAGGGAATATCCTGTACATTTCGAGGAATCAGTGCGTTTGAATACATAACTGTTTACCAAAAGTGTTGGCTTACCGCTCGGAATATATGCTGTGATGCCCAAGCGATGCCTTTCCAGGCGCATCATCGACGTCATGGGGATCGATGGCAGCGGAGGCGAGGAGTTCTTTGGCGACAGCGGTGTAGATGGGTGATCCGAGCATGTCAAATCGCATGCGGTTGATGATGCCGATATAATCCATGCCATCCTTCAAAGATTCGACACTGCAGGTGGCAGCCCCAGGCGAGGCACTGATCGTACGCTTCGTGTGTTCAATGGCGAGACGCAGCTTGGCTTCGGCACGTTGGTCCACTGGAGGAGAAGAGGGGCACACGGTGGGGGACTTTGGCCTTTTTTGCGACATCGGCAGTGAAGAATTTGATCAGCCTATCGTCGATGTGATTGGCCCCAATGGAGGATGAATGTGAGGAGGCGAGGCTATAAGTAAGGCCCTCGAGGACGGATAGGAAGTTTAGCGAGACGGAGGAGGATCCAGGGTCGATGAGGAGTTGGGTCCTGTCTTGACGAAGATTGTCGGCGCTCCATTCGGTGGTGGTAGTGGCAGCTGTGGCACCCACTTCATCGCATCTGCCGCAGCTTTTTCAAGGGCGTCTTTCTGAATGTCGGTGAAAGTGGAGGGGACAGATATCACCGTCCCAGCGGGAATTGTGGCCGATCGCCCTCGTCAAGCTTTCTTCACCCGCCTTTTACCCCTCCTCTATTTTCATTCCTTCCAGTACCCCACCCTCCTTGACGTTGATCTCAATTTCATCGAAGGGTTTCATTCTCAGCGTAAATGCCCACCCTGTCAGTTCCAGATAAAAGTGGGCGTAGAACGAGAGGGGGAGTATGAAACGCCTCCTGGCATATACATGGCCGATTGCCTTCCTGTGATATTTTGGGCTGAAAATGAATACCATTCGCCGGTGGACTAGATGAGAGGATCGCAGAGGTAGTGGGGTGGTGAGGCAACAGGGCAGGGAAAGAGTGCCGCCAGGTATGCAGCGTACGTTCGTGGGCGATGCCGCCACTGACATTAAACGGTGATGGTTGTCGGTGTAGAAAGTGAGGGAGGGGTAAGTCCTTATACTGGGGTGGGCGCTGGAGCAGGGACGGTAAACTGGAGATATGTGGTGGTGGGTAGCACAGCGGCAATCTTACGTGCTTGGGGGACTTGAGGCAGTGTTGACAGGATGGTTCGAAACGATAGAGGGCGATTGCGGAAAGTCACACTCAATCCATTCGACGCTCCTTGTGATAAAGGTGTAGGGGATAGAGGAAGCCACTGTTGACGTTGAAGGAGTGTGAGGCTGGAAGAATGGGATACATTCACAATGTCAACTGCTTACCAAGTTGATTTCCCCTTGTCGCCGGTTGCCAACGTAGCCAGCCACACTCAAATATCTTAAGCGGGCGGGATCATCTATCATCGCAGACACCCTTCATGCCTATACCCAGTTTCGTCCAACAGAGCCACTTTCTTCCTCGATCTCAATTCGAATGTCGGCAGTCGTTCTTGGTACAAATTAACACTGGATACTTGGGCTTGCTGATGGAGAGATGATGATGCGGTGGGTGGTAAGACAACGAGGGGGGTATAGGAAGAGTGGCGGCAGGTACGCAACGCATGCTGGGGGGTAATGGTGCCATTGGTGTTGAACGGTGGTCATACTCATCGTTGGGAGTAGGACTAGGGCGACGGGGTAGTTCCTGGATCCACAAACACGGTGCGTAGTGTCTGCTGGCACATATATGGGCGTATTCCCATGCGGAGATCGTCGAGATGTGTGGCAGGAGGATAGTTACGAGGTTTCGTGGGTACAGAATTGGAGAGGCGACCTAAGGACGTGGCAGATGGGTGGGTTAATGTTGAAGCTGAAGGCGTAGCCAGACGGCGGGGGTAGGTGAGGCCAGTGCGTCAGTCGAATCTCATAGAGCAGGGGATATCACTTTCACTGTTGGAGAGGTATGAAGATGCGGGAGCGGGGCGGATTGGCGATGCCAAATGCTTACCAAGTAAATTTCCTCTCGTTGCATAATCCCTTGCCAACCAAGCCGACTGCGTTCAATTGCGTTCAATTATCTTGAGCATGCGAAATCGCCAACGGATTAAGAGATAGGAAATAGAATTTGGAAAAGGTCGCTGGATCACATGGACATATCAGGATATATAATTAACGACAACCATGACCTACCCACATGTTGGCCAATTAACGCGCTTGCAGCGGCCTAGACTATCACAGAGTGTACATCGCGAAGAGTGCACTCAATGCTTCGATAATCAGGTGAGGCTGTCACACCAATGGACGCCCAGATCAACATTGTTGAGGTTTCGTACGATAGGGATACAGGATAGCACCGATGGTGTCAAAGTCTGTCTCACCTGCTTCGATGGTGGATGTTTGGATAAATGAAGACATCATGCGCGGACCCACGTTTGCAAATCGGGACACAGGCCCACTCTGTTGAACGTGAGGAAGAAACTCAAACCATCACCCCAGCGCGTACGTAATGACCTTACTCCTACGCGACTCCCATCTTACCTTCCTTTCGGTCAGTCAGAGGATGAAGAGCCGCCTGCAAAGATGACAAAGCTCGCCATCGTCGAAGAACGAGAGGAGGACAAATACGACCATGTAACAAATATAAAGTGTTGGACCTCTGATCCCGAGAGTGGTATTATAGTGCCGGACTCCCCCAACATATGTTATCTTCTTTAAAAAAAATCTTCTTTAAACTCACCAAACGCATAGACGCTATCACTTGTCAACGGAGTGTTGCAGGCAATGTCCCCAGCACGTCAGTCAGGGGTCAAAGCTTGGGAAGAGGAGATCACCCCTTGCGAGCATACGCTGATGATTGAACAACTCACATACCCGCTTGCGGTAAAAGGTTTCCTTGATTCACTCGGCCAACATTGAAATTTATCGTTCTTAGGCCTCGCGCACTTCAATGCCTGCGATCTGAAAGACAATCTTTGGCTCTGTTTAACCTGTGGATCCCTTGGCTGTGGCAGGCAACAGTTCGTTGGTGTTAGTGGGAATGGACATGGCCTTGCGCACTATAAAGCTTCGGGACCTGCAGTGAGCGTCAACTTGGCGACAATCACTCCCGAGGGTGGTGCTGGTGCGAAGTTTCTTCGTTTTTTCATATTCTTTTGCCAATGACTTATCCAGATATTTATTGCCACGTGTGCGACAACAAAGGAAGACCCTGATGTGGCCAGACATCTTGCTTCATTTGGGATTAACGTTCAAACGTTGACAAAAACGGAGAAGAGTATGACAGAACTCGTACGTCCGACTCGTACCTCCGTGGTGTGCTCAATTCTGACTTGGCAACAGCAAATCGAACAAAATCTGAAATACGACTTTTCCCTGACCGGAGATGATGGGAAAGCCCTTGAGCCCGTATTCGGACCTGGTCTAACGGGTCTCGCCAATCTCGGAAATAGGCAAGCAATTTTGACAGACAAATCGTCCTTCCTTTAATAATGCCCCAAAGTTGCTACATGGCTTCGGTCCTACAAACGATCTTCTCCCTTCCTGCGTTCGAGACGCGATACTCTGGTTCAGGACACGACACGCCGAGAATGTCCTGTTACTCTCCCGGCAGATTGTGTGGAATGTCAAATGCGTAAGGTCGCGGATGGCCTCCTCAGCCCGTGGTACTCCCACCCGGCTCACTCAACCACACTGAACACCATGGGCGAGGCACTCCAACACCCATCGCTTACACCAGTTTTCCAAGCTGGTGTAAAGCCTACAAGCTTTAAAGCACTGATTGGGAAGGGACATGAAGAGTTCGCGACGATGAGGCAGCAAGACACCGAGGAATTCTTTACCCATTTGATTACGGCTTTGAGGAGGGATGGACAAAAGTACAAGAAAAGGAGCAAGCAAGGTATGGCACTTTGACGCTGTATAGATCCCACAACGATCTTCACGTATGCTATGGAACAACGGCTTCAATGCACGTCATGCAGGAAGGTAAGATATCGTACAGACACCACCAATGTTGTTTCCGTTGCGATTCCCGCCAGCGTGAAAGGCGAAGACGCGGATGGAAAGACACTGTATCACGACGTGCAGTCGACGCAATGCCTTGAAGCATTACTTGGAAGTGAAGGGCTGGATTATGCCTGTCCTTCATGCACTCGCAACGTTCAAGCTGTCAAGTTTGTTTCCTCATTTCTTGCATCCGGAATGGTACTCATCTGGTGTTTAGGCAATTGAGATTTGGATCTCTCCTGGAGATCCTTGTCGTGCATGCGAAGAAATTCCAACTCGTAAATTGGGTACCAGCAAAACTTGGTCTGTTCATCTCTTTTCATTGTCTTGGTGACTTACATCGTTAGATAGACATCCCCATTAATTTACCTGATGGAGACGAGCTCCTGTTCACTGAGGGTCACTTCGGAAGAGGGCTCCAGGATGGTGAAACTGAGCTTCCAAACGATGCAGCTGGTGAGAGTCCCCAAAGGAACAGCAAGGCAATTTGTTGTTAATACGTTAATGGTTTTTTTTTTCATTTCCTCTTTTTTTTGCTTTTATTCTCAGGCTCCTCTTCTCTACCCCAATTCAATGAAGCTGCAATGGCCCAGCTAGAAGGGATGGGGTTCCCTACAATTCGTTGTCAGCAGGTGTTGCTTGCAACAGGGAATAACGATCCCGAGGCTGCGATGGAGTGGCTTTTTGCTCATATGGAAGATCCTGGTAAGTTATGTTCGATATTTCTGACCCAATATTCCCTTACACTGACGATGATTGCAATCTGTTTGATGTAAACATCAATTCACCGATTCAACCTTCTGCACCTGCAGCTGGTAATGCAGAATTCAAACCCGATCCTGATCAGGTCGCGATGCTCTCTGATATGGGATTCACAAGTGCTCAAGCATGCAAGGCGTTGTGAGGGACAGTAAGTTCACCTTATATCATCCCCAATTTTTGAATTGCTTCATTAATTCTGAAATGCAGTCTGGGAATGCTGAATGAGCTGTTGAGTGGCTTTTCAACCATCCTGATGCTGTAGGCGAGGAATCTACACCTGCATCTGGCCATCTGCCTATGACCACGGCTATGGTCCCCAGTTGTAAAGATGTCCTGGCCAAATACAAACTTCTTGGGTTCATCTCACACAAGGGGCCTTCCATACATTCAGGGCATTATGTCGCACATCTGAGGAAGAGGATGGAAGGGGAGTGGGTATTGTTCAATAATGAGAAGGTGGTGAAAGTGGATGTGGAGAGTATAAAGGAGTTGAAGAAGTTGGCATATTTGTATTTCTTTGCTAGAGTGTAAGTGGATGAGGGTGGGAAAGTCAGCAGGAGAAGAAGAGGTAAAGGGAGGTGAGCGAATTGTATTTCTAGGGATGCCTTCCAGCCTCATCTGCATTTGTGCTTGTAAATTAAACTTGTTTCATTCACATGTGTCCTCTCCAAGTGGCTGGGACACCAGAAACCTGAAATGTGGTTATTGCAATGCACTTGTAGAGAAAAAGAGCTGATGAAATAATTCGGACATTATGGTCATACAAAATTCCGGACTCAGCATTTGGTGGTGAAGTAGGACCAGAGCAGACTGGTGTAAGTACTTTTTTGCATCTTAGGGATGTGCTCAAGTAGGGTTCCTTGGATTTTACAAACACTTTGTTATTTACAGCACTTTCCAAAAAGGTTGACAGTAACGTGAGTTGTGGGAAAGAAAAGAAGACTTGACCTCAGATTAGGGTTACAGCTAGTTTAGCACAATTCTGCCTCCTCCCACCATGCCATTCTGCAAAATATCACATGATCTGAAGCTAGCAGCTATAAGGCTCTATCAGGGCAACTATCTACCTCTTGATGACATCCTGGACTGCCTCAAGATAGGGACTAACACAGATAGATCCGGACCCAATCCGTAACCGAACCATGGATTTTACCAAATACGGTTCGGATACGGTTCGGATCAGCATAATCCGGATATATCCGTGAGCAATCTGCACTCAACTGTTCATTCCCAAGTTCATTCTCATCCGTTTTGCTTGAATCTGGGCGCGTTAGGAAGCTTTCGAAGAGGGGAATTAATTTATATGCTAATTACAAATATTGGAGTTCGAGGTTTTGAGAAAATAGACATATAGTACAAGTTTATTATATACTAGTGCAGTCGTGTGCTTCGCACGCTCCTTTCTAAGCACCTGATTTATGAGAGAAATTGACAGAGTAAAATTACAATCATAATACATGTTTTTTACTGTAGGTTCATGGAATGTTGCATCTTACACATATAGTTCATTTGAAAAATGTTATGTTAGACCCAAAACTGATAATTTGAGGCCTTGTTACAAAATAAGTGTTCAGTTCATGACCCAGCCTTACCTATTGGAGAGCTCCGAGTCATAACAGTTTATTACATGGTACAAATGCATAAGTGTTCACATCATCCAGCCTTACCTCTTGGAGAGCTCACTGACAGTTTTTATTTATTTTACCAATGAATTGTTTCAGCAGATCCTTAACATCTTCACTTCACTCTGTTCACCCACTCTGTTATCTTATCTTAGATAACGACATGTCACATCTGTGGAGACTTACTAACAAAACAATGTCACACTATCTCACGCCCGCCTGCGTGCCAAACGTGACCGACGCCACTGGTACCTCCACAGGCGTGCATCACAAAAACAGGCCTCGGCAGGCCCTGGCTGATAATTTGAGGCCTTGTTACAAAATAAGTGTTCAGTTCATGACCCTGCCTTACCTGTTGGAGAGCTCATAACAGTTTAAGTATTACATGGTACAAATGCATAAGTGTTCACATCATCCAGCCTTACCTCTTGGAGAGCTCACTGACAGTTTTTATTTATTTTACCAATGAATTGTTTCAGCAGATCCTTAACATCTTCACTTCATCCACTCTGTTCATCCACTCTGTTATCTTATCTTAGATAATGACATGTCACATCTGTGGAGACTTACTAACGAAACAATGTCACAACATCTCATGCCCGCCCGCGCGCCAAACGTGACCGATGCCACAGGTACCTCCACGGGCGCGCATCACAAAAATGGGCCTCGGCAGGCCCTTGCCAGTCGCTAAGGAGGAATTCAAGACACCACTGCGACGTGCAACGGTCCCGAGCGGCCTCGAAAAGGGTGCTGGAATCCCGGTATGGTGCGTGGGAAACCAAGATTCTTGTAGTATAGATTCACTCAATTTCAAATCTTCACCCCCACTATTGCTGCAATCCCCGAAAACTTGGGAAATAGCCCATGAACTAATTGATATACATGCCTTGAATGTTTGTGAGCCCATATTGTGTTGCATGTGATTTACTTGATGACAACCAGTTGAGAATGTATATCTTGGCTTGCAAGTTGCATTTAAATATTATTTATTCATGCTATTTAATTTGAATATCAGATTTGGCCATTTTCATCATATTTGTGAGAGTTCAAATGGTAAAATATATTAATATTACATCTTAGAACATGATACTAATGCAAGAGACACAGGGAAGTCACTGCAAATGCCATTTCCTTTGTCCTCTAAAAGAATGGATAATCCGCAGTTATCCGGATAAGGCACATAATTACGGTTACGGTTCGGTTCGGATACGGATAGCAACAGTCACAGGTATTATCCGGATATTGCCGATCTGTGTTAGTCCCTACCTCAAGATGTCTGAAAGCACTTTCTATTGCGTTCTGTCTCTGTGGAACACAACTGGTGATGTTGTTCAGCACACTTTTGGTATTTGTGGCCGATCTCAGGTTCTCCACTTTGATGATGTCGACTACTTGAAACGACTTGTAAAGGCTCGTCCCGACTGGTTTCTAGACAAACTCCTTTCTCTCTTGGAGACCAACAGGTTCATTTCGGTACACTACACCACAATTCATTGTGAACTTGTTCATGCAAACATTTCTACCAAGAAGTTGAAGACCATCGCAGTTGAAAGAAATGAGAACTTACGGGCTGATTTTATATGGTGCATGGCCCAATATGAACCTGAACAACTTGGCTTTCTTGACAAAGTTTTGAAGGATGAGAGGACCTTTAGCTAGTGATGAGGATGATTGAGGAAAGGCACATGCACTGTAAAGAAAGGTGTATTCATTCATGGATGCTGTTTTTCTGCTGAAGGACTACTTACAATCGATGGGATGATCTCAAACACTGTTGTTGAGGGCTCTATGACTCACATGCATTTTCTTCAATATCTGGAGCTTGAAGTGGTGTTGTATCATTATCTCTCCATTATCCTGTGCATATATGCTTGACTAATTTGCTTTTGATTTGAGTTACCATTATCCTCACCATTTCCTGGTGTGCTTAGTGTGTTTGTAATGGACAATGCTCGAATCCATCACGGAGAAGGAATCCTTGAGCTGGCCAAACTATATGGTAGATTTGTTGAAATTCATTCAATGATCAGAGCTTATTTTTATTCTGTAGATATTCGAATCGAGTTCCTACCACCTTATTCACCAGATCTCAATCCCATTGAGCAAGCCTTCTCAAAGGTCAAGGCCTTCATCCATCATCATCGAGCCCTCTTGATACGCGAAGGTGATGGGATGCTGTTTGATTTGATGGAAATCATGGAGGTTGTGACAGCTTCAGATGCCGTTGGTTACTTTCTACATGCTGGGTATTTTTGAATGAACTGGATGAATTGAAGTATCATATAATGACAGGAAGGGATAGAATGGAATTCAATGTTCTTTATTTGTTACTTGAAGCCCACTCCAGCACTGCTTCCTTCAAGTCCATGATCTCACCTGGCTTGAAACCCAACTCCTACAGCTCGCTAGACTCCATATGCGCAAATGCCTGTGTTCCTGAATATTTGTTGGCATCCGGGCGATGGAAAATGTCCTTGGAGAGCGCAAAAATGCTGCAAAACTGTGCCATGCTCATCCAAGGCCCAGGTCCATGGGTAGAAGGTATGAGGCCAGTCATTTGTGGTGCTGATACAAGCAGTCAATTGTGTTGGTAGAGATTGAACATGTCATTCGGTAGCACAACATTGACAACCGGAGCTGCTGGTGGGGGAGGCAGAGCTTTTTTCTTGTTGATCGCATTGAGGCAGGCCTGTAGAAGAGGTGATTTTGATATGGCCATGTGAGATGAAACTGGATTGAATAACAGGATGTTCGGTGGCTTTTCCATGCTGGCAAAATTGTCATCACAGAGCTAGATTGGAATATGAGCATCAGATCAAAATAGTATGAATACAAGGATGGAACGTACAATTTCTGCTGCCCACTTCTCGAAATGACTTTGCCCGAGAGGGAAATACAGCCCTTCTGCAGGTATAAAGCAGAAATCTGATTTACAAGTTGTAACATTGCATTCCCACTGTTCCCTGAGAGCGCGTATCTTGCTGTTGATCACAAAGTTTGCAGGAAGAATATCTGTTTCATGTGGTGCCTAGCAAATGGTAAAGTGATACATATTATCCAAAGTGTCAATGGAATGATACATACCCTACTCTTCTTCTTCTTTTCAGCAGGACCCTTGGGTTCAGGATGACCATTGTCTTGGGCAGGAGCTACAGGAGTGGGTATATTTTCCTTTCCAGGCTCCTGTGAATGATATCCATTATACAACTGCCCAAATACAAGTTCTGATGATTCACATACCAAGTTTGGTGCATGACTATTCAACGAGACCTTGACAGTGGGATTTTTTTTTTTTTGATTTTCAAAGCATTAGTGAGGAGATAGGCATAGTCAGCAGCAGAGGCAAGGGAAAGTGCAATCAGAACATGAAGAGCAATAGTAATGTTTATATCAAAGGAATTATCATCGACAATAGGTTGGTTTGAAACAGTTGGTCACAGGCTTTGATTTTCATGTGGGCATAGAAGTCTTCCCAAGCAACATCGTCACCAAGAATAAGGTACCCAGCCTTAGCATTATGACGAGCCAGATCTTCAGCCGAAAAGAACAGCAAGTTATAGTTTATCATCATAGCCAGAGGTGCAGGAGGGGCTGGTGGAGTTCTAGCATCAGAGCCTTCCTTGGCAGTCTTCTTGGCCTTTTCTAAAGCAGGTTCAGCTCATTATACAATATGGAGATATATGCACAAAGAAACTTTTTGGCATAGCAGCATTCTTAGAAGCCTTTCCTCGTTTTCGTGGAACTGCGATTGGAATTTCTTCGACAGAATCGGAATCACCATCTGCATCACCAGCCTCAGGGTTGCCCTCATCAGCTGTGTTTGTGATCTCTTCGTCGTCATCACTGTTGGAGTTACTGTTGGTAGTGCTATCTGACTCTTCTTCCTCTCTCAAGGCAGCTAAGACTGCTGAAGTCAGTTTCGGAGCAGCATTGGGTTGCATGTTTCATTGTGGACATGTATCAGCAGGAGCAGGTAAGGTTTTAGTAGATTTCTTTGGTGGCATGGTACTAGAACAAGACGGAAAGTGGGAAAACACACTAAACTAGCTGTAACACTAATCTGAGGTCAAGTCTTCTTTTCTTTCCCACAACTCACGTTACTGTCAATATTTTTAGAAAGCACTGTAATGCTCATCAACCCATCATGTACATTGTCTGTTCAAACCATTTTAGACAAGAAATTGCAAAATATTGGATTTTCAAAGCCAGATATCTCACTGGGCTATCAGCAGCCCAATTTATTATTCAGCAATGGCTATGCAAATAATATTAGGTACATGTAGGGATTATCACGGGTAACCCTGGGGTAATTCAGAGCTACCCGGACCCTTACCCGACCAAACCCATACCCGCTACCAAGGGTGGGGGTCGCAGCGGGTCAGGGTAAGGGTTTTTCAGAAACCCACGGGTATGTAGACCCGTTTGCGGGTATCCTACAGAAAATGACTGATAAACCTTGCGAGTGCAGTGCAAGTGTCAATTGACACTGCCATGTGGCCTTGCGAGGTTAGGACAGTCATATGAATGGTACTGGGGTCCCAGTACCCCCTCATTGTCATTTCGGTCGTGATGGTTGGCGGTTGGGTCGTGGTCACACCTTCCTGGCTTGGCACGTTGAGCGTTCACACTGGTAGGTATGTGTCTGATGGGTGAGGGTGCTCGTAAGTGGTCAGCGTAAGGGTGAGGCAATGCTAGTATTGCACAGGAGAGTGGGTGAGTTGTTGGCTGTGCAGTGACAGGGGTATGCCAGAGTAATGGTGTAGTCAATGACGTGGCAGTCAACGCCATGGGTTGTCGGCAACATGACCGTCGAGACGCTTTCGCTCGTTAACGTGTAGCATCGGGCTCTGTCGTGCGTAAGTGGGCGGTACATGTCCTAACATGTTTTCAATGTTAGTAGATACCAGGGAAGGTAGGTGAGGGCAGACGAACTGATTATGGCTCGCCTCATCACATACCTTGCGGGTCTCCCACACCATGGGTCTCCCCTCATATTTCCTACCTGTCCCCAACTCTTATGCCCCCCCAAAATCCATTGACATCGACGTAGGGTGGCCTACATCCCTCATTGGAGGGGAGAGGCCAGGTGGCAGCGAGTTTGGGTGTGGAGGGACCTAAAAAGGACGAAATAAGTTAGCAGATGTATGATACAAGGGTTGTAAAGGAATTGCATACCTTTTTAATGTGTCCCACCATGTTCATTGAGTGCAGAGCAACATTGTAGGAGTGGTGATAAGCGAGACTGTGTTGGTCATGGTTGATCTCAATTGAAACTCCAAAAAAACACCCTGTCATTCCGTTGAGAATGCATAAACGCAGGAGTGTATTTTATTTGGATGGGGTTGTAGTATTAGAAAGAGTAGCACTTATATATTTTGCATCAATCATACCCATGGGTAACCCGCCAACCCCCGCTGAGGGTACGGGTACGGTGAGGGTCAGAAAAACCGAACCCCCACCCTTACCCCAGTGTACCCTACCCAAAACCCGCACAGGTTCTTAAACCCGTGATAATCCCTAGGTACATGGTTGATTATTAATTATCTCTGTATGTAATATTCTGCCATTCATAAATATGAACAGTGACTAACTTACAGAATATTACACAGCAGAGGGTAAGTATTTTTTTGAACAAAAAAATCATGATTTGATAAACCATACTTATTTCTGCCTTTTCAAAAATAATGTTTATAGCTATTACCTGTACCTTCCTTTGTTTGGCATATTACTGTAAATTAGTTGTTCACTTTCCGCCTTGAACCTTAAATATAAAAGGAAGGTCCAGAACTCGGAAAATTTCTTTCCTGAGTCCCGAATGCGCCTTTGTTTATGCGGGGCGGGGAGAACAAGCAATTTCTGACTCACCAACACACTCAGAATTCTTCACCCTCATCAGGAAAAGCCCTTTCGCTCTAAAGCGCTTTAGGTAATTACAATATTTCCAAAGATCCTCAGGAGGCTTTGGGTATCTCTGGATGTCTTTCAAAGATGGATATTTTCCTGGGTGTCTTTGGATGTCTTTGAAAGATCTTTGAAAGATCTTTCAAAGATGTATATTTCCCTGGGTATCTCTAGGTAGCTTTCAAATATCTTTGAGAGACATCTATTTCCAAAATGTCTATAGATATATTTTAACATTATATGCATCATTGTGG
>Ga0307513_10005351_pt1 | contig 16974 bp, 20 predicted proteins | sample 15_EM_MG_FD_202174 | JGI IMG/M metagenome (GOLD analysis project Ga0307513, IMG submission 202174) | Populus trichocarpa ectomycorrhiza microbial communities from riparian zone in the Pacific Northwest, United States - 15_EM | ecosystem: Host-associated > Plants > Roots > Unclassified | place... | reverse complement strand
GCAGGATGGTCGCCACCGTCATCCACAGCAGGAAGATGTGGCCCTGGGTGGCGAAGGCCCGGTCGCGTGGCGCGAGGATGCGCAGAACCCCCTGCTTCACCTGCACGCGGATGTCGACATAGGCCGGATAGCGGGTCGTATCGAACCAGAAGGGGGCGTCCAGCCGGTCGGCCAGCGCCCGCTGCAGCGAGCGGTCGATGGGGGCGAACAGCGAGGGCCGGCGGCTGGTCGGCAGGGTGCGGCCCGGCTGCAGGGCGATGGACAGGCTGAGGGACTCCTCGGCCCGGTCGGTCAACCTGTCGAAGGTCGCGGGGCGGGGGTCGTCCTCATAGCTCTCCACCGCCCAGGCGATGTCGCCGGCCAGTCCGTCGGAGAGCCGGCTGGTCACCGTTTCCCAGTGGGCGTCGAAGAACACCCAGGTCACCGCCACCTGCATGATCGCCACCGGCAGGACGATGATCAGCAGGCTGCGCCCGAACAGCGACGACGGCAGCTGGCGCTTGATCCAGCGCCGGACGATCGGCCCCATGCGGCGGAGCTGCATCAGCGTCTCCTTTCTTCCGCTGTCCCGAAGAGGACAGGGGAAGATAAGGTCGGGCGGGGCGCCATCAATCGGGCGCCAGCATGTAGCCGACGCCCCGCACGGTCTGCAGGTAGCGCGGCTGCTTGGGGTCGGCTTCGATCTTGCGGCGCAGGCGGGTGACCTGGACGTCGACGGCGCGGCCGGAGGGGTCGACCGTGTCGTGGGTCAGCTCCAGGCGGTCGACCGGCTCGTGCGGGCTGCGGGCCAGCCGGCGCAGCAGCACCACCTCGCCCTCGGTCAGACGCACGATCTCGCCGTCGCAGGCCAGCTCGCCCCGCGTCGCGTCGAAGGTGCACCGGCCGAGCGGGATCGATCCGCCGCCGTTCGCCGGCCGGCCGTTGGCGCGGCGCAGGATCGCCTCGATGCGCAGCAGCAGCTCCTCCGGCTCGAAGGGCTTGGCCAAGTAGTCGTCGGCGCCGAGTCTCAGCCCCTCGATGCGGTCCTCGGACTGGCTGCGGGCGGTGAGCATCAGCACTGGCGTGCGCCCGGCCGCGCCGTTCCGGTCGCGCAGCCAGCGGGTCAAGGAAAACCCGTCCTCGCCCGGCATCATCACGTCGAACACCGCCAGGTCGAAGTCGAGCATTTCCATCAGCTTGCGCGCCGGCGCGCCGCCCGCGGCCGCGGTGACCCGGAAGCCGGCGCGCGCCAGGTATTCCTTCAGCAGCTCGCGGATGCGGTCGTCGTCGTCGACGATCAGCAGGTGGCGGCCTTCCCGGGTGACGCCGTCGGTCGCGGTCATGCTGCGGGCGAGCTCCGGGTTCGGGTTCCGGCCAGGGCCGAGAGGATGCGCCGCCATCCGGCCACGCCGTCCAGCCCGCCCACCCGATAGGCCCGGGCGAGCTGGGCGCGCAAGCGCTCGCCGACACGGGCCTCGAAGGCGGCGCCGTCCTGGCTCAGCACCGCGGTGCGCCGCCGGCCGTCCAGATCGCCCTGCGCCTTCTCCACCAGGCCCTTGGCCTCGAGGTCGGAGAGGATGCGGCTGGCGGCCTGTTTCGACAGGCTGGTGAGCTGGGCCAGGTCCTGCACCCCCACCCCCGGCCGGCGCTTGATCAGGAAGGCGGCGCGCCAGTGCGACCGGCCAAGGCCCAGGTTCTCGGCCTCCAGCGCGGCGTCCACGGCGGCCCACAGGGCGGCTTCGCCGAGCATCATCAGCTCGAGCCCGGCGTCCAGTTCCTCGTCGCGCAGGATCAGCCTGGGGTCGGTCCCGACGCTCATGGGAGAGGTCCATTTCGTTTGACGCCGCGCCCCTGGCGGTTTGTAAGGGAGGCGCACTGAGAGGAGGCTTTACGCCGATGGCCCTTGTTCCCTTCGACGATCGCGACGGTTGGATCTGGCTGGACGGCCAGTTCGTGCCCTGGCGCGAGGCGAAGGTGCACGTATTGACCCATGGCCTCCACTACGCCTCTGCGGTGTTCGAGGGCGAGCGGATGTACGGCGGGGAGATCTTCGAGCTGACGGCGCACACCGAGCGTCTGTTCAAGTCCGCAGAACTCCTGGACTTCGAAATCCCGTTCAGCGTGGCCGAGATCGACCAGGCCTGCAAGGACACCTGCGCCAAGAACGGGTTGCAGGACGCCTATCTGCGCCCGATCGCCTGGCGCGGGTCGGAAATGATCGGTGTGTCGGCCCAGAACACCAAGATCCATGTGGCCATCGCCGTGTGGGACTGGCCCAGCTACTTCCAGCCCGAGGAAAAGGCCAAGGGCATCCGCATGTGCTGGGCCAAGTACAAGCGCCCCTCGCCGGAGACCGAGCCGGTCCACGCCAAGGCCACCGGCCTCTATATGATCTGCACCATCTCCAAGCACGCCGCGGAGAAGGACGGGTTCACCGACGCCATGATGCTCGACTATCGCGGCTATGTGGCCGAGAGCACCGGGTCCAACGTCTTCTTCGTCAAGGACGGGGTGATCCACACGCCGCTGCCGGACTGTTTCCTCAACGGGATCACCCGCCAGTCGGTCGTCGCCCTGGCGCGGAGCAAGGGCTTCGAAGTGGTGGAGCGCCACATCAGGCCCGAGGAGCTTTCGACCTTCTCCGAATGCTTCGTCACCGGCACCGCCGCCGAGGTCACGCCCGTGGGCGAGATCGGCGAATATCGCTTCAAGCCGGGCAATATCTCGCTAGGCCTGATGGACGACTACGCCCGGATGGTGCGGCGCGAGCTGCAGCCGGCCTGATCTGAACCTCCCGACCGGAATTGGGGGACCCGCGGCCCGCGGGTCCCCTTTTTCGTGGCCGTCACACCAGCCAGCTGTCCGGGCGCGGATAGGCTTCGCCGCGCGACAGGTGCACGAGGCCGACGATGCAGCGGACCGCGAACCAGACGCCCAGCAGGCAGAAGATCGCCCCGCCCAGCATGGCCAGGGGGATGCCGACGATCACGAAGGACAGCGGGATGCCGACGGCCAGCAGCAGGCCGCCGATCAACGCCCAGGCGACACCGATCCAGAAGGTGCGGATCTGGAAGTCGTAGTGGGTGCGCGTGGCGGGCGCCGCGGAGTCCTTGCTCACATAGGCCAGGATCAGGCCGAGCAGCACGGTGATGCCGGTGGCGAAGCCGACCAGGTAAAGGCCGTAGACCACGGCGGGCAGGACCTTGTCCTCGACGGCGGCGGGCGCCGGCGGGATCGGGGCTTGCTGTTGAACTTGGGCTTGGTCGCTCATGGTGGACCTCCGAGGGGATCGTCCCCCAGAAATGGCCCCAATTTCCCCCGGCGCCAGTTTAATTCGCATCCATGTTACGCGCCCGGCGGCTAGACCCTTCCCGGATCAGGTTGGATCAACCTGATCGGACAAGAAGGGTCTATCTTCAAATGTTAGAGCATGTCCGGGCGGCGAACCGGTTCCCACTTGCGCCTGACATGCTCTAGATCAGGCCGTGGAGCTTCAGGAGGCCGAAGGTCGCCACGGTGCCGGCGTCGCGGATCACGCCGCCCTTGACCATGGCGAGCGCCTCCTCGATCGGGAAGGCGCGGGTCACCAGGTCCTGCTCGTCCAGCGACAGCCGGCGCGGGCCGGTGGTCAGGCCGGTGGCGACGAACACCCGGCAGGCCTGGGTGACGGTGCCGGCGAGCGGCAGCAGGCGGCCGATCTGGCGGACCTCGGCGGCGATCAGCCCGGTCTCCTCCTCCAGCTCGCCCCGGGCGACGTCGGCGGGGTCGGCGCCTGGCCGGTCCTCCCAGCCGCCCTGCACCAGCTCCCAGTATCGGCCGCCCACGGGATAGCGGTACTGCTCGACCAGGTGGATGAACCCGTCCTCGATGGCCGCGACGATCACGTAGTCGGCCTTCTCCACCACCCCGTAGATGCTGGTCGAGCCGTCGGGGCGGCGGATGGCGTCCTCGCGCACACGGATCCACGGGTTCTCGTAGACGACCTTGCTGCCGATCGTGACGATGTCGTCGGCCATCAGCGCACGATGGTGATTTCGACGCCGGCGGCCTGGGCGACGGGAGCCAGCGCGGTGGGTTTCTCCACCCGCACCCTGGCCCGGGTCACCCGCGGATCGGCCAGGCAGGCGCGGGCCAGGCGCTCGGCGAAGGTCTCCACCAGGCCGATATGGCCCTCGTCGGCGATCCGGCGGGCGGCGGTGGCGATGGTCTCGTAGTTCACCGTCTCGGCCAGCCGTTCGGCGCCGGCCGTGGGCACGTCCAGCTCCACGTCCACCACCAGCGGCTGGGCGTGGCCGCGCTCGTGGCGATAGACGCCGATCTGAGCGTCCACCTTCAGGCCGATGACGAACACCTTGGTCATCACCACGCGACCCTGAGGCGCAGGCGGCGCGGCGTCGGCGGGCGTTTGCGGGGGGAGGGGATCTGGGACCGACACGGCGGCTCCTAGTTCCGCCAGGCCAGGTGCTGGCCAGCGTCCACGGCGATCATCTGGCCCGTGACCGAGGGGGCGTCAACGAGATAGCGCAGCGCCTGGCCGATCTCGCCAGGCGCCACTGGGGCCTTCAGCAGGGTCGCGGCGACCTCGGCCTCGAAGTCGGCGTCCTGCTGGTAGATCGAGGGCAGGGTCGGGCCGGGACCGATGGCGTTGACCCGGATGCGCGGGGCCAGCGCCTGGGCCATCATCCGCGTCGCCTGCCAGAGCGCGGCCTTGCTGAGCGCGTAGCTGAAGAACTCCGGCGAGGGGTGCAGGACCCGTTGGTCCAGGATGTTGACGATCAGGCCGTTGCGGTCGGCGGGCAGGCGCCGGGCGAACGCCTGGGCCAGCATCAGCGGCGCGCGCAGGTTGGTCTCCAGCGCCGCGTCCCACGAGGAGCGGTTCATCGAGGCCAGCGTGTCCTCCTCGAACACCGAGGCGGAATTGACCAGCAGGGTCACCGGGCCCAGCTCCCCCTCGGCATGGCCGATCAGCGGCGCCGTGGCGGCCTCCTGGCGCAGGTCGCAGGCGACGATCGTCACCCGGCGTCCGCGGGCCCGCACCTCGGCCGCCGCGGCCTCGGCGTCGTCGTCGATGGTTCGGACATGGATGGCCACGTCAAAGCCCGCGTCGGCGCAGGCCAGGGTCAGCGCGCGGCCGATACGTCGCGCGCCGGCGGTCACAAGGGCCGCGCCCCGCGCGCCCTCAGGCAAGGTCTGGGTTCCCGATCAGTCGCCGGCTCCGGGGACGGTCGTCAGTCGAGCCGGCCGAACTCGTAGATGTTGAGCGCGCCGATGGCGACAATGAAGATGAGGATGGTTCCGATCGCGATCATCGGGGGCTCCTGAGGTTCAGGCTCGGGCTTTAGCGAGGGCGAGCAAGCTCCGCAAGCGGACTTCCATCCTCGGTGGGGGGCCAGACTCACGGCCAGCGAGGAAATCATCGCACGAGGCTTGCGGCGGACGCCGAGAAGTGGCTCTTTTCGCTGCGAGCTCTTTTCACCTGAACGGCGTTCACTTAGGTTGGCTTCGAAGCCGCCGGGGCGCCCGCGACGGTTAATACATACGAACGGTCCAGGAGGACGCCATGCGCGAGTACCTGAAATTCTATATCGACGGCCAATGGGTCGATCCGGTCGAACTCAAGACGCTGGACGTCGAGAATCCCGCCACCGAGGAGATCGCCGGCAAGATCGCCATCGGTGCGGCCGCCGACGTCGACAAGGCCGTGGCGGCCGCCAAGGCGGCGTTCGCCACCTGGTCGCAAACCAGCCGCGAGGAACGCCTCGACGTTCTGCAGCGCATCGTGGCCGAGTACCAGAAGCGCTTCGGAGACCTCGCCACGGCGGTCACCGAGGAAATGGGCGCCCCGGCCTCGCTGGCGCAGCGCGCCCAGGTGCCGATCGGCCTGGGCCACCTGTCGACCACCATCAATGTGCTGAAGGACTTCAAGTTCGAGGAAGACCGCGGCCCGACGCTCATCGTGAAGGAGCCGATCGGCGTCTGCGCGTTCATCACCCCCTGGAACTGGCCGCTCAACCAGATCGTCTGCAAGGTCGCCCCGGCCCTCGCCGCGGGCTGCACGATGGTGCTGAAGCCCTCGGAAGTGGCCCCGTTCAGCGGCCAGATCTTCGCTGAGATCATGCATGCGGCCGGCGTGCCGGCGGGCGTGTTCAACATGGTCCAGGGCGACGGCCCCGGCGTCGGCGCGGCGATGTCCAGCCACCCCGACGTGGACATGGTCTCCTTCACCGGCTCGACCCGCGCCGGCATCGAAGTGGCGAAGGCCGCGGCCCCGACCGTAAAGCGCGTGGCCCAGGAACTGGGCGGCAAGAGCCCGAACATCATCCTGGACGACGGCGGCTTCGAAAAGGGCGTCGCCGGCGGCGTGAAGACGATGATGGTCAACTCCGGCCAGTCCTGTAACGCCCCCACCCGGATGCTGGTCCCCTCCCAGCGGATGGACGAGGCGATCACCATCGCCAAGGCCGCCGCCGCGAACATCACCGTCGGCGATCCCAACGGCAATGCGCAGCTGGGCCCGGTGGTCTCCAAGGTTCAGTGGAACAAGATCCAGACCCTGATCCAGAAGGGCGTCGACGAGGGTGCGACCCTGGTCACCGGCGGCGTCGGCCGTCCGGACGGCCTGGAGAAGGGCCACTATGTGAAGCCCACCGTGTTCGCCAACGTGAACAGCGAGATGTCGATCGCCAAGGAAGAGATCTTCGGCCCGGTGCTGTCGATCCTTGGCTACGACACCGTCGACCAGGCCATCGAGATCGGCAACGACACCGAGTACGGCCTGGCCGCCTATGTCACCAGCGCCGACATCGACAAGGCCCGGAAGGTGGCGTCCAAGCTGCGCGCCGGCCAGGTGTCGATCAACGGCAGCGCCGGCGACATGATGGCCCCCTTCGGCGGCTACAAGATGAGCGGCAACGGGCGCGAGTGGGGCGATTACGCCTTCCACGAGTTCCTGGAGACCAAGGCGGTCCTCGGCTACGCGCCGAAGGAAGCCGCCGAGTAACGACGAACGGCTCCTCTCCTTCGCGGGAGAGGGGCCGGCGTCCGTCGCACCCTCCCGGCAAGAGGAGGGCTGGCGCCTGAACTGGCCTCCCTTTCAGGCTGCCACGCTCTAGGAGTCAGGCGCGGGGTTTGCGGAACAGGTACAGGCCAAAGCCCATGGCCTCGCGGCCTTCCTCCAGGAACAGGCTGCGGGTGACCGCCGCGCGGAAACGGATCGCCGCGGCGTCGGGACTGCCGGCGTGCTCCTCCGCCCAGTCCTCCAGCGAGGCGTTCATCCGCCAGAAGAACTCCTCCCAGTCGGCGTCGGCGCTGACGGCCACGTGGCGGACGGACAGGCCCGCCGCCTCGCCGGCCGCGACCCAGCCGGGCAAGGTCGCGTAGCGCTCGGCCCCGAAGACGGCGGCCAGCCGTTCGCTGGGCGGCGTCCGCCAGAAGGGATCGCCCCAGAGCAGCCAGCCGCCGGGCGCGATGCTCGGCGCCAGCGCGATCATCACCTCGGCGGGCTTGTGCAGCCCCGGCAGCAGGTCGACGGCGCCCAGCACGCTCAGCAGGCGGTGTTCCCAGGCGCCGGCCAGATAGTCGCCGGCCGGTCCCTCGACGATCCGCACCCGGCCCCGCGACCGGGGCTCGGCGATCGTCTGGCGCGCCAGTTCGGCCACCGGCGGGTAGCGTTCCACCGCGGTCAGGTCGAGGTCGTGGCGGTCGGCCATCCAGGCCGAGACGACGCCATTGCCGCAGCCGAGGTCCGCCGCCCGGTCCCCGGGCTGCAGGTCGGCGAACCCCAGGGTGCGGCCCAGCTGGTCGAACGAGAACGGATTGCAGATGCGGTGCCGGCGGTAGCTGATCAGGCCGATGGTCGACTGGTCCATGATCAGGCGATCCCCTGACGGATCGCGCCGGTCAGCAGGGCCAGCTCCGCGTCGCTCACCACGAAGGCCGGCGTCAGGTAGACCACCTTGCCCATGGGGCGGATCCAGGCGCCGGCCTGCGCGAACCTCTGGCAAAGGCCGCCCACGTCCACGGCCTTGTCGAACTCCACCACCCCGATGGCGCCCAGGGTGCGCACGTCGACCACGCCCGGCGCCTGGCGGCAGGGGGCGAGGCCCTGCGCCAGGCCCGCGCCGATCCGCGCCACGTCGGCCTTCCAGGTCCCGGCCTCGAACAGGTCCAGCGACGCGTTGGCCGCCGCGCAGGCCAGGGGATTGGCCATATAGGTCGGCCCGTGCATCAGCGCCGCGCCCGGATCGTCCGACCAGAAGGCCTCGAAGACCTTCGTGCTGGCGATGGCCGCCGAGAGCGGCAGGGTGCCGCCGGTGAGCGCCTTGGAGAGGGTGACGATGTCGGGCGTCACGCCGGCCCCCTCGCAGGCGAAGAGATCGCCCGTGCGGCCGAAGCCGACGAAGATCTCGTCGAAGATCAGCAGCACGTCGTGGGCGTCGGCCAGCCGCCGCAGCCGGCGCAGCACCTCGTCGTCGTGGAACAGCATGCCGCCCGCGCCCTGCACCCGCGGCTCCACCAGGAGAGCGGCGATCTCGGCGCCCCTGGCCTCCAGCAGGGCGGAAAGCGCCGCCTCCGTGGCCTCGTCGACCGGCAGGGCGGCGATGTGCTGGGCCGGCATGACCCCGGCGAACAGGCTGTGCATGCCCTCCTCGGGGTCGCACACCGTCATCGTGGCCAGGGTGTCGCCATGATAGCCGCCCAGGAACGACAGGAACTTCGTCCGCCCGGCGACGCCGCGGTTGATCCAGTACTGGAGCGCCATTTTCATGGCGATCTCCACCGAGACCGAGCCGGACTCGGCGAAGAACACGTGGTCCAGGTCGCCCGGCAACAGGGCCGCGAGCCGGGCGGCCAGCCGATAGGCCGGCTCATGCGCCAGGCCGCCGAACATCACATGGGGCGCGCGTTCCAGCTGGGCCTGGACGCCCTGGCGAATGTGGGGGTGGTTGTAGCCGTGGCAGGCGGTCCACCACGAGGCGATCCCGTCCACCAGCTCGCGGCCGTCCTCCAGGATGATCCGCGCGCCCTCGGTGCGGGCGACGGCCAGGGGCGGCGGCGCGGTCTTCATCTGGCAATAGGGCCGCCAAACATGGCGCGCCCCCGCCGCGAGCCAGCCCGGATGCTCGGCCATTCGACCCCCCATTGGTCACATTGACGCGACGGCGCCTTTCCTTGCCCCGGAAGGTGGGGCATAGGCGCCGTTGTGATCGACACCCTGACCGCCTTCGCGCAAGCGAAAATCGACGAGCTGGAGGCCCAGAGCCTCAGGCGCACCCTCAAGCCCACCCATCGGCTGGACGGAGTCTGGGTCGAGCGGGGCGGCCGGCGGCTGATCTCGTTCTCCTGCAACGACTACCTGAACCTGTCGCATCACCCCAGGGTCAAGGCCGCCGCCATCGACGCCATCCGGCTGCACGGCGCGGGGGCTGGGGCCTCGCGGCTGATCACCGGCGACCACCCGCTGTTCACGGTGCTGGAGGACAAGCTCGCCCGGCTGAAGCACACCCAGGCCGCCTGCGTGTTCGGCTCCGGCTACCTCGCCAACACCGGCATCATCCCCACCTTCGTCGGCCCCGGCGACCTGGTGCTGGCCGACGAACTGGCCCACGCCTGCATCTGGGCCGGAGCGAAGCTGTCGGGCGCGCAGGTGCTGGCCTTCGCCCACAACGACATGGCCGATCTCGCCGCCAGGCTGGCCGAGGGCCGCGGCGCCGCGCGCCGGGTGCTGGTGGCCACCGACGGTGTGTTCTCCATGGATGGCGACCTCGCGCCCCTGGACGAGATCAGCCGGCTGTGCCGCGCCCATGACGCCTGGCTGCTGGTCGACGACGCCCACGGCCTGGGCGTGGTGGGCGACGGCGCCGGCGCGGCGGGCCTGTTCCCCGACGCCCGCATCGACCTGCACATGGGCACCTTCTCCAAGGCGATCGGCGGCTACGGCGCCTATGTCTGCGCCACCGGCCCGGTCATCGACCTGATCAAGACCCGCGCCCGCACGGTAGTCTATACGACCGGCCTGCCCCCGGCGAACGCCGCCGCCGCCATCGCCGCCCTGGACGTCATGGCCGACGAGCCCGAGCGGGTGGCCGCCCCGCTGGCCAAGGCCCGCCGCTTCACCACCGCGCTCGGCCTGCCGCCGGCGCAGAGCGCCGTGGTGCCGATCATCCTGGGCGAGGCGACAGCCGCCCTGGCCGCCGCCCAGGCGCTGGAGGCCCAGGGCCTGCTGGTGGTGCCGATCCGCCCGCCGACGGTGCCGGCCGGGACCGCGCGCCTGCGCATCGCCTTTTCGGCCCTGCACACCGACGAGGCCGTCGACCGGCTGGCCCAGGCCGTGCGGCCCTGGCTGAGGGCGTGACCGCGCGCGGCCTGTTCGTCGCCGGCGCCCACACCGACGTCGGCAAGACCCATGTCGCCTGCGCCCTGATCCGCGCCGCCCGCGCGCGAGGCTGGCGGGTCGAGGCTCAAAAGCCGGTGGTCAGCGGCTTCGATCCCGCCGACTGGACCGCCAGCGATCCCGGCCGCCTGCTGGCCGCCCTTGACGTCGCGCCGACGCCGGAGGCGCTGGACGCGATCTCGCCCTGGCGGTTCGCGGCGCCGTTCTCGCCGCCGATGGCCGCGCGCCGCGAAGGCCGCTCGCTCGATCTCGACGCCATCGCCGGCTTCTGCCGCGCCGGCCTGTCGGCGAGCCGTGCCGACCTGGTGGTCGTCGAAGGGGTCGGCGGCCTGATGTCGCCCCTGACCGACACGGCCACCGGGCTGGACCTGATGGCCGCACTGGGCCTGCCGGCGGTGCTGGTCGGCGGCGGCTATCTCGGGGCCATCAGCCACACGCTGACGGCGCTGGAGGCCGCCCGCGCCCGGGGGGTGACGATCGCCGCGGTGGTGATCAGCGAGACCGCCGATCCGCAGGCCCCCGACTTCCGCCAGACCGTCGCCGACACCGCGCGCCTGGCTCGCGTCCCGGTCCTGGCCGCCCCGCGCGACGACGTCGCCGATTGGCCGGACCTGGCGCTCGACGCCTGATCCAAGATCAGTCGGGCGAGGTTTCCGGGCGCCTCGACTGCGACCAGCGGAGAACTGCGACGCCGGCCAGGGCCGACAGCAACGAGCCGACGACCACCCCGATCCGCACCTCCGCCTGGGCCCCGGCGTCGCCTTCGAACGCCAGCCCGCCGATGAACAGGCTCATGGTGAAGCCGATGCCGCAGAGGAGGGAGACGCCATAGATCTCGCTCCAGCGCGCGCCGGTGGGCTTGCGCGCCAGCTTCAGGCCGATGGCCAGCGCCGCGGCCCCGAACACGCCCACCTGCTTGCCCGCGAACAGCCCCAGGGCCACGCCGAGCGGGATCGGGCGGGCCAGCGCCTCGAGCGACAGGCCCTGGAACGAGAAGCCGGCGGCGGCGAAGGCGAACAGCGGCAGGATCAGATAGGCGACATAGGGGTGCAGGCTGTCCATGAAGTGATGCAGCACGCCCGGCTGGCCCGGCCGTGGCGGATCGATCGGCACGGTCATGGCCGCCGCCACGCCCGCCAGCGAGGTCGAGATCCCCGACTTCAGGGTGAAGGCCCAGACCAGGGCGAAGGCGAGCGCGTAGAAGAGGTGGGGCGCGCCCTTCCAGCGGGAGATCAGCGCCATGACCGCCAGCGAGGCCAGCGCGCCGCCGAGGGCCAGGAAGTTCAGGCCCTGCGTGAACAGCGCCCCGATCAGCGCCACCGCCCCCAGGTCGTCGGCGATGGCCAGGGTCAGCAGGAAGACCCGCAGCGAGGGCGGCAGGCGGGGGCCGGCCACCGCCAGGGCGGCGACGGCGAAGGCGATGTCGGTGGCCGTGGGCGTGGGCCAGCCATATGGCGCGCCATCGGCCCCGAGGTTGAAGGCCATATAGACCGCGACGGGCCCCAGCATCCCGCCCAGCGCCGCCAGCACGGGCAGCGCCAGGCGCCGCGGATTGGAGAGCTCGCCCCGCAGGATCTCGTATTTGATCTCCAGGCCGACGACGAAGAAGAAGATCGCCATCAGCCCTTCCTTGATCCACTTCAGGTTGGACTTGGTCTCCTCGAACGCCCCCACCTGAATGGTGAAGGGCGCCTCGATGAAGCCGAAATAGTGGGGGGCCCAGGGCGAGTTGGCCACGATGATGGCGGCGGCGGCGGCGCCCGCCAGGATGGCGCCCGACGCCGCTTCGGTCTTCAGGAAATCGAGCGTGATCCGGCGCGCCATCGCCCTCGGTTAGCATGTGTCCCGGGCCGGAAACACGACAATCGTCCCACCTGGCGGGCACGGAACCGCTTGCCCAATCGGCGCTCGCGGCTCATCTGGCGCGGATGCCCGTCTCGTCCGCCTACCGGCCCGATCCGCGTCTGCCCGAACTTGGCGCGGAGTTCGCCGACCCGGTGGCGGCGGCCGATTTCCCGCAGGCGATCCTGCGCTTCCGCAACGACCGGGCGGCGGCGACCGTGGGCCTCGACACCCTGACCGACGCCGAGTGGGTCGCCCATTTCGGCCGCTTCGAGCCGTTGCCCGGCAATATCGCGCCGCCGCTGGCCCAGCGCTACCACGGCCACCAGTTCCGCACCTACAACCCCGACCTCGGCGACGGCCGCGGCTTCCTGTTCGCCCAGCTTCGGGAGACGGGCGGCGGCCGGCTGCTGGACCTGGGGACCAAGGGCTCGGGCCGCACGCCCTGGTCGCGCCAGGGCGACGGGCGCCTGACCCTGAAGGGCGGCGTTCGCGAAGTGCTGGCCACCGCCATGCTGGAGGCGCTGGGCGTGCCCACCTCCCGCTCGTTTTCGCTGGTGGAGACGGGCGAGGCCCTGCAGCGCGGCGACGAACCCAGCCCCACGCGGTCCTCGGTGCTGGTGCGGCTGTCGCACAGCCACATCCGCTTCGGCAGTTTCCAGCGCCACGCTTTCGATGAGGCGCCCGAACGGATCGCCGCGCTGATCGACCACGTGGTCGAGCTCTACTATCCGGAGTTGCGCGACGCCCCCGACCGGCCCGCGGCGCTGCTGGCCCAGGTCGCCGACCGCGCCGCCCGGCTCACCGCCCGCTGGATGGCCGCCGGCTTCGTGCACGGCGTGCTCAACACCGACAACATGAACATCACCGGCGAGAGCTTCGACTACGGCCCCTACCGCTTCCTGCCGCGCAACGACCCCAACTTCACCGCCGCCTATTTCGACCAGACCGGGCTCTACAGCTTTGGCCGGCAGCCCGAGGCGGTGTTCTGGAACCTGCAGCAGCTGGCCGGGACCTTCACCTTCGTCGCCGAACCGGCGGCGCTGGTCGACGCGCTGAACGGCTTTTCCCCCGCGTACCGCCGCGAGCTTGCCCAGGCGATGCTGCAGCGGCTCGGGATGCAGGCGAAGGACGAGGCGGCCGACATCGAACTGGTCAACGCCGCCTTCCGGGCGCTGGCCTCGGGCGGGGAGGCGCTGCGCTGGGAGCCGTTCTTCTTCGACTGGTTCGCCGGCGGCGAGGCCCGCGCCCTGGCCGGCCCACGGGCGGGCGTCTACGCCAACGACGCGTTCACCGCGTTCCGGGCCCTGCTCGCCGGCCACGCGCCCGAACGGCCCGAGCGGCTGGCCGACGCCTATTTCGCGCGGCCGGAGCCGGAGGAACTGCTCTACGACGACATCGAGGCGATCTGGGCGGCTGTCGCCGAGCGCGACGACTGGTCGGCCTTCACCGCCAAGCTGGACGCCATCGAGACCGCGCGCCAGGCCTACGCTCTGGCCTGACGGGAACCGGCCGCCGCCGCGCGGGGTTGGCGCGGCAGACCCCAGCAGAGGAGTTCAGCCATGCCTCGCGGAGACAAGTCCGCCTACACCGACAAGCAGGAACGCAAGGCCGACCACATCGCCGACAGCTACGAGTCCAGGGGCGTCCCGGAGAAGGAGGCCGAGCGTCGGGCCTGGGCCACGGTCAACAAGGACGACGGCGGCGGCAAGCAGTCGGGCGCGGGCCGCGGCACGTCGACGGGCCACCCGGCGGCCCACAAGGGCGGCGAAGCCGGCGGCAAGGCCTCGGCCAGCCGGTCGGCGGCCGACCGCTCGGCGTCGGCGAAGAAGGCCGCGGCGACGCGCAAGCGCAACGCCGAACGCCACGCCCACCACTAACCCTGCACAGCCTTCGGCCGAGCGGCCCATTGGGCGAGCACGATGCCGGCCAGCGCGATGGCCGCGCCAAGCGCCTGCCACGGCCCCATCGCCTCGGCGAACAGGATCCAGCCGAGCATGGCGGCCACCACCGGCTGGACGAGCACCACCACCGAGGCCGTGGCTGTCGGCAGGCGCCCCAGCGCCCAGGCGATGGCGCCCTGGCCGGCGACATGGACCAGGCCCAGGCCGATCAGGGCCAGCCAGCCGCCGGGATGGGCCGGGGTCAGCGGCTCGCGCAGCGCCAACGCGCCGACCAGCAGCAGGGGCGCCCCCACCAGGCTGGACCAGAACATGATCCGGGCCGCGCCGTCGCGGCGGCGGGCCTCGCCGATCGACAGCATGTAGAAGGCGTACCAGAGCGCGGTGAGCAGGGAGAGGCCGTCGCCCAGCAGCGGCGAGCGGCCCGGCGCGCCGCCCTTGGCCACAGCCATCGTCCAGGCGCCGGCGACGGCCAGGGCGACGGCGACGAGGAACAGCCGGCGGGGTTCCTGTTTCAGGAAGATCCAGGCGAAGGCGGTGACCACCACCGGCGTCAGGTTGCTCAGGACCGTGGCGTTGGCCACCGACGTAAAGATGATGCCGTAGTGCCAGAACCCCAGGTCGAGGGCGAACATCACGCCGGCCAGCAGCATGGGCCGCGAGGGGGGAGCGAAGGTCCCCCGCCCGCCGTTGCGGGCGCCCAGCGCCGCCAGCAGCGGCAGCGCGAAGGTCAACCGCCAGAAGCCGATGGCGGCGGGCCCGGTGTCGGCCAGCCGCACCAGGATCGGCGCCAGGGCGATGACCATGGCCCCGGCCACCAGCACGGCCAGCGCCCGCCAGCGTTCGGCCGCGGCGAGGTCAGCCAAGGCCCAACTCCCTCTTCAGCGCCTGCGGCGTGACGCCCCGTTCGCGCAGCTCGGCGAGCGTCTCGGCCCGGTCGCGCTTGGCGAACCTGCGGCCGTCGGCGTCGAGCAGCAGCCGGTGATGGCGATAGACCGGCGTCGGCAGGCCCAGCAGGGCCTGCAGCAGCCGCTGCACGTGGGCGGCCTCGAACAGGTCCTGGCCGCGCACCACGTGGGTCACGCCCTGGAGCGCGTCATCCACCGTCACCGCCAGGTGGTAGGCCACGCCCACGTCCTTGCGGGCCAGCACCACGTCGCCGCCCAGCTCCGGGCGCGCCGCGATCGCGCCGCGCGCGTCGCCCGGTCCCGCGCCTTCCTCGACGAAGGTCAGGCCGCCGAAGCCGCCCAGCGCCCGCCCGGCCGCGTCCAGCGACAGGCGCCAGGCGTAGGGCTGTCCCTCCGACAGTCGTCGGGCTTCCTCCTCAGGGGGCAGCGGAGCGCCGCGGAACACCTCCATGGCCCCGTGCGGCGCGGCGGCGATCGCCTCGGCCACGTCGCGGCGGGTGCGGAAGCAGCGATAGAGCAGGCCGGCGGCGGCCAGGCGGTCCAGGGCGGCCTGGTAGTCGCCCAGGTGCTCGGACTGACGACGCACCGGGGTTTCCCACGCGAGTCCCAGCCAGGCCAGGTCCTCACGAATCCCCGCCTCGAACGCGGGTCGGCAGCGGGTGGCGTCGATGTCCTCGATGCGCAGCAGGAAGCGACCGCCGGCGTCCTGCGCGGCCTGGAAGGCGGTGAGGGCGGAATAGGCGTGCCCCCGGTGCAGGGCGCCGGTGGGCGAGGGGGCGAAGCGGGTCGTGAACGGGGCGGCCACAGGCCGGCGGTCTAATCCTTCCGGTTGAGGGCGAACACCCCCATGTGCTCGAATACGCCGCGCAGGAAGGCGTCCTCGCCGCCGAGCGCTTCCTTCAGCGCATCGAACTGCTTGAAGCTGGCCATCTCGGCCAGGCCGTGGGCGGCGCACCAGGCCGCGATGGTGGCCAGTTCCAGCCCGGCCCAGTCGTCGGGATCGGCGCCGGCGGCCACCAGGGTGTTGCGGACCTTGCAATAGGCGCTGTCGTCGGCGCGGATGCGGTCGGGCAGGGACTCCTTGTCCCGCGACCCGTCGTACATCACCCGGTAGAGGGCGGGGTTGTCGCGGGCGAAATGGACATAGGCGACGCCCAGCGCGCTCATCCGGTCCCGTGGGGTGGACGCCGGCGCCTCCCGCGCCGTGGACAGGGCCTGGTCGAGCATGTCCCACCCTTCGTGGGCGACGGCGTCGAGAAGCTCGGCCTTGTCCTTGACGTGGTGGTAGGGCGCGGCCGGGCTGACCCCCGCCTCCCGGGCCACCGCCCGAAGCGACAGCGCGCTCGGGCCTTCGGCCTCGAGCAGGCGCCGCGCCGCATCGATCAGGGCGCGACGGAGGTCGCCGTGGTGATAGGGCCGGGGCTCGGCGGCGTCAGCTTCTCTCATCGACATGACTGTAATTCTCTATCTGGACGCCGTAAAGATATCTTGACGACGTTCAGATGGCTGCTATCTTAGCATCGTTCAAATACAAGAACGCCCCCGCTCCCCCGGGGTTCAAACTGAAAAGGTGTGTGTGTCATGTCTCTCGCGTCCCTGACCAACTTCGAACGGTTCTTCGACCGCGCAATGCCTGCGCTTCTGCTGGTCCTGAGCCTGACGGCGGCGATCGCCCTGGCGGCGGTGGCCATCTGATCGTCCGCTCCCCACGGACGATCTGCTTTCTAGGGGCCCCTCGCGGGGCCCCTTTTTCTTTGCCCGGTCCGCGGCCGCGTCGCACGCGATCCCAGGCCCGCCATCCTGTCGTTCGGGTCCCGTGACCTCCGGCGCGGGGGCATGCAAAATCGCATATCGATACGTCGTAAATATATATCTAGACAATGCTTAGATGCGTGCTATCTAAACATTGTCCAGATGGACATCGCCCACCGGCCCCAGGGGCCACGCCAGA
>Ga0307513_10005350_pt1 | contig 16976 bp, 19 predicted proteins | sample 15_EM_MG_FD_202174 | JGI IMG/M metagenome (GOLD analysis project Ga0307513, IMG submission 202174) | Populus trichocarpa ectomycorrhiza microbial communities from riparian zone in the Pacific Northwest, United States - 15_EM | ecosystem: Host-associated > Plants > Roots > Unclassified | place... | reverse complement strand
ACGACCCAGAGGACACTGCAACCCTAGTATTAGATCATCCAGTGTCCCCTTCGCCACCCACGTCAGCAGCTCCTAGGATAAGGCGCCGACGAAGACGGCCGCAGGGACTGCGCGAGATACTGCACGCTCTCCTTGAAAGACCCAATTCGTCTCAAGCTGCCTTCACCATTCATTTAATGGTCAATGCCTTGATCTTGCTCTCTGCGCTTCTGACCGTCTTGGAAACGCTCCCATTCGTCCACCATGTCTCGACTGCGGTGTGGTTCGGGCTCGAGACTACGATCGTCATATGCTTCACCTTTGAATATATTGCGAGGGCCATCGCATGGAGTGAAAGCTACGCGACCTTTTGGGGTTGGTTCAGCTGTGGGTCGCCGAATTTTCTTGACACAGCGGAGAGCCTGACTGACGATGTTGTACAGCCTTCTTTGGGATAGTGGATCTTTTGGCCATCTTACCATATTATATCGAGATCGCGTTGCGCGCCGATACTGTGCGTCTTAATGATGGCTCGATGGAAGCAATTTATTGACATTAAATGTAGACTGCATTCTTCCGCTTCTCCATACTACGTACTATTCGACTACTTCGTGTCTTCCGACCTTTCAAGTACTCCTCCACCCTGCTGTTGACGATAGAGGTCATGTTGATTTCTATCCGGCGTTCACGGGATGCACTTCTTGCACTTGCTTTCTTCGTGCTCATGGTACTAGTTGTCTTCTCGACTCTGCTTTATTTCGCCGAGCGTGGAACTTGGGATGAGTCCCTGGAGACTTTCATTGACGATGACGGTCAGAGAAGTGCTTTCGAAAGCATCCCTGCCGCCGCTTGGTTCGTTCTAGTCAGTGAGTGCCACCTGGATGCCGTCCTTCCCGGGGCCTGCCACTGAAATGTGTTCAAGCTATAACCACCGTCGGTTATGGCGAGATTATTCCTCGCTCATTCCTCGGTAGACTAATCACAATACCGCTGCTGCTGTTCGGATTGCTTCTCATCGCGCTCCCGTCGTTCGTCCTTGGTCGCGAATTTGCGATTGTGTGGGAGGAGATGGGACCTGGTGTTGTGCAGAGCCTCTCGAACGGGCATGATCGTATTGCTGCAGTAGAGTTTGATGATGGTGAGCATCTTGAGGGACAGCCCGAGCAGGCGCAAGCTCTTCGCAGCCGGTACCGACCAGGAAGTGGGAGCCAGTCACGAGCAACGCCTTTTATGGGAAGCTTACATGCAAGGTCTCCGAGCATACATTGGGTGGAGGTGGAAGCCGAACTCCGACTTTTGAGGAAGGAGAGGGAGGAAGTATCAAAAGTGCTCGCTGAGTTGCGCGAAGAAGTTCGCGCTCTGAGGGTGTTTCGTCAGAGTGTAACTAGCTAGGGGTTTTCTTCGTTGTGATCTGCATCTCAGGTGGCATGGTCTGCGTGTTCGAGTCCTCGCATTCTTCAGTCGGGTAATTCATTTCTGTAATTTACCATTGGATCTGGTTACACACACCCGCACGCCACAGAGGACTACCAGTTGGAGGCGGGCCGAACACCTCGCTGGTACACTCAGAAGAATTTTCGCATACGAGGTGCATGTTTCTTGCAAAGATCATGATATATTGGGCGTATGTATTCTGGGATTATACCTCGATGTCTCGAGGACCAGTAAGTTTGGCATTTTGGAATATACTTAATTCTCTTGCTCTTTGCTTTGCGCGCGCTGCTGTAATTTCACTTTTTATTTCAATGATATAGTAATCTACTTCATAGGCATGCCTGGCTTAAGCTTGGTCCCTTTTTCTAGCGTCCGCATTTTGGCGGGTGGCGGGGAGCCATAAAAGACCATAAAATTGACCCTTTGTGTCATGTCGTAAATGGCCTTTTGACCTCCAGTGCAAAAAGGGGTTGACCGATAACCTCCACAAAGATCAGATATGAGCGGCCACAGCTTCACCAGGAGTCGTCCGCGTCCAACCGCAAGAAAATGAGGCCGCTTTTTGCCCTCATTACTTAGGCGAAGAAGGCAGCGGGAACTCTTACAATAAACGAGGATTGCAACGAACATTAACCAAATGCCGCAAATGCCGAACCAAATGGGTCTTGCGACCACATGGCTTGCAAAGGACTCGAGAAACATCGTTAATAAACAGCCCGATATCGGTCTTCTTGATTTGAAGATGTCAAACAAAGGAAAAGATTATGAACCATTCACAACTTGGCGTCGAGAAGTACAGTAGCGAGATGTCCCCAGGATTCCAAAAGGCCAAGCGTTTATCGGAGTTGCCAACCGATCGAGATGGATCAAAAGACGAACAGTCTGACACCCAGGGACGGACGAACGGTTTGATTCTGTAATAGAGGCTGGAGAAATTTACTAGTTTTCTTACCAAATGTTTCCCTTGGCGGTTCCACCGGTTATTTTTCCACGCGGCGACCTGCGGAGCGGTCGGCTCGAGCAACCTCATTAATCGGGTTATGGACGGTGGTCTCGAAGCATTAGCCCGAATTTCATCGGTAAAGTGCGGCTCCTGGCGCGGTACATCCAGTGGGCCGGAACCGGAAGACGGTGAACGCGACGAGACCGTATCATGGAGAACAAAAGGCCTAGTGGAACTCTTGTCAACTCAAGCTTTCTTAAGTCTCGAGATATGTATTAAAGGGATTTTCTCTCGCCTTTTGACATCAACCACAGACAGGGAAACCCGCGTTTGAGAGAGCCGAAATGAACCACTCGCGTCAGGTCGATTCTGCGGATTCTGCGGCTTTCGTGAGGCATTTGGTCCTTCTGTACGTGATAAGCTGGTGAAATTGAAGGTAGGGAAAAGAGCCGCCACTCAAAAGGACCAATGCCTTGCTTCTTTGCCTCGCCTGAGGGCTTGCTGGAGGTCCTTTGTCCGAGTTCGGTCATAAATGTCATGATTTCTGAGGTGATGTTCTGTATGAGGCACCGAGACCAAATGGCTGCACTTACCGATACCTCGGAATTCCACAAAGCACGGCTAGTCCGGTCAGTCTATGGCTTTAGTTGCTGATAAGGACACAGATATAGGCACTAGACACAAGGTTGCTCTCCCCCACCTCCCCCCTGTGTCTCTGTTCAGCTTGACCACTTCCGCCCCCTCCCGCCAGCATAGGCGACATCCTCTCCCTATACTCTTCATTGAGGGGGCCACCGGGGGGATCGATAAGCGATGCATGGGTGTTTAGATGCTGGTGGCGAATCGCCTCAAAGGGCAACCTCGCTACGGTGCTTTTTGTTTGATGCACCTCGTAAGAGTTCTCCTTCTCTCTCTAGACAGTAATACAACCACCGCCGTGTGTATTGTATCGTTCGCTTTCCCCGACATTCGCCACTGCGCAACAACCCCTAACTCGCTCCATTTCCACATGCTCCCAACCGCATTGTGGTTTGGCCTATCCCCCCTGGTTCATATCCCTATGCAAAGTGAGTTCTGGTGTTTCTGTTTGTCCATTATTTTCAGTTAGGGGAGGAAGGCAACAGACGCAGGCCGAAGGCTAAACGGCTTTAGGTGCGCAACGTGGGTATTTATAAGGCATGGCCCGGGTCTGGGCCTAGTTTCAGGGTCGAGGGCTTTCCCACGCTCATTCAGAGAAGTGGAACCCATTTGTCTTCTAAGAATACACTCGTATCAAGCTCATTTACCAAGTTGTCTACTTTGTATCTGCCTACGTGATTCTACTCTGGGCATTTATTGTGATCTCATTCCAAGCGTAATGACAAATTGGAGATTCTCGAGTTACGCTTGAACAGAAGGCGGGGCGACCTGACGTACCAAGTGACGTAAGCAGCCCGCACCTGTCATTGGACCCTGTCAAGACAGAGTTGCGGGATTGACGCGAGAACCGAGTTGTGGATTGGTCATGGGGCAGAATCGCGAAATGGCGCTGATGAGAACAAAACGATAAGGTCGGAACGGTCGCGAGTAGTAAGGGGTGTATACATATATGTTTAGAGTACCAGGACGCGTGTCGTCTCTACGCATCAGAATCGCGAACGGCGCTGTTCCAAATCTGGCAGTGGAGTGTTTGGGTCGAGACTGGTCCCCCAATTCTGACAAATCTAAACCAAATTCGGACGAAGTTATGGGGTTTTTTTTCGGCCTCGCGAAACATGGCCGATAAAAGTGTTAACAATCGGTTGGGCCTACGTCCATGTATAGAATATTTTGCGACAAAAGCAAAGAGTGTTCTTACCGAACATGAATTTTACTGTTGTGGTGCTTTACCGTCGGGGTCGTGCCTCCCGGGTTCCTAATATTGTATATTTTCTCGTAGCTGACCGTCGAACCACTGCTCTGCGGCGACTTGTGACGAAGGAAATCTCCATGGGTTTCCCATGGACTGGCGCAGGATCCATGTCGCCGCAAAGCCTTTCCTTGCCTTTGAGGGAGTTTCGTAAATCGCACAATTCGTGGTCTCCTATCAGGCCCAAGTAATTGTATTGACAAATACTCACGAATGGTTTGTTTGGAGTGACCGAGGTAAAACAATGTTCCTTCATAATGTACGTTCACTCTCCCAGCCACGAATATAGCTTTGGTACCAGCCGTGGCCTGATGTATCGGTTTCCGCTTGTGTCGAACGTCTTTTATAGTGGAAGCTCGATTGACAGGTCTAGTGTACGTAATGCCAGCTCCTGAATTGTTCACGGGAGAGAGTGAAGCACTGCAAACGCCCACCGCAGGTGGTGGTGACAAGTCTCTGTTAGGAGAGTGTGGTTATTGTCTCACTCACTTAGGAGAAAATGCGGTGTGTCAAGGTGTACCCCGTACACACAATGCGCGGGACTACCGCCGGTGCGGCTGCTTCGCCTCTCATGGCACGGAGTGTTCGTAGGGCGTGTGGCGAACTTGATTGAGCTCTTGTCCGTTCTTCAGGCGGAAGGAGAACATGGAAACAACTCAAAACCAGACAGCTCTCCCTGCCCGTGTCGTTCTCTTCTGTCCCGTACGGCCCAATATGGATACTTGAGTGCGTCACATGATCTTTGAATGTCCTTGTAGAGATGGAAGAAGCCGAGAATTGAACAAACAAACAAGGCTCGGCCGCCGCTCTCTACATCCGCGCCACACCAAGTGCGTCATCAGCGATTGTTTCAAAAATATCCATGACGATGTGATGGTACAGTACAAGTGATATAAGACCACTGTCAAGCGGCTTCCAAGTAAAGAAAGACCAGCATACACTTCCAACGCACAAACCCGACGACGAAGCACAATGCCTACAATGTCTACAGCCGTCAGCCAATCTTCTCAGACCGGCTTCTCCCCGATGCAAGGGGAAGACCAACGCCACTCAATTCCAGGCACAACGTCCGACAAGGTCCAGCCACGCCCCAGCCACAGCCACAGCCACAGCGACGACCTCGACCCGGTAACGGCCGATTCGTCAGGTACGGAATACCCACCGCAAAAGCATGCGGGGAAAACCGGGTTGGGACCACACTATTACGAGGAGCATCGGGCCACTTTCCAGGACAAGGTTCACGGACTCAGAGAGGAGCTCGAGGGGGAGATAAAGCACAATGAAAAGCTGTGGCAGGTACACTACAGGATCCATGGAGACTGTACATTAACATTTATTTTTCCTTCCCATTTTCGACTTTGGCTATGCAGCAAGGCCACGAGCGTATCTCCGGCGAGCTCAAGGAGAAGCAGAGGAAAGAGGTGAGCCGTGCTTTCGTCGTAATGTTGTTGTTCCAGTGCTTCCTGAGTCCTCTGGCCTTTATAGGAGGAGAAGAATGACCCTTTCCACAAGGGGGAGAATGAGGACCAGAAGACAACAGACAAATCGGCTGCAACGCTTGAGCACAAGGACAAGGGACACGTCCCGAAGGAGAACAAGAACAAGGAATATGAGAACAAGGCATGAAGAGAACATTTTGAAGCATGTATTAGTGCTAAACTTTACTGGACATGGTCGTACAACTGAGAATGAATAAACTATATAGCAGATCATGCTATGGGCATACTGCATAATACCAATTGAGAGGGTGCGGATGTGGATGAAAGGGGATGCCAAGAACCCAAAGAAAGTGAATACAATTATAAGGGACTACCAGTAAGCCGCCAAGTGGACGATAGATATACTATGGTGCTCAATGAGGGCTCGAGTTAGCCTTAAGAGTCCATCTGCGAGTAAGGGGTATTTTGAGCCTAACGAACAACGCGAGGTCAGACTCGGCATGTCCGTCTTCTGGTGACTTGAGGGAGCGTACCAAGAAAGTGGAATCTTTTAATGTGGTTGTGAGTAAAAGGGGAAAGCAGCCGAGTCTGCTGATTTCCTCAGTGGCAATACAGGACGAGGATGGAACAGTGGCGAGGGGCAGGCGCTGCACGGAGCAGAGGTTGGAGTACCAGATGGTGTTCTGAACTCTGCGTTGTCGTACCACGGCTCATCGCTGGTCAGGGTCAGAGGAGCCGTCAAGGGGAGCACGTTCGGGGCGGAGGGACGGCGGTCGCGAAGGGAAGGCGGGATCGGTGTGTGGATGGGGGCATGCGGATGTACGAGCATCAACAAGGGGCTGGTTGCGGCCGGTGTTCTGGGGGCAGGCTGGTGGTGGTGGTGGTGGTGGGGCGCCGACTGTGATTTCGATGAGCTGGCCGTGATTGGCCCTGATTGAGGCGACGAGTGGGCAGCTGAGGACGCGTACGAGATACTCGAAGTACTTGAGGACATTGAGTTCGACGAGGCCGAGGAATGGGTGCGGAGGGAGCTCGGAGGACGTTGTCGGGACACAATGGAGGGGGGAGTGGCAAAAGACATGGGTATAGATAAGAAGAATATTGCTACAAGTACACGAGAGCTATTTGGGGTGCTCAGTGGGCTGGAGGCTGAGCAGTTGATGAGAAGGCGTCGAAAGTTGGTGTGAACAGGCAAAGCAAGTTATATGTGCACGGGCGCTAAAGCGAGTGCACTGCTCCACTAAGTCGCCGAAGACGTGTCTGTCGTTGAGCTGTCGAGCTGCGTCGCTTACGACCTTCTCCCGTTCCGCTGCCGCCGGTCGACCGATTTCACTCCCAGCCACGCCACGCCAACGAACGCGTCGATGACCGATAAATGCGCCCATCACGGTCAAAGATGGCCCCAGCAGGCCTCCGCAGAACTGCCCAGTTTGGCGAGCCGGGGGGCGAGCGCTAGCGTGCATGGATTAATCAATCGAATTTCCCCCGCGTCCCTCACTGTACTAGAGCGCCTGCCGGAGCGAGCGAATCTTAGTCGACTTGGTTGGGAGCCTCGCTGTTACGCTGTTGCGTAGTGCACAGTGCGCCAGTGCGCCAGTGCTGACCCGAAACTCGCACGAACGTGTCCTGGGGCTAATCGAATTCGCCATTCGGGCAGGCACTCTCCTCCGGTCCTCGTCCTCCGTGTGAATAAGCAATAAGCAGAGCCTTGCAACGTCTCTCTTCGGGCCGAACAAATCCTCGCTCTGCCGAGATACCACATGGGCACGTGTCTGGGCAATTGAATTGGTGCTACTATGTTTAGCTGTATACCGAGTATTCTCTTCACATCGAGCTCACCTGCAGAAATAGACCAACACCATGCACTGGCAGTCATAGATTTAGATTGTAAGCATGGGGGCGGGTATCCGTACAAATCGCCCACTCTCTTTCAGCTGATATAAGCAACCCGTCCTTTTCACTGTGCTTGGTAATACCTGATAAGAATAGCATCGGAACCTCGGCATTTCGGAGCCTCGGCACACTCGACGTCCCAGGTGCTCTACTCTCGACGTCCTTGGCTTCAGGTCAGGTTGTCCAGCGTCCCACCCTCATATCCGGATACTTCAGTGCCCGAAGTCCAGTGCTCAATTTACAATGTACCACGCGGATCGCGTCTGCATTCAAAGCCGCGTTCTTCGACTGACGGGTTCATGACATACGAAACGAACGGCGTGTCCGTTTTGAGGCCGGAGGTGATGGCCCTTCATCTTCATCCTCATGATGAACACTCAATTTGGTTTGCCCTTTTATTCACCGACGCAACAAAAATGTTCGAATGCGGTGTCTTTTCGAGAAAAAAGAAAGTCCAGTTCGAAACTTGCATGCTAAAAGCATATTGTTTGAGGTACTGGTCGTGATAAAAGGATTCACGCCACCAGCTCAGGTCGTCAATGCTGAGGGTATGAATCACGAGGTCCCGTGCGTCGGAGCTCGGTCAATGATGAAGTAACTTGATGAGGCTAGAGTTCACCCAAGTGGCAGATGGTATATCCCATTCGTGGGAGTTCCGTTGACGTTTGAGCCGGGCTATCTCCATTCTTACTGCCACACTAGACTACACATCTCAGAGGGTGCCGGTAGGGTGTTGTCGCTACTTATTTCTTACTGCCACACTAGACTACACATCTCAGAGGGTGCCGGTAGGGTGTTGTCGCTACTTATCGACCATCGGTGGTCATTTGAATTTCCCACGTCTGTTTGTGATCGACACAGCGTATGGTGAGGCTGCGAGCATGAGGGATCTCCTGTATCGAGGATAAGCCACCAAGATGCCCTCGGCGGTCTTTGCGGCACCATGGAGGTGTGGGATATAACAGTCCACCGGGCAGCCTTTGTGGGGCTTTGCCTTTTCAGGAAGTGTTGCTGATACCATGAGACTGGAGTCCAGTAGTGGTCCCCCCACAGGTATTCTCCACTAATCCTACACGGCTTGCTCGCCGAGCCATATGCGCTGACTAAGGCTTATATGTTATCCTGACGCGTTAGCCCAGCTCAATTCCTGTGCTCTTTCTTGTCTCGGCCATGGGTCCTGGGTTACCGTTGAAAACTGTGAAAGTACTGCAAGACACTGTATTACCAGCAAAGTATTCCTTGCTTATCATATTTTGAACTCCGTCATGAAGCATGAGGATTGTGGATGCTGCACGATTGGAAGGAAATACCCATTCAACCCGGGTGGTCTTGGTGTCACAAGTAGCCCTGCAGCCCATTCAGGTGACGTGGTTGACCCAACTCTGATGAAGGTGCGGAACGATGGGATGGTCTGGTGAGTTTGAAATGCGTCTCAATTGGCCTGAGTCGAAAGTATACCACGTGACTTTTTATTATTCGGGCGACTGGAAATCGCTCGAAGTACCCCGTACGGTGAGACGGGTCGAGGATATCGAGGTAGAAGCAGCAACACGGCGGGGTCAAGGGAGCGAGGAAGAAGATCGAAGATCATGGGAAGTCGTAAGCTGAAGGTTGAGAAAAAACACGGTTTAATAGGTGGTGGCATCATTTGCGCCCCCGCACGCTAAAATAAGAACATAGATATACAAGAACATAGCAATACGGCGATATCATCTCCATCACGCTACTCGCGGCGCTTTCTCTATCGCGGGCCGCAGGAGGCTGGATGCGGGCTTGTCCCTACCAAAAAGGTGAATGGAGGGGCGTTGGTTAAAGGCCCCACGTACCCATACTGCTTCTTCAGCAAGTCGTTAAGGGCCTCATCCTTTGACAGCCGCAGCCGCTGGGCCTCTTCTTGAAGCCACTTGAGCGTTTCTAGCTGCCGCTGTGTTCGCCTCGATACTCTGCCTTGCATATCAAGTATCGCGCTTTTGAGGACCGACACGCATTCACTAAACCCGTGCCCTATCTCCTCTTGTAGGAGCCCCTTCCGACTCGGGGTCGCTTACTTCAAGTTCCGCGAACGTTGCCGCAGCAATCGTTGGTGATTGCTGGGCCGTTTTGACAGGGACAGCGCTAGCTTCTGCGGCGTGTCCCGCTGCTTTCCCTCTCCGGCTCTGCCTTTCCGCCCTCGAGGATTGTATGCGTCAGTTTCGCAGTAGTCTCCCGCATTGTGGTCCTCGCCATTACTGTCTAGAGCGACGAATGGCCTCCTCCTCCGCATCCGAGTCTTCTGTCTTTTCGTTGGAATGGGTTTCCATCGTCCCATGCGCCACTCGCATGCGCCTCGTGAGGGGCCGGAGCGCGTGAATGATTGTCGCGTTCTAGGAGATAGCGTGAGAAATGACGACGAGCTAGACGAGGGTAGGAAAGGTTTACAAGTGAAAGACTGCTCGTCTGTGTGAGATCGAAGGTGGCCAATGAGGGCAAATCAAGATGTACGAGTAACTCCATAGAGGCTACACCCTTCCCATATGCACCAGTAAGTCGAATTACTGGTCTCTATGTGTGCGACAGTGGTCGAGCGAGATGCGAACCGTGGTTGACACCAGATTACCGACCGTTATGGATATGGTTAGCAAGCTCTTCAAGCCTACGGAATGTTAATCCGCATTCGTGCCAGCCACAAGTCGACGGGACTCTCCCCTGCAAATCAGGATGAATGTAGGGATTTCGTCCTCGGGTAGTGGTTTGATATCCTGTTCCGGTGTTCCCATAGGTGACGGCAGGTGACGCCCGGGCCATATTGGTATCCAGCAAAATATGGTTGGGTTGAAATCGTTCGCACTTTGTTCCTAGCTTCACTCGCCCATGCTGGCGTTTATTGCCTGGAGACCTTCAAGGACCAGGAATGCAATTGTAACGCGTGGATTTACCAGCGGCAGAGCCGCGCTGTCAGGTCACAACAAAGTCTGGGCTTGCCACGAATTTATATCGTAGCGTGTTTTGATTCGTAAAACCGCAGTGGAGTAAAATAAGGCATGACAAGGCTATTCAAGATGCAAAGAAGAATAGTGCTTATCACAAAATGGCCAAGGCATGCTCTTCCATTGGACTATCAACCAATTCTCACTTGCAAAGTTTAGGACGTCACTATAGCCGCACGCGGTTGGCCTCTATTATTTAACCTCTAGTCACTACTGACGTGACTTCTTCCAGTTGGTGGAAGTCTTAATCCGGCATTGAATCCCGCTCTTGCAGTCGCGTTGAAGAACGCAAATAAAGCCGGAGTACCCAAGGACAACATTGAGCGTGCACTTAAAAGGGTAAGGCCTACTATTTGTAACGTGGTCTAGCCTCTCAAGAGACGACAGGCGGACCCGAACTCTGGGGAAAAGGACAACGGGCAGGAACTCGTCTACGAGATCATGACGTCCTCAAAGGTTGGTATCATGTGGTACGTAAACTAGGTATTCTCCTACACCTACGCTCCTGAAACGCCCCAGTGAGTGCTATACAGACAACCCGACCCGAACCAGACATTCGCTACGAGCAGTAATTAATGACCATAAGTGTGTTGTAGCGCCTACTCCACCTTAGTCGGACCACTGACGTGTCCTGGTTCTAGTGCCCGTTTCACCCCTACGTCCTTCCTTTTTCAAAAAAAGGGCATTATCCAAGTAGTGCTTTCAAATGATAAGTCGTTCGATGAGTTGTGGGAAGCAGCAGTGGAAGGAGGTGCCGACGATGTCTCGCAAGTGGAAGGTTCTGAGGAGGTTGAGGTTGGTCGAATCAATTTGCTCTAAGGGTGACATTCATCGAGAGTTTGCCTTCAGATCATCGTGTCACCAGAACAACTGAGCTCATTAACAACGTCACTTTCGTCCCCTCCGCACTCCTATGTGTTGACGGAGAGCGAGATTCGCTTTTTACCCACAGAGGACGCTGAGCTCACTACAAATAGCTTGACAGACGAAGAGAGACGGTCCTTAGAAGCACTAATAGACGCATTGGAGCGTGATAGTGATGTAGTCAAAGCGTGGACTGGTATATACTGACCTTCTTGAAACCGCGATCAATGCAAACCACGGCACCGAGTTCTTCGCCGGCCAGCGGTCCAACGATAAGCTCGCCCCATGACTTGCGAGCTGTTGTACGTACGTACGGTTGGTCTGATCCTCATTCGATCACGGACACCTTAGCGTGATTAGAGATATGTATACCGAGGAGGCGATGGGAAGCTCTATTTAACACGATAACGCCACATTACACATTGGGACCGGTGGCATACCACAATCTTGCTCCTTGCCCTCACGCCCCAAGCACCCCTATCGGAGCACAGCACCAAACCCTGAGGAAATGGCAAGATCCTAGGCATCAGTACATCTTGAGGTACATCCTGAGGAGAAACCTGAGCACAGGCATCATACCTGAGTATGGTAACAAACCATGTTGAACATGCTCTGGATGAACTGAGGATCCTGAGTGTCCTCAAGAAGTCAATTTGTCTGACCTGATGCTTTATCATGAGTGATCAGGTTCAAAGGTGAGGGGTGCCCAGGTTCAAAGGTGAGCACTGAGGTTTAAAGGTGAGAGGCTCAGGTTCAAAGTGAGGGTGCTCAGGTTCAACATGCTCAGGTTTCACTCACATGCCAATTGGGTGCAACAAGGCACAATAAGAAAGGAGGACATGAGTATATTCACACAAAATATATTTGCTGCAATGTAAAATGCCTGGCACAAGCCAGAGGGCACATAAGGGAGTGGTGGCGCTGCAGGGTGGGAAGGACTGGTGATGCCACAAGACAGTGATGAGGCGTCCTGAGCAGCGCCCACTTAAACGCAGGGTCTGAGAGATCCCGGATCTGAGTGTCAGGGGTGGCTGACATGGGCAAGATACTGACAGGACAGCGGACCCCAGGTTCCTTTACTAGCTTAGCAGGGCCTGAGAGGCCCCGGATTCAAGTGCCTGAGGTGACATGACTCGATATCATATCACCGGGCACTGTACAAAACTAATCAATATTTTTATGAGTACCAAATTGCTTTCATCTTTCATCTTTCCTTTCATTTTCGCTTCCATCCACTCTGCCCCATCCCTGCATTATGAACAGGATCCTGGATAAATAAATGCGTCGGTCCCAAGGAACCGCTGGGTAAACAGTCTCCACGAACCACTTGAGTCTTTCGACGCGCCAGATATGGAACGAAAGCAACCAGATCGCTGGAATAGATATTAAATTAGCCAGTCATAGTACTTGTAGGAGGGTTGTGCGCACTTAATTCCATGTAAGTGAAGAACCCAAGGGCTCCTCCCTTTGCATCCGCCTTGAGCCACCTTAAGGCATCGACCCAAAGCTTCATATCCTTCGGTGGCGGACGCGCATTCTTATCGAGAAGGAAGACGAGCAGAATGCGTGTATCTGTGGAGAAATGTGGTTAGATGACACCTTTTGTTGGGGGTTGAAGCATACAGATGCCGATGTGGCTATACGATGTATTTCAATACACGCAACTGTATCATAGTGACGCGAGACTTACAAGTGACCGCTGAAGATCACCCACAGGATAAACAAGATCAGTCTAGAATTCCACTATTGATCCTGAAGGTACTTACACGGTCCCTAAAATAAAAATGAGCGCCAGTTAAGGGCCATGGCTATTAAGAGACGTACCGATAGCGTTAACGTATGCCGAGTTAGTCATCAGGATGGACCAGTCCTCCGTTGAGAAGTTCTGCAGGTACAAATTCGGCCGCTATAATTTGTGTCCTGAGCGGCCAATCCACCGCAGAAGAAAAAAAGATATACATACCTCGTAACCCTCTGGGAATAAGTATTTTGGAAGGAAATCGATGCTCGGCTTTTTAAACCCAGTCGCGAAAACGATGACGTCGGCATTGAAGGTTTTCTCTTCTCCGGGATCTTTCGGCTTGCTCTCACGTTGACGTACGTTGACTCGCACTCCATCCTTTTGAATTTCAAGAGTGTCGCCGTGAACATAGGTAACGCGTTTCTCGCGAACGTGTCGAAGAAACTCATCGTTGACAATCTGCAGTAATTGAATTAGACTTGGTGTCACGTAAAACATCAAAAAGGACTCACTGGAGTACCCTCGAAAAGGCCAGTGTGAGCAGGAGCGAGATCCTTCGCACCTCGATAATGGAAGACTTTGAGAAGAGTCTCGGGGATCCAGCTGAGAGGCATCTGGCGTCCAAATGGCTGGGAAGAGATTGTTGTGTCGAAGAGAATATTGCGAGGAATGATCCATTTATCATCCCTGGTGTTCACATCAACAGTAATCGAGGAAAGCATCACGAATTCGCACCTCGCAAGGACACTAATACGCTTAGCTTTCTTGTCCAGGGCCAGTTCAGCCGCCTCTACACCACTCGCACCACTGCCGATAATCACAACCTCTTTGTTCTCGAGGTCGGCGTCATCCAATTCGCTGGAGTGATAAACCTGTGAGTACTACATAAGTAACAGTGGGTTCGCATCACAGTTATGGCCACACCTTGCCCTTGAACTTAGCCGTGCCGGTTATATGCAGTCGATGGGGATGGCCGCAAGTGCCAATCGTCACAATCACGGCATCGAACTCTCCATCCTCTCCACCATTGATGACCCACTTAGCATGGCCACCCTCGTTGGGGTCAGTGGACGACTCTGTGCGGCGGACGCTCTTTACTTCCGTCTGAACAAGCATTAATATAACACCATGGCCTTTGACTGCACGCTCACATTCAGTTTAGTCCTAGGTTCTAGCTGATACTCCCTCCAGATACGTCCAATTTCTGTGGAACGGACTCAGCCGAAGGACCCAGAAGGAAACGCGAACCAACCGCGTAGAATCTCGTCACGATGTGGAAAGGTCTTTGACCATTTCACGCCGGGGTGAAAGCGATAGAGTAGACTGTTGAGCTGGAGACCGCTCGACTTGTTTACATGAGCCCATATTCCACCAACGCTGTCGCTTTTGTCATAGATGACAACATCGAAGCCATGTGCGATACAGTGAGCAGCTGAACTGACACCTGTAAGGCCTGCACCGATGACGGCGATGCGCCCGTATGGATGGGCCGGCTCATTGGGGGACTCGGGTGGTTTCTACCGGTGCGTCAGAGGTAGGTTCTTAACTAAGTATCTGTAGTAACCCACAGGCTTGAAGAGGACAATTATGGCAATTTGGACTAGGTTGTAGAGCAGCTGCAGGACCCTGACGAGGAGGTTCACTGGATTGAGGAGCGCGACACCTGCCTTGCGAAGGGGCTCGTCAAATGCTGTGGACGTCGGAGACATATTTCGTGAGGACATGTAGATGGTAGAGACTAGGAGACACGTTTGGCCCGGTTGTGCGTCATTATGATATCACAATCTTGACCCCGCCTTCCATTCTTACTCCTTGTGCACGACTCACAGATGGAGGATCCGGTCGAAGAGATCGCAGGCGTTGTCGAACAATTGTGTACTGCGGGTACACCAGATGAACAAAAGGCTGCTGTGGAAAAGTTGTTTTGATTACTGCAATACCATAAAAATGGAGGACTCACACGGTAACCTTAGGTACTTCATGGACCACGCATCATTCAACCACCCCATTTGCTGCGTGCCGTCATATCCAAACTCGAGAGAGGAGATCTTAGGTGTATTCCAATGGTACCGCATCCTCTCGCCGTACCTAACAATCAAAGTCAACTCAGTCGGTATGTATTCAGTCGTATATCTCTTGCAGATAATTTCTCACCGGTCTGCATGGTAGTCGCAGCTGAGCAGAACAGAACCCTCTATCTCGATATTACCCAGACCTTTCACTTGTGGTTCTCGATTTTCGGTCCCAAGCCTGCAAACCTCGTCACAAAGCTCAAGCTGCAATCATCCGGCGCCCCTTGGGATCCCTCGGTGGTAGGTGCTTATTCACTCTCCTCTTCTATGAGAAAGGCAACGTGTGTTCATGTGGATAGACCCTGTATCGCATTACGTCGCAAGAAGACTTCTACCAACCCGAACAGCTCTTTGGCTATCTCCTACTCCCACCCGCAGTTCTACCCATCTGGATAGCCAAAAGACTAGCCGCTGTGAGCAGCAATGTCCTCGCAAGTGTCAGCCAGATATTTGGAGTGTGGGCGCCGAAGGAGGGGTTATCGTTGCGGAAGTTGAGGACGCCGTATGGTGCTTCATGCACACTTTGAACTTTGGAATGTGGTATCTATGTAATTTAGCTCTGAATGAATTGTCATTTTCGTAATACTCTCGTTGGTGGAAGGCCAGTGGACACACAGAAACCAGGTTGGGCTTCTCCATAGTTTGAACGGCGGACTATGAGGGCGCAACATACGACGCACCAGCTTTCGGCATTTCCCGTCTACTGCTCAGCGTGGATTAGCGAAGACAGGCTCATCCTCGGCGGCGGTGGTGGAGCCTCAAAAACTGGAGTCAAGAACAAGCTGGTAGGTGGCAACAAAAGCGACGCGCTACGGGACCCTTGTCTATCCCATCACGCTCCTGCGTGGACTCAGGATATCCTCGAGAATCCCCGAGAGTTGAGCGCACTCGCAGCGGGCTGAAGCTGACCCCTTTCCATCGCGTTTACAGAGACTGTTCAGCGTGGACTCAAAGCAGCTGGATTTGGTCACAGAATACGAGTTTGAAGCTGGAGCAGATGCCCCCATGAGCATGGCCTATGGTGACAATGTGCGTGTTTCGATCCATTGGCCGTGGGTCCCATATCCTAACAGATTACTACGCATTTCCCTGGAACGGTATTACTCATAACAGTGCCACTCTATTGTTTGCGGTGTAAACGAGACTCCAGAGAAGATCGAGAAGGCTACAAATGCTCACTGTAGAGTCCTGACCATGAAAGACGACAAGGATGTCTTCACCTATCAACTTTTATAACATAACGTATTTACTTATCCTCCTTAGATTTAAGCTAGAAGATGCCCAGCAAATCAGCCGCTCAACCAGTGTGGACGATTATCAAGTGAGTGCTGCATCCTCGAAAGCCAATCTCCACACACTCACGCTTTTCGTGTAGAAAGTATCCACTGTGTCCTCTTCGCTATCGATGGTCGCCGTTGGTTCCACCGACAACGAAGTCAGTGAAGCCCGGAATCGTTGGCGGTCACAGTTCATCATTCTCCACAGGTCCATCTTCTGAACTTCCCGTCACTCTCCCCAGCATCCAAATCGGTAAAATTAGACGGAGAGCTCTTCGATGCGACCTTCAGTTCCGCCACCGTCAGTCTTACCGGCGTTTTGTCACCCATATGCTTACCTTCCTACTAGCTTGCCGCGGTTTCTTCCACTCAGATCGCCATCTATACGATCCCTGCTCCGTCTTCAGAGTCCTCTAATGGAGCTCCCAGTCACTCAAAGTCCGACAAGAGCAAAACAAAAGTCGCCACTGATAATGCTTC
>Ga0307513_10005349_pt1 | contig 16976 bp, 11 predicted proteins | sample 15_EM_MG_FD_202174 | JGI IMG/M metagenome (GOLD analysis project Ga0307513, IMG submission 202174) | Populus trichocarpa ectomycorrhiza microbial communities from riparian zone in the Pacific Northwest, United States - 15_EM | ecosystem: Host-associated > Plants > Roots > Unclassified | place... | reverse complement strand
CTACTTATTTGTATATATACCATCTCTGGCCTTCTTCTGCTATCTCTTTTGTTGTGATCGGATGAAATTTAATGTCCCGGTAATGCTAATACGCTTTGACATCACTGCCAATTGCGCGATCTGAGACTGTGTCACTTCCCGGTGTTGTGTCACTTCCCGGTGAGCGACGTTACTGGGCAATCGTATCTTGATTAGTCGAGCATTAGAGTGACGGTGCCCCGCCTAAAAATCAAACTTAGAAGTTGGAAGTTGGAACTCTTGGCGAATATTTGAGAGGGAAGAAAACTCCTGCGCAGCAGGAAGTTCGTGTCATTGCGAATTCCTTGCTTTTCTCCAGCGTTGCCTTGGGCATGGCTGCCAAGGCTTAGGACTTCTAACTTCTAACTTTGATTTATGCACGGGGGCGCCCTCACTCTATTAAAAAAAATGCTCGGCGAACCACTTTTTTGCTGGGGGAGGGGTAGGTCTAGGGTTGTTGATCCGCTAAGGTCAATTCCCGCTGAATAGGGTAGAGCCTCTCTTATCCGACTGATCGCATTCCTGATCTATGATAGCGCTGTCGTACCAAGCCTAAACAAACCCAACTCTGTACCAAACCATCAACCCTTTCCTTCCATGAAAATGAACTAGAAGGCGGTCACGCTTTAGTTAAACTCCCTGCAAACCCCATCGGGTATGATGACTCATAGCAAGAACCCACCACTGGTGTCCAACCTTCGACAAGTCCTCAACAACACCCTGGAGCCTGCAGCAGATTCTTTGTAACTACCAAAGATATCATCGCGGAAGCTAACCGGTTTCCGAAAGTCCGAGCAGATCAGCAAGAACTCTAATCCAGGGAAGATATCATCTAGAAGTTTGTTCTTATTCCCGCCATCGTCTAGCAGAGTAGTCGGATATCCTAAATACGGGTAGCTTCGCATAATCTAAAAAATGCCTTTTGGTGTGCTTTCCTAAAGAAGATGCGAACATTCTAGGAATGGTGTGTCTGGAGATCTGGAGAGTGATTGGTTGAAAGAGCTCTGACCTGGTGGGAATGCAAATACCTTAAGCAAGTCTCTGCTACTGTCAAGAGAGCCCAGGGGAAAAGTGATAGATAAGCCCAGATGTAATTGTTAAAGTTTTCACGAAGGTTCCATAACGACACGAACTACAACAATGAACTTTTGGCTTAGGGGAAGTTTTGTTTGGAGAATGTTGGAGAACATAGGAGTTGAAGCAGTGGTGCGCTCAGGGTTCCGAATGGTCGGCGGAAGACTAGACTGGACTAGCTAGTCAGGTCGAAAGTCAAGTCTAGTCCAATGGTGGAAATCAGACCGACTGCACAGTCAGGATTATGGAAACCGACTTGACCAAGACTGGTCTGACCAGGCCTGCCAAGCAATAGGATATGCTATTTTTATCACTATATATTATGTTCAAGTAAAGCTTTTCTTAATTAAACTTATTTTTTCCATGAATTATATGGTGGAGATAGTGCCTCGCTTATATTAGGGGTGGCGAAAATCAGTTCTTCAGTATTGCACCATTTTTGTTTCACTAAGTGAGTGATATTACATGACCACATGCCACAATACCGGTATTGGATGTGACTTATCCATCAGGTAATCGTATTTCCACCGCATATTATCCTCTCTAGGATATTATATCAACTTCTATTGAGGGGCTGTTGATTCATAGCGTGACAAGCGACTTTAAGGTCCTAGTATAGGTATACTTCTATTCTTAGCGAGTGTTGGGCTTGGTGACATTCAGACTCATGCGATCTTTTATAAAGACTGGTCTGGGACCAGTTCAAACCGGACCGGACCACCCAAGTTAGTCGGGTCCAGTCATCGCCATCACCAGGACTAGCCAGCCCGGTCCCGCCTCCAAGACTTGACCGGTCGGACTATTCGGAACCCTGGGTGCGCTTGGGTAAAAGGTTAGGTGCAGCGGAGATGTTTTGGGATGATACAGGAACTTGCGCTAGAGGTACTAAAGGTTTGGAACTAAGAGATGGAACGAACAAGTGTCACACTACGAGGTTAGCAGAACAGGTAAAGGTAGCAGGAACGTTTGGGAACGGAAGAACTCTGTAAGTAAACGAAACAGAGGTAAGGGATTAAGGGACGCATCATTTTGGAGGAAGTTTGAGGTTGCTATGTGGAAGGAAGGAGACGGTGATCGAATGAGGGTTGACAACTTGGGCGAAGTTGAAGGAATGTTTTCTGTGTAGTCAACTTTGTGTATATATAGGACACCGCTGGCGATGTTGAAGGAATAAGGACCCAAGTTACTCCCGACCATCATAGCCTATTTTTGAGAGTAATTATGAAGTGTAGAGTGGGTTAACCGGACCGTGAATGTCTCCTTATCTCCAGTGACAAGTCCTTGGCATCTTGTTGAGGGAATATTGTCGCCATTGATATTCAGCAGGCCGGCCTGGACTGCTATAGTGTGATACAATTTACCCATCATCATAGGCTACTCTCTAATGAGAAATCCATATCGAAGAGGGCATTCCAAGAGCATTCTCCGCTGCATATTCCTTTTTCCGATCCAGAATTGCACTATGAGAATCTCCTAACCCCATGCCTTAGAGTGCCGCGCTGAGCCCTTATCGCCTATCATGGGTTGTGGGTTCCTGCAGGATTTCATTGTTGTTCGGCGAGGCCAGAGGCAGTCTCAATAGCAGTTGGAGGATATATTGAGGTTTCTCTACCAGTGCTCTAGCAGCCCGGTTAGAATTGAAGGACAAAGGATGGAGAAATAGAAAGAACAACTGTGCGAATAAAAATTGAAACAATAGATACCCCGGGCCTGGTTGGAAATCAAAAAGAAAGCTTCCTACCAGACCCTCACAATTGTCAGGAGCTGGGTGTCATCAGGCCAATCTCAGCCAAGGGGAAAAAGGGGTAAATCATTGCCTCATCATTGCCTCGAGGAGCATACACTGTAACCGCACTGCACAGTGCATTGAGTTGAATCTGGGCTTTCCATCCTATGCTTCCCCTCGCCACAAACCCAACCCGGCCCCCACGGTAACTTGTCCTGAGAGCCCGCCCCTGGGACGCCCCCGACCTGGTGAGAAATCATTATTCTACACAATTCTAACTGCAGCACATGGAATACTACTGTCTACAAAGCGCACTAAATTCGGTTGTAATAGGAAAGAGTAGCTAGTAAAAGGGAAAGAAAATGAGAAAATATATAAAAGCCACCACGTTCGGGGGAAATATTTTGCTCGTTTTCCTGACAATCCTAAGGACATAGAAAAAGAGAAAAAAATAGACTAAAAGTAAAGAAACAGAAATAATGGTGAACACGAAATTAACATTTCCGAAATGGTTGGTAGACCATGGAAAGGTAACTTAATTTACTATACTTGTACAAAGCCAATTCCCATAAAATATTGGGTATGACGAAATATCGAGGCGGCAACATACTCTATGGGGAAGAGGGCGGGAAAGGGAGAAAGGGAGAAAGGGAGGGAGCGAGGTTACCATGCGCGGAACAAAGACCGACATTGTATAAGTACAACATTATCGGTTCTTGGGCTAAACGGAAGTGAAAAGATTATACAGGATGATTGGTGTGTAGGGCAGGGCGCAAGGATGCGGCGGAGGGAAATACAGAAAACACGAGGACTACTAGGGAAGGTGGGTTGAGAAGGGAGTCCAGAATCACAACAGTTCGGTACAGCGAGTGAGAGGGTTTGTCGCGTAGTGAGTATTTGTGAATATCAAGATGCCCTGGACCTTTTGGAAGGCTGAGGTTGCTCGGAGGGCATAGCCGGAAAAGTCCCTGTCGAGCTACCGCTACTCGCTGGGCGAGGGGGTGAACTCTGCTCTTCCAATGGCCGCTTTTGAGATCCCACATGTGTCTTCTTAGAAGTGTGAACAAGAGCTGTTTGGCTGGTAAGGCCTGTCGTCACTATATCTTGGTTGATTCTACACCGCTTTAGGAGAATTTCGACTACTCGAGAGTGTCCGCACTCCGCAGCCCAGGAGAGTGCTGCCCGACCGTCTCTATCCGTAGTATCGGGAGCGACGTCCTCCCTTTCCAAAAGCATCTCGACGATGCCCCCATGTCCATTTCCAGCTGCCCAGGACAGAGGCGTTCGACCGTCTTCGTCCGCAGTTTCGAGAGTGACACCCTCCCGTTCCAAAAGCCTTTTCACAACTCTCGAATACCCATTCGCAGCTGCCCACGAGAGGGGCGTCTGACCCCAGTCATCCGCAGTGTCAGGGGCTACATCTTCCCGTTCCAAAAGCATCTTCACAATGCCCACACGCCCATTTCCAGAAGCCCACGAGAGAGGTGTCCGACCATCTTCATCTGCAATGTCGGGAGCTATATCCTCCCGATCCAAAAGTATCTTTACAATGTCCTCACTCCCATTTACAGCTGCCCGCAAGAGTGGGGTTCGGCCGGCTTCATCCACAGTGTTAGGAGTGATATCATCCCGTTTCAAAAGCATCTGCAGGACAACCCTACGTCCATTTGCAGCTGCCCACGAGAGGGGTGTCTGACCGTTGTTATCAGCAGTGTCGGGGGCGACATCACCCTGCTCCAAAAGCACCTTCACAACGTCCTCACGCCCCATTCTAGCTGCCCACGAGAGAGGTGTTCGACCCTGTTTATCCGGAGCATTAGGGGTGATGTCCTCCCGCTCTAAAAGGATCTTCACGACACCCCGGTGTCCATTTGCTGCTGCCCATGAGAGCGGTGTTCGACCACCTTTATCCACAGTCCTGGCAGTGATATCCCTCCGTTCCAAAAGGATCTTCAAGACTCCCAGATGCCCGTTTGCAGCCGCCCATGAGAGCGGTGTTTGGCCGTTGTTCTCCGCAGTGTCGGGGGTGATATCCTCCCGCTGCAGAAGCATCTTGACAACCTCCTCAAGGCCTATTCTGGCTGCCCACGAGATCGGAGTTCGGCCATCTTCATCCGCAGTGTTGGGAGCGATATCCTCCCGTTCCAAAAGTATCTCCACAATGCCCCTATGCCCATTAACAACGGCCCAGGAGAGGGGTGTTTGACCATGGTTGTCAGCAGTGTCGGGTATGACATCCTCCCGCCCCAAAAGCATTTTCACAATGCCCACACACCCCATTCTAGCTGCCCATGCGAGAGGTGTTCGGCCCCGCTTATCCGGAGCGTCGGGAATGATCCCGCCCCATTTCAAGAGCATCTTTACAACGTCCCCATGCCCTCTTCTAGCAGCCCATGAGATCGCCGTTTGACCCGTCACATCAGTTTTGTTGAGGTCCCACTTCTTCATCTCTAATAAGCCAACAGCTATCTCCACGATCCCAAGATAGGCAGCGCAGTGGAGACCCGTAAACCCTGTAGGGTCACTCCGGCCTAACGCCCCGTACAAATTATCACGCCTATTGGATAAGAGTATCCCGGACGCTACATGCTGATCGAATCCGTCGAGGAGCCTCAGTGCCAGCTCATTCACCCTTCCCGTGACTTCTCTTCCGGCATGTGTTCCCCAGTTACAGGAGGCATATTCAAGCAACGGCGTTCCTGGCGGGCTCCAGCCAGGAGCAGGAAAAAGGTCCCTAACGCACCGAAAGTTGAGGTATGTTAAACAAACTTCGGCAATCATCAAGTGAGGGCGGTGGAACAAATCGGTATTATTGAACAGATATTCCTGAAGTGTGTAGTGGACAAGACCGGACAGTGTATGAGGATGCTTCAACTATCACAAGCCCTTGGGAGCACCCCAGCAGTGTTTCTAGTGTAGGAATATTCTCGGAATTTAAGTCTGTGGATCCTATTTCTACCCCCAGGGCATCGCATAACTCGTTGGCTTTTAAGGGTCTCATCGAATGTGATAGCCACATTAGCACCTCCATACCGAGCTTCGACTTGCTCCCCGCCTGCGCCTTTATTCGCGTCAGGGTTGCCGAGTATGCGCTCCGAAGACCATTCCCTTGGATCATTTCACCCAACCTTTTCCTTCTCTGGTGGAGCGTAACCTCCTCTAAGACTGCCTCAATGTTTAGTGAAACGAGAAGAAATCTGTGTTTTGTTGTTAGCGGGTATCGGTTAAATGGTCGTTTCTACTCACATCTGCGAAATATTTCTTGGAATTACTCTCATAATCTCAGCCCTCAAATTGTCGTCCATCGCGCTGGGCGTGGGATCTCTATCTAATCTCATACTCAAATACTTCTCAATATCCCTGATAGTAGGTACCACGACTATCATGACTGCCCAGGTGAAATACCTCTTAACTTCGTCACGAATGTGAGGTCTCCCGGAAAGGAACACCCTCGTGGTCGGCGAAGCCCCCACAATTTCCCGCAGTGACTCAAGAAGTTCTCGTCGATTGTTCGGAAGACATTCATCCAAACCATCGATACAAATGAACACTTCCGGTAGCGATGTGAGCACCGTCTTGAGCATTTCCACCAAGTCTGAAAGTTGCGCAGCCCGTCCGCCAAAAGCCCTCTTCTCTTTATGAAAATCCAACCGCAGGGGCTCAGGGATTCCATCTCTCTCAAAAAGCTGCTTGAGGATTGCACCCAGTATATTCGCCGCGGACTGTTGCTCCTGGGCGAAGTAGTCGCAATACAGGCCAGCGACGGCGATGTCTCGGTTACGAACCTGATCGCACAGCCAGTCGATAACCAATGAGCTAATATTTCTGTCCTTCAGTATTCTCCACTTTTTAAAGAGAGCTTTCTCCCTAACCTGATATGAGTCTTCCCCACACCCGGATCACCGTAGCAGAATAAAACAGCCTGTTTCGGGAGCACTTGGCTGCCACTCCACTCCCGAAATTCCCTCCTTTCTAAAAGCCAACCTCCGACACCCTTCACCCGGTTGACCTGCACACTTTGATGTCTGTGCCGGGGCTCTAGTGGTGAGAGCCACTGCTTAATCTGGCTATTTTCGTCGTCCGTTTTGTTCACCGTGATAGTGTTGTTGTAACTATTGGTTACATTCCCACAGTTGGCATTATCGGAACCAAAGGATTGTATATTTGTTATTCGCTCCATGTTGCGCTTTTCAGATGCTCCGTTTCGCCGTGGATGCGATTCCAAGAGAATTCGCTGGGCTAAACCGGTTTATGAGCTTTTTTGGGAGCAAGGAAATAAGGCTGACTTGCCCCTCGTTTCTTCGGTAGTGCTGTCCAATCATTTTATGCCAAGAAATCCCAAGCGGGAACAGGGCACTCAGGGAGTAGCCAAACTCACCAGAGGCATCACAGATTGGACGATAACCCTGCATCTTGACTCTCTGTGATATCGCATTGTTCTCCTCGTGCTGCATACTAAGATGGGTTTTTTGCCAGAAGAAGCAAATCTAACAGCCACCTCGTCTACCTGTGCCAACCTGAATTCTGGTGCTCCTGAAGAAAGCTTGCTGCCTTGGCCAACCACTGCAAGACAGAAGCCAGTTAGTAACGAGCCGCTGCACGTGCTTTCCAAACCGATGTTCCTCTCCCATCAAACAACCCCACAGTATGTGTAGCACGAAGAATCATCATTCAGCCTCCCCACTTTCCCCCACTTTAGGATCAGAACCCCACGCCAACAGTAGCTTTTCCACCTGTTGAGTACATCGATGTCCACGGCAACCAAACAACTCTTTGAATTCCCTGAGGCAAGTACCCCCCTCAAGCGACTAGGACGACAGTTCAACAGACTTATGGAAATACACTTAAGCCACGAACCAACCGAGCCCTAGCTGTTCCCGCTTTCCCCCTCGTTTACCCTCCCCTGTTTATTCTACTTGCTGTGAATATCGCACATGACGGACCGGCCTGGACCCCCGAGAGCATACCTCCCCCCGCAAAGTCACAAGCGCTCGGGATTGGCCAAATTATTTTTTCTTTCCCAGATTTTTTTTCGAGCATTCCGAGGAGCTTGGTCTCCCTGGTGCTTGTCCCCGGTATTTCGGAAATTCTTAGTGCTAAACAGAGTACTCTCAAGCTTTAGTATAATACCGTAGAGGGATGGCGCCGGGCATTTGATATCATCCCTCATGGGTAATTCATTTTGCTTAAATTTACATAATACACATAAATACTAGAGTTTGGCAAAAGTAACTTCGAAAATGGCCATATGATACATGGCCAACTTTTGCTAAGCCAAGCGAATGCATTAAGATCATAGTTAATATAATGAGAGAATGAGAAAACCCAGAGAAAAAATAGAGAAATCTGAAAACCAAATGCCAACCCAGCTATACCATCCCTCTATCACACTTCTTTCGTAAGTCCACTGTGGGAGGCATTGGGGGAATGTCGCTGCCCTTGTCGCGTGGGATCGTTGCCACCGATATATCCCAAGATGACAATGAGGGCGCCGTATAAGTCTCAGGGGTGGTGGGTGGGAAGACAAAGAACGCGAGCTGTAGCGAGCTTGGAGATGAGAATGCGAGTCGCAGCGAGCTTGGAGGTCTCCAACTCCCGAGTGCGATGGCCCTATATGTGCTGGAGCTATGGCCCCCGGGGAAGGAGGCGTCGACTCAGACTAAACCGTTTTCCCACCACCCCCGAGCAAGACCGCGCGCGCTTTGCCGAATTGGCAATTGGTTGTTCCAACCCGACATGTAATTCGGAATTTTTAGAGGTCTGCTAATATTGCTCTGATTGGAAATTGGAAAACATAGAATTAAAAAGGAGTGTCTTCTGAACACTTCTATGAAGCCATACCCCCCTGAAAGATGTGGTGGTTGAAATTTTCGAGAATTTATTCTTGTTTTAGTTTTCGGTTGATTTCAAGTGTCCGGCACCATACCGGTATTTAATATTGGAGTCCAGGCAGACTATTGTTGGATTGCATATAGGACATGCGGTTAGGCGGTTATGCGAATATCCATGTATGATATATATATATGCCGCCAGGAGAAGTACGGTATTATAGGGCATGAGGCTTTCTGATTTCCGACCCCTGGGTTTCTGTTTCCACATCCTGTACAGCTAAGCATAGGATATTTCTTTCCTGGTTTTGTTGATGTTCTAGCCATAGGGTGATGTATCAGGTATTTGGTTTCATCGTTTCTTTCATACCCTATGTCACTAGGGATACGCAGGGTTCCGAATGGTCGGCGGAAGACTCGACTGGACTAGCTAGTCAGGTCGAAAGTCAAGTCTAGTCCAATGGTGGAAATTAGACCGACTGGATAGTCAGGATTATGGAAACCGACTTGACCAAGACTGGTCTGACCAGGCCTGCCAAGCAATACAATATGCTATTTTTATCACTATATATTACGTTCAAATAATGCTTTTCTTAATTAAACTTATTGTTCCATGAATTATTTGGTGGAGATAGTGCCTCGCTTAGATTAGGGGTGGCGAAAATAGGTTCTTGAGTCGCTTGTCACGCTATGAATCAACAGCCCCTCAATACTAGTTGATAGAATATCCTGGAGAGGATGATATGCGGTGGAAATACGATTACCTGATGGATAAGTCGCATCCAATACCGCTATTGTGACATGTGGTCATGTAATATCACTCACTTAGTGAACCAAAAATGGTTCGATACTTTAGGATCCTAGTATAGCTATACTTCTATTCTTAGCGAGTGTTGGGCTTGGTGCCATTCAGACTCATGAGATCTTTTTATAAAGACTGGTCTGGGACCAGTTCAAACCGGACCGGACCACCCAAGTTAGTCGGGTCCAGTCATCGCCATCACCAGGACTGGCCAGCCCGGTCCCGCCTCCAAGACTTGACCGGTCGGACTATTCGGAACCCTGGGGATACGGGAGTTGGCACACAGGCAGGGCATAGGCATTAGGATCACGGATGATCATGGGATATCAGGATGAGTCTAGATTGTTTGTGATCATTAAGGATCAGGTTTAGCTGCGTGTGTTTCCTCCGAGTGAGTCGAGTTCTGGGAGTGTTTTGTTGTTAGTTAAACGGAGATATCATAGATATCTCCTGGGCTGTCCTTAACTGGAGAGAGAACAGCCATCTAGTTCACCGTTCCTCCACCCTCCACCTCACCACCCAGAGTCTATCGTGACTGCACCTTCGCCCGCTTTGTCTCCCGTGCCTTCCCCTAGGCAACAAAGAGAGATATCAGGAGCAGGCAGTCCTGAGTTGAAGGAAGAGAAGTGACCAAAACAAAAGCGAGAAAAATCCAAATCAACAAATATCCGTAACTTAATTGGAATTAGCAAAGACCGCTTCCGGCTATTTCTACACTGTCAGGAGCTGGGTGTTATTGGATTAGACTTCCCAGAATGGCTACAAAATGAGCAAATAGTTTCCAGCCTGACCCAGGCCTCGTGGAGTCCACGCTATATATTCCACTATATCGTGCATCAGATTGAGTTTGGCAGCTTTGAGTCAGACACTGCTGGTATCGTGTTTGGTCTGACTTTAGCTTGAGGCAAATGGGAATTCAAATTAACCAGTCTTCGGTAGCCTACTGGTACACCGGGAATGCCCTCAACTAGGCCTGAAGTCATGTATTCTACAGGATTCTAACTATAACACAAGCCATATCAAGCCCAACAAAGCCTTGAAGTCAATAACATTAGGAAAGAGTCTATGATAAAAGGAAAGGGGAAAAGAAAACACACGAAAAACCGTCACACTCTTGAATATATTTTTCTTTTTCTCTCCCAAAATATGAGCGACATCGATAAAAAACTGTATTGGTAAGGGGGAAATAAAATAATGATTAACACTTAACCGCAGTGACAGCCCATAGAAGTAAAATTGCGTAGAATAAAAAGGTCACCTACTTTACTTTACGAAGCCGGTGGTCATAAAATATCTCTTAGCGGAACGACAGTGAGAGGGAGGGTTCAAAGTCGGGGGCAAATAAAGAAAGAGGAAAAATGTCATTAAGCACAGAACAAGGACGGGCGTTGCGCAGGTGCCACACAATAAGGCTCTTAAGGTAAATGGATAAAATAAGATGGCACACCAAGATTGCTAGAGAGGTAGACAGGATGCGAAGGAGTAATACAGAAAATACAAAAGGAGAGCAAGAAAGGGTACATCGAGTGTGAAATTTAGTGGCGCAACGGGGCAATACTGCAAGTGGGAGTGCTCGAGTGAAGAGCATTGGCTGTGAATGTCATGATCGCCGGGACCTTTTGGCGGGGCGGGGTGACTCTGAGTAGTCAACTGGAAAAATGTCCGTAGAGCTATCGCGACCCACCGCCCGAGGAGCTATGCTCGGACTTCCAAACCGCCGCTTTGGAGCTCCCCCGTGCTGTTCCCCAGAGGTCCAGGCAAACGGTGTCTGGCCGGCGATGTCCGTTATCACGACGCTCTTCTTAGCGCTGCGTTGCTCTGAGACCATTTCAGCTACACTAATTTGTCTGAGTTCCATAGCCGACGAGGGGGGGGCTCGACCCCCTTTATCCCCAGGGGAAGGGGTGCCATCCTGCAGTCTCAAAAGAGCCTTCACGACGTTCGCATGTCTGTTTCTAGCTGCCCACATGAGAGGTGTTTGACCGTCTTTGTCCGCAGCGTTGGGAATGACATTCTCCCGCTGGGAAAGCATCTTCACGATCTCCCCATACCCATTTGCCGCTGCCCACGAGAGAGGTGTTCGACCATCTTTATCCGGATTGTCGGGAGTGACATCCCCGTGCTCCAGAAGTATCTTCACGATATCCCTGTGTCCATTTCCAGCTGCCCACAGGAGAGGTGTTCGGCCATCTTTATCGGTGGTGTCTGGAGTGATATCCTTCCGTGCTAAGAGTAGCTTCACGGTCCCCCTGTGCCCATTGCCAGCTGCCCACAAGAGGGGTGTCTGGCCGCATTTATCCGCAGTGTTGAGAGGGATATCCTCCGGCTTTACAAGCACCTTCACAACCTCCGTATGCCCGTTCCCTGCTGCCCACAAGAGAGGTGTTCGACCATCTCTATCCACAGTGTTAAGAGTGACATCCTTCCGTTCTAAAAGGATCCTCACGATACGCGCGCACCCATTTGCAGCTGCCCACAACAGAGGTGTTCTCCCGTCTTTATCAGGAGTGTCAGGAGTGACATCCACCCGTTCCAAAAACATCTTAACCATGTCCTCATGCCCTCTTTCAGCTGCCCACATGAAAGCCGTTCGACCATTTTTATCCGCAGTGTTGGGAGTAACATCCTTCTGTTCCAAAAGCAGCTTCACAATATCCTCGTGCCCGTTAACTACTGCCCACGAGAGAGGCGTTTGGCTGTCTCTATCGGCAGTGTTGGGACAGACACCCTGCCGCGCCAAAAGCATCCTCATGATTCCCCCATCCCCAAACCTGGCTGCCCACAAGAGAGGTGTTTGACCGTATTTATCTGCAGTGTTGAGAGCGACATCCTCCCTTCCCAATAGCATTCTCACGATGTCCTCATCCCCATTTTTAGCTGCCCACCAGAGGGGTGTTCGACCCCACTTATCTACACTGTCGAGAATAACATCCTCCCGCTCCAAAAGCATCTTTACAATGTCCCTGTGCCCCACTTCAGTTGCCAACGAGAGAGGTGTTTGACCGTATATATCTGCAGTATCGGGAATAATATCCTTACGCTCCAAAAGCATCCTTACAATGCCCCCGTGCCCCTTTTCAGCTACCAACGAGAGAGGTGTTTGACGGTTGGTATCCGCAGTGTTGGGAATGACATCCTCCCGTTGTAGAAGCGTTTTCACGATGTCCCCGTGCCCCTCATGAGCTGCCCACCAGAGGGGTGTTCGACCCCACTTATCCGCAGAGTCGGGAATAATATCCTCCCGCTCCAAAAGCATTCTCACAATGTCCTCATCCCCATTTTTAGCTGCCCACCAGAGGGGTGTTCGACCCCACTTATCTGCCCTGTCAGGAATAATATCCTCCCGCTCCAGAAGCATCTTTACTATATCCCCGTGCCCCACTTCAGTTGCCAACGAGAGAGGTGTTCGACCGCAAATATCTGCACTGTTGGGAATAATATCCTCAGTCTCCAAAAGCATTCTTACAATGTCTCCGTGCCCTAACTCAGCCGCTAACGAAAGAGGTGTTTCTCCCCCAGTCGCAGTGTTGGGAGTGACATCCTCCCGTTTCAAAAACATCTTTACAATGTCCCCATGCCCCGCTTGAATTGCGCACCAGAGGGGGGTTTCACCATATTTATTTGCAGGGTTAGGAGTCACATCCTCTTGTGCCAAAAGCATCTCAACAACGTCCCCATGCCCCCCCCTAGCAGCCCACGAGATTGCCGTATTACCAATTACATCAGTTGCGTTGAGATTCCATTTCTCCATCCTTAATTGGACAGCTGCTATCTCCACTATCCCAAGATAAGCACTACCGTGGAGCCCGGTAAACCCCGTAGAGTTAACCGTAATAGTCTCCAAGTCCTCGAATCCGCCCCCATAGAATAAGTGTATCCTAGAGGATATATGCTTATCGAATCCCTCGAGAAGCCTCAGTGCCAGGGATTTCCCATTTTCCGTGATTCCCCTCTTCGTATGTATTGCCCAGTAACAAGAGGCATATTCAAGTAATGTTGTTGGTAAACCCAAGGACCAAGAATGGGTAAGCGGAAGGTCCCTGACCCTCTGAAAGTTGAGGTATGTTAAACAAACCTCAGCAATCCTCGAGTCGGCGCTGTGAAACAGATCGGAATTATTGGAGAGATACTCCTTAAGAGTGTAGTGGATAAGCCGGACGGTATATGTCGACGCTTCAACAGTTACAAGTCCTAAAGAGCATCCCAGCAGTGTTTCTATCGTAGGAATATTCTGAGAATTCCTGTCCGCCGACATGATTTCTACCCCCATGGCATCGCATAACTCGTTGGCATTCAGGGACCGTTCCGAATGTGATAGCCACATTAGTACTCCCATGCCAAGTCTGGACTTGCTGGCATTCTGCTCCTTTATTCGTGCTAGCGTCGCAGAGTATGCGCTTTGAAGACCATTCCCCCGGATCATTTCATTAAGCTTTTTCCTTCTCTGGTGGACTGTAACCTCTTCCAGGACGGCGTCAATGTTAAGGGAAACGAGAAGAAATCTATATTCCGTGGTTAGAGAATATCCAACGGGGCCCAGATTGGTTAAAGCGGTTCTTTCCACTCACATTTGGGAAAATTTTCTTGGAATTTCTCTCATAATATCAGATCTTAAATCGTCGTCCATCGCGCTGGGTGTGGGATCTCGATTTAATCTCATCTCTAGGAATCTCTCAATATCCCCAATGGTAGGAGTGACGGTTATCATAGTCGCGCCTGTGAAATATTTCTTAACTTCGTCTCGGATGTGGGGTCTCCCTGAAAGGAAAACCCGCGTGGTTGGCGAAGCTTGTACAATGTTCCGGAGTGACTCAAGAAGTTCCCGTCGATTGTGAGGAAGACATTCATCTAAACCATCGATACAGATGAACACTTCCGGTAGCGATGCGAGCGTCGTCTTGAGTATTTCCACCAAGTCTAGAAGTTGGGCAGCCCGTCCGCCAAATCCCCGCTTCTCTTTATGAAAAACCTGCCGCAAGGGCTCAGGAATTCCATCTCTCTCCAAAAGTTGCTTGAGGATTGCGCCCAGTATGTTTGTCGCGGACTGTTGCTCCTGGGCAAGGTAATCGCAATAAAGGCCAGCGACAGCAAGATCTCGATCACAAACTTGATTGCACAACCAGTCAATAGCTAAGGAGCTAATATTTCGTTCCGTCAGTGATATCGACTTGCCGGAGAGAGCTTCCTCACTGACCTGATATGAGTCTTCCCCACACCCGGATCACCGTAGCAGAATAAAACAGCATGCTTCGGTATCCCTTGGCTACTGCTCCACTCCCGAAACTCAGTCCTCTCTAAAAGCCAACCTCCCACACCATCCACCCGGTTGGCCTGCACACTTTGATGTCTGTGCCGGGGCTCCAGCGGTGAGAGCCACTGCTTAATCTGGCTATCTTCGTCGCCGGTTTTGTTTACAGTGATTGCTTTGTTGTTGAGGGTAATAGTGTTGTAGCTATTCGTTACATTCCCACTGTTGACAATACCAGAACCCAAGGGTTGCATATTTGTTATTCGCTCCATGATGCGTCTTGTTGGTACTTCGTTTTGCCGTGGATGCTGTTCCGCGATAATCCAGGGGGGCAGGGGGCTTATGAGCTTTCTAGGGCCCACGAAAAGATCGCGTGACTTGGCTCATTTCTTCGGCTATGCCGTCCAATCATTTCAATGGGTAGGAAACGAAGGTAGAAACCAGGCAGCCAGGAAGCAACCAAACTCACCTGAGTCACCACAAACCGCGGGACAACCCCCCCGAGTCACCCACCGTTCACCCCGAAGCACAACTGCCAACAAGCCTAACCCATCCAAAATATCAGCAGAGTGATCAGTTTGGGTATTTCCAAGATAATTGAATTGAACATTGGGCAAGGAACTATAAGTTAACATTTGCATCTTTTCCAGGCCGAAATCAGCAAACTTCCTCTGTGGCAGCCCCACGGTGTGTCACAAAAATATTCATTCTGCCTTGCTGCTTTCCCCGATCTAGGATTGAAATTCCACGATGGCGGTAGTTTGCCACCTGTCGGAAACTTGAGAGTCAATAGTAAGCGAGCTCATTGGATTCCGGGAGGCGAGAATTTCTCTCAAGCGGCTGAGGCGACAGCTCAATAGCCTGACGGCATAGACTTGTCGGTAAGTTCAAGCCAATAAAGTACCGGTAGTTTATGTTAACCCCTGGCTCGCCCTCTGTCGTCCATTCAACTTGCAGCGAAATATCGCACATGACGGACTGGCCCGGGCTCCCGACAGTCAGAACCCCTCCCCGCAATGTCCCAACCGCTCGACTTACCCCGCGACCAAGCCATGGCAGCTCTGACCCTCCCCAATAGACCCTTTTCAGAGCTCAGCGATAATTCCGCGGAGCTTAGTTTTATAGAGCCTGCCCCCACGGATCTCGGGAAGCTCTGGTGTTGAATATCGCATCCACAAGCTTTACTTGTTGTGCCGCCCTTTCAATCCTAGAATTTAGGCGAAATGCCTTGCTTACCCATCGAATCAACACTCGCGAAGCGTCTTCATATTTATTTTTTGTAATCTACCAGTGCTGTAAATTTACCAAACCTCCAGGCTTATGATATACCAGGATGTAAATACTAGGAAAACTCCATTTGTTTCTCTCCACACCCCCCCCCCCATCTATCCTATGTACCATAGGCTCTAAACACCTCTCGGCCTACCTATCGGAACTCCACTCGGACCATTCTCTTAAGGAAATTGAGAATATATACTCTCACAGCCCGAGCCTAGAATTGATCCCCCAGTTTGAACAGCGCACGCTACATTACCTTAAAAACTCTTGTCGTTCGCTATCACTGGAATCAGAGACAAAGGTGTTAAAAATAGTTAGTGCCTTACTGTGATGGATAAGGTCACCCTCGTTAACTAGCATAGGCAATCCTATCAGTCGTGTGCGGGGGGGGCTCATGCTTATGGCTTGGCACACAGAGAAGCATCCGGTAGTAACACCCCAACTATCTCAACCCATTGCTCCTCAGCGACAAAATTTCTTTCTCTAATAATGGGAGAAGACGAGAGTTAACTACTCCGAAGAGTACGTGAACATGTACTGTAATAAGTCCCATAGGTATAGGTGCAGTCATTCCCTCTTAGAAAGCAACAGTTGGTCGCTGGTTGTGATTGCCGAACTCAAGTGCCAGCTCCGCTTTTTCCCACGACTGGCTCATGGAGCGGCATTTTTCGGAAGGGTGTGAGATAGTTGCTACGGTATTGTGTGATGAAGGGACAGGATATTAACCCCACGGACTATAGGGAGTGCGGCGTGAGCAGCGGGGAGGTCATAAGGATGTAGTAAGGATACGATTACATAAGGAGGATGCTATGGCCGATAGAACAGAGATCGAATATGGTCAAGCACCACTAGTGTGGCCCTCCTGGGGCGGACATTACTCGTAATTTTCTGACGTTTGCAAACACAACTGCTATTGCATACCGCCAAAAATTGACCGGAGCCTCAAGATTTTGGCGGTATGCAATAGCAGTCGTGTTTGCAAACGTCAGAAAATTACGAGTA
>Ga0307513_10005347_pt1 | contig 16986 bp, 13 predicted proteins | sample 15_EM_MG_FD_202174 | JGI IMG/M metagenome (GOLD analysis project Ga0307513, IMG submission 202174) | Populus trichocarpa ectomycorrhiza microbial communities from riparian zone in the Pacific Northwest, United States - 15_EM | ecosystem: Host-associated > Plants > Roots > Unclassified | place... | reverse complement strand
TATCCTCAGATAAAACAAATCTTTCTCGGTTTGCTGGTGATAAACAAGGGTGGCCGGTATACATCACCATTGGGAATATTGGCAAGAATACTCGTCGTAAACTGTCAAAACGTGCAACCATTCTGCTTGGTTACCTCCCGGTCACGAAACTCAAATGTTTTGATGAGAAAAACCATGCCGTTCAGGGGTATTGCCTCTTCCACAAGTGTATGCAATCCCTGTTAGCACCGTTGATTGAGGCTGGGAAGACCGGAGTTGTGATGATCTGTGCTGATGGGAAATGCCGCCACGTCCACCCCATCCTCGCAGCATATATTGCTGATCACCCCGAGCAGTGCCTCGTAGCTTGTTGCCAACAAAACTGGTGTCCGAAGTGTCTCGTTGCAACCAATGACCTTGGAAATCCCATCCCTTCATCACTCCAGGACCCCGGCGACACCCTCAAGACGTTACATCTTGCTGCCGATGGCTACGCACCAGAGGCATTCACCAAGAATGGCCTACGACCCGTTAATCCTTTTTGGGAGGATCTCCCCTTCTGCAATATCTTTTCGTCCTTCACTCCTGACATCCTCCATCAACTCCATAAGGGTGTGTTCAAAGACCACCTCGTCAAGTGGGCTACCAACACGCTCGTTGGCGGGGAGCATGAGGTCGATCAATGTTTCCAGGCGATGACTGGACACCCAAGCCTTCGCCACTTCAAGAAAGGGATTTCTCTCATCTCCCAGTGGACCGGAAACGAGCACAAGAACATGGAGAAGGTCTTTCTTGGTGTTGTTGCTAACACAGCCAACCCGAAAGTCGTGCAAGCAACCTGTGCAATCCTCAATTTCATTCATTATGCTCATTTTGAGACCCACAGTGATGATTCCCTCCAGAGGCTCGAAGGTGCATGGAACTGCTTTCACGCAAGCAAGGATGAGTTCATCAAACAGAAGGTCCGGACACATTTCAACATTCCTAAGGTCCACGCCATACAACATTACATTCACATGATTCGCTCACACGGAACAGCGGACGGGTTCAACACAGAGGCATCTGAACAGCTCCACATTGACTTTGCTAAACACGCATATGCAGCCTCAAACCAAAAGGACTACATTGCACAAATGAAGACATGGCTCGCAAGGTGGGAAGCTATCGACATCTTCTCAGAATACCTCTGTTGGTCGATACCAGGGTATGACACAGAGACTGATCCCCTTGATGAGGGGCCAGTGACCAACAACCCCGACAATGATGAACCACCAGAACCCTCCATCACCAGCCGGTCTGATGAGGTATCATATTCAGTTGCGGTTAGGCCACCCTTTCCAAAAATGTCGGTCAATGCCATTATCAGCAAGTTCCATGCACCTGACTTCTTCCACTGTCTCTATGCATTCCTTCAACAATGTGGTATCCTTCTCTCAAATTTCAACTCAATTGACCCTGCAACAGTCCATATCCCTGTTTACAAGCGCCTCATCCTCCTCATCCCAAACCTTCCCGAAGTCTCAACCAAAGGGCATCCAACCCGAGATGTTGTCTGCGCCTGTGCTGCAACGCCAGATCGAGGGTTAAAGAAAGGTGCCCCGGCAGTTTTTGACACTGTTTTCGCTCGGAAAGAACCTCTCGCAGGTGATAAGTTAAAGTGGTGGTCAAGCAAAGGTATCTCCTACCCTCCTTCTGATGCATGATGACTGAACCACTTTCAAGACCTCTGTGTCGCACAGGTCCGGGTGATTTTTGACCTCCCATCAGAGTATGGGACGTTTCCGGAACCACTTGCTTACGTTGAGTGGTTTGAACCACTGCGGACACCAGATCCCGAACATGGGATGTACAAGACCTTGCGTTCAAGCCACCAGCACCGCCGCAACGCTTCAATCATCCCTGTCAGCCAAATTTCCTGCAGCTGTCACTTGATCCCAGTCTTCGGTAAGGAGATTGACACGAGATGGACCACCCACAATGTCTTGGAGGAGAGTAAAGATTTTTATGTTAATCATTACCTTCATCACCTTGATTTTGTATTGATGCGATACCTTGGACTGTAAAAGTTCCTCTTAAATGTACCAGAACCATTATAATGTATCACCGAGCCAGTGTGGACCCCTATGAGTTATGTGGTACTACGTAGTGCTATGTGGTAAAATGTAACAAAATGTTTGTTACAGAGGCTACGGAATAACAGCAGGCCTACGGATCAAAACACTTTTCCCTGATGGCATTATTTTACTGGCTGATTTGAAAAGCATGCACACAAAAATCTTTGAAATTAAATACAGGAAAAATACTAGGCCCTGCAGAACATCAAATGTGCGTGATCCCACTAAATGTGCTATTGAATGGACAGGAATTGAGCAAGCATTGCCAGCTCACTGTGTGGATTGATGGAATTGATCATGACTTCCTTTTTCACTAGGGGCAGAGGGGGTCTTACCTAGCAGGCAAATTGAGAGTTTGTTGAGAGTTTGTGATCAATTTGCTCCCACTTTGCCCAGTGGATAAGTTGTGAGTTCTCTTAAAACTTACTCACCACTTTGATCTCAATTTGATCAGTGGGTAATGTCAACGCGCTTGCTGTCATGAAGAAAACCCCGTTTAAAAATTTTATAAATCAACAAAACACAAGTCATTCACGATGTCTGATGACCAACTCGATCATCACACTCCTTTCACTTTCTATTCCCCCTTCTCCTTACAACACGCAATGCAAAACAAAACAAGAAAAGAAGATATCATTCAAGACACTAGGCTCTTTGGCCTCCACAACACGAATACAAGATAAACTAATTGTCGTGCTCATTCCCCTCGAAGTCATGGACCTCTCCTTGGTCCTTGGCAAGAATGCTCTCCGCCATCTCTTCAGCCAAGGTCTCTCCTCCCAAAGGACCAGCTCCATCCGATGCCTCGTCCGTCGCCATGAGATTTGACTGCACAAGAAGCAAGAGTTATTGAATCTGGATCTGATCCATCACCTGACTCAATGACTCGAGCACCTGTTGAATCATCAAGCCCCTCTGGCTCAACTGAAGAATGACCATTCTCAACTCCTGAGCATTCATTGTCCGCCTCCCTTCCACTCCTTTGATAATCAACTCGACTGGTTCTTCTTGCTCGAAGATAGTTGGAACGGAATGCCTCTGATGAGGGAAGACCATGGAGTTGACCTTTGAAGTAGTTTGAACGAACGTAAGGATGGTACTTCACCAACGGAAGAGCCCCAGCAGAGCGGATGCAACATTGCCCACTCATGGAAGATCCTAGGATAGGCTGTTCATCCAAGATACGAGACATCAAGTCCATCTCTTCACGGGATATGATGGCAGGCCCTTCTTCTTCCAGGTGTAACGGCGACATAGAAAACTCCTCAGCCAAAGACCCTTCGCTCTCTCTCTCCATCGGCACATCACAAGGAACCTCGGGTCCACTCGCATCGGGAATAATCTCTAGTTCCCCAACAGGAACAACCCTGATCCGACCTTCATCGGCCAATGGCGCCTCGTGATACGAAGACTCACTCAAGTACTCAAGACTCAGTTCACTTGGAGACTCAACGGACGACTGCTACTAAGAGTCAACGTTGTGGTTAAGGTCACAACAGGAAGACTCTTACCTTGCCACCACAAGTACAGAGTTGCCCCTGCATGTGCGCCACCTCATTGGACAAATCATTGAACCGTTCCTCTAGCCGCTGAATCCTCATCGCGTCCACCCCAGCATTCGACTCAGCAAAAGCCAAGGACATCTCCAATGCCTCAATCCTCTCGGTGTATTCCTTCTTGCTTTCCTCCAAGGCATGGAGCCTAAACAAGAACCGACTGTAGTCTGTCTCGAAACTGTCAAGCATGGTCTTGAACTCCAAGATCTGATGTTTGTCCAATCCGACTCGACTGCTCAATGCCAACAAGTCCCGATCAATACGAGAGAAGACAGCAGTGGCATCTGTCACACTCTGACGCCACTCCCACTCCAAAGCATCTCACTATAGTTCCATCAGTTGAATCCTAAACCGGTTCATCTGAAGGAACCCACTTGTTCCTGACACTGGGGACAAGGAGGTAAATACCCAGCAGGCACATAGTGAACACATTGTGATAACAGGCACCACTTTATCACAATGTGCCCAGCAATTAAAAGTTGGGCACATTTTGAATGTTTGCTTGCCATGCGATCACAATGTGCCCAATGATTAAAAATTGGACACATTTTGAATGTTCACCTGTCATGTGACCACAATGTGCCCAGTGATCAAAAATTGCCCAATTTTTTGAATGTTTGCCGAAATGCGATCACAATGTGCCCAGCGATTAAAACTTGGGTGCATTTTAAATGTTTGCCTGCCATGCGACCAATATGTGTGCAATGATTAAAAATTGGGCACATTCTGAATGTTAGTCCATCATGTGACCAAAATGTGCCCTGCGATCAAAAATCGCCTCATGTTTTCAATGTCTCAAAATGCAATCACAATGTGCCCAGCAGTTAAAGGCTGGGAACATTTTGAATGTTCCTCTACAATGAGATCATGTTTTGCCTATAGTCAGAACATGGTGATTACATGCAGAATATGCCCAAAATATATGTGCAATGTGTCTGGCGACCAAATTCAGAATGTACATCAAATATGACCAGCTTTTTGGGAAAATTGAGGTAACATTTTGAATGTGGTCGGATTCATGATGTGTCTACCATGTGTTCAAAATGTATCTGGCATATGAATTTGGGTATATTAAGGTCACATGACAGGGCACATTCAAAATGTGACAAGCATGTGTCACATAGTTACATTGAATTTACTTGGGGTGGGCACATTTTGATTTTTAACTGCTGGGCACATTGTGATTGCATTTTGAGACATTGAAAACATGAGGCGATTTTTGATCGCAGGGCACATTTTGGTCACATGATGGACTAACATTCAGAATGTGCCCAATTTTTAATCATTGCACACATATTGGTCGCATGGCAGGCAAACATTTAAAATGCACCCAAGTTTTAATCGCTGGGCACATTGTGATCGCATTTCGGCAAACATTCAAAAAATTGGGCAATTTTTGATCACTGGGCACATTGTGGTCACATGACAGGTGAACATTCAAAATGTGTCCAATTTTTAATCATTGGGCACATTATGATCGCATGGCAAGCAAACATTCAAAATGTGCCCAACTTTTAATTGCTGGGCACATTGTGATAAAGTGGTGCCTGTTATCACAATGTGTTCACTATGTGCCTGCTGGGTATTTACCTCCTCATCCCCAGTGTGAATCTCCACGACCCTAGTCCAGATTCGAATGCTGGTGGCAGTCCCCAACCAAATAGCCTGCTTTGCTTGATTCATGAGCTTGTCTTCCCCCTCCCAGTTGAAGGAACCCATTTGAAACAAGAGCCCAATCACAGGATCCCTCCACTGATCCCTGTCACTGGTCCTCCATGTCTCAGCAGTCCTGATAGCGAAACCCCAGAGCCTATCATCATAGTGACACTCTCCGAGGATGTTGTTGACATCTCTGGACAGCATCTGACGCATGATCTGCTCAAAAAGGTTAGCGTTCAGACCACTCGAGAACAACAGAAGGATACTTGCTTCGACTGGCTCCAGATACCACTCATTGGGATCGACCTGACTCCTCGTATGGCCTTGATTGTCGCAATGGGTGATTTCTCCCCAATTGTCGGGAGTGACCTACACAGCACAAGAACCAACAGAGTTATCAACAGTGGCCACATTGCGGATAGACATCAAGATGAAGTGTTGGTGATTGGTGAGATGGTAGAAGGATTGATGGGGATTGATTGCATACTCGACTTGCTTATATGCTTTCCAACTATCCCCTGGTCACTACCCTTGGACCAAACCTTCTTCTCATCATCAAGGGTTCACTCTATACCCCATCACTGCCCACATCCTCGCAACATCGCTCACACGAGTCCGTCACTGCTCATGACATCATCCGCCGCCCAACTCAGTCAGCCACAGCATCCTGGTCTCAACTTCTAACATCACTTCTGACAACATTCTGACATCATTCGCTCCACCATCGTCATACATGACATCATTCTTTCGTCATCATTGCATCATTATGATACATTTATGACCTCACAACTTAGACTCTCTTTCTGGACTCTTACGAACATGTTTTGGACCCATCTTTGATGCCCTTCCACATTCATTCCTCCTACACATTTCACATTCATCAGCATCATTGATCATTACCCCCTGTTTCACCTGGATCACTCATTTATCCATTCCGACCTCTACCTTTCCGTTTTTGGTACAAGTTACCCTTTTTGGTTTTGGTAGTTCCCACACACTCATTCCTTTCTATTCTTTCTCTCCTTTCCCTCCCTCACACTGGTTTTGCATTGTTCCAGTTACACTTGTCACTGTCATGACCACTCTTCCTATATAGGTAGACAGATTGTGGCTGGTGTCTCTTTAGCTTTGCAATTCCAGGAAATCCTCTCCCCTTCTCAGCCCTCTTGTGCTGTTATGGACAAGTGAGTCTTTTTCCTTTGGAAGAAACCCTAGCCCCCTCTTGCTCTCCTCCACTCAGTTCTATCACTTAATCAATGTTTACCCTTCACTCCCTAGTCGAGTGAAGACTGTCGCTCTTCATGATAAGCCCTTGGTTTGAGGCTCACATCTATCAAATTAGCTCATGATTGTCCTATTGGGTTAACCCCATTGTGTAGCAGGAACACCTACCGGAAGAAGCGACCACTAAAAGCTGTTTGTGGTTGTGGTTTGTCTCTGGATTGATTTGTTCCCCAGTTGACTCCACCTTTGGCACAGTAGAGCTTAGGGTGAAGAGTGGCCCTGACACTTGAGCGCTCCCCATCAATATTGTCGGATGCTCGCTGGGGGGAAATCCCCTCCCCGGAATCCTGCCCCACAGGTACCCACCAGGGGGTTCTGGTGCTTGTATTCATTTAATTATAGTACACAATGTAGTTTTCAGCCCCATTATTAATTGGCAATTAAGGATTCCCATCTGGTTGAATATTGAACATAACTTAGGTTTATAAAAAGGTAACTCTCAGAGCGACACGCTGTGTCACCCCTTCCCCACACCCCACCAACCCTCCAGCCTACCCCCTGGCATTCTCAACATGGACCCTGGCGTAGTAATGGCCCTGATCACCATTGATTCCCTCCACCTTGGAGTTGCCATCCTGGCCACCTATTGGACATTCTGTGGTCAGCGCTGGCCGCCACCACCCCAGGTCAAACAACAAGAAATGATCACAGGACCCAATCCTATCGATGCTCACTACGAACAACTAATACAATTTTCCACGCGTGGTCTCAATTTGATCAGAATTTTGGGAAACCACCCACAGGTTACTGACAAACGAACGAGGGATCTGGTGAACATAGACATCCCAGAATGGATCCAAAGGCAAGTTCAGTTGAATTTCCACGAAGGCCAATATATTTATTGGTGATGAAGGTGTTAGCTACTGCTATTTGAGGTCTCGTGCAGTGCCCCAGGTTCCTGCCCAGTAGAAATGGCTGGATTGAACACTGAGATGGATGCACTGAAGATGGGCATCAAAGTAAGTTTTCCACACAACGTGATTATATTTATTTGATGGAAGGTAGGATGCTATGAAACGATGCTGTGAAATTCTGGACACATCACGCAACACCCCCCAGAACAATGGTGGGAGTCCTTATGAGATGTGTATTACACTTACAGAGTTTCTCCATAAAAGTATTAAAAAAACTCCGTGGTAATTAATATGACTTTCCTAGGTCCTGGCAGGGGAGCTGGGATAATACCCTTTGGGGGATTCGGGGGGCAGGTGGGGCCCGTGAGAAACAGCCCCAGGAATGGCCTCGGGGGGTGATCGCGCTCAATCCCTCACATCTTTGGGATCCCCCGCCATCACACGTCCCCTGACTGCTTCCTCACATCCTTCCAGCCATCAAAATATTCCTGGGAGGAGGTGCATCCATGGGAACCCCCCTGGCTCCCACCCGGGGGGTCCTGCCATGCACATTTGTCTAATATAGCCTAATTACATTACATACAGATGGTTTGTCACCCATCTGAAATGGGTGACCACACAAAATGTGCGAAATAAAATACAGAAAAAATGCTATCCCTGAAAGACACCAAATGCAAACAATCCCGCTAAACGCGACCTGGAACGGATGAAAAACGGGCAAGTAATCTGTGATTTTCGAATGGCAGGTGGGTGGGGATTGCCAGCTCACTGTGCAGATTGATGGGCTTGCCATTCATGTACTAGCTTACAATTGCGGGATAAATTCAGAATTTTTTAAAAAAAAAAGTGTGGATTGATGGGATTGATCACGGTTTCTGTCAGGGTCACTCTGCGCCGAGACCACTCCAGGGAACAACTCATTACTATGAGTCACTAACTGATTCTTGAGTAGCTTGCCCTTGCTAATAGAGACAACAATGAACCACCAAAGTGGGTAGAGGTCTTCAAACCAATGTGTGGGTGAGGCAGGGCCTTGTCAGGGTTGGATGCCTGCTTACTTGTCGTAGGGCACCAGAGGTGTAGTAAGCGATGGGTGGTTTGGGGTGAGGGGAAGAGGTGGAGCGTGGGAAGGTTGGAGGTTGGGAGACTTGTGGTCGTAAGGGAAGACCGGCTTCCAAAATTTGTCAACAAAGTCGGCGAGAGCGTGGGAGAATAACCAGAAACTCTCTTCTTGTGGATGTAAGTCTGCTTGGACTTGTAACCAGGCGATGACTGATCCAGGGAGTGTGGTTGGAAAATCCCACCAGCTAACAATGCAAGACTCACACTGAAATATGGGATGAGGGTAGATGTCTACTTGAGGAACGTTCTGGGAGTAGGTGGGGTGGACGATGAATGTGATCACTGCTAATGGAGTATTAGTGTAAATAGATCTCCACTCAAAATAGTGATCGGCGGTGGCGAGGAAAGGTGGGGAAGGGGCTCCGCTATCTAATGAAGAAAAGGGCTTATAGTAGGGACAGTGCACGAGCTGGCCTCTGGTCTGGTTAACACTGAGGCTTGTCAGCAAGCGTTGACTCCACAAATAAGGTCTTATGTCTTCGATAGGAGGGAGAGGGAAAGGGGAGACGAGGTTGGGGTTAGGAAGAGAGGGAGGTAGCATACAATTGCAGGAAGAGTTCCTGCAACTTATGTAAGTAAAAGGATAAAGCGGTTTATTGGAGTATCCAACTTACTTAGTTGGAGTAGTGGGTTACAGAGAAGATTGAGGATAAGGGGAAAAGAGAGCCTGAGGGGCTCGTCCTTATATACTCCCAGATCCTGGTCACATGGTCTACTACTTTCTGTGGCTAAGTCTACTCTTCCTTTAGAAGCGTCTAATGCTGACTAGGCGTGACTCATACTTAGTCATTAGTACTATTAATAACTCCTTCTGGAATATTCTGATTTCCAATTTGATAAACGGAACATCCTTCTTTTTGATGTGATGAACGGGCTACTCATTTGATGGGCTGTGCTTCTGAGAAGATTGATGGCGTTTCAGGGAGAAATCCCCGGATCTAAAACTCCCCTCCAATTATAGCTTCTTATAGTAATATTTGATGGAAGGATCTGATGGAAACTAAGATCCGGTGTTTCAGGGTTAGGGTTCTTACCATCTATTTATTGGCTGGTTTATGGCTGGTTTCTTTCCTCAGTTCGCTTTTCCCTTCCCCCCATCAATCGTCCCATCCTCCTCTTAAAGTTCTTCCCCAATCGTCATCATGCCCATCAACTTGGTCTTCCCTACTCCGTCTGCTTCTTTCAACGAGGTTTGGGGTATGGACAATCAAGACTTCTACGTTTCTGATCCTCAGGAATTGGTACGTCTGGGCGATGACTCTTGAGATTTGTTCAAGGGGATTGACCAACGTTTATAGATTGATTTGTCATATCACACTGGTCAGCGCATCTACCAGCACCCTCCCACCGAATTGCCTCAAGTGATTTCCGAGGTTATTGCTATGAGGATGAACGAGGAAGTTGCCGGTCAACTTCACTCTGGTCTCCTTTCCATTACCGACGATCATCAAGATTGTCTTCATCGAATGGAGCGACACATTGAAGGATTGGAGGAGGAGAACGGTCACTTGAAGGAGAGCCTCGTTGCGTTGTCTAAGGGGTTGGCCAATGTTTGCATCCAGTCAGTAATGTGTCACGCAATGTTGATGCATTACGTGGAGACTCATTGGGAGCCTATTGGTCATTTGTTTGGACAGATTGCGGAACTCTCCAGATGCGGAATCGTCCCTCCCACAGGAGCTTGCTCGTGCGACGTCGTCGATGAGTCGTTTAACTCTCAGGGAGCGACTGGATCGGGGACGCCCTCTTCCCTCCCTTCGCTTGAGTCTCAGTCCCCCTCGATCATATCCGGATTTACCCCTTCCCCCGTCGACAGCGTCTACTACACCCCCTCCTTCTTACACTCAGCGCCAGGAACGTCGTCGGACTCGACGAAAGAAGAAGAGTTCACCATCGTCTTCCAAGGAGGATCGGTCTCCTCATCCTCGGCAACGTTGCCTTCCCCGATCTCAGGAAACTCGGGATCGTCTGGCGAAGTTAACCAAGGAGGAGTCTTTGAAGTCGGCGTTGAAGGACTTCCATTACTTGGTAATGAGGGATGGTTTAGAGGAAGCGGTAACTGCGATGAGGTGGATCTTGTTGCAGGAAGGGATTGAGTTGGAACACAATGTTTTGGGGTGTTCTTACTGCGAGGTGACTGATGGTCGCTTCGTATACTGTTCTCGTAGTGTACATCATCCTCGTCATGTTCTTCATGACCTTCTTGTAGAGGACCATTCCGAGTGTGGTTGTGAACATTAATTGTATTAGATACAATTGATGAATTTATCTTGAGTTTCTTCCTCTCCTTTATGTCACAAATCTCGATCGTGATTTGTTTGATTTGATCAACTAAATCTTGAGTTTGTGACAGCCCTGCCTCACCTCCCCTACTGGTTTGAAGACCTCTACCCACTTTAGTGGTTCATTGTTGTCTCTGTTAGCAAGGGCAAGCTACTCAAGAATTGGTTAGTGACTCGTATCAACAAGTTGTTTCCTGGAGTGGTCTCAGCGCAGAGTGGCCCTGACACTTACCGTATTGGGTTGCCATTTGCAATTTTCACCCCATTGCATGCACATCTCCCAAGGTGGGAAGTATGGGTATGCTTTCCCAGGGAGGGGCATGATTCCCTCGGAGATACATACCAGAAGAAATGCCCAAAAGGGCAAAATGAGCGCGCACCGCGTTCATGCACAATCGCGATTTTTGTGATTTTGACCCCCCTGAAGCAGGGGTCAGAAACCAAATGAAATAAGCTGACAACCGGCTCGATTCCCTTTGTTTAAATCAGTAAAATAGATGTCTAAAAGGGATAAGTGAACACTTACCTTTGGGGGGCATGGCGGGCGAATTTTGCCCCACCCACCTGGGGGGCAAGGTGGGAAAACCCTCACCAAATTGCATTGGAAGTAGCAGAAACCTTTTGCATTTGTGAGTATATAAAATGCTTAAAAGGGCTAAAGGAGTGCATACCTAATGTGCCCACTGTGGGAGATTTGTACCCCCACCCCCCGGGTGAGGGTGACCAGACCTGTGCTGGTTGACCCAAAAGTCATGTCAAACCCTACATATACATTATGATAACTAGCATACTGAAGGGCTAGGCCCCAACTCACCTGTGTGGCCCCCAATCACGAGGGGAAGGGGCTGCAGCCCAGGGCGAGCCTGGGTGCCATGCACGTTCCCAAAAGGGAAGCTGCAATCAATCCCATCAATCTGTGCGGTGAGCTGGCAATGCCTGCTCACCCACTGTTCGAAAATCATAGATTACTCACCTGGTTTTCATTCACTCAAGGTCGCATTTAATGGGATCGTCCGCATTTGATGTCCTGCAGAGGTAGTATTTTTCTCACATTTTATTTTGCACATTTTGTTCGGTCGCCCATTTCGGATGGGGCTGACAAACCCTTCATATGTAATGTAATTAAGCTATATTAGACAAACATGTATGGTGGGACCCCCCAGCTCCCACCTGGGGGGGTTCCCACAGATGCACCTCCTCCCAGGAATATTTTGACAGCTGGAAGGATGTGAGGAAGCAGTCGGGGGACATGTGATGGTGGGGGAGTTCCCACGATCACAACATGTGATGGCGGGGGAGTTCCCACAATCACAACGCGTGATGGCGGGGGAGTTCCCACGATCACAACACGTGATGGTGGGGGGATCCCACGATCACAACACGTGATGGTGGGGGGATCCCACGATCACAACACGTGATGGTGGGGGGATCCCAAGGATGTAAGGGATTGAGCGCGATCACCCCCCGAGGCCATTCCCAGGGCTGTTTCTCATGGGCCCCACCCGCCCCCCGAATCCTCCAAAGGGTATTACCCCAGCTCCCCTGCTGGGACCTAGGAAAGTCATATTAATTACCACGGTGTTTTTTTTACACTTTTATGGAGAAACTCCGTAAGTGTAATACACATCTCATAAGGACTCCCGACAATGGATAGCTGTCTTCCTCATCTACTGTGCAGCCCACCCCCCACGACTGACCTTCCAGCCTGAAGGTCTATCTGCCTCATCCGCCATGAAACCTTCAATCCTCCCCTACGTTCAAGCATCCTAGTCAGCATTCATTACCTTTCTACCCGGGCCCATGATGGGTCCACTACGTGATTTTCCATAGCGGTACTCTATAAGCATTGCTACAAAGTTATAAATACATGAGCGAAAGCCTGGTCACCTCAGGTTTGCGGATGATCTCTTTGTATTGTGTTTAGTGCAATCTAAGTCGATCACTGTGGCCAAACTGACCCAACCACCGAGGCTGGAGATGAGACAACAACAAGCAAATGACTTTGACACCCCCTCTCTCACTACTACCACCAACATCAACGACAGCGATGATCACCGCCACAATTCCCACACCCCTGACTCACTCCCCAGTGACCCCAAACAGATCCGAAGACCCTCCGAAGTCCTTGACGAATAAATACCGGTCGAGTTTCACCCTCTCCAGCAATGGGCTGACCTCCGAGATGGCCAACACCAGCATACCCATTACCAACAAGTTGCCACTCTTTACATTCCTCACAACGTGTCATATTGGAAGGGGCCCAGCAAAGTCTCAACCTATGTGCACCTTTTTCTGTTGGACAACGCGTACTACACAATGGGCAACTTGCCCGTCCGCCCCACCCCCCAGGTTTTCACTGCAACGTGTACAAATCCTGGCCCTTCTGGTTCCGGACACTTGGATTTTATATTCCTGTTACGCATGATCACAGAGGCTCTCAAATCGGCCAACGGGTACTGTTTTCCAAGCTGGTATAATTACCAACTCTGAGTGATTAGTTTCTAACACACCATTATCCTCCTTTTCATTCAATAGTTTCTGCTCAATCAATGCATTAGTAGTCTGTTTGTTAACAGAAGAGCTATTACAAAAGTGGCTTCACCCCCTATGTTGCATAGGGGGGGTCCCAGGTCAATGGATACACCCCAGGTTCCCAATATGGTAAGTGGCTTCTTTTGATGATCAGATGAGATCTGGAGATCTGGAGTGGGTCTACAGCAGTTCCCTCCCATCAAAAAGGGTTCTAGGAGGATGACCAAGCGTGGGAAACATCATTTTCTGCCATTACTGGGTTTTTCCAGGCATTTTCCTCCCATCAAAACATATCTGGGAGGATGAGCAAGTGTGGGAAATGGATCCCCTGGCCTCCCACCCCTCCGGATGCCTATTTGGGTGGCCACACTATTCCTAAATAGGTCATAGATTAAATAAGGAGGCCAGAGATTAGATGGACAGGTGGTGTAGATTAGATAAGCAGGTCATGTGACTTGGGGGATGGGATTTCCGAAAATGGATGATTTTGATGGGAGATATGATGGGCTGATTAGATTAGATAGGCTGGTGGGCAGTGGATGATTATGTAAGCTGGTCATGTGACTTTCCAAAAAAGGAAATTTCCTTTTTAGGAAAGACTTACTAAATTTGGAAATAGTTTCCAAAAAAGGAAATATTTTGGAAGGGTGATTTTGGTGAAAATTCCAAAAAAAGAAATTTTGATGGATTATGTAAGCAAGGCTTGTGACCCACCAAATCAGAGGGAATTTTGATGGCTTGCATAATAAGGACATACCACTTACCAAAAATGGCAATATAACCGGATCACGGTACTGGCTATGGGACTGGGGCATAGTCCAGGCTGTAACCTAACCTCCACTGGCCTAATGTAGTCCTCTAACGTAGTCTGCCTAACCTAACCCAACCCAACCTAACCTCTACTAACATAGTCCACTAATGTAGTCCGCCAACCTAACCTAACCTTACACTAGTGTAGCCTACTAACATGGTCTGCCAACCTAACCTGATCCAACCTAACCTTACACCAACCTAACCTTACACCAACCTAACCTTATGTTAACCTAACCTCTACAAGCATAGCCCACTAACATAGTCTACCAACCTAACCTTGCACCAACCTAACCCTACACTGACCTAACCTTACACCAGCATAGCCCACTAATGTAGCCCTTCTACCTAACCTGACCTAACCTGACCTAACCTTTACTAACATAGTCTACTAACATAGTCCTCCAACCTAACCTATACCAACCTAACCTATACTAACCTAACCTTTATTTGCCTGGCCTACATTTGTTTAAGCATTTACATACTTGACCTCTATTTACCTCATCCTGTACCCTGATCCTATGCTTACCTAATCACATGATTACCTAATACTAGATTTGCCTAAACCTCTATAAACCTAACCTATACATACCTGGTCCCTGTCAGGGCCTCTCTCGCCCTAAACTCCTGGTACTCCGACTTCTCTAACTAGAAGTCTCTTCAGGCAATCCAACTTGAGCCTGGGACAGACCAGTAGGTATCCTATAACACGAAGGACAATAGCGAGCATGCTCAGGGTGATGCTTGCCTCGAACCTGTGTTCCACTTGAAGAGAAGGACTTGACTCGTCCGTTCAACAAGGGAGAGAGAGAGAGAAGGAGAGCGAAGAGAATAGAGTTCTCGGCAGAAAATAGTCTCACTTGTCCATAACAGCACTAGGGGCTGAGAAGGGGAGAGGATTTCCCGAGATTCAAAAGCTAAAGAGAATACAGCAACTATTGAGGGAGTTATGTACTTGAGAGAGGCGTGACAGTGACTGTAACTACTTCCACTAGAACCTCAAAGAAGGAGGAAGAATAATTGGAAACCTACAAAGGTTGGGTGGGAACACTAGTAACTTGAAAAGTCCTAGTGGGTCTGCTGACGAAGTGAGTGGTCTAGAAATGAATAGGAAAGATGCGCCCTATGAATGTGAAACCAAGACAGAAGTGGGGCATCTAGAAGATAAGAAAGGTCCGAGATAAGAGTCCTGTGTCATGAGGTCATAAAAGGCGTGATAAATCGTAATCATAAGACAAGAATGAGGAGAAAATGATGAATGATAAGACAAGATGATGCAATGAAGGTGGAATCCTACTACAGTGCTGACAAGTGGGCGGTCACTAGTCTCAAGCGAGGGATGAGACATAGCCTCGAGTGACGTTGATGTTGATGGGAAGGAATGATGGGAGATAGGTATGTCGGACCGAAGGATGGGTCCTAGACATATATAAATCTGGCAGGGATGCCGGACATACCTCATTGGATCCTTTCCAACCCTTCCTACCAGCGTTCTAACCCGCAATGTCCTATACTGCTCCTTCGTCCAATCACACCTTCCTGACTCCTTCTAAGGAGAAGATCTCTTGAACTGATGCTCATTCCCATGTCGCCAATGCCTTTGGAATGGTTGGGTATCCTACAAACTTGGAGGTCGGTTGACTCCATATTTGAAATTAATCAAAGACTGAGCCAACTGTTTGTAGATGCAAAGGTTTATCATCCTCGGGGCTTCGAGTCCGACTCCTGAGTTTTGTCTGAAGACCTTTGACGAATACTTCATGGATGATAACCTTTGGTGTCAAGCCATGTCTACTGGGCAGTACCTCGAGGATCATTGAAGGAATCAGAGCATGAATGGGAACGGAAGAGTGCTCTGGTCGATGATTCATCTTGGGATCTTGGACAAGGAGGGGATTGACAAGCCCTGGGACGCTTCGACGAGGTCAATGAGGCACAGTGCCGTGATAGGAGATCGACTCTGGTCGATGATTGAGAAGGAACAACAAAGGGTCTTTTCTTCTCTTCCGTTGTTGTTAACGAAAGAGACTGAAGAGTTGTTCCTAGGGTGATCGCCTCAAGGACCTTGGAGAGGCTTGGGAGACCTTGAGCAAGTTGAGGGTCGAGGTCAAGGAGATGAAGATAGCCCTAGAGATCATGGCTGCCTCGAACAAGACCATCGATGACAAGTATAACCACGAGCTCGACAAACATCAAGAGCGCTTGAATTGTCATGGGGAGCAGATTCGAGGTCTCGATTTGAACACCACCAAATTCGACATCCTTGAAGACAAACACTACCAACTTGCGGAAGAAGTCACAGCCATGGAGGATCAATTATGTCACTGCCATCAATCCGTAAGTCGATCGATCAGTGTTGTCTTTCGATTATTGATGGATCATCTCAATCAGGGGTATCGCCTTGATGGCATGAGTCGCATTGGGGATGAGGAGGGTTCGGAGCTCGAGTAGGCCGAGAACAACGAGTATGTGACTCTGCCTGAAGAGGGTCGACTGGTACCTGTCAAGGAAGCGCTTCCTCCTGCGGAATTGGTGATCTATGCTCCGGACAATGAAGGAGACTCAGACGTCAAAGTCTTCGAATTGGTTAGGGATGGGGAATCGGACTGCCAGGTATGGCGCCGCTCAGTACAAGATGACTTGTTCTGACAATTGCCATTCTGTAGACACTGGGGGCAGAGGGGGTCTTACCTGGCAGGCAAATTGAGAGTTTGTTGAGAGTTTGTAACCAATTTGCTCCCACTTTGCCCAGTGGGTAAGTTGTGAGTTTGTTCAAAACTTACTCACCACTTTG
>Ga0307513_10005346_pt1 | contig 16986 bp, 22 predicted proteins | sample 15_EM_MG_FD_202174 | JGI IMG/M metagenome (GOLD analysis project Ga0307513, IMG submission 202174) | Populus trichocarpa ectomycorrhiza microbial communities from riparian zone in the Pacific Northwest, United States - 15_EM | ecosystem: Host-associated > Plants > Roots > Unclassified | place... | reverse complement strand
TACTCACGTTGCTTTCTCGCCAGGATTCAGATCTATTCGCCGTACTTCTCCAGGCCCAACGGTCAGCGGTATCCAACTAGCAATTGACCAGGGACCCATCTTCCGTCCGTCCGCCTATCCAACCCCGATCCAACACGGCTAACCAATGGAGGCATACGTGCTTCACATCCGTCCCCAATACCATCGCGTCCTTGGCCTGAATGAAATCCCGCTCTTCCATCACGACGACATCCCGATCAGTCAGGATGATATTGCACGCCTTGGGGACTTTGGGATCGCGGGTGTCATCACCGATCCCACTGTCGTGGGGCCGGGTGGCAACGCGGGAGGGGTGACAGCATCCAATTCAGAACTCGGGGAAGTGGGTTTTCCGCGTGCAAGGTCTTCATGTAAGCCTTGTCTGCGACCTCTCTAACAGCTTGGGTATCCTCCGGTGCGAGTCTGGTCTTCCCATCGTCCGCATTCTCTTTGGAGTTCCACAAATATACCATCGTCTCAGTCATCGTTTCAGATATGGCATGGTCTCGGTACAGAACGTACCACAGGTTTGGCGGTACTAGGGAGAGGACGTTATACGCATACATCATCGCGAGCGGGCATGGACGTTTGACCCTGATATAATTCCCACGATCTCTCCCACCTCGCGCTGTGGTTTTCCTTGTTCCGTTACCTGGGCAACCCCCCACGTATCCCGCGCAATTTCCCAAACTACCCACGCACAAAACGGGCGTACCTTAGTCCTCGGACCTCTGCTTAGCCCAACCCGAGTCTCGGCTTTATCACTCTTTCGTTTCCGGTTCTGAACAATCAGATATTAAATCTTACACCACCGTCTGTTCTCTTCCATGACCCTCGTAGAGGAGAGCTGAAGTGACATGTGCCGAGATCTAATTCAACAGTGTCCACTCGCGCTGCGTTTTTATTCTCGCTCCGGTGTCGGTTCGTTGTGCTAAAGAAGAGTCAAGTACGTTACACATCACTACTCTACAATGTTCGGGGCGTGCGTGAAAGAAATCTAATCAGAGCTGGGGCTACCGTTATGAGCAATGCGGAACTGATCCCATACGGGCGGTGGGCGGGGAGTCGAGAAAATCAAGCTAACCTTCTGCAGTTACCGAGCTTGCAATTGCCGAGTTCAAAGCTTCCGCCAACCTGTATCACGCCTCCCCCTGCAACCAATCCGAAACCTCAAACAAAAACGCGAGTTTACAGGATTTGTCCTCATTCGTCGTCTGCAGTGTCATGAACAACGCGAAGTCCGAAGGTAAATAAACGAGTCCAATGACCTTCAGGACGTGGACGAGCTTGGGGACGTAATAGTCAAGAATACCCCCTTGAAGTCGGTAAGGCGATCGGCCCCACTTTCGAGGCAACCTGTCCAACCACAACTTGTAGGGATCGGAGGGCCTTGAGTCGTGATACGAATGGGAGGGAATGATGCCTGTTTATCACACAGTGGGCATCAGCTCGAATCCGTAGAGAAACCCGCACTGAACTACTTACCAGCCACATCACCCGTCGTGTCTAATCGTAGCGTCTCTAGGGTCTTGGCACATGCCTCCAACAGGATGGGTGCATGATCTACGACCTTTTCATGTTCATATGGTCGAACCGTAGGCCACCACACGAAGCAACAAGGTTCTTCAAGGTTCCGGCCCAGGGAAATTCGTGAAGTGTCAAACGCCCCCGAAATTTCGACGCCGAAAACGGAACGAGTCCTGTGTCGTGGATGGTTGCACTGGATTCGGATGTGCGAATCCGCCGGGTTTCTATATTGTCGAGGTTTGAAAAAAGAGAGGAAATACGATAGCTGTCGAGGAGTACAACGCGGGTCCCACAACGTAATGGATCGTAGTGCTGGCGAGAATTGTTCAAAATAGCGTTCGATGCCTGGTATAAAGCGGTCGATAACCAAGCCTCGAAACATCAGAGTTTGAACGTTTGCGAAAGCGGAAAAGGAGCACAAGTCGCGGTGGCTAAATGCCCGAGGGACGAACCATGGATCGGCGATAAGCCACTGTTGGGTTACTCGAACTTCTTCCACGAGAGGAGCTAGTCCGAGCCCGTGGAGCTTGAATAGTGGCTTCAGTTTTCCACGGCTTTTAGGAGTCCTCTCCCTGAGGTTGAGGGTACGGTGAAGATGCGGGACCGTGGGGATGTGCCACGAGCGGCAAGTCAACGAGCATGCCTTCAGAGTGCGGGAGCTGTGGGTGAGGTAGGCGATGATGGTAACCATGATATTGTATGGGAAGCGACCGGTCGGTTCGTGCACTGCGGGTGTTCCTGAAGCATTACGGAGCAGGCGATTGATTTTTGTTTTGCCTCAATGCCAAACTACCACTATGCGATTTGAGAGACCTGTCCCACGATACGAGTGGCGCAGAGGTCAGAGCTAGTTCACGTGTACTGGGGGGGAATCATACTTGGTACTGAGGATTTGGGCTCCCTTGAGCGACCTATACCTCTGGTTGTTGGAAACACCGATATCGTGGTAGGTGTGAGAGGTGACACAAGGCGACCGGGCCGAGTCAGACCAATCAGACGCTACCAAGCACGCATCCATGGTGAGCGCCGTGGCAATAGAGGACGCAATGCGACCTACTTGGCTGGTGTTTGTTTCGATATCCAGTCGATGGATGAGAAAGTCGCGTAAATCCATCAGGTACGCAGCCCACACATGGGCCGGAACACATCTTGTGGGTGATTGTAGGCTGGAATCCAGCCTCAAATTCAGAGGAGGGGAGGGAGCCTCTGAATCGAGGCTGGGACTAATGCATTGAACTTTAACCGAAACTGATCGTTTCGGGTTTTTCTTGATGAATCCTGTGAACGACTAACAAGAGCGAGTCCCAGACCACCACTAATGGAGGGGGTGCGGCGGTTCGCGGCCCTGCACCCTGCCACTTACAGCCACTAAAGCCCGCCGAGAAATTACCCAAACCATCTGGATGGCGGGCAAGGCGGATCGGGTTTCGGGATGGACGCGTGACTCTTCTTTGTTTGGTTCCCAAGCCGTTGCCAAACAACCACCTCGCAACTTCGTTTCCCAAAGAAATTGCACCGGGTGCGCTCCAGTATCACGAAATGAGTAGACGATAAATATACAAATAACACTGCTCCTCGCGATACAGCCATGATCCATCGAAAGAGTGTGATAGAAGCACCTCTCCGACTCGGGAGCGGGAGATATTACCAGACCTGCCCACAAACTCATTGTATCGCTTTTATTCAGTCTAGTCCACAGCTCTTCGTCGTCTACCATTCTCCGGTATCCGTCGTGCACAAGACAAGGACAATCCGCTCAGTCGCATACCTGACCCCGACGATAACGGGAGTGGTTTACGTGCTGCGCATCGGCTTCGGAACGGAACGACACTAATTAATTCTACCGCACTGCCCCTCGTCTGCACACCTCAATCTACTTTTGGATAGACCGTTTAGTCCATCAGAAATGAGACGTATAAGCAACCACCGGCACCCTGTAGTTTGGCTTGTTCGATATCGATCACTCTCAAGAGGCGGAGCCTGAGTGACCGATATTCCTCTCACTACCACTGCGACGCTTTCACACAACGGGAATGAAGGTCACTCGAAGAAACCTATGTTCTTTGCCCCAGGTACGTCTCCAGAGAAAATGATAAACGCTTCCGACAACCGTGTCCTGGACGTGGTACAGGGCTGAGTCTCGGCGACCCTCACTCACATCATCTGGCACAGGGCCAAAGCCAAGATCAATCGATTGCTGGGGTCACGAAATCTCAAGGACACCTATCGTACGGCCTTCCGTCTCACTCCCGCGCGAATCTGTGGAAATGATCGTCACACCTACGATGTCCGAGCTCTCATAGCACTCCGAGAACACATTGACGACTTGGCTTCCTCCGACGGCAACCTGAAGTTCGCCCGGAGAGCACCGACCGCAAATCCCGTTTCAACTCAAGAGTCCGGAACACCAGTGTTGCGAAGTACAGACCCCACCGCCCAAGGCGTGCCCAAATATCCAAAATTGGGGCATGGGCGGGTGTTCCTGTACCATGTGGAATCAAGGTCAACGATCCCCCGGACCCTTTTTCGCACTCGCCCACAAGCACACTCTGGCAGATAAGGTTATTATGAAGTTCATACAAGGGTGTCGCGTGTGAGTACATACCGCTCGCTGAGACGTCACTCGCACCCGAGCTATCGTCCTGCCAATCTTACCGGCACTCGTGTAATCCCAACCAACGAACTCATGATATACCCCAATGGCTAGGATCAGTCGTAATATCGTATTTACCTCGCTCGCATCCATTGCATAGTTCTTTCGTAACCCACGTCTGCCCTATATATACCGGCACCATCCTAGGAAATGGCCGATTATTGCAGATTCGGAAATAGTTGGCCGACGTCATTCTCAAAGGAAATAATAATAAAATAAGATTCTCGACCCAGAGTCCTGTCCCAGCGCATATCTGGATTCTCTCCCTCATGCGCAACACTGTTTAGTCTCCAGCAGAAACATCCTTGCCGGTACTATCAGGCAAAGCCCCGGAACAATGAGTGAGGAAAATTGTATTGCACAAGATCTACATTTTTATGAAACCGAGAGCGAACGTCTGACACTTGGTCCAAAACATGTCAAAACATATAGCACGGTTTCTCATTGCGTGGGATTGATGCTGTGATGCTGGGCGTAAGCGACAGAGGTCTTCAGAAAACCGTCAGCAACACATGCGGTGCCCTAGCACGAGGGAATCAATCAAGGGTATCAGAATGACTATTCCTCCATCCAGGACTCACGCCAAAACAAGGCACCAGACAAAAGCGACAGACCGGGGCGGCCAAATACGAGTAGTTGGGGCTCAGCAAGTGACCCTTGTGTTGGGATATATGGAAGATAGAGTCGAGCAGAGGAGGTCGAAAATTATTTTCTTATTTTTTTTTCTTTCCGCGCGGGAACAAATCTGGCCAACCTTTTCCGGAACAGCTATAACTAGTTTATGGTGCGCGGCCTTGTGATTCGTTGCGTTCGAAGTGTCCAATTCTACCCTTAATCATAAGCGCAGGGTTGAGTATAGGAATCGGATGCCGTGACCCCGCCCCAACAGGCCGACCGCCCCCTCAATAGAAATCCGCTTCGAAGGCACCGCCATGCCAACAATGCCGATTACAAAGTCCAGCATTTCAATTTGGTGTTTCTGCTCGTAGTTTTCGGAGTGCATGATAGAAGTCGGTGACCGGTCTTGTAATCGGCGACTACAAAAGGTTTCCTTGATTTTCTCGACTCCCCGCCGGACGCCAGTGAGACGTTCCGGTATTCGATCGAGCGTGTACACGACGAAGCTTAACAGCCATCTCCATCTCGGTGGACAGGAATCACAACGTATCATACAGCAGAAGTGGCTACCCCGGACTTTGGAGGAGACCTTTTCATATGGGCCTGCGCAGGTGGTTCAATAGTACCGACCTCTCCCATAGCCCCAGTAGCCAAGACCATCAAACTCCGAATCCGTCTCATCAAGTTCTGACTCACAGTTTGAGCCCATCTCCGTCACATTATCCCAGGTAATCCTCTCCACCAGTCCCTTGAGATCTGTCTTGTACTCAATAGTGGACACACGACATGACCGAAGGGCCAATTTTTTCAAGCCCATTTGGTGGTTACGCCTCCTCTTCAAGACATCTAATAGATTCTGTTGTTGTCCGGAGAAAACATCGACCCCATGGAGCGTCAGTGATTGCAGTTTGGGGGCGGGCGGGCGGTATTGCTCAGCTATGTGCATGTAAGCGATTCAATTCGATTTTGGTAGCTTCCCCATACATACCTTTGTCGTCGAAACCCAATCCACTCAATGCTGGTCCAATTGCTAGGCTATTGAGCTGCAGGTGTAAAAGGCCCCTCATCCCCCGAAGCGTCCTATACCAGTCGTCCATGGGAACGGCCGGCCCTTCGACGGTGAACTTGCGGACATGTTTCAATGGGAAGAGGGAAACGATATCCCCTGTAAACATGCCCACAATTCCATGGAATCGAAGCTTGAGGTTGGGCGAAGGAGTGGAGGGAGATCCAACATCGATGGCTAGGGTATTCTCCATTGGGTCCGATGAGATGGTAAGGTGGTCGGCCCTGCGAGGGCGCTCCAAGCCCCGACATCCATAGTACGCCGTGAGTATCTTTTTCACGGTGGCGACAAGAGTCGGAACGTGAGCGGCGTAAAAGCGTATGACGACATTACGGAGAGGGGAGGATATGTTGATGAGGTCTGTGAATCCCACGATGGCTGAGTCGGCGTCGTACAATTTCAGGTCGACCAAGTTTGAAAGGACGACAGGGACTGATGGACCTGATTTATCGACCGGAGGCAATGCGCCTTCCAAGTCTAGCTCCCGAAGATTCGGATGCTGTTGAAGAATTTTCGAGAGCTGGGATTGAGTGAATCGGCGCTTATATGCCCGGGGAAGGCTGAGTCTCAACGAAGTGAGGTTCGACGTCGTGAAGAGGGAGGACGAGGAGTCGGGTAGGAAGTTCTCAATGTCGAGCTTCGAAAGGTTCGGAAGAGGCGAAGAGAAGAATCGATTAAGGTGTTTTACACTCCGGCGGGGGTAAGATCCGATAAGCTGCACCCGAATCGACGAGGTGATTGAAATAGAACTCGAGTTGAGGGTGTCCAGGAGGCGCTGCAGTTGCTCGCCACCACCACTGAAGTCGAATTGGTGAATCCTCCTTGAAATACCCGCATCCACCAAGCTATCCCGCGCGGAGTCGGTGAGGTGAGATCGCCAGGTCAGGAACAGTGGGGCGTCCCCCGAACGAGGCTTGAACAGATGCCATGCTTTGACGGCACCTGCAACCCACCAAACCCAAAGCTGGGGGAATCCGATAGCAACTTCATTCCAACGTCTGCAGGCTTGGAGGAAACTGAATGTTCCGGCGGTGAATCTCGCGTTGCCGTCTTGAAGTCCGGCTTCAACGACGTAGAGAAACACGTCCGACAGGAGCTCCGCGGGTAACCGGGAAACTGGAAGGTGCGAGTTCTGGGCGTATCTCAACCGATTGGCCTCCTCAACACAGAAATCTATCTGTTTTTGGAGGGAGTCAATCGCGTCTTGGCACGGCCCTCCGAGGCTACCACCTGGTCTATGAGCTTAGGCAAGTGCGGTAGGTACGGTGGTCACTGACAGTATTGGAGTACTGAGCATTTTTCTGTACTTTGGATCGAATGTGGCGGCCATCGCGTTTTGGGTGGGACTCGGGTGTGGTGGGATAAAAACGAGCGCGTCACGGTCCTGTCCCGTCGCGCTTCTGATAACTTATCCCCACGCCTCATCAACCTCCCGTGTGGTCCCGTATGCTTATGCCTCATTTTCTCTTGTCGTCCCTCGAAAGCCGTAAAATACCAGAAGCCTTGCCGCCCTAGACACCACTTCCTCGCCATCCCAACCCACCATGTGATCACGTCCCTGTAAACCCATGTATGCTCACATCACTTTATTTCGTGTTCCACCCTTAGCAATCTTACCGTGTTGGCAGCAATTTATATCGGTGGGCTCGTCTGTATCTAACTCTAATCCTCTGTCAGTATATTGCCCTTCATATGAGTCCGAGGCCATCGTTATCACATTATCCTATGTGACCTTCTTCACTACTTCCATGAGGTCATAACCAACGCGCAGAACTTGGCTTCGTTTCCCTTCACCACGACGAATGCGTACAATTGTCGAGTGGGACCGCGGCTAATGGTTCTGGAGCCTGCCGCCTTAAATCGTCAGGAGATTTACGCGGATCATTCAGTGGGTCATCTTACTGCTCTCCAGGTCAACCGACTCACGTCGTGGCAGGTGATGAGACCCCTCCTCAGGGAAGAGTATACGACAACCTTGGCGACGAACCCTACCGAGGCCTCGGAAGGCCCGTGGACTCGCTCTCGGCATCGAAGATGAAGGGAGAGTACCCAAACCGGATGACCGCGATGGGGCGGACAGTGTGACCCACGGAGAGCGGAAGCCAGGATCTCAGAGAGCCCGGTATATTGGACCTTTCAATGCCATCCCGCAGACCAGGGTCCTGGTTTGTGAATCGCGAGTACTCCTCAGATGAACGGTCTGCTCTACTTAGGATCTCGTCGCCACCTAGGTTGCACTGATCCGGGAACACTTGTCCGGTTCCCCCTCTGCCCGGTCCCAGCACCCACTTCTCAATCTTAGCGACGACGGAACCCGATCATGCTGTCCCTAGATATGTTCTAGGACGTTCGAATGTCACCTTTCCAGCTATTTTCGTGAATACGTCGCGAGGTACTCGAAGGAGAGCTCCACTAATATTCTCAAGTTTGCGGATAAAACGAAGAAGGTCAACGAATGATGACACTATCTGCTCGGCCAAATTGCCTCAGTGTGGGTGTTGGCTCAGGGAGACGATACTATCCCGATCCTTGGTGCCGCCAGACCCCCGGTGTGTCTGATACCGAGATCGCGTAACACCTGGGGACATCACTGAGACGACAGTACTCTCCAAAAGGAGATGGACACCGGAAAGATTACACTCATTCTGAAAATGCCCAAGCCGTTAGAGGGGACGCGGATGAGGCGGACGTTGCTAGATGTGGCCATCATGGAGGTTTATCACCCTGGAACCCATTGTTCGTCGATAATCCCCTTCCCTAAACCCCAAATCAGGCGTCGGTGCACTCGGTAAATACATATGATTCCGTTATGTGTAAAAAAACAGACAATAGAACATGTGTGCGGGGAGAGCGAGTGAAGAGGGGATTATCAACAGGCATATCGTTCCGCTACCGTATCGCGGGTCAATAGTCTCTCATGTACCAAAATGCCGTCGCTTCGGTCAAGCAAGAAAGAATACCATCTATCCTAGGTCGTGCGTTACGATCCTCCAACCAGCATAGCTCAATGATCCCCCACAGATCATTGTTGAATCCGAGGTGTGCCGCGCCCTGCGGTTTCTCCGGCCGAATCCTTTCCATGATCGCATTCATTACCAGAATATCCGACTGAATTTCGACGTAGGGGTGGTGACCACATAATACCTGGAGAATTACCGGTTAACCGTCCAGAACCACGAACCGATTCGCGCGAACACCCACCTCATAGATGACCATGCCGAGGGCATAGCAGTCGGACTGCCTTGTCGGTCTGTCGCCCTCTGATTGCGGTATCCCGAACAGCTCCGGGTATAGAAGTTCGGGACTCATCCACCGGTATGTCCCCCCCGCAGTGAATGACATCAGTGTGTCGTTTGAGAATAACGACCCCTGGGATATTCCAGCAGCAGCATGAGTCGTAATGCCGGTGATGGTTGTGAGGCCAAAATCGGCAATGCAGGCTCGTCGGTTCTCATTGATGAGAATGTTCGCCTTCGTAGATCAGTGATAAGTGTGTGAATGTCTGATTTGAGGAAACCCATACCCCTTTCAAATCCCCATGGACGACGTGGAGGTCGTGCATATACTTCAGCCCATTTGCAACATCAACCAACTGAACGGTGAATTAGTCAGGGTCCTGTTGGTGTCAAGTGCAACACGTACGAGCTCAATGTGGTTCACGTGTCGATCCCTCTTAACAAACTCATTGATATTCCCATTTTCCATCCACACGGAAACCATCGCAAACCGCTGCTTACTGACCGTCACTCCAATGAGCGGTAAGATATTTGGATGCCGGAGGTGCTTCCATGCGACCCCCTCCCGACAGAATCTCTGTGACGTATTCATGCATGAATATGACAATGCAGACAGAAGACTCACACTGAGGATGACATCCAGGTCACTCGTGATGTACACGCGCACAACCTTGATCGCTACCCGACGGCCTTCATATACACCCTGCGATACATCGGCACATCCCCCGCTTGTGACTTCTGTGGAGCCTTGTGAACAATCTGGGATGTGCATCGACTTGGGGATCACGCGATGTCGGCTACATGTTTTGCAGAACTTGTTGAACAACTTCAACCGTTCCCGATCCGACATAGCCTCGTTTTCGAGACGCTGCAACTTGCATCAGCACCGGAGGAGAGTGGGGGAGGCGGAAAAGCCTGCCTGATCCATTTCATTAATACGACTCTCGATTTCTGGTTCCGGAACTTGTAGAAACTGGAATAGAGAGGTGATGCGCGGGAGGAATCTTCCGTGTTGCCGTTGCCCTATTCCAATGTTCGTGAACTTTCAGTCAGGGTTTCCAGTGTTTTGGGTGTCTCAATTACCTGAATTGGCATTCTAGACCTCCCGAGGAGGCAATGCCAAAAATAGCTTGCGCATGGCGGGGACTTCCCATCGCTTCTTTGGGTCCTTGCTCCAACAGGTCACAATCATATCCCAAGTTCTGCGCCGCAACCACCGATTTGCATCTTGGTTCATTGGACGCGGGGGTCGTTCCCCGGATTTAATGTGAGAAGCGACAGCTTTGGAGTCGTGAATCCCATCGTATGGCAACACTCCCGTGAGGACCTAATAGCAACAGGGTGATACATCAAGTATCACTCTCTTTCCTGACGGAGGAGGGGCATACCGTAAAGGAAGTCATTGCAAGGGAATAAATGTCACTTTCTTTTGAAGCAAACTCGACGTCATTATCGTAGGCAAACTGTTCTGGGGCCATATATCGGGCAGTTCCCAGCTTGGGCCTGAAATATTGCACCCAGAACTCGGCGAGTGCACCTCCGATTCCAAAGTCCCCAAGGCACGCATTACCATCTGGAGTAATCAGAATATTACCCTGGACGTGCGAAACATTAACATGCGAGCGAACACACAAACCCTTTTGTATCACCTACCGGAGCGATAAAACCGTGTAAAATATTTAGCCTGTGAAGATATTCGAGGCCATCGCAGACATTCGCCAGCTGTCGCCGATGCAGTCAACAGTGTGCTCCTACAAACCTTGATGGATGCATACCAGCTTTAGCCTATTGGTGTTCTCGTTCCTTTGGATGTACTGCATGATGTTTCCATCTGGCATCCATGGGCTCATGATGCAGAGTGGAAACAGTGTCTTCGAAATCTCGATGATGGGGAGTATGTTTGGGTGGGAAAGATACTTGTGCCCCTCGACTTCATTGCGAAGGGTCTGGTGCGAAGCGCACTGAGTCTAACTCCGATTAAAAAAGGGAGCCGCGCACCCTTTTCGTTTTCGCCAAGCAACTTGTGTTCCGCATCCGAATCGCCTTGATGCATACCTGGTCCCCATGATGATTTTCCTTCCAAATGTCCGCGAATCCAAAGGGATCATAGTCCAGCAATTCATCACAGAGCTCTACGTCGGGGAAAATGCGTGATTCGTGGAGGAGGGCGTGGGCATAAAGTCTGAACAAAGGACACCATCTGGGGGATCCAGTGAATCCGATGTTCATGGCCTAACCACCAGAGGTTTCAGAGGGCGAGGAACGGTTTAGTTATGAAGGCATACCTGATGAAATGTTTCTGCCAATACTGTCGCATCCTGCGAGGACAGACCCGTCGGAGATGTTATAGCCCTTGAGACCACTTCGGAGATCCTGTCCACACAGTCCTTTTCGTCTTTCCCCAAGGGCCAAAGCACAGGATTGGGGACGGATAGTGCACAGACGAAGTCTTCCCCCAGTTGTGCCAGGATCTCGGGACCAAGCGAGATGAAGTCAACTAAATCATCTATTTGTCAGCCACTACCGGTCGTGCTTATGTGAATTGGTGGCTCACTCTCACGAACTTTTGCTTGAACCATGACTGCCTGACCAAGTGAGAAGATCGTGGCGATAGGAAGAGAGGTACGTGGCCGGCTGTCGACGTTATAAGGAGAGTGCACCGCCAGCCTCGCGGAATCCACGCCGTCCCCTCATTGTGGACACAACAGTTACCTGAATCGGAAACTGGCGCCGTCAATCGCGCGATCATTCCAATGGCTGGACACCCCCCTAGAACCCTCAAGGTTCTCGTACGACTTCCAACTCGTCACCCTCTCTCCGTTTTCCTGTAGATACTAGAATTGGATGTCGCATATTGTGCCCGTAAACAATGCAGATTGGGGTGGCAGACTCGAAAAAACAGTGGCCTACTGCCTGACACCGTTCCGCAGATCCGAGGCCACAGTAGAGCCCACAGGGTCGGCTGCAGACAAGTAACAAGGGAACGGATGAAGGCAGGGTGGAGTTCTGAGATACAATGTGACCTCTTTTTCTTCCCTCTTGCACACCACATTGAAGTAACCCGAGTGCCTCTCAAGGGAATGGTGAAGAGGGCGACGAAGACCGTTGTAATCCACCCAAACCTTAGATGAAGCAAGCCAGCTATCCGTACGGCCCTTGCACAAATGTTAGTGACGAATACCCCCTGGCGGCCATTCGTGGTTGGGACCTAAGGAACCCGTGAAGTCCCTTTAGAACACATTAATGGCTCCCTTAGACATTGATGGAGGTACGGACCTGACTAACGGTCACAGTGGACGGAGAAATGCAGAATGCCAATTTTAATTTGCTGGACTATCACACAGCACCATACGGCTCTTCCATCAAAGATGAGCAGAGTCGGGGATCCGCATTTACACGATCCAATGGTGAGCTTCGTCCTTTGAGGTATCAGCCCCTGGGGGTGACGGGAATGCGCCTGCATCGGTCGTTCCGGGGGCGACGTGGCTGTCGCTGCTGGTGGTAGTGGGGCGGATAGAAAGTGGCTCCGTCACACCGTACTGGGCCAATTTCGAAGCGAGGTCGACGGGGAGAGAGGGAGCCTGGGGTAGAGACAGCGGGAACACTTTTACGGAACCGACCCGACGCAGTCCCTTTGGCACTGGCTTGTGTACCCTGGGTCCCTTGAGGTACGGGCCCTGAGCAAGATCTACGGGGGGGGTGGGGGGATGGTGAAGTTGAGCTATGTGTATCGCGTCTAGGTGAGTCCTGGAGAAGAGCAGACCCTTTCGGCGGACGAGGAACGAGGGGAGTCTGGCGGACCTGGAAGGAATCTGTGCCTGAATAAACGTATACAAAAGTCAGGAGAAACCGTGAATCTCGGGGGCTTGGATCGTGGACTCGGATACGCACCGCTGAGGAGGCCTTCAGCCAGGGACGAGGCGGTATCGGCAGCAGGAGTAGAAATGAGTTCTGCCGCGTCGTGCCGAGCGAGTTCTGGAACGAGGTCGGCGGGGAGGGCGGGAGTGGAGAGCTGCGGTCACTGGGGACCTGTTGGGGGAGGAACGGACTCTCGATGAGCGCTTGAGCCACGAACGAGTTTTGAAGTTGAAGGTGGGTCCCAAAGATGCTGAACTTGGCGGTAACTTTGGCGCTCGATCGTGAGCCTCGAGTTCCTTTACACATACCGTGTGCTGGAGGTGTTCGCGTCTGGATGGATTCCAAGGAAAACCAGACGCTTTCGGAGGATAGCAGGGCGGCAGGCACCCAGAGAACTCTCGCTCTCAACTGGTTGCTCTCCTCGGTTCGACCTTGTCTAGCACGTTCCGAGCTCCGAGCTACTCACGTTGCTTTCTCGTCAGGATTCAGATCTATTCCCCGTACTTCTCCAGGTCCAACGGTCAGCGAGATCCAACTAGCAATTGGGCAGGGACCCATCTTCCGTCTGTCCGCCAATCCAACCCCGATCCAACACGGCTAACCAACGGAGGCATACGTACTTCACATTTGTCCCAAGACCACCGCATCCTTGGCCGGAATGAAATCCCGCTCTTCCATCACGACGATATCCCGATCAATCAGGACGATATTGCACGCCTTGGGGACTTTGGGATCGCGGGTGTCATCACCGATCCCACTGTCGTGGGGCCGGGTAGCAACGCGGGAGGGGTGGCAGCATCCAATTCAGAACTCATGGAAGAGGGTTTTCCGCGTACAAGGTCTTCATGTAAGCCTTGTCTGCAACCTCTCTAGCAGCTTGGGTACTAATCCTCCGGTGCGAGTCTGGTCTTCCCAGCATCCGCATTCTCTTCGGGGTTCCACAAATATACCATCGCCTCAGTCATCGTTTCGGATATGGCACGATCTCAGTACAGAACGTACCACGGATTTGGTGGTACTAGGGAGAGGATGCTATACTCACACATCACATCGCGGACGGGCATGGACGGTTTGACTCCGATATAATTCCCACGATTTCTCCCACCTCGCCTCGACCCTGGTGGTTTTTCTCGTTCCGTTACCTGGGCAACCCCTCACATATCCCGTGCGATTTCCCGAACCACCCACACAAAGAACGGGCGTACCTCAGTCCTGGTTGAGGGCTTGGTGAAGGTGCGGGACCGCGACAAGTCAAAGAGCATGCCTTGAGAGTGCGGAAGTCGTGGGTGAGGTAGGCGATGGTAATAACCATGATATTACATGGGAAGTGACCAGTAGTTTGGTGCACGGTGGGTGTTCCTAAAGCATTACGGAGCAGGCGGTTGATTTTTGCTTTACCTCGATGCCAAACGATCACTATGCGATCCGAGAGACCTATCCCCACGATGCGAGTGGCGCAGAGGTCAGCTAGTTCGCGTGTGCTGGGGGGGATCGTACTTTGTTCCGAGGATTCAGGCGCGTTTGAGCGAGCTACATTTCTGGTTGTTGGAAACACCGACGTGATAGGTGTGAGAGGTGACACAAGGCGACCGGGCCGAGTCGGACCAACTAGACGCTACTAAGCACGCGTCCATAGTGAGCGCCGTGGCAATATAGGATGCAATGCGACCTACTTGGCTGGTGTTTGTTTCGATATCCAGTCGATGGATGAGAAAGTCGCGTAAATTCGTCAGGTACACAGCCCACACACAGGCTGGAACATATCTTGTGGGTGATTGTAGGCTAGGACTAACGTACTGAACTTAAACCGAATTTATTGCTTGTAAGGTATGGTACAAAGAAGATAGCGAGCACGAGAATGGTTTTTTTTGTCCCATATACCAAGTCCCTCGTTCCTTTATAATCCCGGGTCCATCGTTCTGCTGGAGTGACCATTGACCGAGAACGGGGAGGATATCTGTTGGTGTTAGGGAGCGGGGACGAGGACTCGGAGGCACGCGCGAACAGCCCGGGGGAGTTGCCCATGAAACCGAGGCAGGTGCGCGTCGCTCGTTCAGGGAACCCAGAACCAGGTTGCGTGGTTGGCGCGTTCGTAATGTACATTGTCAGTGGGACGAAGTGGTAGGCATGGGATTGGGGATGGGGGCGTCGGATCTTTGGTGTTGTACATAGGCTACCTAAAAAATCTGTAGAATCAGTGACCGAACCACGGAGAATTATCACAACATGTGAAGCAAGAGGTCGGGGAACACACACGACATCTGAAAAAACCTTCACAATGAACGCAAGCAGTGTTGAGAGGTCCCCGCCATTGGAGGCAGTGTTGGCCCGCCACTGACCATAGCCTATCGCTTGGAGCTACAGCCAGTAACAGCTACCGGTTATAGTCATTTGGCCGCTTGGCGGCTGGCCGTTCGGGCTTACGTCCGACGGTCCTTGCCGAGCCAAAATGACGTAGTGACACGTGCACATGTCTAAATTGTATTACGAAACCATCCCTTGGTGATTTCGTCTTCCTTTCAGTATCGTGCAGGACGTGAGAATAAGCTGCTACCGAAACGCCCGAAAGCCACGGTCAAATCGTGGTCAATGGCCGCAATTTGACGGGCAGTAGCGGCTATTATTAGCAGCTACTGCATGGCCGGCACAACATTGCTTGGGGGACTTAGTGGATGAGACAAAAAGAACGTTGCATTTCCCGAGTCCGAATTCCCAGGTATCGGCAGCTTCTTAGCGGGTCCGCCCCAGCAGACAAAAATAGAATACCGAGCACCCAGTAAACGTTACAACATGTAAGCGCGACAGATGTTCGAAAGACAATTGCCGATCGTTTTGTTGATCCCGACTAGCGAGAGCGAGTCCCAGACTACCGCTAATGGAGGAATGCGGCGATTCGCGGCCCTGCACCCTGCCGCTCACAGCCGCTAGTAAAGCCCGCCGAGAAACCACCCAGAGATGCACGTTCTTGGTTGCCACACTGGTCATCCTTGAGAGTTAATGAAACTTCTCGGTCATTAAGACCGACGCAGTAGCTCGGCGCTTTGTGGGGACGACATAAGGTCATAGCCTGTGTTAATCACATATGCCAGGAACGGAAAACCCTGCACGCCAGACATTCAGGGATTTTCTCGGAACCCTACTAGGGACGCGCGCAGCCTACCGGGCCGGCCGGTCAGGTCCAGCCACAGAGCCAGCCCGGGAGTCTCAAGGAGGCGGCCATCCGGCGGCGAAAGAACACAACAGGAGGAACATCCGGATGAAGTATGTTTCGCTCCTCCGATCCACGGTCACACAATGGCCCGTCGGCCTGCGGTGATCGCGGCATATTGAAGATGCACTCCATTCGGACAGCGGCGCACCCGAAACGCTACCAGTGCTCACATGCACGCGGGCCGGATCGTGGGACTCCGAGTATATCGGCGGATCAGCGAGTCCATTCCCTCTGTCCAACACCCCATCGGTACCGTGTCTCAACCCCACTTGATGGGCGGAGGTTTCTCACACAGTCCCTTTGATGCGCGCAGTGCCACAGCGTACGCCTTACAAAAATTTGAATGGCCACCCCCGCCATGATCGCACAGGAACCCAAGTGAGCCGTATGAAACCCCCATCCAACTATCCTAGTTCATATGAGATGTTGATGACTCGCACCAACAGTGCCCCCGTGACCATTTTCCGTGGGTATAAAGATCCAGGACTGCCCCCCGTTTGGGCTAGGGGATCCTGCCACCATGAGCATCCACACGAAGTCTCTGGTACTTCTCGCCGTCGCCGTCGCGCAAGCCTACGGAGCGATCTACAGTCAGGTCTCCCAGCTCCCAGCCACCACCTACGATTATGTCATCGTTGGAGGCACGTTGCACGACACTGCGCCGTGAACCGAAGAGAGGAACTCAACAATGATCATTCATAGGTGGTACCGCCGGCAACGTTATGGCAAATCGTTTGACCGAAAACAGCAAAGTCCAGGTTCTCGTCCTGGAGGCTGGAGGAAGGTGAGCTCTATAACC
>Ga0307513_10005345_pt1 | contig 16987 bp, 17 predicted proteins | sample 15_EM_MG_FD_202174 | JGI IMG/M metagenome (GOLD analysis project Ga0307513, IMG submission 202174) | Populus trichocarpa ectomycorrhiza microbial communities from riparian zone in the Pacific Northwest, United States - 15_EM | ecosystem: Host-associated > Plants > Roots > Unclassified | place... | reverse complement strand
GACGTGACGAGGGCGCGAATCCAGTTCAGCTTGTCACCTCCCAAAGTCTCCAACCAGGCAGAAGTCTCGGGGAGAGTCTTGCCGAAGTGGTATGTGACAGCACCAGCACTCTCGGTGCGGACGACGCTGGCAGGGAGACCAGCAACAGCCTGGGGAGCAACAGCGAGATAGTCGACGGTGGGGACAGCCGACTCATCGCCACCATACTAACAATCTCGCTCACCAAAAAGTAAAAACCATGAAACTCTCAGTTGCCTCCATCGTTGCCCTCGTTGCTCTCTTCTCCCAGGCACTCGCTGTCGATGTCCAACATTGTATGTCTAAGTATCGCCTTTAACATAATAATTGAGCTCAGGACATATTTTTTCAAGGCGGTGGCCCAAAAGTACGTGAATATTAATTTATAGCCATGAAACACCTTAGCTCAGATCCCCTTCTTCTTATATCCTCAAGGACTTGAAGTGTGAGTTCGGCTTGAGGTATCTGCGATTACAATCACACTGAAATATACCCCTTAGGCTGCGCTGGATCGACCTGCTGTGAACCTGTTATCAATGGAGTAGGAACGTGAGTAGACAAACATCTCTGGAATTACCACAACTAACGCAAATATGATTAAGGTGCGTTCCTGGAACCGCTGCTGCCTGCAAGGTGCCATTTAAGGCTCAAAACGTCAAAAAGCCCAAAAAGCATTGTATGTTTTTTATTGTCCCTTACCGATATCGATCTGATGGATGAGCTGATCACATATATTTATTTCCTAGGTGGTGGAGCGAATGTATGTCATTTTTCAATGTCTGGCCGTGAACTACCCTTTGATTCTCTCTATTTCTCGCATTATTCAAGGAGCCTAAATGTAAGTCCCAATTTAACTGCTTAGGTGACCACATTTGTATTGAGATATTACTTAGGCCAAGCTTGATGGGTTCAATTTCTGTGGAACGGCCTTTCCTGGAGTTGGAGGAATGTAAGTGACTGTCTAAAATTCGAAAGAATTACATGAAAGGGTGCTGATGCGTGTACACATACAGTAATCAATTCATGTTCTCCGAGCGGCTCTCTATCCATTCTTCATAACAGTTCTTTTATGAAAGATATGGTCGTTGATCGTCGTCAATATATTATTTTAGTTGTGTCGTAAGGAACCGTATGCCGTATGATGCCGTTTCCATATTTCCCACTGTTAATAGGTGAAAATTTCTTAATCGATTCGGCCAAGCTACATGTACAAGCGGACCAGCCAAAAATAGCCTTGGGTACCGAGCGCCTATTTCGCGATAGTCCTTGTTGAGGCTAAAGAATACATATTAGTTCCCTCATTGTTGACGCAGTGGCACCACATGAGAGAAAATCAGATATGTCTATATAATTAATAGGATGGTGTGCCAACTTTGCAATTAAATCGATCCGAGGATGAGGGTGCCCTGTGATGAAACAATATTCGGAAGTTATGTTTTGGGTTAGGGAAAGGGAAAGCAACGTGGGGTATTTAGATCTGCCCGAGGCAACGACCGTCGACATCACAGTGGTCAATTGATATATCGGATTTGTACCACCTCGATATGTGTATTGCACCCGGAAACCGTATGAGAGCCGGTATCATACGCATAAATAAAACCACACCCAAGGTTGACTCGATTGCGCGTTGTAAATATGTAACCAAAATTCAGACCACTGAGCTCGGGTCTTGCTGATTTATTACAGTTTGAATATATCAGTGAAATGCAATATCTCACGAACAAGGTTTCTACCCAGTGAATCTGACCATGGCCAACCCTCAAGAACGCAAGAATGCCGGATTTACTTATTCGTGCAGGACGACCATTATCGGCAAACGCACCGCATGGTGGCTGAATCACCGGCTCGGAGACTACTGAGGGGTTGCGGGTGGTCACTCGTGACTTTTCTGTCCAGGAGAAAGAATAAAGAGCAAGTTAAACGGAGCTGGTTGCTGATTTAAATAAGAGCTTAGACGGCAGGAAGGTGAGGAACAACGAGATGTATATATAAACCCTGCGAAAAGGAAAAAATACAGGAACCAAGTACTCCCACATGTAGTACGGCCCCCAGTAGCGAGCAACAACACAATCCATAACCAATATCCATGACCAACTCCATACACGAAAAGAGCAAGCGGAACGGCGAAGGTACGTATTGTGATTTCGCTTTAGGCCAGTTGCTAGTAGGACGTTCGAGTCGCGGACGTGAATCTCTGACAGGTAGGGCGTAATGCAAAGAAGCAAGAACTCGAAAATAAAGACACAACGAGCGGGTTGAGGGTTGCACAAATAAAAATCTGAGCAAGAAATTAGACCCGTTCACATTACCACTGACGCGCGGATGACAGTGAAAACCACTAGCAACTCGATAATAACACCTAGTCACTATCAGCCTCGTAGGTCGGCGGAATTGCGCTGGTTGGGCGTACCTGCAGACTGGACCCGGGTGCGGAAGACTTTCTTTGAGAAGGCAACGACGACGAAAAGGTCCATGTCCCAACCTGTGTGGGTCGCTGGGGTGGTGGGTTAGCATTTGGTTCGAGAATATGAGAAAAGTATAATAAAGAATATGAAAGAAGAAAAAGAAAAGACGAAGAGAGGGGGACATATGAATCTCTGCATCAGAATGACGAAGAAAACTAGGTGAGGAAGGGGCAGACAGAGATGACAGTAATACGAGAAGTATAATGAAGAACTACAAACGAAAAAAGGCGACTCTACCCTCCCCACAAAGAAAAAATCACCCCAAAACAACAAAACAACATACTATTAGGCCATTCAGGCAGATCATCCGCATCCTCTCAAGCCCTACAACCCCAATGATATCGTTCGCGTGCTTGGACTCCCAATCTCTTTTTCTCTTTGTCCCAACCTGGACCATACTTCCTCCCTGGACCATACTTCCTCCTTGCGCCGCCGAAGCAGCGACAGCAGTCACGAACGCCGGGCCAACGCCCGAGATGGAGACGCCACCACCGACTCTGACTCCATTGACAGCGCCAGCCTGAAGGTGGATGGCGTCCCATCTACATCCGAATTTGGTGGTGTAGGCACCTGAGCCTGAGTCTGAGCTCCAGCACAGGCACCAGTCAGCCCCGAGAACCTGCGTAAGATCCTGTTCGGGATGAACCGAGTCGCCTTGGATGAGGGGCCAGGGGTGGAGGACGTAAGTCGTTCTTGGGAGGAGGCGAAATCGGTGTTGCGCTTCGTTAGGCGGGTTTGGGCTTGCGTCTAGGTTTGCTTGCGTCTGACATGGTCGGTGTGTCCGTAGTTACGGGGGAGGCATACATTGAGTAAAGGTGTGTTGACCGCTTCGTCTTCGTCGTCTGAATCAGAGGAGAGGCCTCCGTCGTCTTGGTACTGAATTGCAACAGGAAGGCCAGGGAGCGATCGAATGGTGCCGATGCCTTCTGTCTATAAGAGCAAAAAAGAGGTCCATTAAGGAAAGACGTCGAGAAAGGTGAAAAGGAACTTACAGGCGGGGCAGAGATCAACGACGGTCTTGTCCGCCTCAAAGGTTCGTTGCAGACGTCTTGGAATGCCATGGAGTGTTGTGGATCTTTGTTGGGGTAGGCGCGAATCCGAGTTTGACTTGAATGCCGCCTGTTGATCGGATGTTAACTCGTGTAGAAACGAGGGGGAGGGAGAGCGGCTAATGGATGAGATAAGTATTCATATCAAACAGCATAAATAAGAGAATACACGCCTCGTTGCCGGGCTGGTCAAATCCATACATTTTTTCCTTGTCCTTCCCATCTTTATCATTGTCGCAGAACCAATCTTCGAGAGGTATAGAGACCCCATCGAGATATTCATTCCTGAGCCACACAACGAGCTCCACGACCCCGATATGGTCCGCGAGAGAAATTCTGAAAGGTATATCAGAAAAGTCGAAAGTAGCATCTTCAGGGGCGTAAACGGGGTATGTAGTCCGCTTTGATACTGATGTAGTGGATTTCTTGTTTAGCACCGAGACGACGACGAACCTAGACAAGAAAGGGGTTAGTACATTTGTTCCCACGTCAGAGTAAGCTCGGGTCGACTCACGGGTTGATCGATGTCTTTGTCGGAAGGTTCGCGCAACATGGCACCTGCAGGATCAACACCATGACGGGTGTCTCGCCAACGCCTGGTGATAGGCTGCTGTTCCTCCAAATACCAACGCCATTACGCAGCCCAGCCTTTATGTTTATCTCTGGAAACCGCGGAAGACGTCCAGCCGCCTTCAGCATGCGCTGAATCCTGGTGCACTGCCACTGGCGCTCGGGTAGCCACCCGAGTCGTAGTATTACCGTATGTTCGATTGCCCTGTGAAGAGAGAAGCAAGAACGAGAATGTGCACAGACTCAGATATTGTGGGGAAGTGAACATGGAGAATTTCAGGCGCGTTCAAGGTCCAGGGAGGATCTGGCAAGGCACGCACCGTCACGCGAAATATTCGGCTATCAGTGTCCGTGACCTGATCCGGAGGGGCAAACACTGCGGGAAGGGGACAATTCTGCGGCGCACAGAATGGATAATTCTAACCAGAAACCCCCTTTCCGGAAGAAACCCAGGGTTTCTTCTACATTTGGTAGAAACCCGCCTCCATCAACTGATGGGCTTCTTTGTGGAAACCCTGCATCGGAGATGAATTCAGGGTGCCGGGAACGTGCCGTGTAGTGGCAGCCCAAGGGGGTGCCGGCCCGGGAATCCCGTACCGGTACCCGGTTAGTTAGTCCAGCCAAAGGCTTGAAAAAAAAAAATTAGACACCTCTAGGACAGGGCGTCAGAACATTAAATTTGGTATCTTAGGACATATTATAGTCAATATCGATGACATATGTAGTAATACAGCTCAAAGAGAGACTGAGAACAACTGAAATGACAAATTTACAACTATATTTTGTCCAAGAAGCCTAGGTACATGAAGCGAAGTAAAGAAACAGTAAAAACTGCAGAACCACGCAGCTCTTGAACAGGCAGCATCTTCGGCGCCCTGCCCAGTATTGGGCTAGCTCTCCCCATCGTTTCCACCTCCCTCGGCATCGGAATCGTGTCACCATGTCGGGTGTTGTGTCCAGCGTTGGACAGGGCATCGTGAGCTTTGCAGTAAGTTTTGTCGGTTGAGAACGTGGATTACGATCACGGAGCATTTCACACATTGAGAGATGGGCATTGGTGACACCCTTTAGGTATGCTGATGGCGGTGATGTGGTTAGTGAGGGTTCAGAGAGGTGGTAGCCTGGTAGGACGGTAGAGACAGAGGCGATGCTGTACGCTCAATCACAGCCTACAGGCATCACACCAGTCAAACCCCAGTGGCTGACGAAGTCCATTCTGGACCAGTTAGGTCTGGTTTGTTTTTGTGTCATATTGGCAATGGGCATACCTGTTGTACGTTGGCGAATGCACGGCAGGGGGTGGTTTGGGCTGAGTTGTTGGTTAGGAAGGGAGGGCAGCCTCAGGGGCCAAGAGTAGGTGTAATCACCATTTGCAAGGCAATTGTCGCACTAGAAAGCCAATGCTGTCTGTTAGTAATGCACGATGCTACAGAAACGTTCTACACACACCAGGCAGGTCTCCCATACAAAAGGTCTCCTCTTCTTCTTCGCCCAGACCCAGAGTGGCATCAAATCTTTTGAAGACGACGATTCGCAGCCTGGAAAGGCAACTTACAAGCCTTGTATAGGGCAAACGCAGGTGACCTTCGAAAGCAACCACGACGAACATGTGAGAACGATGTCATATTACCATATTTAGATATGTTCCTGATTATGTAAGTTAGTTAGTCCAGCAGGATTGGCCTTAGCAAAAAAATTGACCCTGGGTCTTTTTTTTCAATGCCGGAGCCCCCTTGTGGCAGCCGATCATAGGACCGTCAAGCGCTTCCGTCTTATCAAACGCCTCGAAGGACTAGCAGCACTAATAAAAGTAGACAAAGGTTATTTGCATATTTTTGGAGATTTAAGCAATTCCAGGATTTGAATGTCGGATCTGAGGCCTGAGGGTACTGCACTAGGTGGTTGGCAGGTGGACGAAATCATCGAAAAGCATTGAGAGCCTGTAGGTAATTCATGACTCACCCATATTCAATCAAAAGGTAGGCCCGGATTGCAGAGGATGACAGTTTCAATGGGAGGCCCCATCAAGCTAGTATTCAGGTGGTAGCTCTAGGAGAAAGTGTGGAGCATGCTGCCAGGAAGTGTTGGAATTGGGCCAGCAAACGCGACACAAGAGCCCCGTTTCGAGCCTTGCAAGCATGATAATTACCTGTATGTATCTCTTTGTATTTTTCACTTGGCGGCACACACTGCACTGGCCCCCGGGTGCCTTGTATACATTTTTCTCCATTTTCATCAATGAACTCCTTCACAAGCTTGTACTCTTATTATTTTATGCACAATTCCTTCTCATTTTGGCTAGTACAGCGCTGTGGCATATTCAATTCCTTTTTGCTTTTATTTCGAGTCTATTTGTCAAGGGGGCTCCAGCATTGAAAAAAAACATGCGGTGTCGATTTTTTTTCTAAGGCCAGTTTGCCTGGACTAACTAACTATGTAATCAGGCACATTTCCAAATATGGTAATATTATGACATCATTTCCACACCAATTCTCCGCACGCTTTACTCGCACCTCCCCAAATGCCTCGCAAGCCTCACAAACCCATCTCACCAGTGCCTGTTCAAGTTCCAGATACTGCAGGTGATAGTTTCCAACAGGTGAGTTCACAATTATGAACTATCCTTGATATGGAAAGATAAAGCATACCTTGAGCGTACTGACTGAGTCTCATGGCATCCAGCTGCCATTGGACTGCATCACTCGAAAGATTGTCTGTTATTTAGATTAAATAGTCAAATTCTAGTGACTAGTGATATTTAAACATCCTACAATGCTTAAATTCTACTCCAGGTTCATTTTTTCCCCATTTTTTTTTGCTAAATTCATGGGATACCCAAATTTTTTGTCATGACCCATGGCTGGACTAACTAACCAGGACCCTATCCAGGATTCTCAGGCTGGTGCCCCCTTGCTATTTGTTCACCTCCCCTCAGTCATTTGGCACCTGAAAGACTGAGGTGAGACATCTAAATACTTATTACTACTTCATTTACTTACTTACGAGTTACCTAGCTTCGTATTAAGGTATTTCAATACATTATCAGTCATTTGGCACCCCAAAGACTGAGCTTCGTACCAAGATCCTAATAGGAAGGTCCTACTCATTCAATCTGCCCATTAGTCCCTCACTCGTACCATTACTTTCCATTGGAATTACATCATTCAATGCATTGCTTAGGTATCTATGCCTGACCTTGTCTTTTTCCCTATTCCTGCCAAATTCCTGCACTACTATGACGAAAAATGGACTTTAAATATTCTGAGCTTTGGTTGCATTGAGAAACCCGGGTTCCCAGAGTGCTTATCTGGGAACCCAGGTTGAGACAGGGAAACAGGGGTTTCTAGATAGTTTTTTCCGCACAGAATCCGTGCAGAATTCAATTCAGCATCATAAAATTCTCCATATAGTAGAATAATTAATTCTCAATTAATTCTGCTAAAATGTTAAAGACAATTAGAATATAGTCAGATTTTCAAGTTCTGCCTTGGTTTCACATTTGGCAGATTTTTTCCTTCTGCATCAAATTTTGAGACAATTAGAATTTTTTATTCTGTGATGTGCCAAATATATCATTTTGATTGAATTCTGGACGGATTTAGCATATCGCAGAATGTGATCAAAAATTTTGATTCTGCATGCCATTTTGATAACATTTTGATCAAATTCTGGACAGATTTAGCACATCGCAGAATGTAATCAAAAAATTTTCAAAATGATATGAGAATCAAAAATTTTGATCACATTTTGATTACATTCTGCTATATGCTAAATCTGTCCAGAATTTGATCAAAATGTTATCAAAATGGCATGCAGAATCAAAAATTTTGATCACATTCTGCGATATGCTAAATCTGTCCAGAATTCAATCAAAATGATATATTCGGCACATTGCAGAATGAAAAATTCTAATTGTCTCAAAATTTGATGCAGAAGGAAAAAATCTGCCAAATGCGAAACCAAGGCAGAACTTAAGGCAGAACTTGAAAATCTGACTATATTCTAATTGTCTTTAACATTTTAGTAGAATTAATTGAGAATTAATTATTCTACTATATGGAGAATTTTATGATGCTGAATTGAATTCTGCACGGATTCTGTGTGCTGCAGAATTGTCCCCTTCCTGCAGTGAAAATGCAAGATTTTGCCAAAGCGATTCCCTCTAAATAGTGCTACCACAGCAGTGGGGTCCATGACGACAGGCAGTGTCTGCTCGAGATGTTTGGAAATGGTCTTACAGTGATTTTGGAGCTTAGTGTTCTTGGTTTCCATAGCTACGGGCTCCATTTTATTGTCTACAATTCCAGCTATCTGCATAATTGTAGACGTTTTGAAATTTCTTCAATGTACGCCTTTGTTTGTAGTAAACAACCAGATATGGTTACCACCAGCCAAATGATGTGAGGTGGTGTGGTTGCCCTCGTTGCTCCACACCCCCGCTTCGTTGGCTAGACTAGGCTAGGTGGTTGTCCTTGTTGCTCCACATTCCTGGCCAGTCTCTTTGGAAGGCATTGGTGCGCATACACTCCACACTGACATCATATCTACCTATTATGGCTGTTTACTCCAAACAAAGGCACACCAAAGGCGCACATTGAGAAAATTTTCGAAATGTCTACAATTTTGCAGATAGCTGTCATAGTAGTACATTCATTCATTCGCTTATTGCCCTCACCATCTCTCTCAGAGGTCAAACATTGCATAGTTTACCATACTGTTTGGACCATATTTTCTTGACGGATCACAAAATTTGGGACTCACGAAAATCTTTTTTTTTTCAGTCAACTCCTGGTTTGGCAGTTCATTATTTTAGCAGGCTATGTCGGCTATCATGGGGTGCTTTATTGTCGAGGGTGCGTCCTGTTAAGATGTAAAGACCAGGATGGGATAAAATGGACTATAGGACATTGTAACTGCCTCTTTTGGCGGTGGCGGGGTGTACCTTGCAAATCAAAACCCTCTGAAATCCCATGGTCCCTGACATTTACATATTTAATAAATTGGAGAAGGCTTTAAATTTTCACTCAACGTTCTTCCCACCTTCGCCCTTGGCACTCTTGCTGCCTGCTTAACCTATCTATAATAAAGTATATATGAGAATGAAGTTCTTCACCATCGCATTCACACTTTGTTGGACAGCTGTGCCCATTTCTGCATCTTCACACTTTCAAGCATGTCAGACATTTGGGTTCCCTAGTAGTGTGTTCACGTCATCCACTTTTTTCATGTCGTTCAGTCTTTGGTCTAATTTATTTACCGACCAGCTTGCGCCCTCACTTGCATCTCCAAAGCGAATCTCAGAGATAGTTCTCCAAATGACAATGCATGCCTGTGCAATAACAGACCGTTCATTAACGGCACCACAACCTGCATACAGACCACCTGCATTGGTGCAGACCTAACAAATGCTGAACAGCTTGCCAGAGAAATTTGTGCTGCCATTGTCAGTGATATTATCATCATAGTCTACTTATCGCAATCCACTAATTACTCTCTTCTAGGGTGTTGCTCTCAGGTCGCCAGCCTTGGACATTGTAACTACGGACCCAGAATCATCAACTTACTAGATTTTAGGAAGTATCAATTGAATTGCAGTTGCACCCGTTTCTTGGGATTGTCGATGGACACTGGTGGGCAGTACAGCGCAAATGAAAATAATCTGAGTGCTCTGTCGATACCGTAAAGTAAGGTCAGGCAAGTTGCAGCTCCACTTTGACGGTTCCTACTGGGTCAAACAAAATTATGATAGTTGGTGACTCCAAACCTCAAGGCCCGTGTATGTATCCTCCACCCTTCATGGGTAGGAAACTTATGCACAATAACGACGTTCTCCAAAAGATTGATTCTGAACAATACTGCCTAGAGCATCAGGCGCTTGAACAGGAGGTTAGTTTCCTACTCATTGTGGACCCCACATCGGGTGAATTTCAACGGTCATTTCCTCAATTTATTGGTTTAATATAATTAGTTTACCTGTTGAGAATCATCATGTAATTGAACGTTTCGGATGAATTGACACAGGTGAAAACCTGATCAATTTCAGAGGTTTTATGACCGATTTCAACATGCATTCCACAGGTATTTCTGACCTCTCGAATGGGTGAATTTCCACTGAAATATGGGTGAATCTAATTCACTGCAGATTCACCCACTCTGATGATTAATTTCCTCAGCTCTTTGCACTGCATAATTGGGGGATCATTGTGGATAATTAATGGGTGAAAATTCAACAACAAAGTATATTTGGAGGTATACAACAGAGCTACTAATCCTCAAACTCGCTCCTCCCATTCCCCATCTCTACGCATCGTCATGCATTTACACAGTTTCCTGGCCACCGACGACCATCATATAGTGGAACAGTCTTCAAATGGTCATATGGTCTGCAAAAAAGTGGGGGCCACTAGGATGTTTATTGAGGAAGGACGACATGTCATGAATGAATCCTGAGATTAGGTTCTGAGGGCCTTGGTGCATCAGCTATGAGCATCAGGAAAAGGACCAGGAAGGTCACCTAGCTCTGGCTGTCTTTAGATGCTTTAGCTGTCCTAGGACATCCTAGGACATACTGGGATGTGTTGGGATGTCTCAGGATGTCCTAGGACAGCTAAAGCATCTAAAGACAGCCAGAGCTAGGTGACCTTTTCCTGATGGAGTAGTGTGAGCAGAGTGAATAGACTTACCTCAACTGTCGAAGCAGTCAACATCCCACATGGCCCACTATCCATCCGCAACTCCGAACAGGTAGAAATATGCTGTGAATTCCTTGAGTGCGGAACCTGAGGGAAGCTGCAGAATAGCATTAGTACAGCGAGAGTAGTGGGAAAACCTAATATGCTGGCATGGGCAGAGTGGGCATGGGCATAGCAAAAGCAAGTGAGGGCAGAGGTGGGGATAACTCCACCTCCTGCTAAAATGTCGCTCTCATGAACAGACAGTGTGCAACCAAGGCAGCAGTGGGGATCGCACTGGCTCGTGGATGCGAGGCTGCAAGTGTAATTGGGCTTGTGGGAGGATGCAGGTGAGGATGGCAGTGAAGGTCTCGCTGCCTCACCCACGACCCATCAGCTCCGCTCAGCCTTTCATATTGGCATGATGAGTGGGGGAGACAAGATGAAGGAACCAATGTTCAGAATTCCCGTGTTAGGAATTCAACATGGTCACATGCTGTTGGAGTTTCAATGTACTTAGGGGGAAAAAGAGGCTGCTATTTTTGAATGTGTGAATTTCATTGGACCTGCAGGTGAAATGGATTCAACTGGTGTAGCCTTGTGAAATTCACCTGACAAGGTTTCACCTGGTATTCATCAGAATAACGGGTGACTGGAGAATTCCCCCAGATATGTTGGGGTTATTCACCCGAAGTGGGGTCCATAGTGACTGTAAAAATGTTTGATGCGCTTCAAGTCAAACAGTAAACCATTTTAGCAGGCCCATAATTTATTAGAATCTAAATACAAACACTCAGTCTTTGGGGTGCCAAACAGCTATAATATATTGTAATACCTAGATACAAAGACTACTAGGCAACTCGTAAGTAAGTACACAAAGTAAATTTGAGGGGCCAAAAGACTGAGGAAAGACAAATGAATCTTTGGAATAACTGTAAAAAGAAATGAATGCACCGTACTAGACTAAAAAGAGAAGTAACTGAGCGGGTTGGTTAAATTACTATGGTCTGTCAGTTGATCTACCAATGTATTCATATGTTTACAACAAATAGAGTTATCCCAATCTTTCTATTGAGTTCAGAAAGTTGAGCGATACAGAAATGAATGCATTGCTTTCACATGGTTGAAATGCGCATAGATTACGGTCAGATATATATTTTCTCCTCATCATAGAATGCCTGGTCCATCCATTTGTCCTGTGGGGACAACCGGAAATCTTATCTTTTATCTTATCTTGCTGATCTGATTTCAATATGTACAGATTCTTGTCCCAAATAAGGGGGTTCCATCTTTTTTTTTTTTGTGGCCAGTGGCCAGACTAACTAACCAGGTCCACATCTGGCATTCCATTACCTGAGTACCCTGCCCACTCCCACTTCTCATACAGCGCTTTGCATAATTTCATGAAAATCACAAGATTTTCAAAATTGACACGTGACCTATGTACCTGAACAAACAAAGATTTGATGGCTTGTTATCGCTGAAAAGAATCAGATCTTGTCGGCTGTCCCAATATCCAATGGCCTCAAGAAACGAATTATTACACAGATAATAGGACCATGGAGGAGATTAGAGACTTAGCTAGGTGCTCCATTGGTTTAATTTCCAATGTAATGTCATTCGTAACCACTGAGAATATGGGGCGGTCCGGAACCCTTTTACACAAAGGGCTGCAGCCTCAGTGATGAGGATAACATCTTTATAGAAACTCTCATTGATGCCAACCCCTCCCTCTACCTCAGTGAAATCCAACAGAAGCTGTATGATATCAGGGAAGTCAAAACTTCAATCTCAACCATCTCGCGTGCTTTGACCCATCTTGATCTTTCTCGGAAAACCATGGTCCATCAGCAAAGTTGCTGATGAAAAGGTCTGCATGATATGGGAAGGCATGATGGCACATTACACTGATCCCGACCTCTTTTTTGAATTGGATGAATTACCATAGAGTAACATACAGGGCATAGATAGCAAGTTATGTATGAGAATGGAGAATATGGCCCATGGGAGGGAGGCAACGAACGAAATGGTAAGTGATGATTTCAGTCATCAATCAAGCTGTGCTCTTCTGTTTGTTCAGGCACAGAGGTCACGTGTCAATTTTGAAAATCTTGCGATTTTCACGAAAATATGCAAAGCACTGTACCATGAATTAAGTATAAAGTGTGTATTGCAGATACTCTATGGGTTTTGGCTCAATTTACGATGAGAATAGGCACCAGGAAATGATGGGAAGGAGCTGGAGATAGGTCAGGAAGAGAATGAGTTCGGTCAGGCTCAGGTAGGTCAGACTCATTTAGCACTCACGTCAAGATAAATTTGGCTAATCATTCAGCCTTGACGCGAGGATGGGAGGGGTAGAGGGTTTCCATTGTTCGAATTCCCGCATCAGCTGGTGGGTAGCACATCCAATTCACCATCTTTCTTTTGATTCTCTCCATTAGATATCTTTTCTCACGTTTTCTTGACGTTTTCCTCTTCTTCTTTCTATCGCAGATCTCCACCTTGATCAAGACACGATTTTATTATAGATAAATACCTATGGGTGCTCTTCAACCCTATCCACGACAACGCAGTATCGTCATGATGTCCCAAGTCTCCTCGATACGCCCAGCATGATCATCATTGCTGTCCTTTCTGCATAGCCACACCTCTTTCGTCCCAAATTATTTCCCCCACAACAGTTTGGATCATTCGACCACGGCGAATATTCTGACAGGGCAAATATTTCCCCTTGTTCTACAACTAACGACATTTTCCCTCAATCCAGGAAACCTCTCGAAAAACGCAGGCACGGAGAATGTGTAAGGCTGAGGCTACTCAGATCACGCCATACTCTTGAGCTTTCTTCTGCATCTTCGCCCTTCCAGGCTTTGTTCTAATCTCATTTCCCGGCTTTGACTTTGAAGTGAACGACAAGCCTCGATATTTTTTCAATGCTGCTCTTCAACAAACTGAAAACTCTTTATTATCTACATAAGCCAGTGTATGCATCTTGGTGTATACTGTCTCATCAAAATCTACCTGTGCTTGGCTTTTCCACTTTTCGGATATTTACGCGACTTGTCAGGGTGCATAACTGAGTGTCCGACTTGCGCCTTAAGATTGGCTTTCGCCTTACGATTGGCCTTTCGCTTGGCCTTTCTACTGATCGAATATTTACGCGACTTATCAGGGTGCATGACTGCGTGTACGAGTCGCTCCTTAATCTGTAAGCAGGGAGAAATATTTTCAGCGAACTTTCTCAAACAATATTTGGAAATATAATCACAGCTTTGGGGTTCATATTGCCTTTTACGAGGATACCCCCAATAGTGGACTTCCCATTGGTCGGACCATTTATCTGCACCTGAAGATTGTGGTAGCCATCCTTAGTCTTCCCTTGGTGATCAAGCCGGAACTAACAGAGCAACAAATGAGATGGGTATGGCAAAGGAAAAGTGTCGCTCACCCCAGTACTTTGTTTCTCATTTCTCAAGGCAGGCTTATTTTTTCCGTTAACCGAGTGTATTGTGTGAATTGAATCTTTCAAGCCGCTCAGGTTCGACAAAGGGATGTCTTTAACAAATTTGATTGCATCCTTCTTCGTATACAATTCAGGTTTCGCAAAATCGTCACGGCCCTTTATGAGAATAAATTTGGGTTCAGTCGCGATATCAGCAAAGATGGGAAATGCTGTACGAAAAGGGGGTACATACAGTACGAGCCAAGAGCTGCGTGTCCTGCCTTTCAGCGATATCGGCCTCGGAAGACGGACCAGAGCATAGTAACGCAGACACGAAGAAGTTGGTCAAAGAAGCACCAAGTAAGAGGGATTTAAAAAGTTTCATTTTTGCACCGGTCCAGCGTTGCGGATGTATGAAGTTGTAGGGCGTCCTGCGCTGAGCTGCATATAGACTGGGGACGTCCCTTAAGTACACACCACCAGGTTAACCCTGATGTGGTTGCCCAACAAAAAAATAGACGGAACATGATCTAAAATGACATATCTGCAAAATGCTAGGCCGCTTCGAGATTTTTGTGTATGCGCCAGTGTTTGTTTCAAGACACTTGAAGAACCGCTAAGAACGATTTTAGATAATGGAGCTCAAGAATCTTTTCTTAGAGCTTTTTTCACACAGGATGACAGTAGAGGGCTGTTCCTTGAGAAACGAAGTACTGAAATATACTCGACCACATGCTGAGGTAGAGATAGGGTGTGAATCTGATCTGCTACGAAAGGCTAGAAGCATTGACTTATTAATAACTGCAGTCACAACCGTTGTGGGCATTTTGCTTCTGTTGAGCGCTGATGCTGATGCCTCAGGCCTGATGACTGAGCGCCGAGGCAACACCGCAGCAGAGCGCATTTGATCTAATCCTACCGCGAGCAAATCAGCAAATTGCCACCAGGGTGGCAAAAGTGCTTGATGGATAACTATTCCGAGCCCTAACTGTCGTAACTCGTAACTTTGGTCACTAACCGCACAGCATTGTGTGAGTTCATCTAGATGTCGTTCTATTATGGAAAGATCTTGATTCAGTCTCCCATTGCGCAATATCTACTTAATAATTGCAATTTTGCAAGTTACCAACCAGTCATCATGTCCGCATCGTCAGCGGCATCCTTCAGCGAACTTTCCCCAGAGCTGTTTCCCGTGATCATTGAACACCTCCCACTTGTCTATCGTCCTTCGATCTTGCGTTCTTTGGCTCTCACCTGCCATCGTATTCACGATATTGTATTCCCAGAGCTTACATATGACACTGTATGGCTCATTGGGGAGGATCAAGCGTTAACAACCCTGAATATGTTAATCGCAAGGGCTGAGCTTGTGACCGCGCAAGATATCCAGAAACAAGGAAACCCGTCTCCCAGTCATTGCATCCACCACATATGCCTCGAGTCTTCGATAAAAACACCAATCCGCGTTCCCAATTCTCTCGGTGCCCTTCAGAAACTCATAGCTGTCGATGGGTTACGGCATCTCTCGTCTTTAACCGTCCAGGTCGTTTGTGAATGGGATGGGACAGAAGGAAACGATCCAACGGGACACTTGCTCAAACTTCCCTCGTCATTCTTTACAAGCCTGAAGACGAAATGCCCCAATTTAAAAAGGGTCCAATTATCCGATTTTTTACAGGAATTTCGGAAAGAGTGGATAGAGCCTCATATTTTCTCGATCAAGGTAAACGTTACAATTTTATGCGCCAATTACATTCTGACCTATCCCCTCTTGCTAGAGTCTGACCAGCATCCGTATTGGAAGTGATTTACTCAACTGTAGGCACTGATAAGAATTTTTTAATTAACCGCAGCTGACACCGTTTTAAGACCCCTTACCGACCATCAATCTTTCACAACTTCCACCAAATTTACATACCCTCGAACTTCGCCTTGTTGATTATAGACGGGGAAAAGAAATCGATTCCAGTGAGCTTCTTGGCTGCGTTATTCCAAACCTCCGTACTCTCATTCTCGATGAAATTTTTGTTTCCGATCCCCTCTCCACTAATTCCTTCTGGCGAGCTCATCCTGGTATCGAGCGCCTAGAATTGGGTCGTGGAGTGGTTGGAAATTGGTTTGACGATTTTGAAGCTGGAATGTTCCCAAACCTAAAATATCTGCAGGTGATTATTCTGTGCCATCTGACTTCAAAACGGCTAAAGAGTTATATTGCAGTGTAGCGCCGATCATGCTTTTGTCCTCCTTCCTCGGGTATCGAATTCCCTTATAAAGCTCTGCCTTTGGGAGACATACAATGCACAAGGCCCATATCTCTTGCGCGTCGTTTCTCAAGGTGGAATTCTCCCTGCTCTCCGAAGTCTGGGCATACATCGTGACTCGGGTAACAGCCCAAAACCACGAGAGGGGCACAGGTGGCGGGAGGATGAGAACGGAGACGTGTCAGAGGCAAACGCGAGGAAGCCGGCCAGGCAATATGACGGGAATTATATCATGAGTCTTTCAAAAGCTGCGCCGAATCTAGAAGAGCTGGAACTGATGGGAACGTCAGATGACACACTGGCGAGTCTTTTTTTTTTTTTTTTTTTTTTTTTTTAGGGTAATGTTAGCTCTTTTAATTTATATGGTAATGTCTCTTAAATTGACTCTTAAAGTAAACAATTCTTTTGACCTTCGTTCAAATGAAAAGAAAAAGGCACTGCAGCCATTTCCCACGCGATGGTGAAGGAATCCAGCCACTACATCGTTAAAAACACCATTAAATGAAAT
>Ga0307513_10005344_pt1 | contig 16988 bp, 6 predicted proteins | sample 15_EM_MG_FD_202174 | JGI IMG/M metagenome (GOLD analysis project Ga0307513, IMG submission 202174) | Populus trichocarpa ectomycorrhiza microbial communities from riparian zone in the Pacific Northwest, United States - 15_EM | ecosystem: Host-associated > Plants > Roots > Unclassified | place... | reverse complement strand
GCGTTTTCACTTTTCAGGAGGAGGTCGGTCTTATTTTTGCACCGTTGGATCTTTTGGGTTTTATGTTAAGCCAACCGCTACTATTTTTTTCCCTAATTCTTTTATTTCAATATTATCATAGTATATACTTTAATTTAATTTAAATATTAGAAGGATTTAGTAATTTTTTAATCTCTATTTTATAATTACTTTTTTCACGTAATATTATTTAATAAAATATTGCTTTTACTGTGCTATTTTTAAGAAAACAATTTAAAAAAAACATTTTAGATTTACAAAGAGAAGTTGGAGATGATTTTAAATTAGTCGATACAAAAGAAAAATTATTGACATGAAAAATCAAAAGCATTGGCACAAATAATATTTATGAAACCGTTGAACAAAATGTTAGATAATATGATTGTTGAAATTTTTTCAAGAATACTTCAAAACAATTTAGAAGAAATATATGGTTAGCACTTCACTGTAAATCGAGTTGATTTTTTTAATATAAAAAAATTGATGTTCATGCACTAAATCACACTCGAGTTATAGATCCAACTGGGTCTAATAAGATAATTTCATTTAATAATATAATTAAAATAAATAAAATAATTTTTTTAAAAGAAATTGATAATTATAACCAGAAAAGAAAGTAAATTGAAATAAATAGTGATTGTCAACCCCTAATAACCTAAATGTAGAATAATAAAATTAAAAAAAGAAATTAGTCAACTAAACGAAGATTAAAAAAATAAAACACTTGTAAAATCGAGTAAGAATGCCAAATTTCATAAGCCAGATCATGCGAACAAGATAATCTAATAAAAGAATTAACAAGAAAAATGACGAAACTTAAATTAAAAAAATAACCTAATTTTGAAGGATGAAACAAAAAAATATATAAAAAAGTGACCCCAAAAAATACAAAGTTACCCAACCAAACATGCTACCTAGAGCATGACATCGTGATAACTTAATTAAAAGGAAAATAAAATTACAAAGCCTAATTTTCAAAATGAACAATGACGAAGGATGACATAAAAAAATAAGTGAAAAAAATTGATGTCAGGCATTGTTAACTTTTTAAACTCATGACTCGAGTTATTAAACTAAAAGCATCACTTTTGAAAAAATCACGAACCTCATCTCCCAATAAATCAAATATCGAAAGATGAAATAGAAAAAAAAAATCAATTATATAAAAGGAACAAACATAAAAAATAGCAATTAAAAGAATGAGAATCTAACTTGAAATATAAGCAAATAAGATGACAATCTATAATTTTAAATTGAAGGAACAAATTGGAAAGAAAAATTAAATTCACAAAAGGATCCAAAACAAAACGTATATAAATTAAAAATAAGGACCAAATTTTTTTAAAAAATAACAAATTATAATTATAGATCCAAGGATGAAATTGAAATTTGACAAATGAGCCAAGAACAAAAATGTAAAAAATAAGGATCAAAATTAATTATCAGTAAATGAGAGGGTGACTTTTAAAAATGAGGACCAAAACAGGAGAAGAAAAAAGAAGACGCCACCTATGAAAAACTGTCACCTAAACCGTTACATGCTCCCTCCATAAGAAAGAGGTGTCAAAACGCTTTCAACACCATCATGAAAGTCAATGTTACGCCACCCAAAGAGTGCAAAGACGCTCCACACGTTAGCGTGCACTTTGCAAGTTTCAATCAGTTTTTTTTAATAATATTTTATATTTATAAAAATACTAAAATGACCCTAAGCCAACTTGATTATATATATATAAAAAAAAAACCAAGATAAGATTATAAAAAAGTCCTTGGAGTAAGTTTAATAACTTTTGTTTTTAAGGGTACTTAAGTCATTTTACCGTGTTACAAAAAAAAAACAAAAAAGCCCCTACATGCAAGTTTAATGTTTTTTTTTACTTTTAAGTATAATTAAGTCATTTAATTGTACTTAAAAATTAGAAGATCATTTTGTCCCTGGTCAATTTGATAATAACGAATGAAACTTTTGTGAAAAGACTATTCTATCTTTAAAATCAAATTTATTCAGTTTTTTTTAATAGGTGTTGAATAGAAATTTTATTGTTCCAATTTACAATAACTTAAGTATGTGTATATAGTAAAACTTTAATTCCTTTTAGTTTTTACTAGACAAATGGCCCTAGCGTTGCTACGAGCCAATTAACAAATAATATAAATGATTATTATAATGACAGTTGGAAGTGCCAGACCCATATTATTGTAGACTTCCATGCTTCTTGGGTCTGGCAACTATGCCACACCTACATTACTTTAGTCTGTCAAATATATCAAACCCAAGTTACTTGAATTTGGCAAACATAACAGACTCACACCAGAGCGCCTAGGTCTGGTGACAACGCCAGACCCATGCGCCTAGGCTTGACAACCAAGCCAAATCCATGCGTCTTGGCAATAATGCTAGACCTAAGGAGTTTGGGTTTGACAATCATGTCAGACCTACGAGCCTGGGTTGCCGGACCCTAGCGCTTGGGCCTGACAACCATGTTAGACTTAGGAGCCTAGGCCTCGCAATCATTCCAGACCTAGGCGTCTGGGCCCGGTGACAACCCCAGACCTAAGGCACCAAGGTCTGGCAATCATGCCACACCCGGGTGCCTAAATTCGGTAACTACGCCTGACCTGCGCCTTGGTCTGTCAACCATAGCAGACTCATGCACCGAGCCTGGCAACCAAGCCAGACCCACACGCCTGGGCTTGGCAACCATTCCAAAACCAGGTGTCTGGGCCTGGCCAAACCCGCACGCCTGGGTTTGGCAACCATATAGAAATGACAAAAACACCCATATATGCAACCTTGTTTTTGTTGAGACCCAATGATAATTTTGTGTTTAAAATGTTTCAATAAAAGAAAAGAACGATGAAGTCCCTCAACATATATTTCTCCCCTTCAGGAGCATGGTTGTATCTTCACTATTTTTTTTTAAAAGACAAATGAAGCTCTCAACCCAAATGTTAAAATTTTGTTCCTTGAAGGATAAATCAGTATCTATATTGTATCCTAAAAAACCCGAACGGACCATTTTATCCCCAATCATTCTTTCAATGTCAAATGTATCCCATGAAAAAGACAATTCTACCCCTAATTGCATGCTTAACAAGTTTTTTTTAGTAACGATAATTTCATTATTATACTGCTTAAATTCACAGTAATCTATGTCTAGGTAATCAATGATAGAGATATTAAGCTTTTTTAGCACATGTTGTAATTTATTTTAATAATAGTATAAAAGCTTGACGAATAATGTTATATGTAACAAAACCTTTTTTTAAAATAAGGAATGAGAAAATGACATTTCGGAAATTCAATTTAATTTTTTTTATCATTTGTTTTACTCGTTATCAATTTGTGAGTTTGTGCTTTGTTTTACTTTTATGAACCATTAATGAAGCTTTATATATATATATATATATATATATATATATAATTTTCTCAAGACAAGCATACAATCTGATTTTATAAATAAATTTTGCATAAAAGTTTAATAGGAATATGCACCGATTGAGATTGCGGGCTAAATAAAGATTGGTTAAAATTTAATTTAAATTAATTTTTTATGTTTTTAAATTATTTTAATGTGCTGATATCAAAAATAAATTTTAAAAAATAAAAAAAATATTATTTCAATATATTTTTGAGTAAAAAGTTATTGAATTGTATTTGTTGTTTTTCATATGTGTTCAAGTATAAAATTGGTTGAAAATGAATTATTTATTCCAAAAACTAAAAGGTTAGTTTCTACCATGTTTCCAGCCAGTTAGGTTGGTGGAAACTGGACTGTTGAAAACTAGACAAGCGGATAATATATCATTTGCCTCAACAAATGATATGTCATTCTCTTTAGGTTTTTTTTTTTAAAAAAAATAAGAGGTGAATGACACAATAAAAAAAATAAAAAGCAAGGCCAGGCGTGTGGGCCATGCCTTCAAATTGCACGCATGTGGTTCTTTTATGTCTTTTTTTATTTTATTTTATTTGTTTAGCACTCAAAAACATAAAATTACCATGTTGATTCAATTAAACTTAGATTTTAACATGATTTTTAAATAATATCATAAATGTTTATTTGAACTTTAATAATTTTTTTCATTTATTATTATCTAATATGAAAATAACAATATTAATAATAAATTGGTCATGAAAATTTAATTCAAATGCTTTTTTTGTTTATAAATTTTTTAAATAGATTTTAAACATGATTTTAACACACACACACATATATATATATATATATATATATATATATAGATATTTTTGTTTTCAATCATACAAAAAACATGCACATAATATTTTAATATTTTTTTAATTTATTTTAACAATCATATTTGTTTTTAACATAAACAATGATTTTAATTTAAAGCCTCAGCTGCTACAAGAAAACATCGTTTTGACAAGAAAACATAGTTTTGGTTTACTATTTTCTTATGATATAATTTACAATTACAATTATAATATAATTATAATCTGTTAAATAGGAAGGTGATTTATATGTTCTCTACATCAAATCATAATTATGCCTCTTTTCTTCCAAACAACATAAGTCCCATTGATTCTCGAAGCCACAGCTGTGCCAGGATATCACATCTTGTCATATTTCTCACCAGTAACATTCCTCCGTATAAATCACCCTATATCTAGTAGTTTTAGTTGGAGAATACAGAGTTAAAAATTGAGAAATTACTATATATATATAAAAAAAAAAACTAAGAAAAATAAGTAAAATATTGTGGAGCAAGAATGGAACGTGGCTACGGTACAGTGATATTTTTTTTTCTTTATGAAGCAAGTCAAGAAAGTGTAAAATTTACTAGTTTTATTTGGTATTATTAAATTGATCAGGGATAGATCAGTCTTTTTATCTTTTTAGACTAGCATTCTAGAGCTCTTTAGTCTTCTTATTTTTTTCAAAACAATAAAAAGATTAAATTATCTTTAAAAAATATAAAAAAAATACTAAACTTGTTGTGAGGGCTTTTTGGTTTTTTTATCATGTTTTTTTTTTATTATTATCAAGTGAAATAAGGGGCAATATGGTCTTTTGATAAAAAAAAAAGATCCTTGTGCATGTAGAGCATGTTCTAGCAAATAGGAGTAGCTTGTACCTTTAGAGTAGTGCATGCGGCTTTTCAGTCAACCAAACAATGTCTTCAAAGACGATGTTAGGAACGTTGCATTGAGATCTTTATTATGGTAGAGCACATGTCGGTGGATGACTAGTGATCTGGATCCAATAGACTCTTTTTTTTTCTTCTTCTCTTTCCTTTCTCTCTTCTTCTTGGTAAAATACAAGTGTCTTTTTATTTGTTTTTTATATCAAATTTGATCCTCATTCTTTCAATTGTTATTTATCTCTCTCTCTCTCTATCATTTTTCTAATTCGATTTTGTTTTCAATTTCATCCCTTAACATTTAATTTTAATTTATTTTTATGTCAAATTTGGTCTCCATTCTTTTTATTACTATTTGTATGTTTTAAATCCCTTTTTTATTGTTTTTTCCCCCAATTTCATCCCTCAACATTTTGTGGTTGAGAATTTTACTTTGTTATTTTATAGGGTTTGTCTTTTATGACATTAGTCCTGGGCTAATGACAAAGGTCTTCATATATTAAATGCATTGCTTTGGTCTTTTTAGGTTCTTTTTAATTGTTTTTTCAGCCTCGTTAAGTCTCATTTTTTAATGTTTGATTTTTTAGGAATTGATTTTCATATTTTTTTTTCTTTCTCATCTAAGGGGTTATTCTAATCCTATGTCTATAGTCACGAGATTAACATGCTAACCTAGATCGACTCAAATTTTTTTTTCCGTTGCTTCTTTTAAATTAATATTTTTTCCAGTTCCACCATTCAACATTGAATTGTTTAATAATTAAGTTTTGTTGTTATATTCAGTTTACTTTTGAAAGAGTTACCTCGATATTATATTATAATCAGGTCGCGGATTTGCCATGCTAACCTAAATAAACTCAAATTAGTTTTTTTTTTTCTTTTTTTTCACTGCCAATATTTTTTTGTCAATTTATTTTTTATTATATTTTATTTATTTATTTATATTATCAAAATTATACAATTATACTAACCCGGTCAAATTAATGATACAATTGCACAACAAGGACGACCTATCGAGTAATACCTATAGCTGTTGAGCGATAAACCGAGATCTCTACCTTCCTACAAAGATTGTTGCAACAAGGAGATAACTGAATTGATCCCAGTTGCAGGACTTGTCAGGGATGAAATCCAATTAGACGGTTCTGTTAGTTGCTTTTTACCAGAAACTGTTGGAAGGGTGACATTGAAAATATGAAATATATAGTTAAGGGCAAAATCGATTGCCACATGAACAACAGAGTAAGTGGGGATAATTTTTGTAGTTTACACAAACCTTTATAACTGACATATCTTCAACAGATACACAATTTCAAAGTCGTGTATGTACTGTGTTAAATATTACTACACATCACTTCACCTCTATGCTGCAAAGGATTTACCACAGCCACATGTCTTTGTAGCATTTGGGTTCTTGAAAGAGAAACCTCCACCGATAAGAGCATCACTGTAATCCAATTGCATCCCAAATATGAAGAGGAGGCTCTTCGGATCACAAACTGCAAAGCAAACATAAATAGGTAGGTAAATTTGTCAAAAATAACCTAGAATTTAAACAAGCACAATCTTGTTTCACATAAGCAGAGGATAGTAGCGTGAATTTCGCTAGCTGATTACATTGTCTAAGCATGGCAGACAGACGGTACCCAGTTTTCGTGAAAGTGGTATATGTTGGCTACAGAAATCAGAGCAAAGACACAATTACCAGTATCCATGTTCAAGAAATAGTCTTGGCTACCACTACTAAAATTCAATAAAATCAAAGAAAGGATGATTATGGGCTCAAACCATGTGCGTTCAAACAAGTCAATCTTGGATCACAAAATAAAAGGACAATGGCATATAAGAGAGAAACCTCAACAAGTAAGATCTGAAAAACACCAAAAAGTTGCAACCAAGACTTAATCTGACAACTTGTTGAAAGCTTGCGCATAGTAACATAGTTTGATGATATTTGCAAGAAGATATAATCGGGACAAAAAAGTGTTTTATCAAGAGTTGAAGAATTGAACATGGTCAAGATCTAATTTTGCATTTTCTTATAACCAACAATAAGAATTATTCTGCAATTGGGGTTTCAACTTTTAATACTTAATAATTACTGCAGACATGTTCATTTGAAAGATGATAGAATTCAAGCTGAGATTTCCAATAAAAGCATAACCACATCAGCAGGCTAGGCAGCCTGCTACTGTGTCATTGCAGATTAAGACCTAGTTAGAGTCTGTTAATGGAAGTAATATCAGGTTTGGCTCTGCAATTCTTGTCCTTCCCTATCTTGAACGAGAAAGTGAGAGAGGCCTTCTAGAAAAAGCAATCATAACCATGTTAGGGTTTACTCGGAAGGGAACCTGCTGATAATCCTCCTAAAAACGCTGGTTGGTTTGGTAGAAACTGAACTTGCCTTTATTCCCTGTATGGAACCTTTTAATAAGGTCAAGGTCATTACAACTAATGAAAGAGATAAAAGTCCTAGAACTATGATACTTCCTAAAGAAAAATATCAATTGATGGGTTCTAAACAACAAATATCCTCATGTGTAAATATACTAATACAAGTTATTTTGTTATGCAACACTGTTTCCCATTCTATCTATGTTTAACTCCTTTGTACACCGATGCACATATGATAAGTTGGATTCCAATGGAAGAACTTGTACAAGAGAGGAAATAAAATGCCAATACAGAAACAAGTATTGACTCATAAGGCAGCCTTGTTTATCTGTCAAATTTCTATATTTCCTCCTAAATTCCCAATTTTCATCATGGAATATTATATCTTCGCAACCTAAAGTGGGTGACATGCCATCCAATTTAGAGTTCCTGACTATGGACCATCCAGCTTTGAGTCTTTGTCACAAAACTATGAGTTCTGCTAAGCTACTACAATGATAACTGAACATCCCCTAACCCATTCACATATATAAGGACCTACTTATGCAAGAAAAGATTGCGAGGGTTATACAATGATGGAAAGCAATAGTATATGATGAGTAAACCCAAGGGTATGCTGATATGTTAAGAATGATATTTGACTATATAAATTGCCTTCAACCAAACAGCTAACCTCATGAAGAAAACATACTCAATTTATTTGTTTGGTAATAAATTGTTGTGTTATGTTGTTAGTATGATCATTTAAATTAAAATTAATATTAAGAAATAACTTAAATTAATCAACTTCTTTAATAAATTAAACATTTTCCTTAGAAACTAAATGAATTGCTTAAGAAACAAAGTTCTTTCTTTAGAAAACATATAAATATCATAAAAAAAAACATAAGTAAGAAATTAACAATAATCCCAACTTATATTTTTTCTAGTAAATAAGAATACTAAATAATTTAATTAAGATCGGCACAAGGTAAAAACTAGTATACTTAAGATAAAATAATTGAGGTTAGATGATTTTAATATCCTGACCAAATGCTTTTTGGACATAGAGTCAGTTTCAAAGTAACCAAAGCACAATAATTAAATTTCCATCACGTTTTGATGCCACTCAAACACTTCCAGTTTGAGTATCTTCATGTCATAGACGTTTCACATGCATTAGCCGCTTCATACTAGCCTAACGAGTTTTACATATCTTCATCATATTTCAATGCCAATCTAAGTTTAAATTTGATTATGCTCACTTTTAATTATAATTTATTAAATTTCAACCATCCACCTTGATAAGCTTTTCTACCTATTCATAAAGAATCACATCATTTGATGGTCAAAGTGACTCAAAAGTATTGAGCTGAATCTTATCCCCATCACATTCAATCCTAAAATGATAATTCTATCCCAGTGGACGAGCAAAAATTGAGATATAGTTATGCAGAACCATAGTTCCATTACTGTAGAGGACAGTCAAGCGATGTTTATTTTTTTCTTGGATTTATAGGATGAAAGACATCGTATTTCACCAAAATAATAGATGAATCAACAAACAAATACCATTTATAGATGAGAGAATCCCATTACTACCCGCACAAACGCCTTCCTCCTCAACCCAACTCATCCAATACATTTGTATCCATGACTCTTATTCATATTTTCATTATCCTACAATTAATGCATTTCGGTCTTATGTTGCTTAGCTTAACCACCAACCAGCTTAGCTTAACCACCAACCACTCACTACGTCAAACTAATCACCTTATATCAAGACCCTCCTAAATAAACCACTACGTTGAGCACATGCTCTTCAATACTATACAAAATACGACTTACGAAGCTCTTTCTGTCCAATCATGTGTTTCAAATGGCTCTCTAAGCACAATTCCTCATCTATCAACAAATTCCATTGGCAAAATACCACAACAAACAACTGAGATTAAAGGTGTCCCAGTCCTGCTCACATAAAAATAAGACTCGCAGAGTGGGTATCCATGGTGAGTCCCGCTTTTCTATGAGTAGAGGAGCGACATACCGAAAGTACCATTGGCTATATGGGACTAAACACCACCCTTATTTGTACCAGTATTTGGTGCACACCTTGAAATGACAAACATTATTTATGTTCTTGTCCCAACTAGGAAGGTGGGACGATCTCTCCGGTCCAGTCTATACGTGCCAAAATTACATAAAAAGAAACGACAAGAAAATACGATGCAAACAGAAACACGTACCAATTACAAATCCGTTACATTCAATGATGGAATCATCGGGTCTAGCATTGGCTCGATTCTCAAAATCCATAGTGTAAGACATACCAGAGCATCCACCTTGTTTAACCCCAATTCTTAAGCACAGATCTTCATTTCTCTCATTTTTTATCCTATTCAAATGCTTCAACGCATTCTCCGTCACCGATATAGCCGGCGCCACCCCCTCCAACGGCGGCGAAGCTGTAATTATGAGCCATAACAACAAGGACCACAGAGTCACATACTATAATAATTAACAAGAGAGTTGAGTTGAAATGAAATGAATTACCTAGGGATGAAGTTGATCGAAGAGAAAGAGAAGGGTTTCGACGGCTGAGATTCGATGTGGAGAATCGGAAAGAGAGAGAATTTGGAGGAGAAGAGAAAGAGAGAGTTTTTTTATTAGTGTAATCTGGTAATCGGAGAAGAGGAGGAGAGTACGGTGGTGCTGTTGTTGAAGAGAATAACGCCATGGCTGGACTCACTACGGCGATTGATTGATCGATTAATCAAAGGTTTGATGAGAAGACGCAGCCGTTCCAAATTTGTCTACTGGTCACCATTATTTCATTTTTTTCTTATATCGTGTTTATAATATATACGGTACTACAATTTTTTGAGTTTTTTTCTTTTGTTTTATTTGGACTAAAATTTTATAAGATATTTATTTTTCTTGTGTTCGGCTGTTTGCATGAGAAAATAAAAATATAAGAGAGAATACTTATTTAACATTTAATTTAATTTAAACTAAAATTCAGGAGCTCCACCTAATAAAATACTATTCAATAATAGTGATTTGTTTTTTTTTTAATATTTGATTAGAAATTATAATTCATGATTTTTTTTTATTTTTTATGCAATTATTCCAGTCTCAAGATTCGAGTTGTGAGTTTAAAGAGATAATCCGATTAAATCAAGTTTTTTTAATTGTTTTTTTTAATTTCATCCTTTAATATTTTATTGAATGAGAATTAAGATTCATGATTTATTTTAGTTTGTTTTCTATGAGGTTATCCCAGTTTTATGATTCATTTCAATAATAATTTGTTTTTAAAAAAACTTTATTTTTTTATATAAAAAAATTAATTTTATCTTTTAATATTTGGTTTGCTAGGGATTGAGTTTCATGATTTTTTTATTTGCTTTTTATGAGATTATCTAGATCTCAAGACTTAGATCTCGGGTTTGACGGGATAGCTTGGTCGACTTTGATTTTTTCTCTTGTTTTTAAAATTTTATCCTTTAGTATTTTACTAATTGAGAATTAGACTTCATGAATTATTTTGGTTTACTTTCTATGAGGTTATCCTGGTTTTATTATTCAAGTCACATGTTTGGCAGGTTAACCCATGCCATATTTTTTAGTTCTTTTTTAATTTTTTTTAAACTTCATCATTCAACATTGGATTGATTAAGAATTGTGAATCATGATTTATTTTGGTTTTCTTTCTACGAGGTTATCTCAGTCTCATAACCCGGATCACGGGTTCGGTTGGTTAACTCGAATTGACCCAAGTCATTTTTATGTCCTTTTTTTAACTGATTTTTTTTCGATTTCATCCTTCAACATTGAGTTAATTGAGAGATGAGTTTCATAATTTATTTAGATTTTTTTTCTATAGGATTATCTTGGTCTCATGACGAAGGTCATGAGTTTAGTAGGTTAACCCAGGTTGCTCGGGGTGTTTTTTTTAAAATTTTATTATTCAACATAGAATTGATTGTGAATTAGGCTTCACAATTTGTTTCAATTTGCTTTCTGTTAAGGTTATCATGGTTTCAAGATTAGGGTTGTGGATTTGGCAAGTTAACCTGAGTCAATCCAATATGTTGTCGTCTCGGTATTTAAAAAACAAAATCATCTTAAATTTGTTTTCCAATTAAACTATGTTTTTACCAGTCATATGAGTTGTCTTTGAACCTGCAAAATCGACCAGGTTATATTGAGTCAACCCCAACACTATTTTTTTTCTAGAAAAAACACTAGTAGTGCTTGAACATTTTTTTACATTAAAAAAATTGATCTAACCCACAATATAAAGTGGATCAATGATATAGTAAAAACACTATAACATATGAGGGACATGTAGATTCAAACCATGATATTTTTAGCCCCTTAGTTTTTTTTTCTTCTTCTTTTAGTCCCTTATTATTTTTCTTTTTATTTGGTCCTTTATTGTATTTATTTGAGATTGGTCTTGATTAGTTTTTTATGCTATTGTATGAGGATTTTGCTGTGTCAAACAAATTTTCCATCACTCGGTTGATACTTGATTTTGCAAAATAAAATTTAATTTAATCAATTTAGAGGAATTAGAGCTTTGAGGATTGAATTCGAGACAAACACATATTCAGTCCTTTTTTTTTCTGCTAATATTATGGACTGATTTATACAATTAGGGGAAGAATTTAGGTTTTTTTCAGTCACCTGACTCTTTTATTTTTCAATTTGATCCATTCATATTGATTTATTTGTGATTTGATTTTATAGTTTTTTTTTTGCCTAATTATAGGGTTGCTGTAAAGTCTCGGGAAAATTCTAGCACATGGTTGATACTCAATTTAGAAAAATAAAATAAAATTATATTGATGTAAAATAATTAAGTTTTAGGAGACTAAAATTAAAACTAAAAAAAAAAATATAGTAAACAAGGGTGGATGGACAGGTCAACTATGGTGGCACATGGACCACATGTGCTAGCATGTGGAGGAGGCCCATCACTTTCAAGCAGCGCGTGCAACTTCCTCTTATGGCCAAAAACTGGTCATCTATTATGGCATCTAAAGCGCCACACTAAGGTCTATCCATTGGGATGGTGTGTATTGGTTAATGGTCGATGGTGGCATTCTTCATTCTCCCTCATTTTTCATTGCTCTCATCTGGATTCGCACTGACCTATCCAAAATTTAAAGGTGTTTTGTCATTTTATTTTTATATCAGTTTTAGTCCTTATTTTTTATTGTTATTTTTTTTCGTTGGGTTATTTTTTAAAATTGATTTTTTTTTCCAGCTTTATCCTTCAACATTATGTTTGTTTACAATTGAGTTTCGTAGTTTTTTTTCCCGTGGAGTGATCATGGCCTCATAACCCGAATAACAGGTTTGAAAGGTTAACCCGGGTAGATATCGGTCTACTTTTTAGATTCTTTTCTTACACTAATTTTCCTTTTCAATCTCATCATTCAATATTAGGTTTATCCTTCAACATCATTTTTTTCTTTAAGTTATTTTTTAAAATTAATTTTTTTTCCAGCTTTATCCTTCAACATTAGATTTATTTACAATTGAGCTTCATGATTTTTTTTTCATGTGAAGTGATCATGGTCTTATAACCCGAATCACAGGTTTGAAAGGTTAACCCGGGTTGACATTGGTCTACTTTTTAGATCCTTTTCTTACGCTAATTTTTCTTTTCAATCTCATCTTTCGATATTAGGTTTGTTGAAAATTGAGATTCATGATTTTCTTTACTTTTTTTTTATGTAGGATTAACCCGGTCTCATAACTTAGGTCACAAGTTTGGTGAATTGACTTGACTTAAGTCTTTTTTTTTTTTTTAAAGATTCAATTTTTTTAGGTTATGTCCTACAACAGTTAGTTGGTTTGGGAATTAGAGTTCATAATTCTTTCTATTTTGCCTTCTATTAGGTTAAATCGTTTACATGATTCAGTTTACGGGATTTAATGAACTTGCTTATGTTTGCTGGTTTTTTTGTTCTTTATATTAATTGATTTTTTTTTCATTTTCATCCTTATACATTTGGATTGTTGAGAATTGAGCATCATATATTTTTTTTTAACTTGCTTTCTATGGAGTTGTCCCAACCTAACAACCCGGGTATTAGGTTTGGCATGCTATCTCAGATCGACACGAGTCATTTTTTTTTATTTTTTTTTTAATTTCATCATTAAACATTGAGTTGTCTGAGAATTGAGTTTCGTGATTTTTATCATTTTGAGAAGGTTTTTTTTTCAAGTCATTATGACGACTTTTTTTACAAAGATATAACCCATTTACAATCGTTATTTTTTTTATTATATAATTAAATAAAATCAGCATATTAGATCTAGCCAGATCTATAATCCAGGTCACATATTTGTTTTTATAATATTTTTAAGCATGTTAACAATACTTGAATATTCTTCTTTTTTGTGAAGAAAATTTTGATCCTTTAATATAGTGCATGCCACTAATTTAATATTTATATTATTATTACAATTTAAATTCAGATTATTATACTAGTCCAGGTCCATGTATTGATTAGATTTAAAATTAGGTCTAAAATTAATGCTATTAAATTTTTCTTAGCCCAATCTAATTTCTAGGTTTTAATTAGACAAGCCCGAACCTCATTAATTTGGATTCTAACTTAAGCTAAAAATATAATATTGATTATTCCTTTCTATTTCTTAATACCTAATGTGTTCAAAACTCTGGTAGTAAATTCCATATAAATTTCCTAACATGTATTGATTCGGTTTAATCAAAGTTCCAGAAAGTTAAAATGAAATCATAAAACAACAAGCATAATTATTATAACCCGTAAATAAATTTAATTTTGAAATTCCTAGAAATTACCATCGGCAACCATAAATATAAAATTTCTCTGGTTAATAAAATTTTTGCAGAAATAATATCACAATCATATATGCAATATTCATAAAAAATAGATAAAAAAAATTAACTTATAGCTTGACTTGTAGGACACTACATATTTTCCTTTGGATGAAAATTTTGCCAATAAAATCATCATCTCAAATTATTTTCCTTTAGAAGAAAATTTTACCAATAATAATAATAATAATAATAATAACAACAATAATAAAATAATTTAAATTCATAAAATTAAGATTAACAAAAATATTTAAATGGGAAAACATGAAAGTTTCTACTAAAATTTAACTTAGTTTAATATGTAATTCTAGATATTTAATTATCATGCTTTTCATATTCAATAAAATGGAATCAATTGATTAAGAAAAACATATATGAATTCAAGATGGGTAACCTTTCTTGTGTCTAAGCAATAATCTTGTTATTGCCCTCTATGCAAAATCTAGAGTTTTTAGTAAGTTGTGTCTTGATAGCAAATAGATGTATATTTGTATATTTATAGATAGACCATGACCCATATCTTAACAAGAATAATTGTTTACTATTCCATAGTTTTCAAGTAGTAAAAATTTAAAACTCCCCTTTTGTTTTAAATAAAATAATTATTACATATCTGTGTGTGTATATGTATATATTAAAATTTTAAATGTTAGGGAGGATGGAATAAATTTATGTGATTTAATAAAAAAACAAAATTCCTTTTTAAAAAGTTAAATTTAACAAAGATAAAAAAAACTAAGTTAACCCGTGTTATTTTCAGAAAGACTAAAAAATCCCATAGAAAGTAAATAAAAAAATAACAAAATGCTGGAGGATGAAACAAAAAAAAAAACCAAACAAGCCCGGGTGAATCTCATAAACCCAGATTAATCTCTTAAACCCATAATCCATTAAATTCTAGACCTCGGGCTTAAATAAAAAGCTAAATACCCTGCCAATTAAATGTTGAAGGATGAAACAGTAAAAAAATCAATCTAAAATAAAATTCATGGTAAAAAAATAGCAATAATAATAAAAAAAGGATTATACTTGATAGGAAAAAATAACTCAAGAAGGATGAAATTATAAAAAAATAAAATCTAAAAAACCACCTCAAAAACAACAAATAGTAATCAAACCTTACAGTGAAAAAATTCATGGGGGATGAAATTGAAAAAAAAATCTTTAATTTCATAAATTATTCTAAATAAAAAAATTATAGTAAAGAGAATATAGACCAAATCTTAATGATAATAAATCTCAAGGCTAATTTGATCTTTTGGAAGGCCAACATGAAAATCGATGAAATCGATGAGGAAAGGGAAAAAGAAAAAGAAAAGGCCACATGTATTAAAATTGTTAACAATTATTTCACATGCGCCCCTTGTACATGGAGAGGATGTCAAGACGCTTTGATTGTTATCCTAGAAGCAAGGTTTCAACCATCGAACTGCACCGCACACATCGTCCAAATCTTGCGAGCATTGTTCACGCACCTCCAATTTTTTATTTTTTTAAATTTGTTTATTTATCAAATTACCCCTATTGCTCCTAATGACACTTGATAGCTACCAAATAATCTAATGTAAAAGACCCCTAAATCAAAGGGATAGGTTTTTAAATTTCAAGGGTAATAAAATAACTTAACTATTTTAAAATTAAATCAAAGACTAAAAAACCTCTTGACTCAAGTTTAATGTTTTCTGTTTTCAAGTGTAATTTAGTTATTGTGCCGTGTAATTTAATTAATCCAGTTCATTATTTTAATGACCAATGAGTTTTATGAAAAAAACTTTTCTATCTCAGACCAAGTAGGTTGACCAAGTTAAATAAATTTATTTTTCAGGAGTAAAATAGTAATTTCACTAAAATATGATTGTATGGACCATATAACTTGACCAAGTTTGTTTTTGCATTTTAAAAACGCTTTTGAAAAAATTTTAATTTTATTTATTTTTTTCTTTGCTTCAAATTAATATTTTTCAATATTTTTCAGGTGTTTTAGATCATTTTGATGCGCTGATATCAAAAATAATTTTTAAAAAATAAAAAAAATATTATTTTGATATATTTTCAAATAAAAAACATTTTAAAAAACAATCGCAACTACATTTTCAAACAAGTTTAGAATAGTAATGTGATTTTGTTGATGCATGAAATGCGGAGCCCTCTTTTGTTTTATTTATCTTTTATTTTTTTCACACACAAATAAGATACAAGCATTGAAAACACGTCTCAATCTCTAACGAAGAGCATCTTAACAAAGAAATTATAAGAGAATCGAACAAATCAGAAAGTTGAATTTTCAGACGTTTAATCCTTTGGCAGCCAACTTCAACATGCACAACCTCCTCTTTGCTCAGCTTCTGAAACAGTTTCTGATATACCCTGGAAGTAACTGCAAAGTTATAATGCAAATTATCATCACTAGCTGAAATTTAGCAATGAAGGAGATGGAAGGTGACAAATCCTGAGGGAAGAAAACTATTGGATTTGGCCCAATTAATCAAATATAAAAAGTTCAAGAACGTGATCTATAGATGCGATTGTGACTCACAAACCGCGAGTTTGATTGAATCTTTTGGAACGCACATTATTGAAGATTTCTCAAATTTATGGAAGTTTGTTTATA